>JACADM010000053.1_pt1 | contig 47099 bp, 61 predicted proteins | sample 7512371 | NCBI WGS metagenome assembly JACADM01 (sample SAMN14389041, study PRJNA612141) | algae metagenome | isolation source: non-axenic algae culture | place: India: Navi Mumbai | collected 2017-01
CGGTCAGCGGGTCGTGCTGTGCAAGATAGGTCAGCCGATGTTCGACCTGCCGTCGCTCAGTCACATCCCGGAAGGTGAGGCATGCAACCCGCCAGCCGACTCCGCGCTCACCTCGCCCGCATCGACGTCCGACAGTGTCACCACGAATTCCACCGTCCGGCTCTCGCCATTGCACACGATCGCGACTTCGGAAACCGCTTCCATCATCCGTCCGCTATCGAGAGCCGCTTCCAGCGCACCGGAACGGCGCCGGAAGCACGTCGCCGATATTGGCGCCGCGCAACCCCGGCGATATCAATTCCTCGGCCAGGCGGCTGGCTGCGCGCGGATGGATTTGTTGTGATCGACGACAACCACGCCGTCAAAATTGTCTGCAACCACGCGGGCCAGGATGCCCCGCATGGAATCGCGCTCGCGCGCCGCATGGGACAGCGAGCGGCCGCGCGCCTCGAGTTCGTGCCAGAACGCGGTGGCCAGAAATCCGATCTGGGCGATATGAATGCCCGCCGTATCGAGAAAGAAGCATGCCCGCATGGACCTGCATGGCCAGAGCCGTAAATTCCAGCATCCCCGCATAGGCCAGCGACCCGGCTATGGCAGAACCCAATGTCATGCGCGGCCGCAGAAAGGCAAAGAGCAACGCCATGCCAAAAACGATAATGATGGCCGGCAGACGTCCCATATCGGACAGCGCCCTGTCCTGACGTTACGGTTTCGGCCGCCAGAAGTTGAAGCGCTGACGTGGAGAGGTCCGTCCGTAACGAGGCCACCGAATGGCTCGATTGCTGCGAATAGCTCGCCTGCCCCACAATCACTTGCCGCCCCGCGAACAGGCCGGTCTCAAGCTGCCGCCGATCACGTCCGAAAGCCTGAGCCGCGGCACGGTGCGAGGTCTATGGAAAAATCGATCAAGAAGGACGGACGCGATATCGAATGATCTGGCGAGAGCGCCGTCGCCAAGGATTCGATGACCCAGCCATCATTGACGATCCGGGCGCGAGTATCCCTGATCGCTGGCTGCCGCCGACCGCATCCACATAGACTGGCGGCGCAAGGGCTGCAAACCTGTCCAGAGCATATTCAGAACGCGTGAGGCATTCGATGAACGAACCTCGGTGGCAACCGTACGCACGCGGCCGGCGGCCCTTGTCATCGCTCCAACAAGCGCGTTGTCGTCGAAATAGTCGAGTGCGCCCTGGAGCCCGACGTCGAGCACTACCGTACGCGCACCGGCATCGATCAGGCTGTCGAGGGCATCGGCATAAACGCTGCGCGCGCGCGATTGGCTGCCTGCGCGCGCCATGGCCGCAGCATCGGCCTCAACAAATACGATGTCGCCACTGGCGGGGCGGGGAGGCCATGGAAAACCGCATGTCGCGCAGCGCGAAATCGAAGCTGAAAAACCAGCCCATCGCCACGGCCACCAGCACAGCCGCGCACACGATCGCCGTAACCAAAAGATGCCGAACCCGCGCCACCCTGAAATATCGCCCCCTGCTTTCGCCCACAATTCATGTCGTGAGCACTTTTTCCTTTATCTCCCAACAGTTGAACAACCCGTAAATGCAGGGCGCCGGGCGCCGCGATTGCGGAGCCCGGCGCTGAGCAAAAAAGCAGGATAACCCTACCGGTTCTTGCGATTGGTGATCAGATCGTCGACCACGCCCGGATCGGCCAGCGTGGACGTGTCTCCAAGCGCACCATAGTCGTTCTCGGCACCTTGCGCAGAATCCGGCGCATGATCTTGCCCGAAACGCGTCTTGGGCAGTCCGGTGCAAACTGGATATGGTCAGGCGAGGCGATCGGCCCGATCTCCTTGCGCACCCAGTTGCGCAGCTCGACCGCCAGATCATCCGATGCCGCATTCCCGCCATCAGCGTCACATAGCAATAAATGCCCTGCCCTTTGACGTCGTGTGGGAAGCCAACCACCGCGGCCTCGGACACTTTTGGATGCGCGACCAGCGCGCTCTCCACTTCCGCCGTGCCAAGCCGGTGTCGGACACGTTGAGCACATCGTCCACGCGCCCGGTGATCCAATAGTAGCCATCTTCGTCCCGGCGCAGCCATCGCCGGTGAAATAAAAGCCTTTGTATTGCCGGAAGTAGGTTCCTTGAACCGCTGGTGATCGCCATAAAACGGTGCGCATCTGCCCCGGCCAGCTATCGGCAATGGCCAGGACGCCTGCCGCTTCGGTCTCCTCGATCACCTTGCCGCTTTCCGGCTCCAGCACCACCGGCCGCACGCCAAAGAACGGCTTGGTTGCCGAACCGGGCTGGTCGGAATGCGCCCAGGGAGCGGGGTAATCATGAACCCGCCGGTTTCCGTCTGCCACCAGGTGTCGACGACAATGCACCGCTCGCGGCCCACCTGCTTGTGATACCACATCCAGGCTTCGGATTAATCGGCTCACCGACCGAGCCCCAAAAGGCGCAGGCTGGACAGGTCGGCCCGTTCGACGACTGGTTGCCTGCCCCCATAAGCGCTCGGATGGCCGTGGGCGCGGTATAAAGATGTTGACCTTGTGCTTGTCGACAACATCCCAGAACCGCCCGGCATCGGGATAATTGGGCACGCCCTCAAACATCAGCGTCGTCGCACCATTGGCCAGCGGGCCATAGACGATATAGCTGTGCCCGGTCACCCAGCCCACATCGGCGGTGCACCAGAAAACCTCGCCCTGGCGGTAGTCGAAGGCTAATTCGTGGGTGAGCGACGCATAAACCAGATAGCCCCCGTCGTGTGCAGCACACCTTTGGGCTTCCCGGTCGAACCGGACGTGTAAAGGATGAACAGCGGATCTTCCGCATTCATCGGCTCGGGATCACATGTTGCCTCAACTCCGGCCTCCGCCTCATGCAGCCAGACATCGCGACCTGCCTGCATGGCGATGTCGCCGCGGGTGTTTCTGACCACCAGCACCTTTTCCACCCCGGGCAGTCCTCGATGGCCTTGTCGACATTGACCTTGAGCGGCACTTTCTTGCCGCCGCGGCACCTTCATCGGCGGTGATGATGACGCGGGAATCGCAATCGTTGACCCGCCCGGCAAGTGCGTCGGGAGAGAACCCGCCGAACACCACCGAATGCACCGCGCCGATCCGCGCGCAGGCCAGCATGGCGTAGGCGGCCTCGGGGATCATCGCATATAGATCGTAACCCGCTCGCCTTTTTGAACGCCGAGGTCTTTGAGGCACATTGGCAAACCGGCACACTTCGCCATGGAGCAGGACGATAGGTGATATGCCGGTTTCCGCCTCGGGATCGTCTGGCTCGAAGATGATGGCGACTGTATCGCCGTGCTCTTTGAGATGCCGGTCGATGCAGTTGGCGGCAACATTGAGCTCGCCGTCCTCGAACCATTTGATCGAGATATCGGGCCATTCAAAGCTGGTATTCTTGACCTTGGTAAAGGGTTTGATCCAGTCGATGCGCTGCGCCTGCTCGCCCCAGAACCCGTCGGGGTCCGAGACCGAGCGCTTGTACATCTGGTCATACTGCTCAGCGGTGACCCTGTTTTGGCGACCACCTCTTCCGAGGGTGCAAACACTTCCGAACTCATGACAACTCCTCCACCTTATTGGCTCGCTATCCCTGTCTTAACCCGCCGATTCAGCCAGCCGCAAGGCACGGCCGGACGGCAAATCGCGCAAGTTTCGATATGAGCGATTTTGCTCCACCGCTCCGCAAACCCTTTTTTAGCGGACTTCGGCTAATCTGGCCCGCAAACCGGGGGAAGATGATGACCGACGCACAGATGACCTCGCGAGCGGCCACCCACGCCGATATCGCCGATGTCCATCGCGAGCTGATGGACCTGATCGATTCCATGCCCTATTACGGCGAGCGCTTCAAAGCCTTTGAAAAGGCGCGGTTCAACCGCACATTCCTGCGCACACTGCTCGAAATCGATCCCTGGCACATCCTGCTGCTCGAAATGGACGGCGTGACGGTGGCTTTCTGATTTCCGGACCGGCCAACGGGACGATCTTCCAGTTCTGGTCGGCCATCTATCCCGATTATCGCGGCACGCCGCTGGGCCGTTTCGGCATGGATGCCTTCATTTCCCACTGGGACAATTCGCGCTTCCATAAGGCGTCGACCTACACCCGCCCTGACAACCGGCCCGCGCTCGTCCTGCTCAAGCGCTACGGCTACAGCCAGGTCGCCCATCTCGAAGACCATATCTTCGGGGAAGATTACTTCGTCATGGAACGCAAGTTCACCAAGGCGGTGGACGGTTATGATAACGGCATATCTCTGCCGCTCGCGACCAGGCTCAAGCTCAAGGCACGGGGCTCCTCGACCGCTAGGCGACCGCCGCGCGAAACCGGCCGAAGATCGAAACATCGATCTTGGCCCGATAGAGCGCCGTCGCCCACAGCGAGACCGACCAAAGCGAAATCGCGATAAACGCCGAAATCGCCGCACCCATCAGCCCATAGGCGGCACGAGGGTGAAATTACCGACGATGAGCGCGGCCAGTCCCAAGCCCACGACGGCAGGCTGGCCCAGGGCGGTCATGCATCGAAAGCACCAGCGAGGCCGGTCCGAACGCCGCCCGCACCACCAGCCCGAGGCACAAGATGGCCACCGGCAGGGCCCCGTCCGCAAATTCATCGCCGAACAGCATCAGCGCATATCGCCCCACCAGCAAAACGCCGAGGAACAGCGCCAGCGCCAGCCCCGTCGCCACAAGATTGCCTCCCCCACCCGCCTGCCGAAAGCGCCGCTGTCCGCATCGCGTTCGGCATCGAACATGTTGGGCAGCGTAAGCGCATAGACCGCGACCACCCCGAACGAAGCCAGTGCGAAAATCCGCGTACTCACACCGAAGATGGCCAGATCGGTGCGGTCGAGCAGCCCGGCGAGCAGGATCAGATTGATGTCGAAGAAATAGTCCGAAGCGAGCGTGATGAGCACCCAGGGCGCCGCAAAACGCCACCAGCGTCTGGGCTCACCCTGACGCACCGCGTCAGCGCGCGGCACGGCTATTACGGCCCGGTGCACCCAGATGCTTTGGAACCCGAACAGCACCAGCAGTGCGGCGGCCAGAAGCCACAACATGCGGCCAAGATCGGCAACCGGGTCATCAAGGCCACTGCCGCGAAAGCGGCCAGCGTCAGTGCCGGCCTGAAGATCATATCGGGCAGATAGCCCGCCATGGGCTGCTTGAGGCCCACCAACGTCGTGGTGCTGATAGGTGATGGGATGGCCGTCGCAATCCCGATCAGCGCCGTCTGCACCCAGATCGGGCGCAAATGCTCGCCCGCTTCGCCCAGAAGGAAGGTCAGCGGCCAGCCCAGCGCAACAATGGCCACCCCATGACCGCCATATGGATGTAGGCCCGGCCCACGAAACGCCGCAGATGATTGCCTTCGCCCCGCGAGCCGTACTCCGCTGAAAAATAGGTTGAAACCGTCTGAAACCCGAGCGGCAGTACAACGGCGATCAGATTGGCCGCCGCGATGACCAGAAGGAAATCGCCGAGCGACTGGGCGCCCCAAACGCGCGAGATCGCGGCCTGTACAAGAAAGATGAACCCCGCGCCAAAGATGCGCAGGGCAAAGATCATCACCGATTTCGAGGCGAGCCTGCCGGCTATCGACATTGCTGGTATTACCCCTGGGTTCGCGCGCCGCGCCTGAAGCGCTTTTGCAGTTCGAGCGCGTCGCCAGCGCCGCATCGCGGCTGCGCGTCAGGATCTCGCGCGCCTTGTAGGCAGCGGTTCCTGCCACATAGGCCGGCAAATGCGAGGCAAAATTCATGGTTGGCGGCAAGGGGCTGATATGGCCCGCATCGCCCACCATGCCGCTCTTGAACTGGTGCAGCCCGGCAAAGCCATCAGTGCCGCCCAGATCGTAGAGCCTGGCCCTGGTATTGTCGCGCAGCCATCTGATGATGTGCCAGTGCAGCAGATAGCCGGCCCGCAAATCGAGCGCCGCATCGTCGGTCGCGCCATAAAGATAGCAAGCCGTTGTGCCGGCCGTGAAGATCGCCGCCCCGGCGATGGTTTTTTCGCCCTGCGAGACGAAAAACAGCTCCGGCCGCGCCGTTCCATCGGGCATGGCCATGAGACCTTCGAGCGTATCGATGCCAGAATAATGGGAACAACTTACGCTCGCTCATCGCCTGATAAAGCGTCATGAACCGGCCGATGTCGCCTGGAGCGCCAACGTAAACTCCAGCCCGGCCTTCATCGCCTTGCGCAGATTGTAGCGCCATTTCTGACCGAACGCGGCCAGCCGCGCCTCATCGTCGAGCGAGACATCGACCACGTAACGCATGGGAAATTTCACACCAACCCGGACTTGAACCCGCGCGAGCCGAGCATTTCGGCCATGCGATTGGTTTCGCCGGCCTCCGCATGGGGCATGATCGAAACCATCATGGAGCGCTTCCGGGCGTATTCAGCCACCAGCGTATCGATCATCCGGCCCATGAGGGCGTCGCGATCGCGCCCCTCGGCATTGGCAAGAAACGGTCCCCATTTGACGAGTGCCACGGTCGCCACGCCCAATGGCAAGCGCTGCAACATCACCAGCGCGCCGCCTACAGGCTCGTTGTCATCGGAAAACAGAACCGGCTCGAGCGCCACCCCAGGCCAACGAAGGCTCGCATAGGCATGGAGCTGCTCCTGGCAGACGCCGTCGAATGTCGAGACGAGCTTGTCCCAGACCGCCCCCTCCACCAACCGCAGTCGAGAAGCGCTCTATCCTTTCCCACCGCGCCTGCCGCGGTGGGAGCGTGCGTGGTCAAAGCTGGCGAATGGCTGGTCAGAGACATCGGCGTCACCGGGGTTAGATCAATTTGACCCCAACTTAGCCAGCACCCCCCTAGGGAATGCTTTCCGCAAAGCCGATAAAGCCCGTCAATTGCTGGCGTGGTAAATCAAGGCTTGCACTTTTGCATAGCGGTTACCGGCGTTTAACCGCCCACCAAAGCGCGGCGGCGGCCAGGAGCATTGTCGCAAAACCCATAATGGCCCAGCCACTTGACGGTCCTTCGAGCGGTTCGCATTCCCCCACGCAGGCAATGGGCTCGATCACAACCAGCCCCGTGCCTTGCAAGAACCAGAGGCCACCCAGCAGGATGGCCAGAACGCTCACAATGCCAACGATACCCCTTATCCACTTCATCGAATCCTCCCACAACAGACGGCGCCGAACACACCATGCCTGCCCCTGCGGGCAACAGCGCGCGGGTGAGCAATATCTGCAAAATTGGGAGAGTGCGCCGTTGACCAGCTGAGGACCTCTGGCCGAAATTCGGCCAGCGGCGCCGCAAATCGCCGCGAAGCGCAACGTTCAATCATTACATGAAGTTTTCCAGGCAACTGCCGGAAATATGGTGGGTGTACGAGGGCTCGAACCTCGGACCCGCTGATTAAGAGTCAGCTGCTCTACCAACTGAGCTATACACCCGATCCATCGGGCAGCGCGTCTCCGCACCGCCAGAGTGGCGCCTCTCTAGCAAACGCCATTCAAGCTGTCCACCCACATCCGTGCTTTTTCGTTATGCTTGGAGTGCTTCCGAACTCTCGGAGCAGTGAAGCGATTCAAAGAAGCGCCGAATGCTCTAGGGAAAAGGATTCTCGCTTGTCCCGAGGAACGCCTGATCGCCCCACAACTCGCGGATCACAACATCGCGTCCACAACCGATCCGGTAGCGTTCATAATGGTCCGGATTGGTCTTGTAGAAATCCTGATGCTCGGGCCCCGCAGGATAGAATGTGGCGGCCGGCTTGATTTCGGTCACGATCGTATAACCGCTCGATTCGGCAATGGCGGCCTTGCTCGCCTCGGCAATAGCGGCCTGCTCATCATTGAGCGCAAAGATGGCCGGCTTGTACATCGGGCCATAGTCGCAGAACTGTCCCTCCGCATCCGTCGGGTCGGTGGTGTGCCAATAGACCGTGAGAAGTTCCTCATAGCTCACGACTTCCGGGTCGAAAGTAATTTGGACCGACTCGTAATGGCCAGTGTCGCCGCCATAGGCGACCTGGTTGTAGGTGGGATTTTCGACATGACCGCCGGCAAAGCCAGATACGGCCTCGGAAACGCCTTCCACCTTCTCGAAATTGGATTCAACGCTCCAGAAAACACCCGCCGGCAAAGAGCGCGGTATCGGCCAGTGCGGGGCTTGCGGCAAACGCGCTCGCAGCGGTTGCCAGGGCAATCAGTGTGCGATGCATGCTGCACCTCCTCGTTTGCGTCAGTTGGAACGCCTACGACCTCAACAGCAAGTCAAGCCGCGTGAGCGTAGCGCAATTTTTCGTATTTTAAGCAATTACGGTAAGCGCCCGGCAATGGTTTCAGCCTAATGTCGCCGCCAGTTCGCCCCGGAGCTCATTGTATGACCAGCTTTTCCCAACCCGGCCTTCCCGGCAGGGCAATTACAGTCTTGGCCGGCTGGCACTCGCAACAGCCTACTGGCTCAAACCCCAGCGCGTTAAGCACTTTCCGGGACTTGTGGCCGGGCTTGTGGGAGATCGCCTGGTGCGTCCGGCCCCGATCCCTGACGCCTCGCGCATCCGCACCTCTCCGCCGGGATTTGCGGGTGGCCAACGATTTGTCGTCCCCGGTCGTGCTCGAAGCGATGGCGCGCGGATTTTACCCCCAGGGCCATTGGGGCTCCATGAAATGGTGGTCGCCCCCTGAGCGGGCCATCATGGATCTTGCGTCGGTTCATATCGCCAAACGGTTCCGCCGCACCATGCGCGGATCGGACATGCGCATCGCGTTCGACACCGATTTTGCCGGTGTGATCGATGGTTGTGCCGCCCCGCGCGACCCTTCACGCCCCATCTCACCTGGATCACCCCAAAAGCCCGGGCCCTGTATATGCGGCTTCACGCCGAGGGCCACGCCCATTCGGTGGAAGTTTTTGACGCCGAAGGCAAACTCGTTGGCGGCTTGTTCGGCGTAACCATCGGGCCGGTATTTCAGCGCTATCGATGTTCCACATTGCTGACAATGCATCGAAATTCGCTATCGTCAGCCTTTACCATCATCTGGCCGATGCGGGCTTTACCACGGTCGATCACCAGATCATGTCACCCTGGGTCGAAGCGCTCGGCGGCACCGTCCTCCAGCGCAGCGGATATGAGGCCCTCCTCGCCCGCCCGGCACAGACCACGCTCGGCACCGGCCAATGGCAAGCCAAGTTCAGCCTCGCCGACACCGCAGGCTGGTCACCGGAAACGGCCTGATTACTGGGCCACGATCCCCAGACGCGCAATCAGCCCACGATGGTTCGAGCCGAGAGGGTCCGCCATCGCTTCGATCTGGTCGACAATAATCGGCGCGCGCGAAAAGACATGGTCGATGGGAACACCAAGAGGGCCCAGTTCGGTCGGCCAGGTCGCATTGTAGCGCGATGGCGGCAACAGATCGGCCCCTTTCACCAGGTCATCGACGGCATCGGCCCAGGGCGCGGAATTGAAGTCGCCGGCCAACACAAGCGCCCTCCATCCGTGACACCTGCCGCGTCAGACGCCGCATTTCGAGCAGCCCCGCATCGTCGAAATAAGGTTTGGTCAGATGCGCGGCAACCAGCGTGACCGGCTCCCCGCCAATCACGGTCCGCGCCACGACCATCCGGTTGGGATAAATGTTACCAATGACCGAATTTCGGGATCTTGCAGCGGCAGCTTTGAAAGCATCATCAGATCGCATTCATTCTCGGCCGCGCAGCCGGCCCGATAGGGATAGACAGCTTCAAGCTCGGCCAGATGCTGACGCATCCGCGCCGCTTCAAGAACAAAGACGATATCGGCCCCCGAACCGGCGATGAAGGCCGCTACGTCGGCGTGCCTTTCGTTGGATTCGAGGACATTAAAACTCAGCAGCGTAAATTCGGCCGCCCGCTCGAGCCCTTGCAAGGGCGCCCGCGCCTCATATTGCGCCGCCACGCGCCACATCACATGCCCGGCGGCGAGAAGCGCCATCGCCACAACGAGCCCTGCCCGCCACGGCGCGCCGGCCAGCGCAAACAAAAGGGCAAGCCCGACAAGGCTTGCCCCGATATGGAGTTGCAGCGATTGCAGCAGGGACTGGCCGGGCAGGCCGAGGTCGATTCGTGTCAGCACCAGAATGCCGGCGGCAACCAGGCCAAAGCCTGTGAGCACGCCACGAATCTCGGCCATCATTGCCACTATATCGTCGTCCCCTGGAGTGTTTCCAAAACGCGCCTGGAAACACCAAATACCAATCAGCCCGCCAGCGCGCCCTGTGCCGGAGCCCCGCGCTCCACCAGCAACCGGTTATAGGCATTGAGATAGGCACGGGCCGAAGCAACCAGCGTATCGGGTTCGGTTGCGTTGCCCGACGCGATACGCCCGTTCAATTCCAGCCGTACATGCGCGTTGGCCTGAGCGTCGGTTCCACCGGTCACACCATCCACGGCATAGAGCACCAGATGCGGGCTGGCATTGACCGCCTTCTTGATCGCCGAAAAGATCGCGTCGACCGAACCCGTGCCGTCGAAAGAGACTTCAACCGGCGCGCCGTCCACGGCCACCTTGAGTTCGCACCGATGCACGCCGCCAGTCTTGGACGTCACGCTCATATCCACCAGCTTGATACGATCGGCCCCCGAGCCGATTTCGTCGTCCACCAGGGCGATGATGTCGTCGTCATAGACGTGCTTTTTGCGGTCGGCCAGATCCTTGAAACGCTGGAAGGCCTCCTGGAACTGGTTATCGGCCAGTTCGTACCCCAGATCCTTCAGCTTTTCCTTGAAGGCGTGGCGGCCCGAATGTTTGCCCATCACCAGCGACGTCGATTTGATTCCCACGCTTTCGGGGGTCATGATCTCGTAGGTCGAAGCGTTCTTGAGCATGCCGTCCTGATGGATGCCGCTCTCATGGGCAAAGGCATTCTTGCCCACGATGGCCTTGTTGTACTGAACCGGGAAATTCGCCGCCGCCGATACCGCCCGTGAGGCCCGCGAAAGGTGCGTGGTTTCGATTTCGGTGTGATAGGGCAAGGCATCGGCGCGAGTGCGCAATGCCATCACCACCTCTTCGAGCGCCGCGTTGCCGGCCCTCTCCCCGATCCCGTTGATGGTGCACTCCACCTGCCGCGCACCCGCGCGGACACCCGCCAGCGAATTGGCCACCGCCATGCCCAGATCGTTATGGCAATGGGTGGAAAAGATCGCCTTGTCCGAATTGGGCACCATTTCGATCAGATCGTGGATCAACTGGTAATAATCTTCGGGCGTCGAATACCCCACAGTGTCGGGAATATTGATCGTCGTCGCCCCGGCCTTGATTGCCGCTTCGGTGCAGCGGGCCAGAAATTCTATCGGCGTGCGGGTCGCGTCCATTCCCGACCATTCGACGTCGTCGATGAGGTTTCGGGCCTGCGTCACCGTCTTGGTGACGATCTCGAGCACCTCGTCCTCGGTCTTTTTCATCTGGTGGGCCAGATGGATGGGCGAGGTGGAAACGAAAGTGTGGATGCGTCCGCGCTTGGCGAACCGCACCGCCTCTCCGGCCCGGTCGATATCGGCTGGAATGGCACGGGCCAGGCCGCAGATCACTGAGTTCTTGGCGCGCTTGGCAACGGTTGCCACCGCTTCAAAGTCGCCGTTCGAGGCAATGGGAAACCCCGCTTCGATGATATCGACGCCCATGGTGTCGAGGATTTCGGCCACCTGGAGCTTTTCTTCCAGCGTCATGGTGGCGCCGGGGCTCTGCTCTCCGTCGCGCAGCGTGGTGTCGAAAATATAGACGCGGTCGGTATTGGCTTGGCTGGTCATTTTGGTCTTCCTTGATCGGCCACCTGCGCGAGATCGCTTTGCGTATGCAGCAGGTTATGGCCGGACATTGATGTTCGGCGTTATGGCAAAATCCCCTGACGACCCGTCCGCATATTGCAGACTGCCGGTTATCAGGGGCTGATAAGGAGAAGTAGGAGGGCGGCCGAAAGCAGCAGCGCCGAACCCACAAGGATACGGGCCTGCAAGGCTTTTTGCCTGCTGGCGGCTATGGCGATTGCGCGGTTTGCACTGCGGCGCATCGGTACGGCCTTGCCCTTCCTGATAAATCGACAAGCGAACAATGGTCCAATTGAGCGCCAAGCGCAAGACTTCGCGCAACAATAATAGAGCTTTAGAGCCGATACTTTCGTCGGGCGGTTGCGCTCGCCGGCAACGGCCAGGGCACCCGCGCCCCGCATCACGAAGTTTTCAGGCACCGCGGTCTAGTCATCGAGGTCAAGCACTCCTTCGGCCAGAATGACCGCGGCACCGCCAATCCCGGCATGCTTGAGCTGGCCACCTTCGATGTTGAACTGCACGCCGATTTCGCTTGGCCGCCCCATTTCGCGCCCCTGACGGATCTTGATCGCGTGATGCCCGTCGCCATAGCCGCCATGTTCGGCCAGCATGCCCACCAGCGCTGCCGCTGCCGAACCGGTGGCCGCGTCTTCGCCCGCACCATGGGCGACATGAAACATGCGCGCTGCATAGTCGTTGCCGCGTTCCTTTGGTGTCTTGGTGAAGACATAGACCGAGTTGCGTTCGCCCGGAAACGTGTCGGTCCACCCGCGACGCTCCAGCGTTATCGCCTCGAGCGCCCGCGCGTCACGCACCGGCACGAGATAAAACGGCAGCCCGGCCGAATAGAGCGCCGGCATCAAACCGTCGCATCCGATATCGCTTTCGGTCAGTCCCAAACGCTTCGCAACATCGGCGCTCACCACAGATTCATCCATCCTCGCAGGGAGCTGTGGCAGCGCGAACTTGGCCTCGCCGGTTCGCCTGTCGATTCGCTCCATGACAGCCGTGACATTGCCCACACCCAGCTCCAGCCGCACGGCGCTCTGCTTATGCTGCAGGCCCAAAAGCACCGCCGCACCCACCGTGGGGTGGCCGGCAAACGGCAACTCGCTTGTCGGTGTAAAAATCCGCAAGGCGGCCGTGTGCCGCTCGCCCTTGGGAGCGTTGACGAAAACCGTCTCGGAAAGATTGAACTCGCGCGCGATCGCCTGCATCCGCGTGGTCGAAAGTTCATCGGCCTTGAGCACGACCGCCAGCGGATTGCCGCTTAGCCGATCACGGGTGAAAACATCGAGAATAAAATAGGTTAGCTTCATCTTTCGGGCGGTCCTCGGGGGAGGTTGGGAGGCGAATTCCATGCGCGTACTCAAAACACTATGCCTATCGTCGCAATGGTTACCACCCCCATAATCGGGCTCCTCACGATCGCCGGGAATTTGCGTTTTCCCCGCGACACGATCTCCGGCATTTGGCACAATAGCCAGGGGGAGAGCTCGCATGAAACGCACGACTTGCCTCGTCGCCGGGGGCGGTCCCGCCGGCATAATGCTCGGCCTGCTGCTGGCGCGCGGCGGGGTGGAAGTCATTGTTTGCGAAAAACATGCCGACTTCCTGCGCGATTTCCGCGGCGATACCGTTCACCCGTCGACGATCAGGCTTATGGACGAGCTCGGCCTCGGTGCGGAATTCGCGCAACTGCCGCAAAGCAGGCTGCAAAGCCTGCGCCTGCCCACAACGAACGGCGAAAGCATCGACTTCGGCGATTTTTCCGCCCTCCCGCCGCCCTACAATTATATCGCCATGATCCCGCAATGGGATTTTCTTGGATTTCTGGCCGACCATGCCCGGCGCGAACCGGCCTTCGCACTGTTTATGGGAACCGAGGTCACCGACCTGCTCTGGCGGGACGACAAAGTTGCCGGGGTCACTGTGCGCACCGATCATGGAGAGGAGATGATCGAAGCCGACCTGGTCGTCGCGTGCGATGGCCGCCATTCCATCCTGCGAAAGCAGGCCGGGCTGGTCTCTCGCGATTATGACGTACCTTTTGACGTCTGGTGGTTTCGCCTGCCCCGCCGCCCCGATGAACAGGCCGAACCGGCAAATCTTGTCCCCAGTTTTGCCGGGCGAGACATCATGCTCACGATAGCCCGCGAGGGATTCTACCAGATGGCGGTCTTCATCCCCAAAGGCACCGATGCACGGCGCCGCGCTCAAGGCATCCAACCCCTTCGCGATATGATCGCCAGATTGCGTCCCGACTTCGCCGATCGCGTGGATACGCTCACCTCGATGGAACAGGTCAAGACCCTTGATGTGAAACTCGATCGGCTCAAACGCTGGCATTGCCCCGGGCTGCTCTGTATCGGCGATGCCGCTCATGCCATGTCACCTGTCGGTGGTGTCGGCATAAATCTCGCCATACAGGATGCTGTTGCGACCGCCCGCATTCTCCGCAATCCGCTACGCGCCGGAACATTGGCCGAAACCGACCTCGAGGCCGTGCAACAACGTCGCATGATGCCCACCAGAGTCATTCAGGCCATGCAGCGCATTCTCCATCGTATCGTTTTCCAGAACGGGTTTCGATCCGAGCACGCCGGGCCGCCGCGCTTCATGCTGTTTCTGGCCCGGCACGTTCCCGGCTTCCGCAAAATTCCAGCGCGCTTTGTCGCCTTCGGCCCTCGCCCCGAACATGCCCCCGATTTTGCCCGCCGCCAGCCCTGACACTTCAGGCCGGGCGCGCACATAACTTAGGTATTGACTTAACTATCGACGCACTGATAGTTAGGCGAATGCTTAACAATTCTTCACAGCTCGATCTCATGTTCCGCGCCCTGGCCGATGGCAACCGTCGCGCCATGATCGACAGGCTGAGCAAATCGAGTGCAAGCATCGGCGATTTTTCCAGCCAGCTTGGCATTTCGCTGCCCGCCACGCTCCAGCACATCGCAGTGCTTGAGCAGGCCGGACTGGTGGTCACCAAAAAACAAGGCCGCGTGCGCATCTGCACGCTCGATACGGCCGCACTCAGCCGGGCCGAGCGCTGGATCAACGAGCGCCGCACATTATGGGGCCGCCGTCTCGACGCTCTCGGTGCCCTTCTCGAAAACGACACTCTGGAGGAAGACAAATGACTGACCGCACCGTGGTACACGCCACTTTCGATCTCGAGCGAATCTATTCTGCACCCCGGAGCCGGGTCTTTCTGGCCTTTGCCGATGAGCCGCAGAAGCGCCAATGGGCACATGGAGCCCCCGCACAGGGATACTCACTCGATTTTCGCGTGGGCGGACGCGAACACGTCGAAATGTCTGCCCCCGGCGGCGGCAGCTTCCGTTACGATGGTATCCATTACGACATCGTCGAAAATGAGCGCATCATCTACGCCTATTCCTTCAGCTTCGGACAAGGAAACGCAGGCACAACGTTGACCACCGTTGAATTGGCCGATGCCGAAGACGGGGCAACCCTTCTCAAGATCACCGAGCAAGGCGCCTATCTCGACGGCTTTGACGGACCAAAATTCTGGAAGAGCGGAACCACCTCCCTTCTCGACCGACTCAACAATCATCTGGAGCAAAAGCAATGACCGACCGCAACGTCGTCCACGCCACCTTCACGCTCCAGCGCACCTACCGCGCGCCGCGCAAGAAGGTCTTCGCAGCCTTTTCCGATTTCAAGACCAAGCAGAAATGGTTCGGAAGCGACGCCCCGGAAGGTGCGGCGGCCAACATGGATTTCCGCGTCGGCGGCCGCGAGCACAGCCATGGTGTTGCCGAACAACATGGCAGCACGCACGCCTATCGCTACGATGCCATCTACCTCGACATCATCGAGAACGAGCGCATCATCTATGCCTATGACATGGACGCCGACGGTCATCACATATCGGCCTCGCTCACCACGATCGAACTGACCGACGCGGCGGACGGCACCCAGCTCAAACTGACCGAACAGGGCGCCTATCTCGACGGCTATGATGACCCCAAGATCCGTGAAGACGGAACGGCCGGGCTTCTGGCCGCACTTGCAAAAATCGTGGAGGACTGACCGATGGGCAAATTGATTGTCTGGAACATTGCAAGCCTCGATGGCTATTTCGAGGGCCTTCAGCCTTGGGATCTGTCTCTGCACGAAACCATCTGGGGCGACGAATTGGCGGCCCTCTCCGAGGCGCAGTTGGCCGATACCGAGGCACTGGTTTTCGGACGGCGCACCTATGAGGGCATGGCTGCGTACTGGGGCAACGAATCCGAAACCGGGCCGATTACCGATGCCATGAACGCGCTGCCCAAATATGTCGTCTCAAACACGCTGACGGCGCCCGACTGGAACAACACCAGCGTTATCAATGGCGATGTCGTCGAAGCTCTGCGCGACATCAAGTCAAAATCGCAGCGCAATCTCTATGTCTTTGGGAGCGCTGAACTGCTTGCCTCACTCCTGCCAGCGGGCCTTGTCGACGAATACCGGCTGGGCATCGCCCCGCTCTTGCTTGGTCGCGGCAACCCGTTGTTCAAGCCGTCCGACTTGCGGATCGATCTCGAACTTCTCAAGACCCAGCCGCTCAAGAACGGCGGCATCGTTCTTTATTACGGCCTGAAAACCCCAACCTGACGGCAAACCCAAACGGCGGCAAAGCGCCGGTCCACTCAACATGGAGACCCAGCAATGCCAAAATACATAACCATAGGCTATGGCGACCGAGCCGGATACGATCGGACACCAGAGGACATCAGGCAGGCAGCCCATGACCACGATGCCTTTCTCAAGGAGCGCGGTGTCACGATGGGTATCGCCGGAACACCTGTCCAGGTGCGCAATCACAACGGACGCGGCGTCCAGACAGAAACCGGGCCTTACCTCTCGTCGGATCTGCCAATCGCCGGCTTTGCAATTATGGAAGCCGGTGACATGAACGAAGCGATCGCGATGGCCTCGGAAACGCCTTGCGCGATAGCTCACGGCGTGATCGAAATCTGGCCGCTCAACGAGTGGTAGCTCAGAAAAAAGGGCCGGCAAAACCGACCCTTTTTCAAAGTTCAACTTCAACTGCGGAAGTCTAATTCCGGCTCTTGTCCACCAGTGCGCCGGCCTTGATCCACCGGAGGATGCCCGGAAAAGTGCCTCGCACTTTTCCGGTCTGGTATCCGACCAAGCAAAGGCCGTGGATCGCCAAGCGCCCGTGCAGGCTAGTTCCGGCTCTTGTCGACCAGTGCCCCGGCCTTGATCCACGGCATCATGTCGCGCAGCTTGGTGCCGACTTCCTCGATCTGGTGGGCATCGTTGTTGCGGCGGATGCCCTTGAAGCGGGCGGCGCCGGCCTTGTATTCCTGCATCCACTCGGACGTGAACTTGCCCGACTGGATATCGGCCAGAACGCGCTTCATCTCGGCCTTGGTCTCCGAGGTGATGATGCGCGGGCCGGTGACGTATTCGCCCCACTCGGCGGTGTTGGAAATCGAGTAGTTCATGTTGGCGATGCCGCCCTGGTAGATCAGGTCGACGATCAGCTTCACTTCGTGCAGGCACTCGAAATAGGCCATTTCCGGCGCGTAGCCGGCTTCCACCAGCGTCTCGAACCCGGCGCGGATCAGCTCGACCAGACCGCCGCAGAGCACAGCCTGCTCACCGAACAGATCGGTTTCGCACTCTTCCTTGAAGGTGGTTTCGATGATGCCCGAACGGCCACCGCCAACACCGGACGCATAGGCCAGCCCAAGGTCGTGCGCGTTGCCGGTCGCATCGTGATGGATGGCGATCAGGCACGGCACCCCGCCGCCCTTCTCGTATTCGCCGCGCACGGTGTGGCCGGGGCCCTTGGGCGCAATCATCAGCACGTCAACAGTGTCCTTGGGCTCGATCAGCCCGAAATGGACGTTGAGGCCGTGCGCGAACGCCAGCGCGGCACCGTCGCGGATATTGGGCGCAATATCATCGCGGTAAATATCGGCCTGCAATTCATCGGGGGTCGCCATCATCATCATGTCGGCCCAGGCCGCAGCTTCAGCAACGCTCATCACTTTGAGCCCGTCCGCTTCCACCTTCTTGGCGGTCGAGGAGCCGGGGCGCAGACCGACGGCGATGTCGGTGATGCCCGAATCCTTGAGGTTGAGCGCATGCGCGCGACCCTGGCTGCCATACCCGATAATGGCGACCTTCTTGGATTTCAAAAGATTGATATCGGCATCCCGATCGTAATAAACGCGCATTGGTCTCTCCCTATGTCGCTTGTCGTTGTTGATGGATTTAAGCGCCGTAGAGCGCAAAAAACTGTTCGCGGGCCCGGCGTGCCTGCCCCGCAATCTTCTCTTCGCTCGGGCGTCGTTGTTCGCCGAGCAACATACGGATCTGGGTGTCCCTGACCACCAGACCGAAAAATGTCCGAAACGCCTGATCTGCGTCGTCGAAATCGAGCAGCCCGGCCGCCCTGCCCGCCTCAAGCAAAGGTTCGCAGCGTCGCGCCATCCCGATGGGCCCATTCTCGAGGACAATCGCCCCCAGATTGCGCTTTTCCTGGCCCGCATGGCTCACTGCCAACCGGTTCAGCGCCACCGAAATGTCTCCGGTCAGAACCGTCAGCCAGTCGCGCCCGAATTTTTCCAGCGCAATGCCGAGCGTGCGCTTGTCCAGCGTCTCCCGGTCCACCGGCACAACCCGCACCTTGGAGGCCTGCCATTGCACGGTGGCTGTCAAAAGCCCATCCCGGTCGCCGAACCATTTGTAGAGCGTTTCCTTCGAACAGCTCGCCCTGCGCGCCACCCCGGTCATGGTGAGCCCATCGCCACCATCGACCAAAAGACCCAGCGCCGCGTCCAGAACATCCTTCTGGCGACTGGTGAGCGTATCGTCGTTTATGGTCAGGGTCGGCGGGGTCAAGCGTGACTCGCTGTCTGTTATCGATTATCGTAGCTGGAAGGCCATGCCCCAATGAGCAAAACAGCCCCTCCGAGCGAGGCGTACCGTACGGTACGGTTCGGCAATTTTCAAGAGTGATTTCGCGCCCTGCCCCGAAACGATGAGCCGCCGCCTCTTTCGAGACGACGGCCCGATTTCATCCAGCTTTCGCGGCGCCACGGGGCGCCATTTCTGGCAGGTCAGGGAACAATGACCGTCAATTCGCCACCAGCCGTTTCAACGTCCAGGGCATTGCCATCGATATCGGTCACCGCATCGAACGTACCGACGATCGTGGTCGCGCGCAGAATCGAGACCGTGCTGCCCGCTTCGGCATCACCCAGATCGACTACGAGCGCGCCGCCTTCGACTTCAATTTCACCGGCGATATCAAGGCCAAGTGCGGTAACCTCCAGCACGCCGCCGCTCACCAGCAGATCGCCTTGGCCAAGCGCCATCGTGGTTCCAGCCACCAACGTGCCCTCTTCCAGTCGCGTGCCGCCCGCGTACGAATTGTAACCGCTCAGCGTCAGCTTGCCCGAACCGGCCTTGGTCAGCATGCCGGGGCCGGAAATGTCGTGAACCCAAATGTCCTCGGCGTGCATTTCGCCCAGATCCGCATCCATGGTCACCGATACGTCGCCCGGGAAGGCTCCATAGCCGCCAGCCGCAGCCACAAGATCGATCCGGCCCCAGCCATTGGTTTCATCGAGCACCGGATAGCCGCTGGGCACACCCGTGGTGTAGAGCACCACGCGGCGCTGTTCGGCGCTCAGATAGGGCTGGCGCGTTTCAAGAAGCACCTCGGCGCCCATCGGCACGACCATCTCCTGCCCCATATCCGCTGCGTCCTGAGGCAGGCCATAATGGGTGCGCAAGCGATAGAGCGCTGCGTTGGCGGCATCATTGGCCCAACGGTCGCCCGGCTGGCTCTCGGCCGCTGCGGCAATCGTGGTGTCCTCGCCCACATTGGCCGCCATCACGGCCTGCATGTTCGCAAATGCCGCCTGCTTGAGGTCGGCATGCTCGGGATCAGAGAGCAGCGCGGTCGCCATGGCCATGGACATGGTGCGCCCACCCATCACATCGAGCGGCGAGTGCATGCCGGTCACGATGCGATTTTCGCCCAACTCGGACGCACGGGTCAAAAGCTCTTCGTAGCGCTGCGGCAGCGCATAGGCATAAGCAATGGCAGCAAGGTAGCCAGCATTGGCATGCCCCGAAGGATACCCGCCATCCTTGTGCCGACCGCGTGTTTCGCGCGCGCTGAGCAGAGCCGGGATCACCTCGACATTGCTATCATAGCGCTCAAAGCTGTTTGGCCCGATAACATCGGTGCCTGTTTCCACCGCCTGCCCGGTATCGCTCATGCGCCAGGGGCGCGGCGAGGCGTAGAAATATTTCGAGGGCGATGTCGTCCCTTCGGGCCCGCGCATCATCGCCATGAAGGCTACAAAGTCCTGCATGGTTTCACCACCCGTTCCCGCTTCGGTGCCGTGGTCGTCTTCCTTGACCGGCAGAACCATATTGGGATCGAACGTGCCCAAGGTGTGATTGATCGTCGTGAAAGCCTGCGCTTCGGCGGCATAGATATTGGCCAGCACCGGCCCCATGCCGGAGATCACTGAAAAGCCCTGCGAACGGCGATCGTCGAGATAGGCTTCCAGCGCTTCCTGATCGTCGCGGGCGCTGCCGGTCACCGAAAGTACATAGGCCATGTTGGCCGCCCACACCGCGGGATCGACAATTTCGACATTGGAATAGTCGAGCGCGCCGTCCCCGTTCGTGCCACCCGAGCGCCACGCCTCATCACCGAGATTCCAGATTTCGTCAAAGCCGCGATGCAATTCGAGAACCGGGTTTTCGGCGCGGTCATAGCGATTGACTTCGGCCCCATCGGCACCGACACCTGCCTGGTGCGTATAGGTCTCGACCACCGGCAGCGGATAGGTGACATCGGGCAGCGGCACTGTAAATTCGCCAACGCCGAGAGGGGCGGCCAGCGCCGTGCTGGTCAGTAAAGAGAGTGCCAGCGCACCCGACAGGCGGCCAAGGAATATGGAGGATTTGCGGTTCATGGATATGGCTCCAGTGTGAACAATGGAGCTGCCCTTTAGGATGGTCCAATGACACCGGGGTGACACTTTCCACAAACTTGAGTGCCCCGACCCGAAACGATTTGCAATCACCACAATTTGGGCCAAACATCGCTGCAGGCTGCCCGCTCCGAATGCCAACGAGGCCAATGATGCGTCCGACTATCCTTACAGTTCTTGCCTTCTCGGCACTTTTCGCATCCCCCGCCACGGCCCAGGAAGCCGAAGGCATGACGTCGGCCCCAATGATCGGGGCGTCCCTCACCGAAAAGTTCTGGATACAGTCGCAAGAAGATGCCGGCCTGCCCGGCTCCATGGTTCTGTTCCTTTCGGAAGGGACCATGCTCCAGGATTCCTGCTGGGAAACCTATCGCCTCTCAAACTGGCAGATGACCGGCGAGGATTCACTGAGCTGGCAAGAGGACACCATGACCATTGAGGCCGACATCGTGGAGATCAACGAAGCCGAGCTGGTTCTGGCCCTGCATCTGGGCGAAGACATCGTCGAAGAGCGCTACACGGCCGCGCCCGTGCCCTTCGTCTGCCCGGACATGCCGCGCTAGTTTGAAAAGTCGCAGATATACTGTGGCGCACCGCCAAACGTGCCGTAAACCGCGCTTGCCCCGACCAGATTGTCGGGATCGGTCTGCATGATGGCATCCGACTGCGCGGCGATTGGCGCCATCGCTGCGTCGAGCCCCTCCTGACCGGGCACAAACACCACGCCGATCGAGCTGTAGCCATTGTCGATACCGGCGATCACCGAGATCGCGGCCACCTCATGGCCCAGCCAGTCTCCCTTGACCGGCACGCGCAATTCCCGATGATCCTCCCGCACCGCAATCTGGGTGGCGGAAAAATAGGCGCTGGCATCAGCGGGGACAATCAGCGTGCCATCGGCCACGATCTGCTCCCAGAACACCCCCAGATCGCTTGAAATCTCGCAGCCCTGTTCCAGCCCCGCCAGAAAGCCATCCATCTGATAGCGCGCAGGCTCGTCCGGCCCCAGCCCCACCACCGACATCGTGGAGAGCGCGGTTCCCATCAGAAAGTCGCCCGCTGTTTCCAGCCAGTCCAACATCGCACACCCCTTTGCGCTGGATCGTTACAGAGACGATCTAGGCCCCGTCCGTGGCAAAATGGCGACATGCCACACGGCAACAAAAAAGGGCCACCCATACGGGCAGCCCTCGTCAATCTTGCAATGCAGCCGGGATTTATTCGGCGGCGATAGCTTCGACCTTGCCGTCGCGGGCAGCCTTGGTGGCAGCGGTCCACCATCCAAGGTTGTCGAACATATCGTTGAGGCTCGGAGCGATCACGGGTTCGATGGCTTCCATCGGCTCGTTCTTGCCTCCCCCCCAGACGGTAAAGAATTCCGAACCGCCGATATGCACGCCGTGACGAACAGGGACCATCTGAAGTTCGACGTTGATCAGGCGCAGCTGTTCGATGGCGCGAGCAGCACCGACTGAACCGTAACCGACGTATGCAGCGGGCTTCTTGGTCCATTCGACATAGGCCTGATCGAGCGCATTCTTGAGCGCTGCGGTAATCGAGCGGTTGTATTCAGCAACAAGGAAGATATAGCCGTCGAACTCGCCGACCTTCTTCTGCCAGGCGATAGCCTTGGGGTCCTGGCTCGGCGCCCACATGTTGGAGGCCACCTCGTCAAAGAACGGCAGATCGAAATCGCGCAGATCGACAAGTTCGACGTCGAACTCGGAACGCTCCTGGGCCTTGGCCAAAAGCCACTGGGCAGGCTTGTCGGCGAAACGGCTTTCGCGGGTCGAAGAAATGATGATTGCGATTTTCGGCTTGGACATGATGCTTTCCCTACACTTGGTTACGAACAGTAAGTAGGGCTGCATATGTGACTCTTGGGATGCCGCTCAAGTAGGCACACGGGTGTAAGCAGGGCGTATGCGCCTGCCTAACGATCATTGCATGAAATTCAACCCACTGAAAACAAAGGGGTAATTTGTACACTATTCACAAAGCAGGCCTTCGTTCGGCAATGCCGAACAAACAAACAACGGGTTCGAAACGACAAAAGCGCTGACCTGTTCCGATCCTGGAGCGTGTCCAGATAAAGTGGATGCCACTTTGTCGGTTCGGACACGCGACAAAATAAAGACTTAGATCGTTGCGCCGTTTCCGCGAAACGGTGAAATGATCTAGCGGCTGAGCACGCCCAGATATTTCCGCACGGTCTCGGCAAACCCGAAGATCAGGGCGTCGGCTGTGATCCCATGCCCGATGGAAACCTCGTCAACGAACGGCACCGTGCTCTGAAAAGCCGGCAGATTGGCAAGCGTCAGATCGTGGCCTGCATTGATTCCCAGCCCGAGCGCATCGGCCGCATGCGCCGTTTCGGCAAGATCGGCCAAAGCGGAAACCGCCGCATCGCTATTGTCATAGCACGCGCCATAAGGACCGGTATAAAGCTCCACCCGATCGGCCCCGGCCGCTTTCGCTGCTTGCAGCGCCTCGGTGCTTGCATCGGGATCGCAAAACATGGCCACCCGGCGCCCCGGCGCCGCAAGCTGGGCCGCGACCTCGCTCAGCAGCGCCTGATGGGTGATAAAGTCCCAACCATGGTCCGACGTCGCCTGCTCGGGTGCATCGGGCACCAGTGTCACCTGATGGGGATTGGCCGCGGCCACCAGCTCAAGAAAAGCCGGCGTGGGGTAGCCCTCGATATTGAGTTCGGCGTTCGGATAGTCTGTCCGCAGCAAATTGACCAGGTCGAACACATCCGAGCGCCTGATATGGCGCTCATCGGGACGCGGATGCACGGTGACCCCCACCGCTCCCGCATCGAGCACGATTCGCGCGATGCCCGTCACGCTCGGCCAGGGCAGATTCCGGCGATTGCGCAACTGCGCCACTGCATTGAGATTGACGGAAAGCTTGGTCATGGCAGCTGTCTGAAAAAATAAGGACCGTACGAAATGTACGGCCCCCGTCTATCGTGAAACGAGGTTTACGCAAACCTCAACTTTCGGAGCGCGATCAGGACGCCAAGATCCGCGAACCACAACGTCGCAGACTTAACCGTCCTCACCGAGTGGAGACGGAGTGACCTCCAAGCCTACATGCCTTCCGGCCCGCGCGTAATCGCGACAAGCCCGGTGCGCACCACTTCCACCAGCCCCAGCGGCGTCATCAGCGTGATGAACTGCTCGATCTTGCTCGATTTCCCGGTGATCTCGAACACGAAGCTTTCGGTGGAGGCATCGACCACCTGCGCCCGGAACGCATCGGCCAGCCGCAGCGTCTCAACCCGGTTTTCGCCCTTTCCGGCTACCTTGAGCAACGCCAGTTCGCGTTCCAGGGATCCCCCCTCGGCCGTCAGATCGTGGACCTTGTGCACCGGCACCAGCCGCTCGAGCTGCAGCTTGATCTGCGCCAGCACTTTCGGCGTGGCAACGGTCACAATGGTGATGCGCGAGCGATGCCGGTCATGCTCGGTTTCGCTGACCGTCAGCGAGTCGATATTGTAGCCCCGTGCCGAAAACAGCCCCACCACCCGGGCGAGAACGCCCGGCTCATTGTCCACGAGAACCGTCAGCGTATGACGCTCGGTGGCCTGGATTTCGGTGGTCAGGAAGTAGGCCGAACCCGTCGGTTTCAGATGTGCGTTCATGATCGTTCCTCGGCGCCCTAGACGAGCTGCCGTCCCTTCTCATCGATGATGGAGCCGATATTGGCCGTATCGGACAGTATGATCTCGTTGTGCGCCTTGCCCGACGGGATCATCGGCAGACAGTTCTCGTCCTTTTCGACGATCACGTCGAACAGCACCGGTCCGTCGTAATCGAGCATTTCGGCAATCGCCGCATCAAGGTCCCCCGGATTGTCGCAACGCACGCCCTTGGCGCCATAGGCCTCGGCGAGCTTGACGAAATCGGGCAGCGATTCCGAATAGGAATGGGCATAGCGCGACCCGTGCAGCAGATCCTGCCATTGGCGAACCATGCCCATGCGCTCATTGTTGAGGATGAAGATCTTGACCGGCAGCCGGTACTGAACCGCCGTTGAAATCTCCTGCATGGTCATCTGCACGCTCGCCTCGCCGGCAATGTCGATCACCAGCGCATCGCGATGTGCGACCTGGACACCGACCGCGGCCGGCAGCCCATAGCCCATGGTCCCAAGGCCGCCCGATGTCATCCAGCGGTTGGGCTTGTCGAAATGGAAGTGCTGAGCCGCCCACATCTGGTGCTGGCCGACTTCGGTGGTGATGAACACCTCCTTGCTCTGTGCCTTTGTCGCCTCGTACAGGCGCTGGATGGCGTATTGCGGCTTGATGGTGGTTTCAGACTTCTCGTAACCCAGCGAATTGACGGCCCGCCATTTCTCGATCTGCGCCCACCACGGCGCTATCGCTTCGCTGCGCGGCTGGTTGGTCTTGGAGCGATAGATGCGAATCATCTCAGCGAGCACCCGGGCGCAATCGCCGATGATCGGGATATCGACATTGATCACCTTGTTGATCGAAGAGGGATCGATATCGACATGAATCTTGCGGCTACCGGGTGAAAATGCATCGATACGACCGGTGATGCGGTCGTCAAAGCGCGCGCCGATATTGATCATCACGTCGCATTCATGCATCGCCAGATTGGCTTCATAGGTGCCGTGCATCCCCAGCATGCCCAGCCATTGCGGGTCCGAAGCCGGGAACGCGCCAAGCCCCATCAAGGTCGAGGTCACCGGAAATCCGGTCAACTCGGCCAACTCGCGCAAAAGCTCGGACGCTTCCGGCCCTGCATTGATGACCCCGCCCCCGGTATAGAAAACCGGCCGTTCGGCGCGCAGCATCAGATCGACGGCGGCCTCGATTGCTTCCAGGTCGCCATCCATCTGTGGCCGATAGCTCTGGTGACGCAGTTTGTCGACGTCGGGCGTATAGTAATCACCCAGGGCAAACTGGATGTCCTTGGGAATATCGATCACCACAGGCCCCGGCCGCCCCGTCGTCGCGATCAAGAATGCCTCGTGCAGGATGCGCGGCAGATCTTCAACGTTCTTGACGAGATAATTGTGCTTGGTGCAGCTACGGGTGATCCCGACGGTATCGCATTCCTGGAAACCGTCGGTCCCGATCAGATTGGTCGGAACCTGGGCCGTGATACAGACCAGCGGGATCGAATCCATCAGCGCATCGGTCAGCCCGGTCACGGCATTTGTAGCGCCCGGCCCCGAGGTGACAAGAACAACGCCGCATTTGCCGGTCGAACGCGCATACCCTTCGGCCATGTGCGTGGCGCCCTGCTCATGACGGACGAGAATGTGCTCGATCTTGTCCTGCTGGAACATGGCATCATAGATCGGCAGGGCCGCGCCGCCGGGATAGCCGAAAATATGCTCCACTCCATTATCGGTCAGCGCCCTGATCACCATTTCCGCGCCGGTCATCTGTTCGGCCATCTCAGCCACTCCCTACTTCAATTTCATCCCGCCACAGCCGGAATTTGATAATAAAAAAGGCCCCGTGAGGGACCTGTGTTCGGCGCATCGCATTTCGCACGAGGGTTATGCCCTCATGTTGCGATGCGCCTGCGTACTACAAGAATAAGTGCCGTCTTCACGGAAACCATCTCCAAATTTCGGCGCTATTGGTACTGCCCGGTACGGCGGTGGTCAAGCCAAAAAGCTAACGCCGGGCATCACCGGGAATCAAAAAGGCCCGTGCAGGGAAAGCACGAGCCCTTTTTTCAATTGCCTTGCGCGGCCGATTAGCTGCTCGGGCAAGCGTCCTTGTACAGCGTTCCGTCCGAAGCGCGATAGTAGCACTGGTTCGGTTCGCCAGCGACCTGGCCAACCAGCGCACCGGCAACACCGCCGACAACGCCGCCAACAACGGCGCCCTGCACGCTACCAGTGGTCACGCCACCGATCACGGCGCCAGCGCCAGCGCCAATGGCAGCGGTTTCCTGAGTGCGGGTACAGGCCGAAATGGCCATAAGAGAAGTAAGGGCAACGCCAATAATAAATGCTTTTTTCATTTCCAAGCCTCCTGCGACTTAACTCTAGAGTTCCCTCGCCCTTAAATGCGGCTAGCCGCTTTTGGTTCCGCGAGCGGGGCCCTTGGCCTTACAATTTTCAACATGAAGCGAAACTGAACGCCGTCGACAATTCCTTAACTTTCTCCATTTTGTGAACTTTTTCAAGTGGTTTGGCACTCATCCCACGGGCAGGCTTCCACCGGCTGTAGCAATCCATCAAGAACCAAGACCGCTGACAAGAACCCGATTCGCGTGTATCGGGTTCTGTTCACCCATCGCCATCAAGCGCTGGGCGCGGCTTGGGAAGGCCCACGATAATGAATACGACCGAAACGATGCGGTTCGCGCCCGGATGGGCCGCGGAACTGCGCGCCACTTTTCTGCTCGCCTGGCCGCTTGTGGTTGCCCAGGTGGCCCAGAACGCCCTGTTTACCACTGACGTCATCATGATGGGCTGGCTCGGACCGGAATATCTGGCCGCCGGCACGCTGGCCACGTCGTTTTTCACACCCTTCCTGCTGCTGGGCGGTGGCATCGTTTCCGCCGTCGCTCCGCTCGCCGCCCAGGCGCTGGGCGCTCGCCAGATCAAAAATGTCCGCCGCACCGCGCGTCAGGGATTCTGGGCCGGCATTCTGGTCGCCACGCTCTTGTTCCCGCTGATCTGGCAGATCGAGCACATCCTGCTCGCCACCGGTCAGGAACCCGAACTGGCCCGCATGGCGGCGCAATATATGCACATCGCTGTGCTGGTGCTCTTCCCCGGCCTCGGGCTTTTCGCCATCCGCTCGTTCCTGTCGGCGCTCGGCTCGACCCAGATCATTCTCTACGTCACCCTGGCCGGCGTCGTCATAAACGCCGCCATCAACTATTGCCTCATCTTCGGAAATTTCGGCTTCCCACGGCTCGAACTGCGGGGTGCCGCCATCGCAACGGTACTGACCAACCTCATCATGTTCGGTCTGCTGCTCGCCTATACGCTCACCCACCGCAAATATCGTCGCTTCCACATCCTCGTGCGGTTCTGGAAGCCTGACTGGCTGCGGTTCAGAGAAATCTTCCGCATCGGAACCCCCATTGGGCTGACCCTGATGGCAGAAGTGGGCATGTTCGCGGTCGCCGCCATTTTCATGGGCTGGCACGGCACCGACGCGCTTGCCGCTCACGCCGTGGCCCTACAATGCGCCTCCTTCGCCTTCATGGTGCCGCTCGGTCTGTCGATGGCCGCCACCGTCCGCGTAGGCCTTGCCTTTGGTGCTGGCAGTGACCGCGGTATCGCACAAGCCGGCTGGGTCGCAATGATTATCGGCACGGGCTTCATGGTCATCACCTGCGTGCTGTTTCTCACCGTGCCGCAGATTTTCACCCGTCTGTTCCTCGATCCCGCCGATCCCGGCAACCTCGCCGCGCTTGCCATGGCAACGACTTTTCTGGGCGTTGCTGGCCTGTTCCAGATCGTCGATGGCGCTCAGGTTGTCGCTGTCCACATTCTGCGCGGCCTCAACGACACCAAGATGCCTATGTACATCGCCCTGTTCGGCTATTGGTGTGTTGGCATGCCGGTCGCCTGGTTTTTGGGATCCCCCGACCGCCTGGCCGGCATCGGCATCTGGCTCGGGCTCGCCGCGGGCCTGGCCTTTTGTGCCGTCGTCCTCACCGCCCGCTTCGCCATGCGCGACAGGCTGGGCCTGATCGACAGGCGACGCATGGTGGCAGCGGCCTAAACGACCACTGCTTGCTCTGCCATATCTGCATCCCCGAACACCCGTAGATAGCGCGCGATCTCTTTGGGGTCTCCCACCGCCTTGGCCGGATTATCCGAGAGTTTCACCGCCGGACGTCCATTGGCGCTCGACACCTTGATGACCAGCGAGATCGGCTTGAGTTGCGGGGTATGCATTGGCGCCGTCCCGGCAAAATCATTGGTGAGGTTTGTCCCCCAACCAAAACTCATCCTCACCTTGCCTTCAAAATGCCGGTAGGCCGCCTCGATCGTTTCGATATCGAGCCCATCGGAAAAGATCAGCAGCTTCTCCTTCGGATCGCGCCCATGCGCCTTCCACCATTCAATGATCTTTTCACCGCCCTCGATGGCCGGCGCGCTGTCGGGCCGGAAACCCGTCCAGTCTGCCACCCAATCGGGTGCATTTTCGAGAAATGAGGCCGTCCCGAACGCATCGGGCAATACGATCAGCAGATTGCCGCCATAATAGCTCTGCCAATCCTGGAGCACTTGATACGGCGCCTCCTTGAGCGCCTCATCGCCGTCGGCCAGCGCCGCGGCCACCATGGGCAATTCGTGGGCGTTGGTCCCCAGCGCCTCGAGATCGGTGTCCATGGCCAGAAGCACGTTCGACGTGCCCATCAGCGCGTTCCCCAACCCCTCCTTGAGCGCCTCCACGCACCAGCGCTGCCACAGGAACGAATGCCGCCGCCGCGTCCCGAAGTCGGAAATTTTCAGATCAGGCAGCTTTTTCAGCCGTTCGACCTTCTCCCAGGTCTTGGCCTTGGCCCGTGCATAGAGCACGTCCAGCGCAAACCGCCCCATGCCCCGCATCGCCCGGCGCGAGCGCAGCTCATTGATGATGGCCAGCGCAGGAATTTCCCACATGGCCGTTTCGACCCATCTGCCGGGAAAATGCAGTTCGAACTGCCCGTCGCGTTGGGAAAGTTCATATTCGGGAAGTTGGAAATTTTGCAGCCAGGCCAGAAACTGTGGCGAAAAAATCTGCTTGGTGCCGTAAAAACTGTTACCCGCCAGCCAGATCATTTCCTTTTTGGTGAACCGCAGCGTGCGTGCATGGTCGAGCTGCTCGCGCAGCTCGTCGATATCGACCTCGTCCGCCAGCCGCACGCTGGTGGTGCGATTGGTCAGCGAGAACGTCGCATCGACATCCCGATACAGCCCCCAGATCATCTGCAACATCAAGAGCTTGTAGAAATCGGTGTCGAGCAGCGAACGGATGATCGGGTCGAGCTTGAACGTATGGTTGAAAACGCGCCGCGCAATGTCGGTCTTGGACGACGAACTCAAATCACGTCCACCCCTGCTGCCTTCATCTTCCCGATCATCGTCTCCATAGAGCCCATCAGATCGATCCCCCGGCACGCCTCCAGCAACACCCGCGCCGAAAAGCCCTGCCCCACCGCATCGAGCGCCGAATAGGCGACGCAGAAATCGGTGGCCAGCCCCACAAATGTCAGTTCACTCAGTCCGCGTTCGCGCAGATACCCTGTCAGTCCGGTCGGGGTCGTGTGATCGTTCTCAAAGAAAGCCGAATAGGAATCGATCGGTGTCCGGAATCCCTTGCGGATGATGAGCTCAGCCGGCATCAGATTCAACTCGGGATGGAAATCGGCCCCGTGGCTGCCCTGGATGCAATGATCCGGCCAAAGCCGCTGGCTGCCATAATCCATTTCGATATCATCGAACGGCGCCTTGCCGGGATGCTGGGAGGCAAAGCTCGAATGGTTGGCCGTGTGCCAATCCTGGGTCAGAACGACGTGCTCGAACTGCCCCATAAGCTGGTTGATGACCGGCACCACCCGGTCGCCCTCATCCACCGCCAGCGCCCCTCCGGGGCAGAAGTCGTTCTGCACATCGACGACGATCAACGCTTTTGTGGCCATGGGCGCCTCCCCAAATCAAAGTCACGCGCACTACTGCAAGCCACGCGCGCCGCGTCAACTCCCCAAGCGCGCGTGTTCCCGTGACAGCATGCCCATGATGACACTTGCTGCCTCTGCCTCGATCCCCGCAGCCGTCAGCACCTCTGCGGCAAAACTCGCCGGTGCGGGCGCAGGCGCGGTGATGACCCGCCCATCCCCAACCGCTTGCGGCTGATCGCGATAATGCGCCGCACCCCGATAGGTTTTCACCGCCTGCAGATAGTCCAGTCCGTTGGACGTATGCGCGGCCTCATCGAGCAACCCCGCTCGCGCCAGCGCCAGCGTTCCCCCACAAATCCCGGCGATCACACACCCATTCTCATGAGCCTGCTTTAGGCGCCCTTCAATCTCGGGAGGCGTATCACTCTCAAAGGTCGGTCCACCGCAAACGACGACCACCCCGGAATCCGGTGCCGAAAACCGCTCCAGCGCCTGCGTCTTCAGGCCCGAGATCGCCGTTACCGGGCCGCCCTCAGCCGAGACAAATCGAACATCGGCGTCATAAAACGCCCGCCCTATTCCAGCGAGCACGCCGATCTCCCAATCGGAATAGCCTTCGGTGAGCACAATGGTGATCGCAAGCATTTCGGTCTCCTCGTCCGATCGTGGTGTCGGTGCTCAGTACCTATTCCGCCCTAGTGACAATTCGTGTCAGCACGTTCTCCCTTGACGATCGATAATCGATCGGGCTCCTTTCCCCCATGACCGAACTGCGCCAATCCGAACTCCGCGTCGCCGCCGACCTTGCCCGCCACAAACTGGACGGCACTGTCGTTGTGCTCGATCAACTGGCGACCACCGCAATCATGGCCGCCGAAGCCCTCGGCGTCGAGGTCGGCCGTATCGTCAAATCGTTGATCTTTGTCGGCGAGGAAACTGGTGAACCCATCATGGTCCTGGTTTCTGGCGCCAACCGCGTCCACGAGAAACGCACCGGTCGCCAGATCGGCCAGAAGCTTGGCCGCGCAGACGCCGATCTCGTGCGTGAAACCACCGGCTTTGCCATCGGCGGCGTTTCGCCTTTGGGCCACCTCAAGTCCATTCCCATCTATATGGACGAAGATTTGTTTGCATTTCAGACGGTGTGGGCCGCCGCCGGGAACGCACGTTCGGTGTTTGAAATTACCCCCCACGATCTCGCCCGCGTGACGGACGCTGCACGCATAACCGTCACCTGATCCACCCGGAGCCACAAACATGGTCTATCTTCTGCTCGTCGTCGGCCTCATTCTGCTCGTGGCAGGGGGCGAAGGTTTCGTGCGCGGCTCGGTGGCCATCGCCGAAAAGCTGGGCATGTCGCCGCTGTTGATCGGGCTGACGCTGGTCGGCTTCGGCACCTCGTTGCCTGAACTGGTGACCTCGGTCCAGGCCGCCCTCGATGGGGCGCCCGGCATTGCCGTGGGCAATGTCGTCGGCTCCAACATTGCCAATATCCTGCTGATCCTGGGCATCACCGCGCTCATCTACCCCATTGCCGTGGACAAGGCGGTGCTGCACCGTGATGGTTCGGTCCTCGTGGTCGCTTCGCTGGCCGCCCTGGCCATTGTCCTGATCGGTGCGCTGGGGCGCATCGCTGGACTGGTTCTGGTAGCCCTGCTGATCGCCTATCTGTTTTATTCCTATTTTGCCGACCGCAAATCGCAGGCATCGGCCGGCTTCGCAGCGGAAATCGAAGCGACGGGCGGCAAACAACCAGTCCTTGTCTCGCTCCTGTTCGTCATCGGCGGCCTCGCCCTCACAGTGCTCGGCGCCCGTCTGCTGGTGTCCAGCGCGGTCGAAATCGCCACAACCCTTGGCGTTTCAGAAACGATCATCGGCCTGACGGTCGTCGCCATAGGCACCTCGCTGCCTGAACTGGTCACCTCGATCATAGCAGCGCTTCGCCGGCACACCGACCTGGCACTGGGCAACATCATCGGGTCAAATATCTTCAACATCTTTTCGATCCTGGGCATCACCGCCCTGATACAGCCCATCCCCGTTCCAGACGAAATCATCCGGCTCGACATCTGGGTGATGCTCGGCGCCACAGCCCTGCTCCTCGCCTTCTCCTACACCCAACGCGAAATCGTCCGCTGGGAAGGTGGTGTGCTCCTTGCCCTCTATGCGGGCTATATCGGTTGGCTGACGTTGGGGGCTATCAGCTAGCCGGCGAATGGATCGGTAAACGTCCAGTCCCCGAACCGGTTACGGAACCATGTCGACTGCCGCTTGGCATATTGCCGCGTGGCAGTCACCGCACGTTCAACAGCGTCCTCGCGGTCCATTTCGCCCCGCAGCATGGCTGCGATTTCCCCCACGCCGATCGCCTTCATGGCCGGCAGCGACGGGTCGAGATCCAGCGCCAGCAGCGCCTCGACCTCCTCGATCGCCCCTGCCTGCATCATCGCCTCGAACCGCTCGCCAATCCGCCGCCGCAGCAAGGCTCGCTCGGGCATTAAAACGATCCGCTCAAGCGCGTATCCATCGAGCAGTCCCGGCCCGTTTGCGTCCTGAAACGCACTTAGCGGCTTGCCCCTCGCCATCAGCACCGAAAGCGCCCGCACGACCCGCTGTGGATCGGCGACCTTGATCCGGCTGGCGGTTTGGGGGTCCCGCTCAGCCAGCAGTGCCATCCGCCCCGCCGCATTCATGTCTTGAATCAGTTTCTCAGCTTCGGCCACAAATTCGGGATCGATGGCCGGAACCTGCGCGAATCCGTTTACGAGCGCATCAAAGTAAAGCCCTGTACCGCCAACGAAAATCAACTCCTGATTCTCTTTGTCAGCCTCTTGAATCTGTTTGTGAGCATCGGTCAGCCACGCCCCGGTCGAATAGCGCACCGATGGATCGACATGTCCGAACATCTCGTGGCGCGCCTGCATCAACTCTTCTGCGTTGGGCCGGGCCGTCAGACGGTCGAGCACACCGTAGACCTGCATGGAGTCCGCATTGACGATGCGCGCGCCGCGCGTGCGCGCCCGCGCAATAGCCAGCGCCGTCTTGCCGCTGGCAGTCGGACCGGCTATCAAAACCGCACGCTTTCCCCCATCCCTTGCCATGGTCTTTGTAATGTCCGTCCTCGTTCTGATCGCCAATCCCAATGAGCCGGTCCTGTCCAGCACTGTGGTCGAAAAGGTCCAGCGTGAAACCCATGGCGAAATCAACTGGCTCGCGCAAGGCATAGCCTGTGAGATCGTCGCGCCCAAGGCCGCCGATCCAGTCGAGATTGCACGCGATGTGATCGATTCCAGGCCCATCGATGCCGCCCTCGTTGCACTTGCCAATCGGCGCAAGAAATTGCTCGTCGCCGACATGGATTCCACAATGATCGAGCAGGAATGCATCGACGAGCTGGCCGACGCGCTGGGTCTAAAACCCCAGGTCGCCGAAATCACCGAACGCGCCATGCGCGGCGAACTCGATTTCGAAGCCGCCCTCGATACCCGCGTCGCGCTCCTCAAGGGGCTGGAGCGGAAAGTGGTCGAGGACATCCGCCGCGAACGCATAACGCTCGCTCCCGGTGGCCGCGCCCTGATCCAGACCATGAACGCCTATGGCGCCTACACGGCACTGGTCTCCGGCGGCTTTACCCTGTTTGCAGACCACTTCGCCAAACGCATCGGCTTTGACGAGGCCATCGCCAACATTCTGCAGTTCGATTCGGACGACCGGCTGACGGGCACCGTTGAAAAGCCCATCGTCGACAAGACCACCAAGCGTAATCGCCTTATGGCGCTGGCAGCGGAAAAAGGTCTCGCCATTGCCCAGACCATGGCCGTGGGCGATGGCGCCAATGATCTCGACATGCTCCAGGCCGCCGGCCTTGGCGTCGCCATCCATGCAAAGCCCATCGTCGCCGAACAGGCCGCCGTCAGGATCGATCATTCCGACCTCACCGCCCTGCTTTACCTCCAGGGCTATTCGGACGACGATATCGTCAGATGAGGCAACAAGGTTTTCAAATTGCTCGAAACTGAACGGTTGATCCTACGTCCATGGCAGGATGCCGACCGCGCGCCCTTCGCAGCCATCGTGGGCGATCCCCATGTCATGCGGTTCTACCCAAACACCCGCGACCGGGCGGCCGCCGATGCCTGGATCGACAAGATGATCGCCGGCCTCGGTGCGGGAACCTCCGCCTTCCTTGCCGCCGAGCGGAAATCGGACGGCGAATTGATCGGGCTGATCGGCACGGCCCGGATCGACATCCCGTTGCGAGGCAACCCGGCAGAAGAAATCGGCTGGGTGCTGGGCAGCCAATATTGGGGACAGGGCTATGCCCCGGAGGGCGCCCGCGCCCACATCGACCAGGCATGGCGCCGTGGGCTGCCCGAACTCGTCGCCTTCACGGCCGCCGTCAACCATCCCTCTCAAAGGGTCATGGTAAAGATCGGCATGTCACGCGACACCATGGGCGATTTCCTCCACCCGCGCATCGCTGAAAACCACCCCCTGCGCCCTCACGTGCTCTACCGCATCACCAATCCCGACAACTCCTGACAAAACCTGTCATGGCGCTTGGGTAGCGTCTGGTTACTCGCAAACAGGAGATCAGCCATGCCCATTTCCGGAAGCTGCCATTGCGGCGCCACCAGATTCGAGATCGATGTCATTCCCCAAACCGCAACGCGCTGCAACTGCACCTTCTGCACCAAGAAGGGCGCATTGTGGGCCTATTGCGAGCCCGATCAGTTCCGGCTGACCACCCCCATGCGCAACGTGGCGCAATATTCACCGACCACGCCGGAGAACAGGCACTATTTCTGCTCCACCTGCGGCTGCGCCGCCTTTTCCAATACCCCCGATTATTCGGCTTTCGCGGAGGGCAACTGGGAGGAAGCCGAAGCAAATTTCGATCCCACCAAACGCCGCATCTCGATCAACCTCTGGGTGCTCGACGATTTCGACATCACCGCCCTGCCCATCGAGCATGTCGATGGCAGGAACCAATGGTAGCTAGAGCCTTACGAGGGCCAAAAGCACCAGTCCCGCCCCGGCCAACCCCAGCGCCGCCAGCCGCAATTGCGGGCTGGGCAGCGTGAGCAGCTGTGCGATCATGCGCTTCATCTGCTCGGGGAACGCCGCATAGAGCAGCCCTTCGATGACAATGGCCAGCGCCAGCGCTGCAAAAAGATCGCTCATTGCCTATCCTCCAAAACAAAGGGCGCGCCGGTGGGCGCGCCCTTGAACTCTGTTTGGCGCTTATTGCGCCGGCGCGGTTTCCTCGTCGGAGGGCGGCACCGCTTCGGTGACCGGTGCTTCGGCCGGCGGGATGACTTCGCTTTGCGGCAGGCTTTCGGAACCGAGGTTCTCGGTCTCGAGCAATTGCTCAAGATCCTGAACATCCTGTTCAAGGTCGGCGCCTTCACCGGAAACCAGCGAATCCGTTGCCAGCAGGTCATCGATCTCGGTGGAGTCGATGGGCTGCTCGCTCGGTCCCTCAACCCCGATATCGATCGGGGTGGCCGTCGGTGCCGGGAAGTCGGGCAATTCGCCGTTCGAACCGAAATAGCTGAAGAACGCCGAATCCGGCGAGAGCACCATCGTGGTGTTCCCATCGCCCAGAGCGTTGCGATAGGCCTCCATCGAACGGTAGAACTCGAAGAAGGACTGGTCCTGGGAGTAGGCTTCAGCAAACAGACGGTTCTGCTCTGCGTCACCCTCACCGCGAATGATTTCGCTATCGCGGTTGGCGGCGGAGACTACTTCGACGGCCTGACGGTCGGCGATGGCACGCAGGGTTTGTGCCTGCTCCTGACCACGGGCACGGATCAAAGCTGCTTCGGCATTACGCTCTGCCTGCATACGCTCATAGGTTTGCTGTGAAACTTCCGGCGTCAAATCGGTGACCAGAACGCGAACGTCCACAACCTCGATTCCCAACTCGGTCATGTCGGCCGCCACCAGATCGCTGGCTTCGCGCATCATTTCCGAACGCTGCTCGGACAGCGCCGCATCGAACTCACGCAGACCGTAAACGGCACGCAGAGCCGATTCCAGACGGGTCGCAATACGCTGTTCGGCAAGCTGGAGGCTGCCGAGCACCGTCTGGCGGAACCGGATGGGATCGACGATACGGTAGGTGATGAACGCATCGACGATATAGAACTGGCCGCCCGAAACCTGCAGCCGGATGCGCTCGAGATCGTAGCGCAGCAAACGCTTGTCGATGTACTGAACGGTTTCCACGAAATCGGTTGGAACCTTGAAGTAGATTCCCGGCTCCTGGATTTCGCGCGTGATTTCGCCGAAGCGCATCACTATGGCCTGTTCGCGCTCGTTGACGATGAACAGGGACGAAAAAAGCACATAGGCAGCAATAACCAGTGCGACGATAGCAATAACGAGACGGTTCATTACTGGTTACCTCCGGTCTGGAGGGTGGACCCGCTGCTTCGTAGCTCAGGCAGTGGCAAATAGGGAATGACGCCCGAGCCCTGCCCGCCTTCAAGCAGCACCTTCTCGGTTCCGCCCAGCACTTCTTCCATCATTTCAAGGAAGATGCGCTGACGGGTGACCTCTGGGGCGTTGCGATACTCGTTGTAAACGGAAACGAAACGCGCTGCCTGACCTTCGGCTTCATTGATCACGCGGTCGCGATAGGCCGCGGCCTCTTCACGGATCGCAGCGGCCTGACCACGCGCACTACCCAGTAGGGTGTTGGCGTATTGCCGTGCTTCTTCCTGGAAGCGGTCTTCGTCCTGCAGCGCGCGCTGCACTTCGTCGAACGCATCGGCCACTTCGGCCGGCGGTGCCACGTTTTCGATCGAGATGTTGGAAATCGTCACGCCCACACCATAGCTGTCGAGGATGGTCTGGGTGATCTGCTGCACTTCCAGCGCGATCCCGGTACGGTCGTCACGGAACACGTCCTGTGCCGTACGACGCCCGACCACTTCACGCATCGCGCTCTCGGCCGCCTGACGCACCATCTCGTCGGGGTCACGGACCTCGAACAGATACAGCCGCGGATCGGCAATGCGCCACAGGATCGAAAAGCTCATATTGACGATGTTCTGATCGCCCGAAAGCATCAGCCCGCTATCGCTGGAGCTGCTCGTTCCCGTACCCACGCGGGTCTGGTTTTCCGTCGTGGACGCGCGCTCGACACGCTCGATCGGCCACCAATGGAAGTGCAGGCCCGGACTGGAGAATTCATCCTTGGGCTGCCCGAACAAAAGCTCGACACCCACTTCGTTGGGCGCGATGGTATAGATCGACTGGCTGCCCCAGAAAACCAGCGCTGCTGCGACCACGCCGACTGCAAGCCAGCGGCCGCCGCCAGGAATGTTTCCGCCGCCACCGAACTGTTGCCGGCCGCGTGCCAGAATGTCCTCGAGATTGGGAGTGTTGTTTCCTCCACCGGGACGGCGTGGTCCGTTGCCACCGCCTCCTCCGCCCGGCGCCTGGCCCCATGGACCGCCGCTGCGGCTTCGGCGGCCGCCCCTATTGTCTTCCCACGGCATTTCGTCCCTTTCGGTTTGTCGTGAAAGTGCTTTTGCTTATTGCTGTTTTATATAGGGAAGGCTGGCTCCCCGATCAATGGAAACCGGGTGCGTCACTAAGCTCTTGGCGCCATGGTAAACGCGATTTTGACCTCGCAGTGATCACGTCGCGCCCTAACGACGCTCATAGACCGTGACAACGAAGCGCGCGCTGTCCTTGTCCCCCGGCACGATTTCGGGCAGCACGGTGCCGGCCCAGACGACCGGGTCGATCTCGGGAAAAAACGTATCCCCGTTCGGCGCGGCGTCGACATGCGTGACATAGAGCCGATCCGCCATCGGCATGGCTGCCCGATAAATCTCCCCGCCCCCGTTGATGAACACTTCATCCACCCCATCACGCTCGGCAATTTCGCGCCCCCGCGCAATGGCTTCCTGCAAATCCCCAAACACCTCAACGCCCTCGGCCGCAAAATCCGCGCTCCGCGTCACCACGATATTGGTCCGCCCCGGCAGTGGCTTGCCGATCGATTGAAAGGTCTTGCGCCCCATAATCAGCGGCTTGCCCATGGTCGTGCGCTTATAGAACGCAAAATCGGTCGGCAACCGCCAGGGCAGTTCACCCTCGGCCCCGATGGCTCCGTTGCGCCCCACTGCCGCGATCATCGCAATCACCGCGCTCATGATTTTCCCGCCAGTGCTGTCAATTCCGCCCCGCTCACCCGGCATACAGTCCATTCGTCCTGCATCACCGCCCCTTGCGACTTGTAAAATTCGATCGCCGGCTCGTTCCAATCGAGCACCCACCACTCGAACCGGCCCAGCCCTTCATCGACACAGCGTCTGGCCAGATGCGCCAGCAGCGCCTTGCCCACGCCTGTGCCGCGCGCCACGGGATCGACAAAGAGATCCTCCAGCCATATCCCGTGCCGCCCCTGGAAAGTAGAAAACGTGTAGAACCACAAAGCAAACCCGACGGGCTCCCCGCCCAGTTCGGCAATCTCGCAAAAGACTTTTGGATCTTCCCCAAACAAATGCGCCCGGACCTGTTCAACCGTCGCCTCAACCTCATGGCCGAGCTTTTCATATTCGGCCAGCTTCACGACGAAGCCATGCACCAGTGCAGCGTCGTTGGGTTCAGCGCGTCGTATGATCAGGGACATGGGCGGTTGGGGTTCAATGCGGGCCCCGACCATGAGGTGATTCCGCATGGCGCGGCAAATGGTTCCCATCAAATGCCGCGTCAGTCCAGCGTCCGGCGATACCGCATCATGGCGATGGCCGAGATGACGATCAAGAGCGCCACCAGAGCCCAGAGTTCCCCGGCAACGTCCGAAATATCGCCACCCTTGAGCATGACACCGCGCACCACGCGCAGGAAATGAGTGGTGGGCACGACGTTGCTGAGCACCTGCGCCCAGCCCGGCATTGCCGCGAAGGGAAACAGAAAGCCCGACAGCAGCACAGACGGCAAAATGGTAAACATCGAAAGCTGCATGGCCTGCATCTGCGAGCGCACCAGTGCCGATATCAGGAAGCCCAGTGCCAGATTGACGATAATGAACAGGTTGAAGCCGATAAAAAAGGCGCGCCACGCTCCCTCGAACGGCACATCGAACACGGTGAAGCCGGCGAGCAGGAATACGACGGTTTGCACATACCCGACCAGGACATAGGGCAATATCTTGCCCAGCATGACTTCCATAGGACGGGCCGGTGTGGCGATCAGCATCTCCATGGTGCCACGTTCAGTCTCCTTGACGATGGCAATGGCGGTCATCATGACCAGCGTCATCGAAAGGATGATGGCCAGCAGGCCGGGAACGATGTTTGTCGTGGTGCTGCCTTCGGGATTGTAGAGTCTGTGAACCGCGACGCCGAATGGTGCCGGCGCCGGCGCAACTCCGGCCAGCGGCCCCGCGAACGTCTCGGTCATCGCGACCTTCACGATGCCGTCCATGGCCCCCACCGCGCCACCGATAGCCGCCGGATCGGAAGCGTCAGCAACCACCAGAAGTTCGGGCCGTAGTCCCCGGACGACGTCGCGCTCGAAATTGTCTGGAATGACAACAACGAACGACGCACTACCCTCGCGCAACGCCTGCTCGCCATTCTCGGCCCCGCTGACAGAACCTTGTATGTCGAAATATTCCGACATCCGCATGCCGGAAATGACAGCGCGCACCAGAGGGCCGTCATCGTTGACCTCGATCAGTGTCGGCATATGCCGCGCATCGGAATTGATCACGAAGCCAAACAGCAGCAATTGCATGATCGGCAGCCCGATCATCATGGCAAAGGTGACGCGGTCGCGCCGCATCTGAATGAACTCCTTGGTCAGAACCGCCAGGAACCGCGCGAGGGAGAAGCTCATGCCACATCACGGGCAAAATTGTCCCGCGCTCCCGCCATCAGATAGATAAAGGCCTCCTCGAGTTCGGACGTTTTTTCCACCCACTCGTGGGTGCCCCGTTTGCGGTAGGCATCGATCACCGCCTCGAGCCTGGGCCGATCGGTGCTCGACACGTGCAGGACCGAACCGAAGCGCGCCACCTGCTCTACGGCATCCTCCCTTTTCAGTTCGTCTTCCAAAGCGGTGATGTCGGGACCCGAGACCCTGTAGGTGACAAGTCCGATCATCGAGGGAATATCAGCCGCCCGGCCATCGATCAGCTTCTTGCCATAGGCGATATAGGTGATGAAATCGCACTGGATGGCCTCGTCCATGTAGTGGGTCGAGACCAGAACGGTAACGCCCCTGGCAGAAAGCCGGCGGATCTCGTCCCAGAAATCCCGCCGCGCCTTGGGATCCACACCGGCGGTCGGCTCATCGAGCAGCAGCAGTAAGGGATTGTGCAGCAGGCATGCGGTCAGCGCCAGGCGCTGTTTCCAACCGCCCGACAACGAGCCGGCAAGCTGATTTTGCCGGTCGGCAAGACCGAGATCGCTTAGCGCCGCCTCGACCCGTTGCCGGCGCCGGTCCAGCCCATACATGCGCGCCACGAAGTCCAGATTCTCGCGGATCGAGAGATCCTCATAATACGAGAACTTCTGCGTCATGTAGCCGACTTCCTGCTTGATGCGGCCCGCTTGTCTACGCACATCGAAGCCCAGGCATGTGCCCTCGCCCTCATCGGGCGTCAACAGGCCGCAAAGCATGCGGATGGTGGTCGTCTTGCCCGAACCATTGGGCCCGAGAAAGCCATAAATGGCGCCGCGCGGCACCACGATATCGAAGTGATCGACAACGCGCTTCTCGCCGAACGATTTGGTCAGCCCGCTGACATTTATGACCGGTTCGTCGCTCATGGCGAAACCGTGACCGGCTGGCCCGGATGCAACTGCGACCCCTCGTCCAACACGGCTTCAACAAGAAAAGTGAGCCGGTCGCGTTCCTCACGGCTATAGATAACCGGAGGCGTGAATTGGGGGTCCGGAGAGAAGTAGCCCACGGTTGCGGTGAGCCCGTCCGGGCATCGGTCGCAGCTTATGGACACCGCGTCACCCAGCGCCAAACCCGCCCGATCCGCCTGCGAGAGATAGAATTTAACCTTGAGCGCGTCGTCGGGGAGCAGCGCCACCGCCGGCATGCCAGTGCCCACGAACTCTCCAGCGCTGAAATAGACGCGCGCCGCGAGACCGTCCACGGGAGCAGAGATGACCCTCTCGTCAAGCGCCAGTCGCGCCTGTTCGGCATTGGCCCGTGCGGCCGCAAGCGACGCTTCGGCTGCGATGCGCTGCGGATCGCGCGCCGGCAGCTCGGCGACGCGCAATTGGGCTTCGAGTTCGTCCACCTGCGCCTGAGCGCGCTCCAGATTCGCATTGGCCTGGTCGGCCTGCGCCTGAGGCGCCAGGCCACGCTCCAGCAAGGCGCCGGTGCGCTCGGCCTGCTGACGGGTCAATTCGAGATCCGCCCGTGCTCTGGCAAGGCTCGCCCGGATGACATCGAGTTCGGCGTCGCGGCTGCCCGTCGAAAGATTATCAACATTGGCTTGCGCCGCCGCGACCTGGGCCAGCGCCGCATCGAGCGCGGCTCGCTGCTGGCCATCGTTCAGAGTAAACACCACGTCCCCCGCTTCGATGGGTTCGCCCTCACGTGCCGTAATCGTCGCAATGGTGCCGCCCCCCGGAGCAGCGAGATAGACATAATTGGCTTCGACATAACCGTTCCAGGCCGGTGGCTCGGATACTCCGAACCCCGGAACGACCATGGCGATCAGCCCGAACAACCAGGACATGAACTCATCCATGGCCTCACTCCGCTTTCACCGCATCGGCGCTCAGGCCGTTGAACAGGATGCTAAGGTGATTGTCGATCAGCTTCTCGATCTCGACCCCGCCCTTGGGTACGACGCCGAACACCTCGGCAAGCACCACATGAAGAACCAGCGGCCCCACAATGGACCGGACAGTCAGTTCGGGGTCGACCGGACGCATATATCCTTCAGCAATGCCGCGCTCGATGAGCGACACGACCACCGGGATCACATGATCGAGAACTTCCCGCCGATACATCTCCGCCAGATGAGGAAAGCTCACCACCTCGCGCAGAACGACCTTGGGGATGGCCCGAACCTCAGGGTCTGAGAATCGGCTGCCCAGCATTCTGATCGCGCTTGCAAGAATGATCCTCGGATCGCCTTCGAGATTTCCGAACTTCTCTATCGCACTCTCGGCGATGGGCAGGATGCCCCGGCGAACGAGCCCTTCCAAGACCGCGTCCTTGGATGGAAAATAGAGATAAACGGTTCCCTTGCTCACCCCCGCGCGCGCCGCGATGTCTTCAACCCGCGTTGCGGCAAACCCCTTTTCCACAAACAGCGCCAGCGCGGCATCCAGAACCTCGTCGGGCCGGGCTTCTGACCGTCTGCGAAATTTCGGACCGCTCCGCCTGACACCTTCGCTCGCCATCGCCTCCTCCTTTGCGCCACCGCACTTTCAATTAATAACTGACCAGCCAGTTATTTGCAAGACAATAGACGAGCACCCAACCTTTCGCCACTATTCACCGCCCTCAAAAAAAACCATGCGCCCGGCTTCAAATAATTTTTTGAGGAACCTCGGCCCCTCGGCAGCGTTGAGTAAAACGCGCAAAGGAGGCGAATATGACCGATCCGAAAAATGGGCCGGCACGCGGAGCACCCGCACGCAATCTCGCCACGGGCGTTCTGGGCATTCTTGCCGTTCTGGCCTTGCTCTATGTAGGATTTCTGGTGTTTTTCACCGCCGAAGAACCTGAACGCACAGCCAATCCCGCCGATATCGGTGATTCTGAAGTTACCAGCGAAGGCGTAGCCGTTCCCGACGGGGGCGAATTGACCAGCGAGCCCACTCAGGCCGCTCCGGATTCGCCGGCTCGCACCCTGGACAACGTCGATCCACCAGGTGCCGCCGACCAATAAGCCGCAGGGCTCTTTTAACCTCTGCTGGTGCACACCAGATAACCGGCTTGGCCCGCCATGCGCGCGGACGCAATGGAGTTAACCAGATTGAGCGTCGCCTTTACCAAGGAAGAAAGTGCAGAAACGGCATCGGAAACCCTGTTGCCCGATCGCCCCATTTCGCCCGAGGCCAATCTTGTGACCCAGGCGGGGCTTAAAGCCCTCCACGACCAGCTCGACGCCGCCCGCAAGGCCTATGAAACCGCAAGCGCCATAGAAGACGTCAACGATCGGCGCCGCGAAGCAGCAGGCCCCTTGCGCGACCTGCGCTATTTCACCCAGCGTGTGCGGACCGCCCAGGTCATCCCGCCCCCAACGCAAGCCGATACCGTCGCATTCGGAAGCACGGTCACCTTCAGCCGCGAGGATGGAAGGGTACAGAAATACCGCATAGTGGGAGAGGACGAAGCTGATCCCAAATCAGGATCGATCTCCTACGTTTCCCCCCTCGCCCGCGTCCTCATGGGCAAAACCGCGGGCGACGCCGCAAATCTGGGCGACAAGGAAATCGAAATCATCGACATATCTTAGGCTGCGGCACCCCAAGGGAGGGCCGAACCGCAGCCCCGCGCCAGCAAATATGGCCGTTTGCGGACCACGATCAACCGGTTACACAACCTACGCCAGATACCGAAACCACTTGCGCTCCAGCGCCGTAGTCAGGTCGATGCCGTTCTGCTTGGCAAAGATCAGCAGCATCGCCAGGACGTCGGCGGCCTCATCCTCGAGCGCTTCGCGCAGCCCATCTTCCGACTCACCTTCGCGGCGCCCCCGGCCGGTCGTCTTCAGAAACGCTGCCACCAGCTCGCCGGTTTCCTCGCTGAGTTTCAGCGCCGCCCAGTCGCGATCCCGGTCGATATCACAGCGCGTGGCATAAGTGTCCGACACCTTCCCCACCGCCCGCGTCAAAGCCGCCAGTTGCGCCCGCGCCGCATCCTTATCCGGTCTCAAAACTCGTCCCTCCGCACCACGAACAGCACCTCGATATCCTGCCAGGGATAGAAATCTTCCTGCACCATCTCGAAGGTCGTCGGCCCGGTCTTGGTGACCCCCTCGCCGCAGAACGAGACGAAATTGTCCACGCTGCCCTTGTCCACGGTCAGCCGGAATGTACCGATGGAATGGGCCCAATTGGCACCCGAAGACAGGATGTAAGTGAGCCACGCCTCGGTAAACGGGGCCGACCACGGCTCGTCGGGGCTGGTCAGCGTGCGCTCGACGGCCGCCACCAGATTGTCCTCGAGACAATATTTTTCCTCGTACTCAGCCCGCTGGCCATATTCGGTGTCGATGAAGGTCGCAGCCACTGTGCCGCCCAGCCCGGCGTATAGCGGTGATGCACTTCCACGATCTCGCCCGCAGGAAACACAGCGTCCCACAGATAGGCCGATTTCAACGTCCATGCGGGCGAATAAAACCCGCTGTCGTCATAAGGATGCGGCCCAGAGCGCCGATGCTCACCAGAACCTGCCGGTCTGCCTCGGGCAATGCGTTGATAGCGTCCTCGGTGGACAAAAGATGCGGTGCCAGCGGCACACCGAGCTTCTGCAACTCCTTGGTGCGATCCACTCCCAGCGCGAAAGCCGATTGATACAATTCCGCTTCGACAGGCTGACCGTCAAAAGTGGTCGAAAAGCCGAAAAAATTCTCCGGGTCATCAGTCGGAAACCCCGCCATTTCATAGGGCGAGCTCTCGATGTCCGGCATCGGAAACGCGATCAGGACATGCTGGTCGGTGTCCGTCAGGTTCTCGAACTCATAGGTAACCCGAACCTCGTCCATGGAAAGATAGAGGTCTTCGCTGAGCATGCGCACATTCTCGTTTTGCGCAAATTGCAGCCCGCCGACCCCGATGGTCGCCGTGGTATCATTGCCATGGGCCGGGAGCGCCAGCCCCAAAGCCACTGCTCCGATCGCCCATGCCTTCATACCGCCACCTGTGCCTTGATATGCGGATCGGGGTCGTACCCGACGATCTCGAAATCCTCGAATTCGAAGTCGAAAATTGAGTCGCGCTTGTTGACGATCTCCAGGCTCGGCAACGGCTTCGGCGAGCGCCCCAACTGCGTCTGGGTCTGCTCGAAATGGTTATGATAGATGTGCGCATCCCCGAAGGTGTGAACGAAATCGCCCACCCCGAGCCCGGTCACCTCGGCCATCATATGGGTCAGCAGCGCATAAGACGCGATGTTGAACGGCACACCCAGAAAGATATCCGCCGAGCGCTGATAAAGCTGGCACGAGAGCTTGCCGTCGGCGACGTAGAACTGGAACAGGCAGTGGCAGGGCGGCAGCGCCATGTCGTCCACTTCCGCCGGATTCCAGGCTGAAACGATATGACGGCGTGAATCTGGCTTGGTCTTGATTTGCTCGACCAGATTGGCAATCTGGTCGATATGGCGTCCGTCCGGTGCTGGCCAGCTGCGCCACTGACTGCCATATACCGTCCCAGATCGCCGTTCTCGTCGGCCCATTCGTCCCAGATCTTGACGCCGCGCTCCTGCAGCCAGCGCACATTGGTGTCCCCGCGCAGGAACCACAAAAGCTCATAGACGATAGAGCGGATATGGAGTTTTTTCGTCGTCAGCAGCGGAAATCCCTCATTGAGGTCGAACCGCATCTGATAGCCGAAAATCGAACGGGTGCCCGTCCCGGTCCTGTCGGCCCGGTCCACCCCGTTTTCCATCACATGGCGCAAAAGATCGAGATATTGCTTCATTGTGCGACGATGCTAGCGCGATTCGCGGTCGCGCCGACCTACACATCGTTTGCGGCACAAGTTTTTGCACCCTTTGTTGCTGCCCCCTTTTCATCGGGGCCCATGGTCCTTATATTGAGCGTGCCGGCAACGGCTATGGCGATAAATTGCCATCGTAATAAACCCATCGGACCCGGGGCAGTACCCGGCGCCTCCACCAAAAACCCTCTGCTTACAGAGGCTTATGGGGGCGAAACAGGATCGACGAGGGCGTAAAGGGTGTGTTTTCGCTCGGCATGGTACCACCGTTATCGGACTAAAACTTATAGTTGCTAATGACAACAATAAGGCTCCGGTCGCTCTCGCCGCGTAAGCGGTGCGAGAACTGGGAATTGAAGTCCTACGCTCCTAGCCGGGCATAGGCGGGGTCCGCAGGCACCTGGCAACAGAAGCCTGCATTTCTCTTTCGCTTGAAACCCGGCGCAAATTCAGGCTGTTATGAGCCAAATGAGAATCGCTTAGGGAGCCGCCATAAATGGCACAAGACCACATCCGCTACGACATCTTGGCCCAGGAAGCCCTGCGCGGCGTCGTACGGAAAGTGCTGAGCGAAGTTGCCCGCACCGGCCTGCCCGGCGATCATCACTTCTTCATTTCCTTTGTCACGCAAGCCCCCGGCGTGCGCCTGAGTCAGAAACTGATCTCTCAATACGACAAGGAAATGACCATCGTCCTCCAGAACCAGTATTGGGACCTGAAAGTCTCCGAAACCGGGTTCGAGGTCGGCCTGTCGTTTGACGGCGTCAACGAAACTCTGCTCATCCCCTTTTCCGCCATCAAGGGCTTTTTCGATCCATCGGTCCAGTTCGGGCTGCAATTCGAGGTCGCCGAGGCTCAGGCCGGGCCGCGCATTGTCGCCGACCCGATGATGCCGAAGGCGACGAGGCCGGGGATGCGGAACAAACCGATGAACCCGCTATTGAAGAAAGCGGCGAAAAAGTCGTCAGCCTCGATTCCTTCCGCAAGAAATAGCCCACAGTGCGCAAGCGCTCGCTGACTATAGCCGGCCACC
>JACADM010000196.1_pt1 | contig 46544 bp, 75 predicted proteins | sample 7512371 | NCBI WGS metagenome assembly JACADM01 (sample SAMN14389041, study PRJNA612141) | algae metagenome | isolation source: non-axenic algae culture | place: India: Navi Mumbai | collected 2017-01
TCCAGTAGTCCTTTCCAAAAAGCTTTGCTTTTTGGCAAAAGGTAAATAGTTGTCCCAGGATCGCGAAGCTTCATGGGTGGCCATAGAGGTAGGTGTAATAATCCCTCCAAAGCACGGCACGTTCACAATTCAAGTTGTATGCTTCAGCTTCTTGCTTGTCAAACTTTTCCGAACCATCCATTGACACCTTGCATTGTTCTTCATCTAACTCAAAGGGAAAGTGTTCAAATGGTAAGAGATAGAAAAATATTCCTGCGGCAAAATTGATCTTAATGTCGCTTTTGCGTGAAGGCCTTCCAGGAATTTCACGAGTAACATACAATCTTCACGAAAAGCGCTCCCAATGTTGGTTTGGATCGTGATAGTCCATCGATTTTGCAGTACCGTGGAACTTGAAATTTTTGTTTCCCCAGGAAACAAGGTTAAAAGGCGATTAACGAAAGTAGTATCTTCATGGTTTGGAATATGATATAAAATAGGATAATTTCTATATTAGTTTAGCCAATGGAGTATAGCTGGATTGATTTTCTACAATTATTTGGGTCCCTCGGACTTTTCCTTTTAGGATGAAGGTCATGAGCGACGCCCTTATGGACCCTGCCGAAGCAGGATGCGTAGAATATTGCCACCATGACCTCCAATAGGTTTTGGCCGTGTTCCGGGTGGTTTAGCATTACGGCCATAATTCAATCATCTTCCGCAACCACCTTAATGGTTGTAAGTTTTCCAATGCTTCCTTACTCACCTTAACCGAGTCCATGGGGTGATTATGGGAAATATTGGTACAACCGTAACGGCATGGCTTATTACCATACTTGGTTTTAAAGTGAGTATGAGTGCGCAGTTCCCACTAGTAGGTTTGGGTTTGCCATGAATTTTTGCCAAGCATAAACAAGTACAGCGCTGGGGTACTTTTGTTATTGGTTTTGCGATTTTGTTTATCGGATTGCAGTTCTTAGAAGGACGCTGTACCCAACATTGGATAACCCGAAATCCTTCGGTATTTAGCACGCTTTACCGATTTAGGTTTGGATCCGTTCTGTTGTTTCTGTTAATTGGCACCTTACTTACCATCATCCTTCAATCGTCCGCGCTACCATGGCCATCACCCTTATCATGACGGCCCAGGGATGGATTCCATTTGAATTGGCAGCGGCAATGGTTTTGGGAAAATATTGGTACCACCATTACTGCAAATATTGCGGCCATTGTTTCAAACTTTCATGCAAAACGCACGGCACGTGCACATTTAATATTTAATATTTTAGGGGTAATTGGATTTTAATTGTCTTCTATCCTTTTCTGAAGGTTTCATGGATAGCTCAAAGAACTGGTTCCGATTCTCCATTTTGTGGCAGCGGCAGCCATTCCAGTTGCCATTTCTGTTTCATACCCTATTCAATATCTGTAATACCTTGTTGCTGATTTGGTTTGTAAAACCTATCGGTAAATTGGTACGTTGGATGGTGAAGAGAAGCAGGTTCCGGAACATGAAATGGATGAACCCAAATTCCTTCGGAATCCTCCTGAAATATCCCAAAACATTGGTGGCTGCCATAGAAAAGAAACAACACGCCTTTATGAGAATGCGGTCTTTGAAATTGCCGCACATGCTATGAATTTGCACCGCGATGATATTGTTTCAGATGTCAAGGTGAAAAAGTAATTAAAAAATCAACTGAGGATTTAGGGGCTAATGTGGATGCGCTTTATTACGCAAAGTTTAAGAATATTTATGGGCAAATCATTCGATATGCCTCTTTAGGAAAAGTAATTTGGACCTTACCCAAGCCCAGATTCATAGGTTGTCCCAGGCTGCGTTGCTAACCGTAAAATGGTTGAGATCATTCGCAGGATTGAAAAAATTTCCAAGAATTTAAAAGTATCATGCTTCGGAAAATATGTCCGTACAAAGAATATAATAAATTCCGCAAGTATCTGGCTAGAACTTTAGGGTTATCTATAGATTTCGAACCGCGGAGGATACGAATAAAACCTCTATGAAAAACTGCATAAACTAAAGGAAGAAACCTTACAGCGCGCCCAACGACATCAACATGACATTAGTAAAATTATCAAGGACGACCTGGTCACTGTTGATATGGGGTCTTCCTTGGTCAATGATTGTGATAACCTAAACGACAGTATTTCTTATTTGATTTCGGTTGCTGAGATCCTATATAGTAAAGGGACGTTTTACTAAAAATAATGAAAACTAATCTTCCTTATTATTTTCGTGTAGATTCACTTTAAGATTTGCATTATGACTATTGTTATACTCATCCAACAAGTTCCAGAGTGCTTTTATAAGATCTTTGGATTCCATTAATAAGTTGAAATAAAGTGTCGTGTTTTCGGACTTGACTCTTCCGTTCTAGTGCGTGAAATTTGTTTGTCTATTTTATCAGATAAAATTTCATCCAATTTTGGAATTTGGTTTAAAAACATCTGAAAGATTTTCAAACTGTTTTGAATCAAAAATAGATTGGACTTCATCCAACAGCAAGGTCAATTTGTCATTAACTTCCTGTAGATCCCTTATTTGATTAAACCTAAGGGCTTTATGGTTATTATTGACATGTCTTGTAGCTCTTTTGAAATATATTCAAAAGATTGAGCAATATCAGTTATAGGCAAGTACCGTAATATAGAAATTACTTCCTCTCACGCTGGTCTCGTCTAGGTTTTTGATAAAATAGAAAATATTATTTCTCAAATCTTCTATTTCATTATCCAGCTTCTCAACCCCTTTTTTGCTTTTCTTCAGTTTTGATGAATCTTGTTTTGTAAGACCCTTGAGTAGAATAAATTTTATTGGTTCTATGGACCACATTGGAGATATTTTGAGCACTTTCTGCAATAATACCTTGGACGGTCTTACTTTCATGTTTTTAAAGTCCAGACTTGTCCAATTTGCATTGCTCTTTCTTTTGTGTGAAAGGTAATTTCTAACTAAAAGTCCAATGGCAACAAGCAATAAAATGGCAATTGCCGGTCCTTTTCAAGGAATATGATGTAGGTAAGGGTTCCAGCTGCTACAAACGCACTAAATGCAGTAAAGAACCAACCTCCTATCACATTAATTACACCAGCCACTCGATAGACTGCACTTTCTCTACCCCAAGCTCGGTCAGATAACGACGTTCCCATGGCAACCATAAAGGTCACATAGGTGGTTGAAAGTGGTAGTTTCATGGAAGTTGCAATAGAAATAAGTACACCCTGCAACGGTTAAATTTACCGATGCACGAATTAAATCAAAAGCGGGGACTTCATGGGCTCTGCTCGATGGAATATTTTGATTGGGTTTCAAAACTATCAGCAATTTTATCTTGTGTAGCTTGGGGATTATAGCACCTAAAACAGAAACAAGTTTGGTACTTCCCTTCACAATGGCTCGAGATAACATATTCGGACTAAACTTCTCAGATCCATCACCGACATGAAGACCGATTTCTGTTTCGGTCACAGTTCGGGCTTTTAGAGAACCATAGGGTAAACAACCATAATTCCTCCAGCAATAAAGCAATAGTGGCTCGGCAGGTACTTTTGATCGAGAACATTCATAGAAAATGATGCTGCTGCATCTCCCGAAACAGACCATGCTTCATAGGAATGGTACGCAGCCATTGGTACCGATAAAATTCACCAAATCATTACCAGAGAATGCCAATGCCAATCCAAAAGTTCCAACTCAATAACGATAATCAAGATGCTTTTCTTAAAAGCTTCATGAATAAAAAGGAAAATAGGTAAAAAATAAAATCCTCCACCAATTACATATAGCATTTGGCTTCTAGGATTTCTTTGAATGTACCATAATAAGGGGTGCCCTTTAAACCTTTGAAGAAAATAAAATATCCAATAGCCGTCAATGCGACTCCTCAAATAATGCGAAATTCTTGATCTTTTCTTGTGGTAATGAAATGTAAAATGAGCCTAGAAATCCATTGTACAATCGCCCTATTGTAAAGGCAATAACTACTGATAACAAAATCCACAAAATAATCTGTGCGGCTTTATCTGTATTGATGTAATTACTCAATGCTGAAAAACTTTCACCTGCTGTTCCACTAATTTTGATCAATGCCATAATTACAGCGGCTCCAAGCAATTCGAATACAATGGAAACAGTTGTAGAGGTTGGCATTCCAAAAGTATTGAAAAATCCAATAGCAGAACATCAGTAATCATCACTGCCATAAAATGATCATGATTTCATCGAAATAGAATTCCCAGGGACAAAAATCCCTTTCCGGGCGACTTCCATCATACCACTAGAAAAACCGCCCCAATAAAAATACCTAGGCAATAATCATGATGGACTTAAATGGGATGGCCTTTGAACCGATGGCGGAATTCGTGAAGTTCACGGCATCATTGCTCACTCAACGACTAAATCTACAATAGCCAAGCAAGCCAGGGCAACCAACATCAACAAGTAAATATTTTCCATTTTAAACTTTAATTATTTGTTGCAAATTTCTTAATTCTAGGTAGTTTGATTGTTACCAAATTGTTATTTTAGAGATGCACATCAAATCCAATCTGAATTCAATGAAATCTTGATTTCCACCTATCTCAGAATAGGTAATATCTGATTGAATTTTTAGCTTATGCCCAACAACATATTTTGAAACTCCAAGCGTAAACTGATCCTCTCCAAGTCTATTTGTTATGGCATCAAAATCTGTCAAGGTATAGCGCCCTACAATTTCGTAATTATTATTGAATAAATAACCTGCTTACCAATTAATTTTCCGTTAAAACAATATCGCCTGTTTCAGTTCCATCCTGCTCTATTGCTACTGGAGCATCGGCATCTCGGAAGGCATATTCACCCATAAAAGAAATTCCTTTGTTACTTGAACATGGCATCTAAAAGAAAGTACTAATGTTGGTTTCATAAAGGGATCCATCAGTAAGTAACATGTATGAACCTAAGTTGCTCCTAGTTTTAACAGCATCTTCATTGTAATCATAGGTTGCTGCAACCATAAGCTTTGGATTGACCTCGCGTACTAGGTCTGCTTGAACATAATCACCTTTGGTTTAAATTTTCCAAAGGATGAACCTCAATTCTTCCTGTATATTGCAATCCACCTTCATTCCCTTCGGTTATATTTCCCCTCTCCTTTGGGATAGCGCAAATTTTTCCCAAAGAAAAACTTCCTGCTTGAAAATGATGTCGAAGCTGAATTCCCATATCCCGATCAATATTAAATCTACTATTAGGGAGGGAACGATCTATCAATTGTAAATCTCCAGATGAAACAACCCGCTCAACATTTCCAGGAAGTTTGGTTTGTCCAGCCCAGAGCTCAAAATTTCCATAGAAATTCCATTTAATCACAGCATCCAAGATATAACGAGGTGTATTTCTGTTAAACTGATTTGCTCTGAAATATCCCTATTGGATAGTCCTAGCTCGATTTTATATTTCAGCTTAGGCGTATATGCCCAACCATCAAAATTTTAACCGTGCCCTGCGAACTAAAAATTATAATCGTGGCTTTGGTAATCCATGCCGTCATGATTCCACTTAGATTGATATCTAACTTGAATTCGTGGCGCAAATTTGATGTTAAATGCTGTCTTTGCTAGTGAAATTGAATGCTCCTTTACCAAAGGTGCCATCACTTATTTCTTGAGAAATGGAATGTATGCTAAATAGGGTGCATAAAACTAAAGGAAGAAATATCTCATTAGAATCTTTTTTAAGTTTTTGTCTGCAAAGAACTTAAAACAAAAAAGGTCTATGTTTCGTTAATGTTAAATTTAACACCATTTGTTAACAAAAAAAAAAAAGCCCCATTGGGCAGCTCACATAGATAAAATCTAGTCGACAAAAACTTAAGATTTTAATGTGTGGTGTTAAAAACACACTACAAATAAACATGTTGAGAATGGCTTAATTGTCAACTGTACATTAAATAAATATTAAGAATGCTAATTCTAAATTCACATTTTAAATAAACATAAATATCTGAAAAACAGACATATATGCATTTTAATGTTAATTTAACGTTATGAAAAGGTGTATAAATCGTTATCATTTAGTATTTTGACTAGTTCAACCCTTTAAATAAATTATTATGAAACGCTTAATTATTGTGTTTTGCGGTTTGTTTAAGTGCTGTTTCAATGGCGCAAGATACTTCGCAGAATACATATCAGAAAGAAGGGGATCTTATGGCAACTTTACCATGATAATGGTCAAGTAGCCCAAACAGGTTTCTACACATTGGATAATAAGCTAGAGGGTGAATGGATTAGTTATGATGCTGTAGGAAAGAAACTGCAGTTGCTCACTACAGTAATGGAGAGAAAGTGGGCACTTGGTATTTTTATCTTGAGGATGAAATTAAAGAAGTTAATTACTCAACTCCAAAATCGCAACGGTGACTTCCTTTAAGGTTGTTGACACTCGAGTGGTTACCTACTAAAAGACAAAAACTTAAAAAAAGCTCCACATTGGAGCTCTTTTTTATTGTTGAAACAAAGTCTTGGATTTTTAGTTGGTTCTAGCCATCCAGCACCCCAAGTGGCGAAATCAGTTCCAGTTCCATTTCCGTCTCCAGAAAGGAAGTCACTTTCGTCAAAAGTATATCCTGTATCGTTTTTAACTTTTGTAGTAACGTTGATAGGTTACATCGATAGCCTGCAATAAATCATCAAGTACTCCTTGACCTGTTGATTGTCACCAGTATCTCCATCAAGGTCAAATCTTCTAAAATCAGAGATTACAAAGTTGGTAAGGATTCCTTGTGTACCAGCACGTAGACGGATGGCTTCACTATCAGCAGCGGTTCCAACATCTCCAACAATGGTTACATTGGTTACATTTGGTGCTGAGAAATAACCACCTTCGTTTGAGAAGTCGGTGTTGAACCCATCACACTCAAATGCTTTATCATGACTGGCAGTGTGCTCAATATATACATCGGTCAATGAACCAGTATATCCTTCTGTCCAGTCGATGGAATCATCTTCAGACCCATAAACAGCCAAGTGGCTACAGTTTACTGTTCCGCCGAAGAATTCAAATCCGTCATCAGATCCAACATATACTTGAACGTAATCAATCATGGTTTCGCTTCCAACGGCATAAAGGGAAACACCATTCAATTCAGAGTTTCCATCAATAGCACCACCGGCATACTCTACGCGCACATAACGAAGCGTTCCAGAGTTGTCTGCAGGTTGGTTCCACCATAAGACAAACCACCCACTTCGGTAGTAGATGTGTCATCTGAACCTTGTGGAGTTGAATTGATGGGTGCACGACCACAAATGACAAGACCACCCCAGTCTCCAGAACCAGGATTGGCCGCATCTGAAGTAAATACAATAGGCTGATCGGCCGTACTGTTCGCTTCAATTTGAGCACCTTGCTGAATCGCTATGTAGGCATTAACACCAACAGGAGCTACACGGATGGTGGTTCCAGCAGGAATCGTCAATCGGGTTCCAGCTGCCATCAATACAGGTCCAGAAATCAAATAATCAGTTCCAGCAATCAAGGTAAGGTCACTTGTGTAAACACCACTTAGGTTTACCACATCACCACCAGCACCCGAACCACCAGACGTATTGTTCGTCACACTGTTATCGATACTATTGTCTTGGATAATGATATCAGTAGTATCATCGCTTTCACAAGCTGTGAATATCAAGGCAAACACGCCTATAAGTAATAAAATTTGGTTTTCATCATTTTCAAAATTTAAAGTAAGTAATCGTTTTTATAGTTTATATTTCAAGGTTAGTCCTATGTTGATTCCTCGTTTGAATTCCCGAATGGTCACATCCCCACCACTTACCAATCCAAAAGGAGCAAGTAATGGACTATCATCGGCACCTGTGTTTTCACGTACCAAGGAAATATCGGGATCGAGGATGTTTTTACACTTAAGTTGGCTTCAAAGTGTTCTCCAAAGGAGTTTCTCCAAATGAAATTCAAGGAAGGAACTGCTTTTTCTACCATGTTTCCTAAGTCACCACTACCCAAGGCCCAAATTCGGTCTGAGAAATAGGAGAAGGTTACGGTAGCTTTGGTTTATACGTTCCGAAGGTTGGAGTATAATTTACATCGGCATTTGCGATGAATTCAGAGGTCCTTGAAGTTCGGAAGAAGTTCTATTTCCGAAGGAAGTACCAAAGGTAAATCCATCAGCTGTGGAAATTGTTTTAAGATCTTGTTCTGTATTAGTATAAGCAAAGTTTCCACCTACAGAGAACAAGGAGTTGTCATCAGCATCCTTAAAGATGTTTTTACGCACCTCCAATTCCACTCCATAGGCTTCCGCAGCATCTCCGGTTCGGAAGAATCGCTGGTTTCCTGTAGCATCGGTAGCCACCACTCGGTTTACCGGGTCACTGATATTTTATAGAATGCTCAATCGCAATCAATTCGTCACGGCTTGGAACCATTCGTATTTTAAATCCACATTCAAGATTTCGGAATAGCTAGGACCCGTTCCGTCTGCTTTTACCTAATAAGTCTGGGTTACCACCCACACGCTGGGTTACTGATTCATACACGAAGTTCGCAACTTCCTTTGAATTCCGGTAGGAGGCCGTCTGGCTTCCTGCGGCACGCAAGTTCATATCTTCGTTGATGGCATATTTCACGCTCAAACTAGGAAACAATAGGTTTTCCTGTACCTCCCTTTGGCCAGAATCGGTAGGTACTGGGTTGATGACATCATACACAATGGATTGTCTCCAGTTTTCAATTCGTACTCCAGGAACCAAAGGAAATCCCCAAGTTGGAAATCGGTTGTTAACAAACCTGCATGGATATCCAAGTTACCGGTATAGGTGTTTTCTATAGGGCTGAGGACGGTTTACCAAACCGATGATTTCGTCCAATCCTAAAGGCTGACGGGCCACATTTAAGTTCCAAAGTCCAGAACCATCGAATGTTGATATTATTCACATCAAAGAATCCGTCTGCTGTTCGGGTCTAGAACGGGGTTGGCTTGTTTGTCTAAGATTTCATACCCGTAACGCCAGTTGTTAAAGCGACGCTCTTTGTTCGGCCATTATACCCTAAGGTGATGTTAACCGCTTCGGAAAGTTTATAGTTTAGATTGAAATAGCTGTTCAATTCATCATCTTCAATACTCTGAAAATACCGTTGATTGTCGAATGCTATATTATCATAGAATATAGGATTGGTGTTTGGATCACTATCCAATGCAAATTGATAATCCTCTAGCGTAATCCTTTACGGTCTGGTTCGTCAGAGAAAACCTTGTTGAAACCAACTCCCAATCAGCCAACCATTTGTCATCATCAAACTTATGCGTACCGTTTAATTGGTTTACAAAGATCATGTCTTGATTGAACTGCACGTTCATCACATAGAACCTCCATCGCCATTTCCACTAAATCCATCACGGTTAAAACCTTGTCCTTCGATACCATAGTATCCCACACCATCTTTTGAGGTGTTGGAAAACAAAGAAGTGTACTTGATCTTATGTCCAGACTTATTGTTGTAAATAATACTTCCCAAAGCTGAGGTATTGGTGTTATAGGTGTACTCATCTACATTTGGGAAACGAAGCTTAACGTCGTTTGTAAAATCAACCGCAGGACCTTGCGTAAATTGGTATCCATTGTTAAAACAGCCGTACCGAAGAAACTCAAGCGTTGGTTGTCATCGATATTAAAAGAGTATCCCCTTCGATGCTTCCATTGAAATTCACATTACCTTCTGCTTCCTGTGGATCAACGCCATGAGAAAGAACCACGGCAAAGGGATCATTATCGTAGCGATTGTAAAACCAAAATAACTGGGTCCTTCACTTCGCACAAAATCTTCTCCAATGGCATTGGAATTAAATCCAGAGTTAAAGGAAACAGCAAAATAACCGGGTCCCGTATATTCTTTGGAATTGATATTTACATTCCCTGCACTGAAATCCCCATAGAAGTAGCTGTTATAAGCTTTACTCACTTCTACGTTTTCAATAATTTCAGAAGGGAACAAATCTAGGTTGATATTTTTCTTGTTGACATCATTGGACGGGAGTGAGAGGTTATTCATGGAGGTATTTTGATAGCGATCCCCAAGACCTCTTACAAATACATCACTACTTCCTGTTGTTGGGAAATACCGAATTTGAGCTACCGCAGCGGCAGCATTATCGACTCTTTTCTGGAAAGCTCATCAGCTCCAATACTTTGAATAATGGTAGTGGCTTTTTCTGTTCCAAAGCAACGCTACCTCACTTTGCCTTCTAACGGTGGTCGTAATTACTACTTCGTCAAGGGAAGCAGCGCTGGCCCCATAGGTACGTTGATGGTTGTTACTTTATTGGCTTCAACCGTAACATCGGGATTTCAACCGTTTCATAACCAACAAAACTAACCACAAGAGTATACGTTCCAGCCTCCACATTTGAATTTCATAAAGACCATCTATATCGGAAGTTGTTCCTTTGATGAACCTTTTATAATTACATTTGCAAAAGGTAGCGGCTCATCATTGAAGTCAGTATCCGTCAGTAGTCCAACAATGGTTCCCGAATTTTGGGCATATGTTAGCGCTGTAAAACTTATCAATATGAGCGTAAAAGTTTTTCATTGTTTGAATCATTTCTCGGGGCAAAGATGCGGTGGGAATGTAAAGATGACGTTAAGGAAATTAAAGTTAAATTACCCAAAAGTTATCTTAAGGTTAAGCCATAAAAGACTGCACCTTACCGCTATGATTCAAGGGCAAATCGCTATCTTGCAACTTGTAAAATTCTAGGATTATGATGCAATGGGAGCAGCTGCTATCCCTTAAAAGACAAGGCGATACCTACAAAAGATTACGATCTGAACAAGATGAAATCCGATTGGGATTTGAAGTAGATTATGACCGGGTCATCTTTTCTTCTGCATTCCGCAGTTTACAGGATAAAACGCAAGTTATTCCACTTTCCAAAACTTTGTTCACACACGCTTAACACATAGTTTGGAAGTTTCTGTTGTTGGAAGGTCGTTAGGACGTTTGGTTGGAAAGGCGATTCTCGAAAAGCATCCACACCTGCATTCGGTACATGGGCATCAAATTCATGATTTTGGAGCGATTGTAGCAGCTGCATCCTTGGCCCATGATATTGGAAACCCACCCTTTGGGCACAGCGGGGAAAAAGGCCATTGGGGATTATTTTCTGCATGGGGAAGGGGAACGTTTTAAAAAGCAACTTTCCAAGGCAGCATATCAAGACCTTGTTGATTTTGAAGGGAATGCCAATGGGTTTAAAATTCTCACCGAGTCGAAAAATGGAGTTACCGGTGGTTTGCGTTTATCCTATGCAACCCTGGGAGCATTTATGAAATATCCCAAAAGTTCCCTTCCGAAGAAACCTACCCAAGCGGTATCCGATAAGAAATATGGAGTTTTTCAAAGTGAACTTCCATTCTTTCAGAAGTTGTGGAAGAACTTGGCTTGATATCCCTAGGCGATGGACGCTATGTGAGGCATCCACTGACGTATTTGGTTGAGGCTGCTGATGACATATGCTATACCCTCATCGACTTTGAAGATGGTATCAACCTTGGATTGATTCAAGAAGAACGCCTGGAATATTTGGTGAATTTGGTCAAGAATACCCTTCAGAAAGATAAGTTCAACAAGTTGGAAAATCGTCAGATCGATTGGCCTATTTACGTTCATTGGCCATCGGAACCCTTATTCAAGAGGCGGGGAACTTTTCCTTAAAAATGAAGAATCCATACTAAATGGCACCTATGAAATGCCCTATTGAAGAACAGCAGTTTTAAGGCTCAAATTGATGATATTATCAAGATTAGCGTGGAAAAGGTTTACCAAAAGCAAAGAAGTCGTGGAAAAGGAAATTGCTGGGTATCATGTTCTTTCCACTTTACTGAACGCATATACTCAAGCTTTTGAACGTCAACGGGAAGGAACAACACGGCACTTTGATCAATTGGTCATAAGGAATAGTAGTATTGATATTCCGGAAAATGCTTCCACCTATGAATTCCTTCTTGAAATATGCAATTATATATCACGTTTAACCGATGGAAATGCCTTGCTTGCAATATCAAAAATCAACGGTAAAATTTAGAGGAACTCCTTGATTTCATAGCGATTTTTTCAGCTGAAATCCCGATATCCTGCAGTTCGGCTACACTGCCATGCTCAATAAATCGATCTGAATTCCAAGAATTTTTAATTTATTGGTGTAGTTCATTTCCGTTATAAAGGAGGCAACGGTACTTCCAAATCCGCCAATTTTACCCCATCTTCAACGGTTATTATTTTGGGATAGGTTTCAAGGATGTCCCAAGCATATTTAGGTCCAAAGGTTTTAAAACCTAAAATCATAATGGGCGATGCGTTCCTGCTCGGTTAGGGAATCAATTGCTTGGAAACATTGTTCGCGACGGTGCCCAAACTTAAAACCGCTATTTCCGTACCTGTTTTCAATTTTTCAGCTTTGCCTATTGGTAGTTGGGTAAAGGGCAACTCCCATTCAAACATTGTTCCCTACCCCTTGGATACCGAATGGCAACAGGATGATTTAACCCCAATTGAGCCGTATAGCATATTTCGGAGTTCTAATATTTCTGGGTGCCATAATGATCGTTGGGAATACAGTTTAAATAGGCCAAATCAAAACCCCGTGATGTGTAGGGCCATCTTCCCAACCAATCCCGCTCGATCCAAACAAAAATGACTGGGATATCCTGCAAACAAACATCGTGAATCACTTGATCATATGCCCGTTGCAAAAGGTGGAATAGATAGCGCAAAACCGTTTTTCCTTCACAGGCCAACCCCGCTGAAAACGTTACCAGACATGTTGTTCCGCAATACCTACATCAAACGCCCGTTTTGGAAATGCGTCCATCAAATATTTCAAACTGCTTCCGGTAGGCATTGCAGGGTGATTCCAATGATGTTTTCGTTTTGGCAGCAAGTTCAACCAGGGTTTTGCCAAAACATCTTGAAATTTTGGTGGGGAAAAGGTGTCATCTTGGGGATTAAGTCACCAGTATGAGCGTCAAATTTTCCAGGGCATGATAGGTCACTTGGTCTTTTTCTGCTTGCTTTAAGTCCCTTTGCCTTTGTGGTGACCACATGGAGCAGTTTTGGGCCTTCACTGGTTCACGCAGGACATTAATAAGACTATTTATGTTATGACCATCCACAGGACCCGAATAGTGAAAATTTAAATCTTCAAAGAGGTTTCCTGTTTCTGTTCTTATTCTGTACCGTGGTTTTGGTAAGATAGGTCTTTAATGCACCTACGTTTGGTCGATACCAATGGCATTGTCATTGAGGATGACCAGCAGATTCGTCTGGGTTATTCCAGCATGGTTTAATGCTTCAAAGCCATACCACCTGCTATCGATGCATCTCCAATAATGGCGATATGTTGACGGTCTTTTTCCATCCACTTTTGCAGCCATGGCCATTCCCAATGCAGCGGAAATACTGGTACTGCTATGTCCAACCCCAAAAAGTGTCATACCTGCTTTCTGTTTTTTTGGAAAACCGCTGAGGCCCTGTAATTGCCTATTGGTGTGGAAGATTTCGCCCGGTGAGTATTTTATGGCCATACGCTTGATGACCCACATCCCAAACCAGCAAGTCGTTTGGGGTGTCAAACACATAATGAACGGCTATGGTCAATTCAATGACACCAAGACTTGCCCTAAATGACCTGCTTTGTCGCAACGATTTCGATAATGAATTCCCGGAGCTCTTAGCTAATTGTGAAGTTGATCAACGGGTAGTTTCCTTAAATCAGAGGGTGAGTCGATATGTTTCAACAATGATTTTGACACGCCACAAAGATACGTTTATTCCTATCTTTTAAGAGAAGCCTCTGAATTCGTACCTTGTTAGGTACCATGGCCATGATAAATCCATTTGACGACACCTATTTTATGAAGAAGGCTTTACAGGAAGCTGAACTTGCCTTTGAAAAGGGGAAGTTCCTGTAGGTGCGGTGATTGTTTCCCAAAATCAGATCATTGCCAGGGCACATAACCCAACCGAAACTTTAAACGATGTCACGGCGCATGCTGAAATGCAAGCCATAACTGCTGCAGCTAATTATTTGGGAGGAAAATATTTATTGAGTGTGTCTTGTATGTCACCTGAACCTTGTGCAATGTGTGCTGGAGCTTTGTTTTGGAGTCAGATCCCAAAATTGTCTATGGAGCAAGTGATCCACAAAGAGGTTGTGTCAATCAAGGACACAACTGCACCCAAAACAGAATTGATAGGAGGGTGATGGAGGAAGAAACCACTCAATTGCTCAAACGATTTTTGTCCAAAAGGAATTTAAATTAAAACCCTCGAATTCCGAAGGGTTTCAAGTAAAAATGTAAGATATATTATTCGTAGATCACACGTATTTTGTAGCGACCATTCCTTTCTTCCTTCGGTTTCTTCATACTCCACTTTATCGCCTTGATTGATTGCTTCTCCATTCAATCCGGTTACGTGGACGAAGATGTCTTCTCCAGTTTCATCATTGGTGATAAAACCGTATCCTTTGGATTCGTTAAAGAATTTTACTGTTCCTTCCATGGTAAAAAATAAATAATTAATAATTGGTTAAAGGTACATTTTTTAGAATGTATAGTATAAAGTAATACTCACTATTTTTAAAAATAACTGATTTACAGCTTTATCTTCACTAAAATCCTTCATTTTCGATATTTTCCTTGGAAAGCATATAGTCTTTAACCTTTCGGTCCTTCCATCGGTGGTAAATAAAGACGGCATAAAGACAAAAATAGCCCTGCAATGGAGAGTCCGATTATCAGATCCCCGTAGCTGGATCATCGGGTTTAATGTAGTGTCCAAACCCCAACCCCGATGCAATTCCAATAATCAATATTACTAAGAAGTATTTCATTTTATTTTCTTGAGAAATCGATCAATTTCCTTCTGTAGGTTGTTAAAAGCTTTGATTTTGATACAAATCCAAAATACAAATTTTTAGATACAACAGGAAGGTTCCACGCCCCGGTATCTTGAAACTTTTCATAACCTCCGTCATGCGGTCATTCTCAAGATCGATGATGGCCGGAGGATTTTCATCAAATCCCTCGCTTTTAATTCCTCATAAAGATTTTGATCAAACATCACTGGGCGCAAGTCATCCAATAAGATGATTCCTTCCAATGTTTGGAATTCTGTGCACCACGGGGAATAGGTTACGATTGGACTTAATGACGGCTTCATTCACGATTTGTCCCAGAGTCATTTCTGGATCGACAGATTTGAACTTTTTCAATCACGGTATCAATATCCATGAGGGTCAACACGGCGTGATCCTTATCGTGGGTAATGAGTTCGCCTTTCGGGCCAGCTCCATCGTATATACGGAATGGGGTTCAAATATTTTGTTATGGAGTAGGCGATAGCAGCGGTAATCATAAGAGGGATAAACAGGTCGTAACCGCCGGTAACCCTGCTATAAGGAAAATAGCCGTTAGGGGAGCATGCAAAACACCGGCCATTAAACCGGTCATCCCGACCAAAGCGAAATTGCTTTCCGACACGGAAAATGCACCCCGATGTAGTTGCAGACTTTGCAAAGGCATAGCCCATGATACTCCCCATAAACAAAGTGGGTGCGAATATTCCACCTACGCCTCCGGCACCAAATGTGATGCCGCTGGCAATTACCTTGAAAATACAAGTCCGAAAAGCAATAAAACCATGACCCAAAATTGGAAGTATCCAATTGAAGGAAATTATTTTTAAGGCATTTTCAGTTGGTTTTGGATGATGTTGTTAATGACATCAAAACCTTCCCGTACAAGGGTGGTATCAAATAAATCAATATACCAATGGCAACCCCGCCAATCATCAATCGTTGAATTGGTGTTTTGATTTTTCAAATATTCCCCAATCCATTCATACATTCTTGTAAAGTAAATGGACACAAAGGCTGAAAATATTCCTAGGAGTATATACAAAGGAATATCATTCAGCGTAAATCTATCTTCAATATTAAACGGTAGGATGAGGTCATTTCCGAAAAGAAGTAGGATGTAATGATTGCAGAAACCGAAGCGAGCAATAGGGGTATAAGGGAAACCAAGGTTAGATCTAGACTGAACACCTCAATAGCAAAAATAATGGCTGCAATGGGCGCTTTGAAAATGGATGCCATGGCACCTGCAGCCGCACATCCAATCAATAAGTTTCTGGTGGATTGATTTAAATGAAGGAGTCGTGACAAATTGAGCTCATGGCAGCACCTGTAGCCACCGTTGGTCCTTCCAATCCTACGGACCCGCCGGAAACCAACAGTGATAGGGCCGCTATAAGACTTCCGAACATTTGAAAACGTCGCATCACCCTTTTTCTTGGAGATGGCATACAGGGTTGAAGGGATTCCATGATTTACCTTATTCCGTAGTACGTAGGTAATATAGATATAAACCAAACCGAACCCAATGATGGGAAAATAAAGTAAAATGCGGTGTGATAGTCCCCACCAGTTTACCTTCCAGGAGGGTTTGGATGAGGTGTAATGTTTTGATAAGCATGGCTCCAATACCAGCAAGAAACCCACTACAATACTTATGGCCATCACAAACTGCTTATGTGATATGTGCTTCATACGCCATATCAATAAACGGGTGAGCAGTGATTTGTTTGTCTTTGGCATACAAAAACCCTGCGAGCAGGGTTATTATTAAGATTTTAGGGTTAGATGCAATTCATCTAACTGTACTGGGTCTATGGGTGCTGGGGCATCAATCATGATATCCCGTCCGGAATTATTTTCGGAAAAGCGATGAAGTCCCTAATGGTTTCTTGACCGCCTAATATGGCAACGAGCCTATCCAATCAAAGGCAATGCCTCCATGAGGGGAGCCCCATATTGAAAGGCATCCATCAAGAACCCGAATTGTGCTTTTGCCTCTTCTGGAGTAAAACCAAGATAGTCAAACATTTTAGACTGTGTCTCCTTATCATGAATCCGAATCGAGCCACCACCAATTTCATTACCGTTCAGAACCAGGTCATATGCATTCGCTTTTTACTGCTCCTGGATCGGATTCAATAACTCCATTTGTCCGGGTTTGGGGATGTAAATGGATGCATGGCATGATACCTTTCAGATTCTTCATCCCACTCCAACAAAGGAAAATCAACTACCCATAATGGGGCAAATTCATCCGTTTTGCGAAGCCCCATGCGTGTTGCCATTTCCATTCTTAAGGCACTTGGTTGTGCACGGACTTTAGGAGTGTCACCGGAAAGTACACAAATTAAATCCCCGGCCTTTGCATTGGTAGCCTCTGCCCAGCTGAAGGTCATCCCGATCATAAATTTATCCACGGATGACTTGTAACTTCCATCATCATTACATCTGCAATACACCATTCCATCGCTCCAATTTGGTCTTCTTACCCAATCAATAAGCTTGTCAATTTCTTTTTCATTTGATTTCCACCAGGTACTGCGATTCCAACAACTAGCTCGGCCTTATTAAAAACATTGAAGTCTTTATGCTGTGCCACTTCGTTCAATTCCCCGAATTCCATTCCAAATCGGATATCGGGTTTATCATTTCAAATCTTTTCATGGCTTCATCATAGGTCATCCGAGGGAATTCGCCTACTTCAACACCGTTGATTTCTTTTGAGGAGGTGTCTGGTAAGTCCTTCAAAGGTCTTTAACACATCTTCTCGAGACACAAAACCATTTCACAGTCAATTTGGGTAAATTCCGGCTGACGATCGGCCCTAAGGTCTTCATCACGGAAGCATTTTACTATTTGGAAATATTTGTCCATTCCCCCACCATGAGCAATTGCTTGAATGTTTGTGGTGATTGTGGAAGGGCGTAAAATTCCCCTTCATTCATTCTGGAGGGAACTACAAAATCGCGAGCCCCTTCCGGTGTACTTTTGATCAAGTACGGTGTTTCAATTTCCACAAAGTCTTTTGAGGAGAGATAATTTCTTACGGCCATGGTTACCTTATGCCGAAAACCAAATTATTTCGAACCGGCGTCCTTCGAATATCAAGATAGCGGTATTTCATACGAAGGTCTTCACCACCATCGGTTTCTTTTCTATGGTAAAGGGAGGGGTTTTGGAAGCATTCAACAAGTTCAATTCTGATACCAATATTTCTATGTCACCTGTTGGCATATTGGGATTTTAGATTCCCGTTCAATCACCTGCCCGGTCACCAATCACAAATTCACGTCCCAAGGCTGCAGCTTGGCTCATTACTTCCTTTGAAGTTCGTTCCTCATCAAAATTAGCTGTAATTCCATAACGATCTCTCGGTCTATCCATATCATAAATCCTTTATCCCTTATTTTCTGCACCCACCCCGATAAGGTTACTGATTCTGAAACATTTGATATGCGTAATTCCCCGTTGTTATGCGTTCTATACATGGTTCCGTTTTTAAGTTGTGCAAATTTAAGGAAGTTATCTTATAATCGATTAAAAAGCCATGGCATTTCGCATGGCTTTTCAATCATAGGGTATTAAGGGTTTATGTGATTTGCTTTTCCAAAGCAGGGACTCTGCACCAAATTTATTCCGAATCCACATTTTAAGTTTGGTAATGAGGAAAAACAGAACAGGTACAATCACCAATGTTAGGAAAGTGGCAACAAAAGCCCATAAATAACAGTCCATGCCAAAGGTCCCCAAAATATCACATTATCACCACCGATATAAATATTGGGGTCAAACTCCCGAAACAAGGTGAAGAAATTGATATTGAATCCAACCGCCAATGGAATCAATCCAAGAATGGTTGTAATCGCCGTAAGTAACACAGGTCTTAAACGAGCTTTTCCTGCTTTGACGATGGCTTCAAATAAATCGGAAGTCTCCAAATAATCATGCTCATCCATGCCAAGTGCGACTTTCTTTCGATCGATCAAAAGTTGTGCGTAATCCAACAATACAACTCCATTATTCACAACCACCCTGCAAGGGAAATAATCCCCACCATGGTCATCATGATGACAAAGGCACTTCCAGATATCACAATTCCACCAAACACTCCAATTAAGCTTAAGAAAATGGCAAGCATGATAATGGCGGGTTTAGAAACCGAATTAAATTGAAAGATCGATAAAGAAAATGAGCCCAAGTCCCGTAAAAATGCTCCATCAAAAGGTCATTTGTTTATTTTGTTCCTCGATTTGTCCTGTATAATCCACTTTGATATCAGAAGGCATGTTTTCAAAACTCTTCATCTCATTTTGAATTCTGATTCACAGTGGCACCTGCATCGGTAAACCCAGGGGCTAGAGCCGAATAAACGGTAACCACTCTTTTGGCATCTTTGTGTTTGATGGCACTGAAACGATGAGTTTGATATTCTGCAACCGTTGAAACTGGGATTTCTTGATTTGCCCGGAAGCCATATCCCGAAAGGTAATCTTCTGGTTGAACAAGGCACTTTTATCATAACGGTTATCCTCATTGAAGCGTACATAAATGTCAAAATCATCACCATCCTCCTTATAGATGCCCGCCTTTGTTCCAAAATTGAATTTCTTAGCTGTTGCCCCACGAAGCACTAACACCAAGCTCTCCTGCCTTTTCCCGATCGACCGTAACACGGGTAATGGGTTTGTTTTTATTGACATCAATTTTAAGCTCATCAATGGCTGAAATATTCTTACTATTGATGAATTCACGCATTCGTTCTGCAGTATAAATCAATTCATCATAGTCGTCACCCTCCAACTCTATATTTATGGGAGGCCCTGTGGGAGGCCCTGCGGCATCCTTTTCAACTGATATCAATACTCCAGGATAGATTCCAACCAAAGCCTCTTGAACTTTTGACGCAGCAATTCACTGTCTTTTCCACGCCTGTATTTAAATTCACGCATGGAGGCCGTTATCTTCGCTTTATGAGGCATCTCTGCTGCAGAACCATCGGTTTGTGGATTTCCGGCTCCTTCCCCAACTTGGGAAACGGCATTCTCTACCATGAAATTATACGTCCCATCCTTATATATGCTTCATCATTGAGGTACATCATAGACCTGTTCTTCAATTTCCTTGGTAATGGCATTGGTTTTCAATGGCCGTGCCTTCTGGGTATTCGATGTAGACAATGATTTGGTTGGGGATGTTATCGTGGAAGAATTCTACTTTGGTTCGCTGGGACATCAACGAAGCTCCAAATGCACCAATAGCAAGAATCAATAAGAATAAGGTCCCTATGCTCAATAAACCAGGGCGCCATCCCGAAAGAGCCCAACGCAATTGTCTTTCATAGATGCGTTCTAATTTTACCAAGGTTTTGGTTTGAAAATTGTTCGCCCATTTTCTAAGGAATAAAACGATAAACCCACATCATGAGGGCAGTAAAACCATTAGCGACCCCAAGGCGCGGTATTCTGCTACAAGGAAAATAATAATCCCTAGAATCACCATTAGTCCGGTAAGCATGATAATTCTTTGACCGGCATATCCTTATCTTCAATTTTCATGAATTGGGAGACCAGTACGGAATTAAAGAAGATTGCTACAAACAGGGATGACCCTAAAACAATAGAAAGGGTTTGAGGTAGAATCATCATGAATTCACCCATGATTCCAGGCCAGAGTCCTAGTGGAACAAATGCTGCAACCGTTGTTAGGGTTGAATGATGATAGGGAAGGCGATTTCACCAATTCCTTTTTAGCCGCTTGGATCCTACTCATGCCTTCTTCATCCATGAGGCGATAGACATTTTCCACCACCACAATTCCATTATCGACCAACATTCCCAGTCCCATGATCAGTCCGAATAGTACCATGGTATTTAGGGTGATTCCAAACATATTCAAAATCATCAATGACATAAACATTGACATGGGATGGCAATCCAACGAATATCGCATTTTTAAATCCAAGGAAAACATCAATACGGTTACAACCAGTATGACCCAAAGATGATGTTATTGACCAAGTCATCAACCTGTCCAATGGTTACCGATGATTGATCGTTTTATGGTTACCTTAAGATCTGGGGAAATTTATTTTCCTTCGCATCTTTACAATACGATGTATTTGATCTGCAGCGGCAACCATATTTTTACCTGCCCGTTTTTACGTCCAGCATCACCACAGGTCACTGAATTCCTAGCAAACGTTGTTTTGTCTTCTTCTTTGAACGTTACGGTCGCTACATCTTTTAAATAGATGGGAAAATCATTCTCGGATTTTACCACAAATCTTCCAATTCTGAAGGGTCTTCGATTTCACCAAGGATACGGATGGTTCTTCGTTGTCCGCTGGTAATCATATTCCCCCAGACATCGTTACATTTCCACCGTTGATGGCACCAATAATATCATTGAAAGTCACTTTGGAAGCCATCATCTTGTAAAATATCACGGCAACTTCTACTTCCTTTGGGCTCCCTGTATGGCAACTTCCTTGATTTCCAATAAATCTTCAATATCATCCTGCAGCACCTCCAAACTCCTTGAGTTTATCTACGGGTAATCCCCAGAGATATTAATGTTGAGGATAGGCATTTCTTCAGAAAGACTCAATTCAAACACATCGAGTTCAACTTTGGCTTCATTGAATGTTGGCCAATCTTCTCCTGCCGTTTTGGACTCTACCTCATCCTTAACCTTGAGTTTTGCCTCTGCAACCGTAATGTTTTCATCAAATTCAACAATTACCATGGAATAATCTTCTGAAGAAGTTGAGGTGATTTCTACCACATTACTTACCGTTTTCAACTCATCCTCCAAAGGATCGGTAATAAGCTTTCTATATCTTCTGCCGTATTCCCGGGTAGATGGTACTTACATAGATTTTTGTTTCATTAACCTCTGGGAAATTTTCCTGGGCATATCAAAAACGCACTGATTCCGAGGTAGAAGAATACCAGGATTAGCACATAGATGGTAGTTTTATTATTGATAGCCCATGAGGGAGTGGAAATTCCTTATCGACCTTCTTTTTTGTCTATCCGTCATTTTTGGTTTTCTTTAGTTGATTTAGGGAATTACGGCGTCTCTTGGTAATCAATTATTTCAACAGGCTGATTGTTTTTACACTTCGCGCGCCTTCCTTAATGATATGTGTGCCACTTTCAATTCCTGTTAAAACTTCAATTACATCGCCTTGGGTTTTGCCTGTGGTAATGATTACTTTTTAGCAGTCCCATTATTTTCCTCATCCTTATTTTCAACGATATAAACATATTGCTCGCCCTCTGCATTTTCTGAAATAATACTCTGAGGAATCAGTATGGCTGTTTCATTGGTGTAATCATTGATTTGAAGCTTGGCCGTTAAATTTGGTTTAATAGCTCTGTCATCATTCGGAATTCCAACTTCTACTTTAAAGGTTCTGTTCGCCGGATTTATAAAATCCCCAGCTTGTCGCACTTGGTCCCCAAGGTTTTCCCAAAACTGGAAGGTCACTTTCACCGATTTTCCTCGGTCACGTCTTTAATGAATCGTTCTGGAACATCCGTTTCAATGTACATGTCCTTTAAGTTGACCAGTCTCATTAAAGGAGTTTGACCTGCCGCAACGACGCTTCCCTTTTCAGTTATCACATCATCAATAGTACCTGTAAATGGAGCTTTTACAATCGTTTTGGCGATCTGTTGCTTCAGTTGGTCTACCGCCCTTGCTTGTGCTTCATAATTGGACTTGGCTTGTAAGTATTGGATCTCACTTCCAATTTTCTGGTCCCAAAGACGTTTTTGTCGTTCAAAAGTGGTTTTGCCAAATCGGCTTGAATTTCAAGCTGAGCCAATTGTTGGCTCAAGCCTCCGTCATCAATTTTGCCAAGGTTTGACCTTGAGAAACCTGTTGCCCTTCAGTGACGTAAACGTCGGTCGATGCCATTGAATTCTGGGTGAGGACTAATAAGTTTTGGTGGTCACACTACCTTGAACTTCAAAAAGTGGCTAAATGGCTCTTCCTTTGCTGTAATTATAGTGATCAATGGGCCTTTTTACAGTATCCAAGGCTGCAATGGCATCATCTAAAGCTTTTAATTGTTCATTGATAACCGTGCGTTGGTTGACAATTTCAGTCCTCTTGGTTCTGATTTTTCCAGATCGTTTGAACTGATGATTTCCTCAACACTTTGGTTTTCCTCCGCAGGAAACCATAAGCACGCCTGCGGTTAGAATGGTGAAAAGAGTTCTCATACGTAGTTGATTGATGTTGGTATAATTTTAGTTTTCAAAAGTTGGTGTGTTTAAAATGGTTTCCAATTCAGCTTTCGCATTAATGACATCCAGCATGGATTGAAAATATTGCTGTTGTGCAGCATACAACTGTGTTTGTGCCCGACGCAAATCAAAACTGGTCGATAAACCTTCTTGAAATTTGACCAAATTCTTCTGTTCGATGCGTTCCGCCAGTGCTAAATTTTTCTTCGCATTTTTATATTTATCAATACTGAATTGATATTCACTTTTGCAGAATCAAATTGTAATTTGATGTTCTGAACAACCTCTTCCAATTGTGTTTCAGCTTGCTCTAAGGCAATTTTGCTTGCTGGGTTCGGGCACCGCGCAAACCACTGCTGAATATGGGATGTTCATCTGAACTCCAAGTACAGAGGACTGGAACCAGCGTTGATCCCTGTCAAGAAAAGTGAATTCATTGCTGTTCGCTTGGGTCGCATAATTGACAAAGGCCGAAAGGGGTGGGTAAGGCTTTGCTTTTTTCCAATTTGAGTTCCAGTTGTCTTTGTTCCGTTAGGTTGTTGGCGATTTTATAATCGATTTGTTCTCCACAGACATTCCTCTTGAGCAAATTCCAGTTCCATTTGCTCCTGGGCAAGCACATCTAAATCATCTGTAAGGGTCACTTGGGTGTTTTGTCAAGACCTAAGGAAACATTGAACATTTGCTTTGCAATAATCTGGGTTCTCTTGGCATTGTTTAGGTTGATATCAATGTCAAGTAAGGTGATTTCCAATTGTTCCACACTTTCCTCTTCCGTGAGACCATTTTATAGATTTCCCGGTTTCGTTGAGGTTTTCTCAAGGACAATTTTTTTTTCGAAAATGGCCACCAGTTCCGTTGCCAGCAGTACACTGCCGTATGAATTGATAATTCCTTTTCGAACTTCCAACAACGTTTTCTGATTGGCATTTTCAGTATAGTCCAAAAATGTTTTAGCCGCTTCCAGACCTACCAAATAACTCCCATCAAATATCAATTGCTGCAAGGTAGCCACTGCATTGGCATTTTGTTGTGTACCGAATGTAACAGGGGTAAAGGTGCCTGGGGTTCCTCCAGTAATCTCAGCTGGTATTAGTGTTACAGGCTGTTTTAGGTTATTGTTATAGGAAATATTGGCATTAATTTGTGGCAAAACCACTAGCAGTAGTTTCCACTTTGTTTAAGAGCCTTTGCCACATCCCTTCTTGCATTGATGGCGGTATAATTGCTATCTAATGCAAAAGTGACTGCTTCTTCCAGTGAAAAGCGATAGTCGCGGTCTTGTGAAAAAACAACGGTAGTAAGGCTTAGAAAAGCCAAAGATTAGGTTTTAGTCATTTGATTGGGTGTTGATGAATTGATTGAGAATTTTAGTCCTTCGCTTGTTACAATTCCTCGAAGGTGGTATTCTAAATAGTGCTCGATGAGCTGCACTTTGGGATAACGGTTAGGAGGGAACAGTTGGTCATCTTTATTCCAGTCATCCCCACAAAATAAATTTTGGATACAAATTCAATATCCAAATTGTTTCGATACAACCTTGGGCAACTCCCTTTCCAAGTTCCGTAGGGTGCATTCGCTCATTTTTTCATATTGTTTTACACGAAATTCGTCATGAATCTCTGGGTAGTATTTTTGCAATTGATATTGTGGGGAGGCCTTTTCGTTTTCAATTGCAGGGTAACAAACTTTTGATCTCATAGAGCTCCTCTATCGGGTTTTGTCCAAACTGCAAATACAATCGATCCCATGGCAAATTATATCGAACACCTTCATGGTGACTTGCCGAACCAAAGAGGTTTGTTGTTGAAATGGGCATAAATTGTTTTTGGAAATTCCCATTTCACTGGCAATATCATCCATGGTCACGCTCTTAAACCCAAGGTTTATGAACATTTCTGCCGATTTTCAATGATTTTATCTTTCATAGATGGCTGCAATGTAGGTATGGAAACTTTTAAACCAATAAAGTTTCCTAAGTTTTACAATTATTTAACATTCGGTTTATTTCAGTAAAACAGATGCTGTTTTGCAGGCAAAATGTATTTTAGCATAAAATTGAATATGGAATCACTTGGACATTATAAAACCTTATTGGAATCCTACATGAGTTCCAAAGTACTCGAAGGAGCCCATACAACTCTATGAGCCTGTAGGATATATTTTGTCCCTAGGGGAAACGATTGCGTCCCATCCTAACCCTAATGGCTTGTGAGTATTTCGGATCCAAGCCCGAAGCTGCTCTTGATGCGGCTATGGCTGTTGAATTGTTCCATAATTTTCGTTGATTCATGATGATATTATGGATGAAGCTCCATTGAGACGGGCCCCAAACCGTACATGAAAAGTGGGACTTAAATACCGGGATACTTTCGGGTGATGCCATGTTGATTTTGGCCTACCAGTATTTTGAGCAATACGAGCCCCAGGTTTTCCATGAAATGGCGCAACTTTTAGTAAGACAGCCTTGGAAGTCTGTGAAGGACAGCAATATGACATCGATTTTGAATCCCGTACAGATGTGACCATCCCGGAGTACCTTAAGATGATTGAATATAAAACAGCAGTTTTGGTGGGGGCAGCGCTGCAAATGGAGCAATTGTGGCTAATGCCTCGAAGGATTCTAAATCTGGAATTTACGAATTTGGAAAAACCTAGGGATTGCATTTCAGTTGCAGGATGATTATTTGGATGCATTCGGGAATCCGGAAACATTCGGAAAGCAGGTGGGAGGAGATATTCTATCCAATAAAAAGACCTATTTATATCTCAAGGCGATGGAATTGGGCACCGACGAGGAAGTAGCTAAACTGAAGTCATGGTATCAATCCAAAGAAGATGATACCGGGAATAAGGTGAAAGAGGTTTGTTCCATTTTGAATCCACCGGATCAAAACGTGCTATTCGTGAAATGATCGTTCATTATACCGATAAGGCATTTAGCAATTTGGATTCGGTGCAAATAGCTTCAGAATCAAGAAATAACTAAGGATTTTGGCACGTGGCTTATGACACGTTCTTTTAAAATAAACCCGAACAAAGGGCATCCACGCATTGGCATAAATGCTCTTTGCATCGTCATATAAAATGTCATAACGGATTCCCATGGTAAAATTCTGACTTCGGTAACCAGCTCCAATAAACAAAGCAGGGTACCAATATTGCTCATCTTCCAAATTCAGAATATCGTCATAGCTACGGGGAGACATTTAAGGTTTCAAATTCGGCTGAAAGCTGGACTTCCCGCAAAGGATTGAATAATGAAAGGAGGCTTCCTCCAACAATAGTGGAACGATATCGATCCCGAAGGCTGTTATAGGTTCCATTATGCGATCCCCGCTGCAACATATTCATTGAATTCATAAATAGCGCTTGGAGCCAAAGTTCCGCTGAAAAAGCCATTGCCAAAACTAAGTCCGATACCCTCCATACCGCACACGATTCCAAAAATCTGAACCGTTGTCTTGACCATATACTACTGGGCTCAAAAGCTAAATAGCACATTACAAGTATAAAAGCGATATTTTTTGCATAATTCCATTTCACTTAAAGCCTCGTTAAATATACGTTTCAAAGTACATTATTTTTGCTAATTGTTGTACTTTTGCGTGCAGAGACTCAAAAAGTAGCTACAATTCCAATCTATGGATCGATTTTCATTCCTCAATGCGGTACACCCTTCGTACATCGCTGAACTCTACGACAAATACCTTCAATATCCAGACAGTATAGAGCCAAGTTGGTGCATTTTTCAAGGATTTGATTTTGGTATTGAAAATGGTTCTCTTGAGGCATTAGGCTTTGAAGGAGGCATTCCCAAGGAATGATCAAGGAATTCCAAGTGGTAAAGCTCATTGACGGTTATCGTAGCCGCACCACCTTTTACCGAGACCAACCCAGTAAGGGAGCGTAGGAAATACAGTCCCACGTTGGCCCTGGAAAATTTTGACCTATCGGAAGAGGACTTGGGATCTGAATTTGAAGCAGGTTCCATATTGGGCTTGGTAAAACTACGCTTCAGAATATCATTGATCATTTAGAAGCTATTTATTGTGATGCCATTGGGGTAGAATATATGTATATAAGAGACCCGCAGGCCATTAAATGGATTCAAAGCTGGTTGAATGTAAACGATAACCACCCTAAGTTTTCCGCCGAGGAAAAACACATTCTTAAAAATTAAACGAAGCCCTATCATTTGAAACTTTTTGCATTCAAAATATGTAGGGCAGAAGTTTTTCCATTGAAGGGTTGATGCTATTATCCCTGGATTGGATACCCTCATTGAAAAAGGAGCCGAGGCATTGAACAATTTGTGGTTGGGATGGCCCATAGGGTCGTCTGAATGTATTGGCAAATGTTTTTGGTAAATCACCCGAGGCCATTTTCAGTGAGTTTGATAGCAAGGAATACGATGAGGAGGAATTGTTTGACGGAGACGTGAAATACACATGGGTTGGACGAGTTTCCGGGAAACCGATCAAGGAAGAAAAGTAAGGATGGACCTAGCTCCAAACCCTTCCCACCTAGAGACCGTTAATGCGGTTGTGGAAGGTATTACCAGGGCAAAATAGACAACAACCTTGAAGGGGATGATAAAAAATCCTTCCGATTTTAATTCATGGTGATGCTGCAATTGCAGGGCAAGGAGTGGTTTATGAAGTAATTCAGATGGCTCAGTTGGACGGATATAAAACGGGTGGAACCATTCATGTGGTAGCCAACAATCAAGTTGGTTTTACTACCAATTATTTAGATGCCCGTTCATCAACCTACTGCACGGATGTGGGTAAAGTCACCTTGTCTCCAGTATTGCATGTGAATGCAGATGATGTGGAAGCGGTTTGCCATGCATTTAAATTTGCTTTGGATTTTAGAATGCAATTCAGCAGGGACGTCTTTATTGATGTTTTAGGTTATCGGAAGTATGGTCACAATGAAGGGGACGAACCGCGATTCACACAACCAAAATTGTATAAAGCGATTTCCAAGCATCAAAATCCAAGGAATATTTATGCGGAACGACTTCAGAAGGAAGGAATTATCGACAAGGGTTATGTTGCGGCATTGGAAAAGCAATACAAAGCAGATCTTGAGGAAGATTTAGAAGAGTCCCGAAAAAGACAAAACAATCATTACGGAAATTTTGGCCAATGATTGGAAAGACTTTGTAATGGGGATCTAGAGGCCATATTAAATCCCGTTGATACATCGTTTGACCTAAAAAGATGGATGCCTTGGCCAAAGGGATTTCTGAATTGCCAGAAGACAAAAATTTATCGTGAAGATCCAACGCATCATCAACGATCGCAATAAGCGCTATTTTGACAGCAATGATCTTGATTGGGCGATGGGTGAATTATTGGCCTATGCGACCTTAATGGATGAAGGATTTAATGTAAGAATCACGGGCCAGGATGTAGAAAGAGGTACCTTTTCACACCGTCATGCCATCCGAAAACAGAGGATGATGTAGAAGAGATCAACCCATAATGATTTGGGTGTAAAGGGAAAGATGGATATTTATAATTCATTGCTTTCTGAATATGGAGTAGTTGGATTTGATTACGGCTATGCCATGGCAGCGCCAAATACCTAACCATTTGGGAAGCACAGTTTGGTGATTTTTCCAATGGGGCCCAGATCATGATGGATCAATATATTTCAGCTGCAGAGTCTAAATGGAAAACTCAAAATGGGCTGGTGATGTTCCTTCCACATGGCTATGAAGGTCAAGGTTCGAGCATTCCAGTGCCAGGATGGAACGTTATTTACAATTGTGTTCACGTCACAATATGATTATGGCAAATGTGACCACACCGCGAATTTCTTTCATTTGCTTAGAAGGCATATGAAATGGAATTTCCGTAAACCGATGGCGGTGTTCACCCCCAAAAGCTTATTGAGACATCCTAAAGTAGTCTCAACCAAGGAATCCCTTGCAAATGGATCATTCCAAGAAGTGTTGGATGATACAGTAGATAAAAGAAAGTCACGTCCTTGGTGTTTTGTTGGGAAAAATTTTATTATGATTTATTGGAACGCCGTGAAGATAACGGTCGAGATGATGTAGCTTTGGTGCGATTGGAACAGCTTTTCCGCTTCCGAAGCAACGCCTTCAGAAATTATTGATCAGTACCCCAATGCTAAAGATTATGTGTGGCTCAAGAAGAGCCTAGAAATATGGGTGCATGGGCTTTATGTTGATGAATTTTGATTTGGTAAAGCTTCGAATAGCCTCAAGAAATGTATATAGTTCGCCTGCAGCGGGAAGTAGTACCCGTTCCAAAAGCAAGGCAGAAAGTAATAGACAGTGTATTTGAAACCCTAATTCCTAACAGGAAAAATATAGAATTATGTTAGAAATGAAAGTTCCCTCCCGGAGAATCGATAACCGAAGTAGAAATTGCCCAATGGCTCGTTGAAGATGGTGATTATGTAGAGAAAGATCAAGCCATTGCAGAGGTAGATAGTGACAAAGCCACCTTGGAATTGCCAGCAGAAGCAAGCGGTGTGATTACCCTTAAAGCAGAGGAAGGAGATGCGGTAGCGGAAACCCGAAGGAAAAGATAGTGACCCGGAAACCCATGAAAAAGCTGGGGATGAAACAGGGATGGAAATGCTGCCCCAGATTTGATGCAAAAAGGCTTCCGTTTCTAAAACAAACGAAAAGGCGGCCTCTTCACCAGAAAATAAAACCTACGCTTCTGGAACCCTTCTCCAGCAGCTAAAAGATTTTAGACGAAAAGGGTATTGACCCAAAAGTGTAAAAGGTACCGGCAAGGATGGCAGGATTACAAAGCTGACGCCATGGACGCGACCCTTCCATGGGAACACCAGGTCCAGGAAGTCGAGGTTCGGAACGCAAGAAACTTTCTATGTTGCGCAGGAAAGTTGCAGAGCGTTTGGTTTCGCTAAGAATGAAACTGCGATGCTTACCACCTTCAATGAAGTGGATATGGGGCCTATTTTTGAACTCAGAAAGGAGTACAAGGAGACCTTCAAGGAAAAGCATGGGTAAGTCTAGGGTTTATGTCCTTCTTTACTTTAGCTGTAGTACGTGCTTTGGAATTGTATCCGGATGTGAACTCAATGATTGATGGGGATTATAAAATCACGTATGACTACAAGGATATCTCAATTGCGGTTTCCGGGCCGAAAGGATTGATGGTTCCTGTGATTAGAAATGCAGAGAATTTGACTTTTAGGGGCGTAGAATCTGAGGTTAAAGATTGGCACTTCGTGCAAGGGATGGTCAGATTACCGTTGATGAAATGACCGGGGGTACGTTTACGATCTCCAATGGAGGAGTATTTGGCAGCATGTTGTCTACCCCAATCATTAATCCGCCGCAATCCGGAATTTTAGGGATGCACAATATTGTGGAGCGACCAGTAGTGAAGGATGGGGAATAGTCATAGCTCCAGTTATGTTTGTGGCTTTGAGTTATGATCATAGAATCATTGATGGTAAGGAATCAGTAGGGTTTTGGTAGCTGTTAAAGAGGCCTTGGAAAACCCGGTTGAACTGTTGATGGAAAACGATATCAAACAAGCTTTGGAATTATAGACCAAACTTGATAATATTATTAAAAAGCCCCTTGAGAAAGGGGCTTTGTTGTTAGGTTAGTTAGTCAAAACCATTACAATTATGAAACCAAATAACTGATGACATTTAGTAAAATTATGAAAACCACAAGCATAGAAATCAAATAAATAGCAAGGCGTCGAGAACCCCTTTTTAAATTTTGTATCCACTTCAATAGCTTTTTCCATACGGTAAAATTCATGAAAAGTTGGATAAGAGTAAATACGTAGTAACACGTATTTTAATTGAACCTGCCTTGATGTTCTTTGGCCCAAATGAGTAAGCTATTGGTTTTCTGTTCCAATTTGAGTTTATTGATGATGTTGCTTCGATGTTTTTCTACAGTTCGGTGGGAAATAAATAACAGGGAAGCAATTTCTTTATTGGTTTTATCTGAGCAATCAACTTTAGGATTTTTCTGAGGGCGTCAAAAGGTCCAATTCATCGTCGGGAATTTCCAAGGGAGAGCAATTCCGTAATTTTCGGACTAAAATAAGGCTGTCCGTTCAAGACGGTTTTGATACAGGTTTCTATCTCTTCCAACGCAAATTCCTTAAGGATATACCCATAAATTTTAAGCTCCTTTGCTTGGTGATAGAGATCCTTCTCCTTATGAAAAGTGATGAGGACTATTTTGGTTTTAAACTGATTTCCATGGCATTTTTAGCAATTTCAATTCCAGACATAAACGGCATTTGAATGTCTAGGATTGCTATGTCTGGTTCCAATTTAGCGATGAGGTTATAGGCTTCACGTCCATTATTACCACTACCCATGATATTGTACCCTTTTTCCACAAGGAAATCTTGAAGCCCCTTCAGCAGCAACGGTGGTCATCGGCAATTATGATGGATTCCTTCTCATGCAAGCGGAAATCTAAATTGAATGGTGGTTCCCAAATTTTTCTTGAAGTAACTTTCATTTGGCCTTTCGTGAATTTGGTTCGTTCCAAAAGGGTTTTAGACCAAGACTTTTCAAATTCTGATATTCTTCAGAGAAATCAAACCCAACGCCATTATCCCTAATTTCCATAAAATTGAATTCAGCTCTTTTTAACGGTCACCTTACTAGCCTCTGCTTTGGCATGTTTGATAATGTTGTTTAAGGACTCTTGAATGATACGGTAAAGATTGACTTCTGTTTTTATCCAAAAGGTTGTCAATGTTTTCTATTTCAGAGGTTATGAATAGGCTTGTGTTTTCATCAATTTGTAAGGGTGAGTTCGATGGCTTTGGTTATTCCCAATTCGGTTGGAATGGATGAAGGTTACGGGAGATGCCTCGAACCTCATCAATAGCATGATCAACCATCTCCTGCGCTTCATTAGGACCATTTTGGGAAAGTTTATTCTTCAGCAAAAGCAATTGCTGTCCTAAACCGTCATGCAAATCTTTGAAATTCGTTTTCTTTCTTCCTCTTGGGAGACAAGAAGTTCTTGACTATACCGTTCTTGCAACACTTTTTGTTCTTCATTACCAAACGGTTTCGGTAGAGCAGAATAATACCAAATAGGAGAGACAATGCTACACTTATAAAAATAAATCGTTTGCGTGTTGCTTCATTGTCTTTTCCAAAAGTTGAATATTGGCATTCTTTGCTAGGAGTTCACTTTCCTTTTTCAGTTTCATACAAGGTTTGATAGTAGGCTAGGAATTTATAGTTGTTGCATTGTAAACAGAGTCTTTAGCACTTTCATAAGCTTCTTTGTATGCCAACGCCTTATCAAAAGCCCCATTTCGCGATATATTTTAGATAACAACTCCTTGAAGCAATAATGTCTTCACCATATCTCATGGATTCTGCGGCTGTGAGTTTTTTCAGCAAAGGCCAATGCTTCATTTAAATTGCCTAAGGCTAAATTCATCATGGCTTGAATTTCCGAATAATGGCTTACATAGAGCAGGTCATTAATGAGGGGTCATGATATTGTTCTACAACCCTAAAGTATTCAGATGCGATTTCCAAGTTACCTTCTTCCAAATAAAACTCGATAAGTTTAGAGAAAATATAAATCTTGTCATAAATGATCGTATCTCTTTTGGATTCTGCATCATTTCGTTGTAAGCTTTTATAAGGAATTCGATTTGCAGTTCCTTATTGCCTAATTTTATAGTCCAATGCTTGATTGTAATACATGACCGTCAAGTGATCTATGAGTCCCAAATCCTTGACTTTTTGAATGTTTTGTTCCCGTTCCTCTTTAGCTTTTTCATAAAATCCGTTCATACTATACATCGTGGTAATCCCTTGTTGGGCAAACACCATATATTCATAGTCTTTCAATGCTTCAAAATACCGATAGGCCTTTTCATGCTCCCCTGCGGGCACAAACTTTCAATATTTGAATAGGCTTGTCCACTAAATAAAAGGCATCGGCTTTGTAGATAGAATCTTTTTCTGAAAAGGTTTCAATGGCCATGCTATAATCTTCGATGGCATCCTCAAGATTCAAACGGTAGTTGGCACCCCTCTTTTTAAATATAAACTGCCCAATAAAATGAATCTTTGATTTTATATTTTCTTGCAAGCAGTTCATCGATCATTCTCAAGGTTTTTCGGGTTGATTAGCGACGGAGGTCGGGGTGTAACAAACTAATCATCTTCTTGCATGCCACTTCAATACTATCGAGTTGTTTGGCAAGTTCAATGTACTGCGTGCTATTGGTAATAAACCTCTGGGTATTCTCTCTGCCTTCCATGGATATGATGGAATCCAAGGCTCTAGTTTAAGCGCTTGATTGGTTGTGGAATCCCTTAATTTCTTGTAGTAATCAAGGATTGGCATAATCCTTCATAGGATACACCACACAAAAGGAACAGAAAGACTGCTGTTAATAGGTTCTTTCTCAATGGTTAAGATTTATAGGAGCGGAAGTAAAATACTAAAAAGTGCAATACCTTATTTTTAAATACATGCAATTTCTTCCATAGTCAATTACAGTTCGAAGTTTCTGAGCACATCTGCTCCAATTATACCATGAACAGGAGGTTCTTCTACCTGTGCCAGGGCACCCGTTTACGTGTATCATATCAAAAGTACGAAATCTACTTTTGAGTAAGTTTTCCCAATTTTAAGCTGTTGGACCTAGATAATCTCCATGTCAATGGCACCAGCACCTGCTGCTTTGATTTCGCTGTCTTCAGAAATTAAATTGAAATGTGAAATGCTATCCATTCCTATACAACTTGTGGAGGCCCCAGTATCTACAATAAATGAACCATTCACTTTATTTACTTCAGCATGCAAATAATAATGTCCGTGGCTAATTTCTTAAGGGGAATTCGTTCAAATCCCTTGTTTTCCAGAAAATGTCGTAAAGAGCTCAAGTTTTTTGGCAAATATAGGCAACAAAACCTTAGTTTTGTGACCATGTTAATCGACACCCATACTCACCTTTATAGCGAAGCATTTGATGATGACCGGGATGAAATGATTCAACGAGCCTTAGGGTTGGATATCACAAAATTTGTTGTGCCCGCAATCGACTCGCATTATACCAAGGCCATGTATGATTTAGAAAAAGCCTATCCGAAAACATGTACCTTATGATGGGCCTGCATCCTGTTTCAGTCAAGGAGAATTATTTGGATGAATTGAGTCATGTGAAACGTCAATTGGAAAGGCGTGATTTTTATGCTATTGGGGAGATTGGCATCGATTTATATTGGATAAAAGCACTTTGGAAATCCAGCAGGATGCCTTTAGGCAGCAGATAGGGTGGGCAAAAGAACGAGCTCTTCCCATCGTAATTCACTGCAGGGATGCTTTCGAAGAAGTGTTTGAGGTATTGGAGTCTGAGCAGGACGACCAGCTTTTGGAATATTTCATTGTTTCACAGGAACCAAGAACGATACGATTAGGGCTATTGATTTAGGAATGAAATTAGGAATCGGTGGGGTAGTTACTTTTAAAAATGGAAAAATAGACCAATTCTTAAATGAAATACCCATTGAGCACTTGGTTTTGGAAACGGATGCACCATATTTAGCACCTGCACCTTTCCGTGGAAAAGAAATGAAAGTAGTTATTTATCCTACATTTGTGAAAAGTGGCATCCGTTTATGGATTCCTTATGAAAAGGTTGCCAGCATCACCACGGAAAATGCTAAAGCGGTTTTAAACTATGAAGAAAGAAAGAGCTAACATATTGTTGATTTATACGGGAGGTACGATTGGTATGATCAAAGACCCGATGACCGGAGCATTAAAAGTTTCAACTTTGATGATTTGTTGAAGCAAATCAGAAATCAACCTCTTGGATTGTGATATTGTAACGGAAAGTTTCAAAACACCAGTGGACAGCTCCAACATGAAACCAGAATACTGGGTGTATTTGGCAGAACTTATCGAATCACATTACAACAATTTTGATGGGTTTGTTGTGCTCCATGGTAGTGATACCATGTCTTATACTGTACTTCTGCTTTAAGCTTTATGTTGGAAAACTTATCCAAGCCAATTATTTTTTACCGGGTCTCAGTTACCCATTGGGGATTTAAGAACAGATGCAAAGGAAAACCTCATTACCTCTATCAGATTGCGGCCATGAAGGAGGGAGCATTCAAGGTGCAGGAGGTTTGTCTGTACTTTGGTATAAATTGTATCGGGCCAATAGAACCACAAAATTGAATGCGGAACATTTTGAGGCCTTTGCTTCCATGAATTATCCGCCACTTGCCGAAAGCGGAGTTCACTTATTTTTAATGACCAAGCCCTGGAAAAGCGATGTTCAGAAATCAATAACGGTTCACAGGAACATGGAAACAAAAATCCTGTTAATAAAATGTTCCAGGATTGGGGAGGCAACGTTCAATCATCTGTTGTCGCTTCAAGGGCTAAAAGTGATTCTGGAAACTTTTGGAAGTGGCAATGTCACTACTGAATCTTGGTTCGTCAATAAATTAAAGGCCCTCATAGAACGAGGAATCCCTGTTGTGAACATTACACATGTTCTGGGGTAGGGTGATTATGGGCTTGTATGAGACCAGTGTTCAATTGATTGAAATTGGTGTAATTTCTGGAAAAGACATGACTACTGAGGCCGCTGTGACCAAAATGATGTACTTGTTGGGAACAGAAATTTCAGCGGAGGAATTCAAGAATGCCTTTGAATCATCTTTACGTGGTGAAATCAGTTAAATTTAAACCTCAAATATTTCGTTAAAAACTATTTTTTGTTATTTGCCAATCCGTTTTTTAACGAAAAATAGAGGGTGGCCGAGTGGTCGAAGGCGCACGCCTGGAAAGTGTGTATACGCCAAAGCGTATCGAGGGTTCGAATCCCTTCCTCTCTGCAACTGAAATTTTGACATAGGGTTTTGCCCAAGATTACTTGGGCAAAACTCTGTCCGATACAATGCCTCAAATGAATTGGACAATCTCAGTTGCTTTATAAATCAAGACCTACGAGCATACTGTACAAATTATTTTATTGTACATTAAGCAAATAATTTTATATCTTTAAACTCTAAACTTTTTAAAACTAAATACTAAATCAAACTTTAAGTCGATAGCAATGAAAAAACTATTTTCTATTCTAGCAATTACCGCATTGGTTCTTGCGGGCACAACAAACCTAAAAGCAACCAACGCGCAAACCATGCCTACGAGTTTACAAACTCTTACATCTGCCACAACCGTATCCCTAGTTGAGGATGAAGAAGCTGCTTCCTCTTCGGAAGGAGAAACATGGGTTCCATCAAGAATTAAAACAACGATTTATTGAGGGTGGACCATCATTTATGGGGATTGTACTATTGTGTTTAATTCTAGGATTAGCGATTGCTATTGAAAAATTATTTACCTAAACCTTTCAACAACCAATACTGGTAAATTAGCCAACAGTGTAGAAGAAGCACTTAATAGCGGTGGAATTGAAGCTGCTAAAGAGGTTTGCCGAAACACTAAAGGGCCTGTTGCCTCGATCTATTATCAAGGGCTCGACCGAGCAGATGAAAGCATCGATGCCGCTGAGAAGGCTGTTGTATCCTATGGTGGGGTGCAAATGGGTCAACTTGAGAAAACGTTTCGTGGATTTCATTATTCATTGCATTGGCTCCGATGCTTGGATTCATGGGTACAGTAATCGGTATGATTAAAGCCTTTGATAAAATTCAAGCGGCTGGTGATATGAACCCTTCCTTAGTAGCTGGAGGTATTAAAGTAGCACTTTGACCACGGTATTCGGGTTGATCGTAGCAATTATCCTTCAAATTTTCTACAACTATATTGTAGCGAAGATTGACAGTATCGTTAATAACATGGAAGATGCTTCCATCACATTGATCGATATGTTGGTAGACTACAAAAACAAAAGTAATCTTAAATAAGATATATAATGGGTTTATATAAAACATTAAAATATATTACCTCATCCTTGGAGTTGCAGAATGGTATTTTGGTTCCTGCTTGTTTCCAAAGGGATGATGTTGTCAGGCTACAGGTGAAGGTGACCCCTATGTTCCTTGTTGCATACATCGTAATGGCACTTGTGTTGCTATTCGTACTTGTATTCGTACTTAAGGGTATTTTCTCTGGCAACCTCAAAAGACCTTGCTTTCCGTTGGGTTATTTTTGGTCATCGTTGTAATTTCTTATATGTCATCGGGAAGTTTAGACGGACTAACACCAGTGGATGGTCAAGAACTTACTGAAAGTACCTCAAATGGGTAGGAACAGGTTTGAATGCATTTTACATTCTTGCAGTTCTTGCCATTGGATCAATGATATTTAGCGGATTTAAAAAGTAACAAACAGATAATATGGCAAGAAGAGCAACACCCGAAGTTAATGCGGGCTCTATGGCGAATATTGCCTTCCTGCTCATATTTCTTGGTTACCACAACCATTGAGATAAGGGTATCGCAAGGCAATTGCCGCCCGATATAGAAATTGAAGACCCGCCAATTATTAAGCAGAAAAATTTATTCATCGTTAATGTGAATAAAAATGACCAATTGCTGGTTGAAGAGGAATTGATGGATCTTAAGGACCTTAGACAAGCGGCTATTGACTTTCTTGATAACGGAGGGCTCCTTCCAATTCCCTGAATATTGTAATTATTGTCAAGGGAATCGTTCGGTTGAATCTTCAGACAACCCTCAAAAGCTGTAATTTCTGTTCAAAATGACCGTTTGACTTCTTATGAAATGTACATTGCGGTGCAGAATGAATTGGTAGCGGCGTATAATTTCTTAAGGGATAGGAATCCCAAAGGAGATTTGGATGAGTATACCGATATTAAGAACGCCTATAACGTAGGTGATATCGAGGATGCCGAGTTCGAGGCCAATTACAAGGAAAAATGGAAACCATACAAGATTTGTTCCCGTTGAAACTTTCTGAGGCTGAGCCTAGAAAGTCTGGATCTAAAACTGAAAAATATGTCAAAGTTTAAAAGAAAAAGAGTGGAGATTTACCGGCGATTTCAACGGCCTCCTTGCCAGATATTGTTTTCATGCTTCTTTCTTCTTTATGGTGGTAACCGTATTGAGGGATAGTAACTTGATGGTACAACAACGTTTGCCTAAAGGGATCAAGTAGAGAAATTGCAGGATCAGTCCATTTTTATTTATGCAGGTAAACCAGGTACCGGTTATGAAAAATATGGCACCGAGGCGAAGATCCAAATTGGTGATAAGTTCACAGATATATCAAATATTAAATTTGCCGGAAGAGCTTCGAAGAAAACTGCGTCTCGAACTGAGGGATAAGGTAATGGTAGCTCTCAAAGTAGATAAAGAAACCAATACAGGTTTGATTACAGATATAAAACAAAAGAACTGAGAGATCAAAACCTTCTGAAAATTATGTACATCACTACTCCCGGTAATAAATTGCAAGAGTAGTAATACATCGACTTTTAAAAACGCCTTGAATTTCAAGGCGTTTTTTGCTTTAGTAGTCCTCAATTGGTTATCTTTGAACAATGCATCATCTAATAAAAATCATTGGCTTTGTTGTATCAGTTTGATTACGGGAATTGCCATAGCCAGAACAACTTGTCCGTGGAAGAACTGGATTCGAAATACAGGGAAGATCAATTTTATGTGGGCATTACGTATAACTTGATTTCCGATGTTCCAAGTCCCGTCAATCTTGATGGTGTTTCGGGGATACATTTTGGATTTTAAAGGGACATGCCCATCAATGAACAGCGTAATATTGCTGTTGCCATCGGGTTGGGGTTATCCTTCGATCAATACAGTCAAACCCTTTTTATTGGTGAAAACTCCATGGAGCAGACGATTTTTGATATTTTAGGGAGTGATGTTAGTTATGATTTTAATCGTTTTAGCACGGCCACCCTTGAGCTTCCATTTGAATTTCGCTGGCGTAGCTCTACGCCTTCCAAAGTACAATTTTGGAGAATATATGCTGGAGCTAGAGTAGGCTACTCCTATTGGTATCGCGCCAATTTTAAGCAGCCAAACAATACCATCCCAAACGGATATACGAATTTCAAACACGAATATTGCTGCAACCCTTTCCATGGGATATGGGTCTTTCAATTTCTTCGTTCATTATACCTTGACACCGTTTTTGAGGATGCCTTTCTTGATACAACGCAAGAAGAAATTGGCTTTCGACCGCTTAAACTCGGAATCATTTTTATATCCTATAGCCAAAATTGAGCATTAGTATTTGCAGGATCAACCCGATAAAAATCCTAATATCAGTTCGATAATGGTATGGGATCGGGTATGTAACCTAGAAGTAGCGACCATTGGCAAAAATAAACAGGGCAATCAAAACAACATATTGACTTGAAAGTGTACGCTTAATGCGATTACAAATAGGGTTAATCCAGCGATTCCCATTTGGTGAAGGCTTATTTTAATTCTGAAAAAACCATAAGTAAAGCGGTTAGGGATGAAAATAAGATTCCAACAAAGAAAAATACATTTCTGGATTGATGTAGGGGTCGAAAATCAGTTTGATAATTGCCAAAATGCAATGCTGTAACATCAATGGAATTTTACGCTCCCAAACATTTTCCAAAAAAATAGAATGTACCCATCCTGGGTTTTCAGAAGAAAAAATATACGGTAATGGGGATAAGCAGTGTTAGGATTCCTATGGCGATGAGTTTCGATCTAAAATTTCGTGATCTATATATCGAGGGTAATAAAAATAGATAATGGTTCCCAAAATGGGCATTATCAATGGGTGCCATACGTAAGCGCCAAGACGCAAAAATGCATTCATTTAGATTTCTTTTCGTAACCCTGGCCACAGGTAAATCCAGTTGTTCCCGGTATTTGGCAACGGTTCTTCTGGCTGATGGATACCCTTTTCCTTTCAAGATTTTCGCCAACTTATCATCCGTATACGGTTTTCTTGTCTTCTTCCGCAATGGTTATTTCCAGTATTTTCTTGATTTCCGCGTGGAAACATCTTCGCCTTGATCATTTTCATGGACTCACTGAAAACTCCTTGATTAATTGGTGCCATAAGGTGTATCCACATATTTGCTATTGCCACTCGAGAAACCGTAGAAACATCCATATCAATCGTATCGGCGATATCTTTAAGAATCATCGGTTTCAATTTACGCTCATCACCCGTGAGAAAATACTCTTTTGATGGTGCATGATGGCATTCATGGTCACATACAAGGTTTGTTGCCGTTGTTTAACCATCAATAAACCACTTGGCCGCATCTAATTTTGCTTGATAAACAGTACCGCATCTTTTTGTGACTTTTTTCTTGGCTTCCTTGTTGCCCTTTCAGCATCTCACTATATTGCCTTGAAACATGTAATTCAGGTGCATTTCGACCATTTAAGGTAAGCTCGAGTTCCCCATCTACTATTTTATGGCAAAATCGGGAATGACATGCTCAATGATTCTCGTGTTTCCCGCATAGGTACCCCGGGTTTGGATTAGGTTTTCAATTTCATGGATCGCATCGATCAGTTGATCTTCTGTAATATCAAATTTGGCAAGTAACTTTTATAGTGTTTTTACTAAAGGCATCAAAAGCGGTATCGATAATTTCCGTGGCCAGTACTACCATTCACTGGCCGATTTTCTTTCCAATTGTATCAAAGGCATTCCCACCAAGTCCGCATACTCCTGGAGGATCCAGATCTTGTACAACATCCAGGACTTCTTGAACTTTATCTTCAGACGTATAAATATTTTGGGTAAATGCGAGGTCATCAACAATATCTGCAATTTCCCTGCGGATGTACCCACTTTCATCTACACTTCCAACCAAAAATTTGGCAATTTCAAAAGATTCTTCATCCAGTCGGAAGGTGTTTAACTGTTGCAACAAAACTGATTGAAAGAAGTACCAGAGGCATATGGGGTCTGTTTGTCATCGTCATCGGCACTGTAATTACTGGAAGCTAGCTTATAACTTGGTATTTCATCATCGCTTAAATATTCATCTACATCAATTTCGGCCTCAATATGATCATTGTCATCATAGTCGTCAAATTCATCACTGTTGAAATCATCCTCCTGTAAATCTTCTTTGTCTTTCCTCCCTCAATGCAGGATTTTCTTCCATTTCCTGGGATACTCGTTGTTCAAAGGCTTGTGTGAGGAATTGAATCAGCTTCATAAGCTGAATCTGCTGCGAGAAAGCTTTTGCGATAATTTAAAATTTAGCTGCTGCTTCAGCATGAACAAAGGTCTTTTACATAAAATTAAAAAATCCAGCAACGTAGGGGTGGTTGCTGGATTTATAATGATTTAACGCTCTATCAAAACTCGGCATTGCCTGGAGTTCTGGGGTAGGTATCACATCGGATATTCCCCATGCCCGTCACAAACTGAACCAATCGCTCAAAGCCTAGTCCAAATCCGCTATGCACACAGGTTCCAATTTACGCAAGTCTAAATACCAGTAGAGTTCCTCTTCGGGAATGCCCATTGCATCCATTTTCCCTTTGAGCACCTCGTAGCGCTCTTCCCGTTGGGAACCTCCAACAATTTCACCGATACCCGAAATAGGACATCCATGGCTCGAACTGTTTTTCGTCATCGTTCAATCGCATGTAGAACGCCTTGATTTTGCAGGATAATCAAATGGAATTACAGGACATTTGAAGTGCTTTCTACCAAGAATCGTTCATGTTCGCTTTGAAGATCGGCTCCCCATTCATCGATGAGGAATTTAAATTTTTCTTTTATTGGGTTTGCTGTTTTGAGAATTTCGATGGCCTCTGTATAGCTTACCCTCACGAAGTTATTGTTGAGTACGAATTGAAGTTTTCCCTCAAACTCATTTCGCTGCGCTCATGTTGAGGTTTTGATTTTTCCTCTTGGAGCAATCTCGATTCCAAAACTCCAAATCATCTTGGCAATGGTCCAAGGCATATTTTATCACATACTTGATGAAATCCTCAGCGAGATCCATATTGTCATCAGATCATAGAAGGCCATTTTAGTTTCAATCATCCAGAATTCGGCTAGGTGGCGGAAGTATTTGAATTTTCAGCACGAAAAGTAGGCCCAAATGTATATACTTTTCCCAATCCCATAGCATAGGTTTCTGCCTCCACTGGCCACTTACCGTTAGGTTGGTTTCTTTCTCAAAGAAATCTCTTTAAAATTCACCTCACCTTCATTGAGGGTGTATCTTTAAGGTCTAATGTGGTTACTTTAAACATTTCCCCAGCCCCTTCCGCATCACTACCAGTGATGATGAATATGCATATAATAAAATCCGTTTTCTGAAAATATTCATGAATAGCAAATGCCAATTTGGAACGCAGGCGCATGACGGCACCGAAGGTATTGGTTCTTACGTAAATGAGCTTGTTCGCGCAACTTTTTCAAAACTGTGTTTTTGGTTGCAGAATGGTCCTTTAACTTCTTCGGGATCGGCTTCCCCATGTATGATGATATTGGAAACTCAATTTCTACAGCTTGACCCTGGCCTTGGCTTTCCACCACATTCCTTCCACTTCAATAGCGGCCCCGTACTGATTTTTTTAGGATTTCTTCATCGAAATTCTCAAAATCTACAACACACTGTAGGTTGTTTATGGTAGAACCATCATTGAGGTGGATGAAGCGATTGCTTCTGAAGGATCGCACCATCCCGTGTTTTAATGGGATGTATGGAAGGTTCACATTGAAGTATTTCGATAATCTCTTTATACTGCATATTGGCTTAATTCGAGGCCGTAAAGATACTTTTTTAACTTTTGATGCTTGTGAATGGTGGCTTTCTTCTTCTTTCCACAGCATCATCGCTTAAGTAGGTAAAATTTGAATCGAAGGCTTTTTGAAGGTTTGCTGGTTTGGCAATTTCTCTTTCCAATGACAGTAATAAGGAAGGCAATAATAGGAGGTTGGCCAACATCGCAAAAGAAGCGTTGCAGAAACCAAAGCACCTAATGCCACAGTACCTCCGAAACTGGAGTTGTGAATACCGAGAACCCGAAAAACAACACGATGCTCGTATAGAACATGCTCACTCCCGTTTCTTTCAATGCGGCATACACCGATTTTTAATCTTCCAATTATTGGCAATTAATTCACGACGGTATTTTGCGAAAATGAATGGTATCGTCCACTGATATTCCAAATGCGATACTGAATACCAAGATGGTAGAAGGTTTAATAGGAACCCGATGAATCCCATTAAACCCGCAGTTATCAATAGAGGTAAGATTCGGAATAAAGGAAACAAGAATCATTTTTACACTTCGGAACATCCACGCCATAAAAGTGCTATGAGTAAAATTGCCAGGGACAATGAAATCATGAGATTGTTCACAAGTATTTAGTTCCTTTTGAAACACAAACCTTTCCTGTGATGGCCACATTATAGCGGTCTTCTGGAAAGATTTTATTTATTTCTGCCCTAAGGTCTCCTCTTCAATGCGATCAAACCGCTCTGTTTGCGTATCTTTCATGTAGGCGGTAATACGAGGCATATTGCCCTGTAGAGTCTACATAGCTCGAAAGTAAGTTGCTGCTTTCAGAACTGCTCTTGGCATAGGAAAGAATAAACGTCCGTTCTTGGTTATTGGGCAACTGATAATAATCAGATTCCCATTATAATACGCTTGCTTGGAATACTTAACCAAGTTTACAACCGATAGGGCTTGAGATAATTGAGTTTCCTCAAATGTTCTTGTAATTGGTTCATCCTTTTTAAGGTGGCCAATTTCATCACCCTTTTTCCTTTGGTATCGATATGTATTTCCAGGGGCATGATTCCTTCTTCATACTTTTCAAAAAATTTGATATCCGTATAAAACTCTTTGTTTTTGGCATGTCTTCAATTAGACTCCCGGATAATTTGATGTTAATACCAATGATGCTAGCACAAAGACAAATAATTGTGATGGCAAAAATTGCGATACGATGTTCGCGAACCATACGTTCCATCCAATTCACAAACATCCCAATCCATTGTTTATTGAGGTGCTTGAGGTGCTTATGCTTCGGGATGGGCATAAAGCTGTATACGATAGGAATGATAAAAAGACTTAATAGGAAGATGGCAATGATATTGATGGAGGCAACAGTACCAAATTCCTTCAGCAACTTGCTATTGGTTAGGATGAAGGTTGCAAAACATGCCGATGCCACATGGTCATCAAAGTAGCGTTACCCACTTTGGTAATAACCGTTGCAAGGATTTTGCTTGATTTCCATGCAGGATAATTTCTTGTTGGTATTTATTGATCAGAAAAATACAATTAGGGATACCAATAACGATAATTAAAGGGGAATCAATGCTGTTAATACCGTAATCTCGTAATGCAATAATCCCAATACGCCAAATGACCACATCACTCCAATAATCACGGTAATCATGGAAATAAAAGTGGCCCTAAATGACCTAAAAAGAAAAAGAAGATCGGGGAGGTCACCAAGGGCAGCACCAATGAATAGCCCAATTTCATCAATGATATTTTGGGAATTTAAGGTTCTTATGTAGGGCATTCTGAGGGTGTAGACTTTTATTCCTGTGAAGTCTCAAAGGATTCGATAAGAGGTATCAAATCCTCAATGATAAAATCCTTTCTTTCCGCCGTGTTTACAATATCCTTTTCAGATAGATGGCAGTCCTTACCGAGGATTTATGGGGCTGTACACAATCCTTCATAAAAGGTAATTTATGGAAGAGTTCGGTTTTATAGCGATTCAACACCTGTGAATCAAAATTGAATCTTGGATAAACGGGACCATTTTGAACGCAGCGGTATCCGTTCTCTTTTCTAGCTTTGAAGGTCCCCAATGGAAAGGATAGCGCTACTTGGTCAAATCAGAAATGTCTTCAGAAAGTGTAGTCCATTGCTTGAATACTTCCGGCTGAAAAGAGAAGTGTCCTGTACTCCCAATATGATAAGATTGCCTTCCTCCCCAAATTGTTGCAAAAACTCTTGATACGATTGATTATAGGGATGTTCATCCGGCAATAGATTTGCTTCGGTATAGGTAAAGCGCATGTTTTCCATTTACAACGAAAAGAAAAACGGTCATGGCAATTATGGCCAAAATAATCGAGGATTCTATTCCGAAGAATGAATCGTGCCACCGCGCTCAAAATCAATGCTGAAAAGTTTGTCCAACAGGCTTGACTTAAAGCGCAAAAGGTACTAAAATACAAGTGACTGAATAGGTTAGAGCACTTAATTTTAAGGTTAAATGTGAACTTTGAATGAGATGTTGTCTTCTGCCTTGGGAAGGTGATAAAATCATAGCGGTAGGCGAAGCTTAAACCAAAGCCCAATACCAATTTGTTCAACTCAAGACCCGATTCTGAATAGAGTTCATTCAAGGTGTTGAATGGAAGCCCTAAATGCCGGCTCCGTTCATCCATACCTCCCAAAGCATGCCGTGTAATAAACACAAGCTCGGGTTTGAAGTTGTCGGATATCTGAAACCTTCGAAGTGTGTGCTTGGCCTAAAAGTGATTAATTTACTGGAAAGAACTCCCCGAAATACATGGTTTCAAAACTTTGGGTCCCTGCCACAGAAAATCGGAGAATCTCATCTTTTGTCGGACTGTTTGGATAGGCATGATAAAGATGGGTTAGTGGAATTTCACCAAAGGCCATGGCCCTTCCAACACGAAGTGAGAGAGGTTGGTACGCTTGATGTAGTAATCGAAATTCAATCCAATTTTGGTATAGTCAAAATCGCTTTCGGCAATACCGGAAAAACCTTGTTGAATTTGACCACTAATTTTGGCAAACCGTCATAAGATTCTTCTATACCATTTTCTGTTATAAGGGGTAAGTGTTTTGGGGGCAAAACGAAGGAAAGTGTCGCTTCGGCAAGTTTATAGGTGTCGTACAGTTGACCATCAACTAGAAATTGATAGTTTTCAATTTGTTCAACTTTATTATGCGAAACTTCAAATATTCCAGTCCATTTTCAGAGGCTTCCAGCATGAGGGAACTTTCCATCCGATAGGAATAGAACTGTGTGATATTCAACAAACGCAGTTCAAAAATTGAGTAGGCTCTGTTTTTGTGGAGGTATTCGAAGGTTCAATTTCTTTGATATCCTTGGTATATAACAAACGGACCCAATGATTTTTATTTTAGTAACACGAAGGTTTCCACCCAAGCTATATTTGTATTCCTTGTCTTTAAAACCATATGCTGAATATCCTCAACCTTAAACCTTTTCGAAAGCCTATCATTGGTGATGCCTCCAAACCCTAAGCGGAACGATTCGTAATTATTGTATTTAATGTGAAGTACCGAGGTCTACGTCAAAGGGCCGATTGGTGGTAGCACGAAATAAAGGGACTGGATTTCGTTCGGAAGTCGTATTTACAACGCTATCTTC
>JACADM010000070.1_pt1 | contig 46324 bp, 53 predicted proteins | sample 7512371 | NCBI WGS metagenome assembly JACADM01 (sample SAMN14389041, study PRJNA612141) | algae metagenome | isolation source: non-axenic algae culture | place: India: Navi Mumbai | collected 2017-01
AGATCAAACCGGACAGTTTGATGGTATCCATGCCTTTTGTTGACCTCACCCGGATTTTTGATTATCCCGGCCACGTCATACCCCGGGATCCGGGGTCGGTGATTTCCAGATTCCTGTATGGCGGATGATTTTAGTGATCTTGATGTAAGCGACTGGAGGTTGGCCGATGCGGATAATGACGGGCACAATTGGAATCGGGATATGCCATTGCTGTGGATGAGACCACCTTTCAGTTTGGTGAATATAAAGACTACCGGGCCTGGCCTCCTATGTGGTGGACTTCTCTTACCTTTTCCCCCTATATCCCAAAGGACAATTGGGCTATCTCCCCTGAAATCAACTGGAACTCGATGGAGGGTATTATGGTAGCGGCACTATAAAATCGTTTTAAATGCACAGTCTGCCATAGCAAGTGACAACAGGACACCACTGTTATATGCATATGCCTCCACAAGTCCGGATCTCGATGATCTGGGAAGCTCCTTTGCTGAGTTGGGAAGTCTGGTCTTACCCAATCCCAACAATTCATCATTCGGCCATTCCCTCCCAATTTACCGACCAGGAACTGGATATTACCTCTTTTGTCGAAAGCTTACTACCCTACAACCCCCTTTTATATTGCACTGCGGCATAAAAGGTATACAGATGGTACCACCGGTAGCGATGATAACCCTGTGTATGGCTTCGAGATCAGTGCAATTACGGTAACAGCCACCACCATAGAAAATCAGGTTACGCCTGATTAAGGCAAAACCCGCCCGGTATACAGCCATCCAAAAAGTTCCGGGATAGATCTGGACATGCAGATACGGTAGAAAAACACATGTATAGATTTTCTTCATGTATTACTTAGTATTAAAGGCGCAGTTTGGTGTTCTGCGCTTTTTAACAAACGAATTTCCCCATATTTCCGTTTTTTTTCCATTTTCCCTAAAAACCCTAATCCGGTTTAGCTTGAAATGATCCGGTATATTCCGGTTTAACCTTCCAATTACATGAAATTGTCATATTGGCTTTTTCGTCATCCCATAACTTCCATGGATTACATAATAATTCGGGGGTAATGCTCAGGCAGAATTTCTAAACTCCAATGTTCTCAGAAACATCTTTCATTACCCAAATGAGAACTGATAATCTCGGACAAAGGTTTAATTTTTCACTGTTAGATCCCCAGGAAGTAAACCGAGATTGAATTTGCCATTTTACCGCTATAGCAGTGATTACAGCTTAATTGTGATTATTGTCCCATTTTCTACCTCCCCCCTCCTTTTACCGCTAAAACAGTAATTTGTGGATGGTTTTGATTTAAGATCTATGGTGAAAGATCATCGAAAAAAGCAGGGCTTATACAGCTTGAAATGGCCAATCTGCCCGGAGTTGGGAAAACCACCGTTTTTTGATATTGAAAAAAATAAGGAAACAGTTCGTTGGAACAATCTTCTATGCGGTGCTCCGGGTCCTGAACATTAAAGTGGAATTAAAACTCCATGACCAAATAATATGAGAAAGCGATGATTTATATGTTCACGGAAAAAGAGCAGGCGTGCTGACAGAGGTTTCCCCTATCGAATATCAATTTGAATACGATAATCACTACGAGGGAGATGCTATTTCATTGACCATGCCTGTTGTCAGAAAAAATACAGTTATACATCATTTCCACCCTATTTTAAGATCTGTATGCGTATGCCCAAGGCATTTGACCTGGATTCTCCCTGATCACCGGACAGTGCCCAACTCACCAATTCATTTAGTCGTCTCTATGCTGTTGCTTATTCTTTTTCGGTTATTACCTCTTTTAAATGTTGGTTCCGTTAATAGCAGTGGGAACCCTGCATATATTGACATTAACAACATTATCTCTTTTATTTCGTTTTCTTTAAGCCCTATATTCAACCCTGCATTAATATGAAATTTTAACTGCGATTTGGCATTGCCCATTGCAGCCAATGCTGATATGGTAGCAATTTGTCGATGCCTTGTACTTAAATTATCCCTTGAGAAAATGTCTGCATATCCATATTCCAGAACAAATCGGACCAGGCTGGGGGAAAATTCATCATAGGCCTTTTTAGTTTTTCTACTTGTGTACTATCCAATTTGGTTAACTCGTGCTCGCCTCTGTTAAGACGGGTATTTTCATTGTGATATGATGGTGATTTACCTATATCATCCTTGATCCCTTTGTTACTCGTTCTCTCTAACACTTCTTTTAAAGCATTCATTCCATTTATACAGCCAGGGAATCCGGAATACACTGACATCTGTAAAATGACTTCTTTTACCTCGTTATTGAACTACCTGTATTTAAAGCTCCGTTTAGGTGTACCTTTAATTGCGGTTGTGCATTTCCCATAGCTGTTAGTGCTGCGACAACAGCTATTTCTTTTGATTTTAGGTCCAGAGCATTACGTGTATATATATCGCCAAATGCATATTCTATAATAAACTTCCCAAGACCGGGCGAAATATCACTTAAGCTTTCAATAACCTTTTCCCCTGCTTCACCATCAATTTCCTTTAATTTTTCCAACCTCTTTTAAATCGTTCTGTTTTTGTACTGTCCATTTTTGTTTGATTTTCTGTTTGCCCATATCCACCTACTGCAATGGATAGAATGACTCCTAAAATTATTAAATGCTTCATTTTTTAGGCAAAACTAACAGATGAAAGAAATTCTTTTACAGGACTTTTTTCCCGAATTTCAGGTACTTTTAAATTCGGTAGGCGAAAGGTTTGTTTTCTGTTTAAATATTCTTGAAAAATAAGAACTGTCCTCAAATCCTAACTTAAAAGCGATTTCCTTTACCGATAAATCCGTAAAATAGAGCAATCGTTTGGCTTCCGTTATTTTCTTTTCCAGGATTATCGTTTTAGGACTTTGTCCGTAATTTTCCTTGCAGATTTCATTTAGTTTGTCTACGGTTATATTCAGTTTGGAAGCATAGTCGTTTATCGAAAGATTTTCGCCGATAGTGCTGGAAATCAACTTTGAAAATTTTAAAACGGTTTTTGAATTGATTCCTTTATGATGAATTGGCTCATTTGATAATCTTTTTAATTGATGTAGCAAATATGAAATGCCCTGGATGATTGTTTTCTCTCCTAATTTGTCATTTTGCCTGGACTCTTCAATAAGATTATCAAATATGGCTTTAAAAAGTTGTGTGCTTTTATAGGGTAAATCAACAAATGGTCTATCTATAAAACTCATTGCCAGTTCTTTTAACAGATGCTTGTCAAAAACAGCAATGTAACCATTTGAGTTTTTGGAATAGGACCAATTATGAACCTGTTTTGGTCGCATTAAAAACAATCTGTTGTGCTTTATTTCATACTCCTCAAAATCAATTACATTGACCCCTGTACTTTGAGTAAACCAGACCACGAATAAAAATTATGCCTGTGTGGCCATTCTACATCAGGATCTTCTGTTCCCTCAAAAGTTCCAACGTAAAAAAAATTCTCTTTAGGGTTAGATATAATAAGGTCCGATATGGAATATTCTTTTAGCAGAAGACTTGTTTTTTCGGATTAATTACAATTGGTTATTTTTCGCTCAAATATAGTAATGTTGATTAAACATAATATAAATACCTATTAATCAATTTGACTTCGTTTTTAGTTCCTTTTTCCGCAACACAAAAATGCGGAACATGCGGCTTAATGAGAAACCCATGAATATGTTCGTGTAAAGTACCGCTAATAGTTGAGGTAAAGGACATGTCATTGGACAGCACAATCTGATACGCTGCATGATGGTGAATCTCTACAGTAAGGTTATGGGCTTGCAGGCTAAAATAAAGGGATTCATTATGCGGCAGTTTAAAACAGGGTTGTAAAGCTATTCAAAATTCTTTTAACAATATAAACAGTACCGATAATTTATAGCCTGCCAATTAATTAAAAGAATTTCTTAAGGTTAAAGGAGATTGCTTTGCTTTTAAATAACTTACCTGCTATCATATCATTCCCAGTATGATAAGCAATCCGGCTAATTTTACCTTACTCTTTAATGGGTTCATATTCTTATTCTTTATGTAAAACATTGGTTTTGCCTCCTTGTGTTATGAGCATTTGTTTTTATCCACATCAAACACTATGGAGATAGCTGCAGGTTTCGTATTTGAACTCCCCTGTGGCCGTAGCTTCTAAATTCATTTTAGAATCTCCGGGTGCCTGTAGTTGTAATTGATTACCAGATTTGGTTACCGTTAATTTTACCGGAAATGTGTTACCGGAATACACTCCCAAATATTGATTTAACTCTTTAGCTTTTGGTTCATAAACCCTAAAATCGGGAATGTTAAAATGTTTATTAAAAAGACTATTAACAAGAGTTACCGTAATTGCGTTTAAGCTGTAGTTCAAACCATTGGAGGTAATGGCAAAAGCCACATTTTCATCCGGAAAATATCTTAAAACAGAAGAAAACCCATCTATTTCTCCGTTGTGGCCATAACTTGTTTTATCATAATATTCAATTTTGAAAAGTCCCATTCCGAATTTATCCTGAATGGTTTTCATTTTCGCGAGACTTTCCGGTGAGAGTATTTTGTTGTTGAATAGTGCTTCTGCAAAATGAACTAAATCAGTTGGTGTTGATACTATGCCTCCGGCGCCCATATCGATTGACGGTTCTGTTTCTTCTGTTTTTCTCCAGTTTTTCTCAAAACGATACGCATAACATTCATTATTCTCTATATCTATTTTCTCCCGAAAAATGTATTGTTCAAGTTTAACGGTCTGGTAATTTCATCTTCCAAAACTCGGGCATACGACTTTTTATAAAGTTTTTCCAGGATATAGGATAGCAACACGTAATTTGAATTACTGTAGGCCGCTTTTTTATCCGGCTTAAAATCACTACCGCCCTTAGCAATGATCTCAATCATTTCCTTTCTGTTTTCGGATGGATATGATAGCTTAAAAACTCTTTTTTATGGTCTGTAAAACTGTGAATACCACTTCTATGGTTGAGTAGATTTGAAATGGTGATCTTACCTGCATTTTCTATTTCCGGAAAATATGTATCAATAGTTTCACTAAGTATTATTTTTCCATCTTCCATAGCTTTAAATACGAGTGTTGCTGTAAATACTTTAGATATGGACCCTATTCTGTATTTGGTATTACGATCAGGTTTCTGTTCGGAGTCAAGGTCTGAATAGCCAACTTGTTTCGAGTACATTATATTGCCATGCTTAAGAATGGCGATGCTGCCCATAAATTTATTGTTTGCTTCAAGTGTATTGAAATATTCATCTAAGTTTTGAGCATCTACGCTTTGGGCAAACCCTATGCTACCGAGCAGTGAAAAAAATACCGCAATTACCAGGGCTGCTATTGCCGGTTTTCGATTTGATGATGTCATGATTGACTTTCTAAATGAATTAATGTTGAACGTCCCTGACAGGACGTATTGTTAAAGTGTAAAAATCTTCTTCGATTCTTGAATTCAGTTTGTTGTTTTCCCTGAAAAGGATGAAGGCCCCTCCCCAAAGGGTTTCCGGGAATTCAACGGTTTGTCTGGTCATCTGCTTTAAAGAAGGAACCGTGTTCTCCAGTTTTTCCAGGGCTTCTTCGACAGGCATCCAAAAAACTTCTTCGTTTTCCGAAGGTGATTTTAAGAAACCGCTTTCATAGTGTGCCGTATACAGTTGACGCATATCGGCCGTGGGTTTGAATTCGTATTTATAGGTAAATAGCCCTTTTAAAGACGGTTCGGAAATCGTTATCCCATACGATTCCGAAATACTATCCAGAACCTCACGGATAGTCTGTCTCTCTTTGTAATAAACAGACGGTGTCATCCAGCCGTATGGGGTTTTCTGCATCAGATTTTATCAGTATCCTTAATTATGGTAACCTGATTATTGTCTGGTTGACAGGCGGAGGTTCTTGCGAATATCCCGGGTTAGAAAAAAGCAAGAAAGCCGGTCAGGGACATTAAAATGAATGTTTTCATCGTTATTTTATTGTTTAAGGTAATCGCTGTTATATCCATCTGCCTTTGTCATACGAACATACTTTACTTCACTATCTTTATTCTTTAAGAACTCGTAAAGTGTATTGCTATCCGGCTGTATAAATGCGTTCTCTGCCACGGGAACAAGTTTTGAAGTGGTAGCTGTCTCACTTAAAAATTGAAGGGCGCCCTTAACAACTTCAAATCCCAGTACTTCGCTCCCTCCTTTAAATTTCCCGTAAACCTCTTCATCGCTGCCTCGTTCATTGCAATGCTATCAAATACCCTGGGTTGTAAGAAGTCCCAATTGTATGCTATTGCGACTGCCCTGGTGATATAACTCATCAGGGACATCCCGTTATCGCTGTTGGTCATAATAACCACACCTTGTTTACGTTCAAGTGACGCGACCATATAGCAGGTAAATCCCGAATTACTTCCCCAGTGTTCAAAGAGCATGTCCCGGCTTTCGTCATTATAAACCTTTGCAAACCCTAATCTTTCGGGGTTTTAGTGAATATGCTGTCTGTCATTTTTTCAGACAGGATGATATTCGTACCCGAATGATGGTCTTCCAGTACTGTCAATAAAAATTTCGCTAAATCGGTAGGCGTAGTCCAGATGCCCCCGGCCGCTTTAAAAGGAAAACAGTTTATAAGGGTACGGCTCCGGTTTATCGGAATATCCTGTAGCCATTTGTTTTGAAAGGCGGTTCGGGACAGGCTGTTCGAATGAACTATGGGTCATATCGCATGGCTCAAATATCAGATCGGTGATGACGGCATTAAACTCCTTGTCCGTGACATCTTCTATAAGTTTTTCAATAACGGAATACCCCGGGTTTGAATATACCTGTTTTTGCCCGGAAACACAGACTACGGAAACCGCCGGGTCAACGGAAGGTTTTTCTCCTGCCAGCATCTGGGTTATCGTTGGAAATTCTTCATGGGGGAAAAAGGATGACTGTACATATCTTTCAAAACCTGCAGTATGACCAATAAGTCGCCTGAGAGTTACCTTTTCATGTTCCGTGAATTTATTGTCCGGAACTTTCCATCCTTCGAGATAATTGTTGACGTCTTCATTTAAGGTTAAAAACGCCTTGTTCCGTTAACTTTAAGGCTGCCATTGCGGTTGCGGGCTTGCTTAACGAGGCCCCGTTAAAAAACCGTATGGGGAGTAACCTTTGCGGAACACGTTAGATTGGAATACCCGTATGTTTTTTGCCAGGATATTTTCCCGTTATCAAAAAATGCGATGCTCACTCCCGGGATCTTGTCTTCCTGCATGAGTTGAGGTATCGATTTTGTATGGTCCCTGCCCTTCAGGTAATGCACCGGGACCAGTTTTTTTCGATACCTTCTATTTGAGATATGGAATCATGATGTACTGTCGGCGGTATGATCTCCGAACTCTTTTTTTGCTTGCAGGCGGAAAAGACGATCAGAACGATCAGAAGTGTTTTTTTCATTTTTCCAAATATTTTTTTGTTCTCTCGTACAAATGTTTCAAATCATTTTTGTGTGAAGCATCCCGATGTTTGTCCAACAAAAAAAGTCCAGAGGACATCAGTGAATTTCCCGTAAAATTCCGTTGCACAAATACGAGATTGGTTGCAGGGTCTATCAATAGATATTGCCCGCCATAGCCATCTGCCCAAATCAGGTTTTCATCCGTATCGAGCCACCACAAATATCCGTAAGCGTTCAATGGAGCCTTGTCCATATTATAGTCAGATAATTTTGTATATGGCTTCAAGCTTTCATCTATCCATTCGGTAGATATAATTTGCTTGTTGTCATAATTTCCGTTTTGCGCAACCAGAGTGCCAATTTTTGCCAAATCCCTTGCACTCATATATATCCAATAGACAGGATAATCGGATAAAGATTTGTTGGGTATGGGCCAAGGACTGTCATAAACCACATTTGAAGCAGAAAAATCTTGCATTCCCATAGGTTTGGCCAAATGTTCTTCCATAAATTCACCGATTGATTTCCCTGTTTTTTGTTTAAGGATGGCGCCCAAAACATTGAAATCGAAATTATTGTAAAAGAAAAATTCTCCTGGCCTGTATTGCTCCCGTTTTGGGGCGATTGTCCCTGGCATAATCTACTTCTGCTTCTGCCTGAAGATACACTCCGGAACGTGCCATGAGTAAATCTCTAATTGTTGCTGTTTTTTCCCGTTCTGTCAAAGGTGTTTTGCTCTCATCAATACCCAAACTCCCCAAACTTTCATCTAATTGCAACATACCTTTTTCTTTTGCAATCCCAATCAAGAGACTCATAATGCTTTTTCTTGCAGAATGGAGGTTGATCAGTTTTTTTGTGTCCCCTTTTTCAAAAATCATCTCGTTGTTCTTTACTGCAATGACAACCTCTGTTCTTGTAGCCGTGTCCTGTGCATATTTCCTCAACTCTTCTTGAAACGATTTTGACAGCAGATTGGATTTCTTAAGTGCCTTGGCATAAGGATTTTGTGAATGCCCAACTCTTGGTATAAGACTGTAGGTCACAAAGGCCGCAATTAAAAACAATAGGGCCAATAGGATCTTTTTACGTATTTTCCCGGATTTCATTTAAACTCATTTTTTAATTGGACGGTATAATCCTATTGTAATTGAACAGCGGGCAATATGTATTCGTTTAAAATTGAAAAAGGACGGTCTTCCATTTCCGAAATAGATTATAGTTGCCCCTGTCATGGTAATGGTCATTTCAATTTCAGGAATTATTATCAGAAACTGACCTCCGTTACCCCAGGCTTCAACAGTTTTCATCTGTTTTCCTCCTATCTCCCGTTCCCATAACCTCCATAAATACCCGTAACCGGAATTTTTGGGGCCAATTCCCTTTTATATGGGGTTTAACGGATTCCTCAATCCATGATTCTGCAATGAGCTGTTTTCCATTCCATTGTCCGTTATTGAGCATCAACAACCCAAACCTGGTAAAATCAATGGGGCGCAGGTAAAAGGAGCCGGCCAGGTACCCTCTCCCTTGCAGGGATGTCAGCATTTGAAATTTATTGATTCCCATGGGCAACAATAATTCCTCATAAATAAAAAGGGGGAGGTAGGTATCGACAGATTTTTCAATAACCCCTGTTAACAGATTACTGCCTCCGGATGAATATTCGAATATTTTACCGGGCTCATGTTTCATGGGAAGGTTTAGTTTGTAACCCACCCAATCATTATGCTCCCATTGCATGTTATCCTCATCTTCCGGTTTTATCCCTGTACTCATGGTCAAGGAGTGATGAACGGTAATCTTTTTCTTTTGAGCATCATTTATTTTGTAATGGGGATAATAGTCCAGAATGGCATTCTCAACTTTCAACGCATTGTTTTTCATCATTGCCCTGCCCACGGCCAGCGATGCTATTGATTTGAATGCAGATCGTATGTCATGGAGGTATTCCCTGTCGTACCCGTGAAAATACTCTTCAAACACGAGTTTCTTGTTCTTTGTAATTATAATGCTATGGATGTGCCTATAATCATTACTGCTCATTTCATTCATGAAACCTACAAGTGACGTATCAATACCTACATCTTCCAAAGAAGCCGTTTGCATGGAGGAATCGGGAGAGCTTGGTATTCTGTACCGGTACTTTTCTTTCGGGGACCTTGGCAAATAACCTTCCAGTGCATCATCCCAAAGCTTCCTTAATTGTATTTTCCTTTTCCCACCTGCATTGCCATACGTAAGAACCATATTCTTTCTTCCTGAATGATACACCGCTGAAATCCCGAAACGGTCATTGGTGATCCTGAAATCAATATTGTTTTTTTTCAATCAGGACTTCCTCAATGGTGAAGTGTAATTCCCTGTTTTCCTTATTGCTTTGAATACGGGCTTGTACATTTCCATCGGAGTCTTTGTAAAATTCCAGATAAACGATATAGTCGGTGTCAATGATTTCGGGCTTGTGTATTTTAGAAAACCATCCGCTTCCTTTTCTTTCAAAATTCAGATCTTGCACCCATAAATCATGAGTCAGAACCCCATTAAGAATTTTGTTGTCATCAGACAGAAAAGCATCAAACCGAAGGCCCGAAGAATCTTTGAAATTCAGGTTTTCTCCTTTCCGCAAGATAGGATAAGCCGTTTTTTCAGAATTTTTATAAAGCCTGGCTTCTGTCGGGTTATTTGCAGGTAATATTATTAAAGAATCGAATTTTGCTTCGGTCTGAAATAATAATCCCGACCATACTCCGATTAATTTATCGGTCTGAAAATTTGACTTTTCCGCAGAACAGGAAAAAAACACTACCGGAAGCAGAAGCGCCAAAAAAGGTTTTACGTTCATTGTTATGGTTTTTCAGGTCTTAATTAACATGAATAACAGATAAAAAAAAACTCCCCTCTTCTCCCGCTTGCCGGACGGGGTGTTTGACCAGGCTCAAAACCCGGGTATATCCCTGGCTTTTGTATTTTTCCTGTGGCTTGGGCTTTCAAACCCTCCGTCCGGACTGAAGTTTGGACACCTCCCTTCGTCTGAAGGGAGGAGCTTGTTTGACATCTCAAGCAAGGGTTGTAATTTCGAGAGGCTCTTGATTCATAGTGTTTAAATATTATTCACGTTAATTATTCTTTTTTTGTATCCTCGTATAGTTTTTCAATCCCGGATAGATCCGGTTCCTGTTTTATCCGTTTAACACGTTCTTTCTGGGTGCCCATCCATCGGTATAGCCAGCTGATGCCCCATTTTTTGTAATAAGCATCATTTTGTTCATACACGGGGTCGGCCAGAGCTTCCTCAAAGCTTACGATCTTGTAATTTTCCTGTTCTAATCGTGATATAATTTCAGCTAAATAATCGGCATTAATGGCATTGTCATGGCACAGGTAAATATGTTTTTACCGGGCGATTATAAATATCATGGGCCAATGTTTCGTAAAACATGACCAGTTGCATGGTCTTTTCAACATATTGTTTCCCTATTGTCTTTGCCTTTTCAACTTCGCCGTGCTCCAGATAGTGCCGGTACACATAGTCGAACATCCAGTCCGAACTTTCAACCGTAAAAGGTGTAATCCGGTAGCCTTTGGATTTCAGGTGATTTTTTATTCGGATGTGTTGAATGGAATCTTTGCCCATATCGTTAAACGGGAACCGGAAATAGGGAACCTTCTTATCATTTTTTGTTGCGTAGTGTTTTGTTAAAACTTCACCTTTTTCTATGTCCACGGCAAAACTGTCTATTCCAACCTCCGAATACCTGGAATGACTATAGGTATGGTTTCCTATCAATGCACGGTCATTTTCAATCCATTTCGCCAATAACGCTTTGTTCTTATTGTGAAACCCCGTTTTTAAAATTTTGTCTTCGTTGATGAAGATGGTAAAAGGGATAGCTAAAGAATCCAGTAAATTTAACAGTACCGGTTCGAAATTGTCTTTTTGATATTGGGTGGTATTAGGCACATCGTCTATGGTTATGGAAATTGATTTCTCCTGGGGAAAAGCCGTAATACTGAAAAAGATGAATATATATAATGTTGTTTTGATTTTATAGTTCAGATGTTTCATACTTGTCCTAATCTTTCAGGTTATTTATAATTCCGGCATCCACCCAGTAAATGTCCTGGTTACTGGTATAGAAAAAATATTTGCCGTCTTTGGTCACAAACGGACAAAGTTCATGGCCTTTTGTATTGATTAACGGCCCCATGTTTTTGGCTTCTGACCAATTGCCGCCATCTTCCCTAAAGCTGATGTACAAATCACCTTTACCGTAACCATCTCTTCTAATGCTGCAAAAAATGATATAGGATTCATCCGGGGCAACAAATACATCGGCTTCGTAAGCTTCCGTATTTATTGAATTGCTTAGCACATTAGGTTTTTGAAAAATACCTTTGCGATGTCCGGAAACATAAATATCATAGTTGTGTTCCCTTTTTTCGGGAGCCATTATGTTGGAAGAGAAATACATATCCCCGTTTGTTGTGAACGACATATAATATTCGTTCTTTCCGGAGTTGATTTGTCGCCCGGCATTGATCATTTTTTTATTCCATCTGTTTCCATTCCTTTCTATATACCATATATCGTAATCGCCTTTTGCGTCAAGTCCGTCAACAGACCTGTCGGATATAAAGTATAATCTTTGTTCATCAGGTGAAAGAAAAGGGTCGTTACAACTGTATTTTTCATTAGAAAGCAGTGTTTCTGGCGAGCTCCAGGTTTCTTTCTCCAGTTTGGTGAAACGAATTTCCGACCTGCCGTTGATGTCCGCCCCATAGTAAAATTCGCTGGCTTCCTTATTGAAAACCGATCCGAATTCCGATTCCCCTTTTTTTGAAATAAGGCCCGGTGCAAACACCTCCGGTTTCAACGAAGGAGGGCCTGCCCTAAATATTTTTTGTTGTCCGAAGACGTAGAGCAGGCATATAAGATGATCCACAGGACAATAACCACTGCCGTTATTTTGCTGTATTTTTTTATTGTTTCCAGTTTTAATATGTGGTTTTAAGATTCTTCTTTTTATTATTGGTCTCAAAAAATTATTTATGCCACAGATCAATGGACTTCAAATCCATTGGTTTATTTAAAATACATATAATAAGTCAGTATAATAGCCGACATGTTATAAATGCCGTGGGCTACTATCGAAGCCGTTAATCTTTTGGTGAAAAGAAATAACAAAGTGTACATTACTGTCGGGACCAGGATATCAAACCAATCCAATACGCTTACGGGCAGATGACCCAGTGCAAAAAGTATAATGGAAAGAATTGCCGAAATCCATAGCCCGGTTTTGGGATTTTTGAAAACATCTTTAAGAATATTGATAAAATATCCCCTGTTAAAAAGTTCTTCCGTAATACCGCCGCCAATAACTCCCAAAGCAACAAATGAAAGCGTCCCCGACAAACTTCCGTCATACATTGCCGACATGTCATAGATATCCGGACGGTTGATCCCGCCGGTGTTGGGGATAATGAAAACGAACTGAAGGATGGTCCATAACACCCCGAAACAGGCACCGAATAAAATATCTTTTCCGAGGTTTTCAAACCTGAGTCCGATATACTTGAAGTCCTTTTTCAGTATTTTAAGGGATATATAGAGCAGGGCCGTAACGGATAAAAACTGAAAAAGGGCAATATATAACAAGTTAATACCGATTTTACCCCCACCGATTTTGGTGATCCCAAAAAAAATATCGGGAATTATAAAAAGCATGTAACCTAAAATGATGGTTACAATAAAAACAGTTAAGGTTTTTGTTGTACTGGTATTTTGTGTAGTATTTCTTGTCATTCCATACTGTTTTTTAGTGAATAAATATCTCAAGTGTTATACGCCCTTTAATAACTTATTCTTTTCCAAACCGGCCTTGTGTTTTCTTTAAAATCGCTTTTGGGTCGTAACCAATACCATTTTTAAAGACAGTTTCGACGTTTTCAATGACAGCGCTATCTTTTTTTAAATTTCCGTTGAGAATTACGAAATCCGCTCTTTTACCGGTGCTAATGGTGCCAATGTCGTTGCTGTTTAATGCTTTAGCGCCATTACAGGTCATTATTTTAATGGCTTCCCCGGTTGAAAAACCGGCCTCTATAAGCAGCTCATAATTCCGTTGATCGCCGAAGCCCGGAAGTACGTGCCTTCCGGCATCCACGCCACTGCATAAAAGCCCTCCCATTTTGTAATACTGGTATTCAAACTGCATAATTCTTTTAAGTCGCTTATTCCGGGTTGAATCGGCAATGTTCTTGTCAAATTGCTTTCTTCGTTCTTTATATTGACTTCGTAAATAGGGCGACATGGCTTGCAGGGCCCTTGGGTCGGCATAAGCCCGGTTGGGTACACTGGCCTCGTAAATGGAAAGGGTGGAGGTGAGCACTACCCCATTGTCGATCATTAACTGCTGAAGCTTCCGAACTTTCGGGCTGTCTGTAATGAGTTCATCCATATATTCCCGCCACCGTTACATATACCATACTCCTTACCGGTCCTGAAATCACTGGTGCTGTTCAGTCCGTGCTCTATACCGTCAATTCCGAGTTTAGTTGCTTCCTCAAAGGTTACGGAACATAAATGTCCTCTTACCTTAGCCTTATTTTTATGAGCTTCGTCCAGAATGATTTTCAGGTCTTCCGGCCTGGTATTCCGATACACTTTAAACCATTTTATCCCTTGTTTAATATAGTACTGCATAGTATCCCTCAAATGCTTTTCATTTCTCGGGATAATCATATTAGGATTTCCGCCTTCCCCGGTTATAAAGGGAGCACTTGGTATGATATCCGGACCGATTTGTGTTCCCTGTTCAATATTCTTAGACAACATCAGTTCCTGCCCGGGGGATGCGGCCCCACAGGTCTGGATGGTTGTTACCCCGGTGGCCAGATAGAGTTTGGAAGCCACATCACCAACGTACGAGAACCCCGGAATATGTAAATGATTGTGCATTCCCACAATACCGGGGATCACGGTCTTTCCGTTCAAATCAATAACGGATACTTTCTCCGGAATTTTAATTTCACCGGCATTCCCTATGGCTTTAAAAATTCCGTTCTCTATGATGATGACCTGGTTTGACTTTATAAACCCGCCCGTTCCGTCTATCAACGTCACATGGGTAAATACCATCAGATTTGCGTGATACTTTACATAAGGCAGCAGACTGTCCGACAACTTAAAGTTCTGATTTTGATTAAACTGTTCGTTAGAAAGGCTTTTTTTTGCTGAAGTATTTTTGCAGCTTGAAAAACAAACAATAAATACAATGATAAAATAACGGTGTAATGAATTGTATATAAGCATATATTAGTTTTTACTCAACTATGGTTTGACTTTTATTTTCTGGCATCGATAAGCTTGTTCAAAAAACGTTCATAGGTTTCTTTATCTGTTCTTCTTCCATAGACAGCTTTTGTTTTTAGTGCGACCACAATATCCATTGCAGGAAAGATCGTAATATATTGCCCCTGGTTGCCCGTAGCGGTATAAGCTCCTCTAAATTCCGGTGCTATGTCCGGGCTGTCCCATATTCTCCACATAAGTCCTTGTCCCCATTTCCACCAGGGCCAATCCTTAAGTCTCGGGGCAACTTTATACATTTCTTCATAACTTGTTGTGATGGTAGTCATTTTTTCTATCCATGATGTGGGTATGACCTGTTCATTTTTCCATTTCCCTTTTCGCAACATAAGATACCCGATCCTCGCCATATCCCTGGTGGATAGTTCAAAATGGTAGGCTTTAAATTTAGATTTATTCGTATCTCCCGATTTATATTGCTTGGCCCTGTCCCATTGTTGAAAGTCTGTTTTATTTGCGATATCGTTTTCAAAAGCCTCGTAGATGTCTTGTCCGGTTTCCTGTTCGAAAATATGACCTGCTACATTAAAATCCCAGTTGTTGTATATAAAGTAGGTTCCCGGTTTTTTACTGCCGCGTTCGGGAAATAACCATTCATTTCCTCCGGGATTACTTGCGGGATGGTATACTCCCGATTTCGACTGCAGGATATCTAAAATTGTAGCTTCTTTTTCAAGCTCTGACAGTTTCCCGATATCGTCAATATTTAATTCTTTAAGCGTTTTGTTCAGCTTAATAGTGCCGTTTTCCACGTATTTCCCATACAGCATGGATAGCAGACTTTTCTGACCGAGGCTATATAACTCAACTCGTGCGTATCCCCATAGTCGTATATCATTTTACCGCTTTGGATAACAATAATCCTGTAGCGTTTGTGCTATCTATAGCATAGCGGTAAAGTTGATTGATTTTATCCTGACTCCATCCAAATTCGGACACATCGTCCATCATCTCCCATTCCTTTTCGGGATACGTAATGTGGTGCTCAACAGGAATATCTCTCACATACCTTACACTAAACCCGCAACCTTTATTCCCGTACTCACGTCCGATTTTCTTGTTATTCAATCCTATTAATCTTTCATAAGCCCTTTCATTGTCACGGGCATCTGCCACCCAAAAATTGGCGTGTTCATTCTGAAATCTGAAATCACCGTAATCAGTTCTCCACCCGGCAAACTTTATATCAAATCCCGAGCTTCCGTTTTCCTTCAACGCAACAGCACTGTTTTCATCTCCCCGCCAGCCATTTTTGACGGCCAGCTCCTTGGGCATTCCAACGGCGGTTTCCAGCAGCATCAGTCGGCATCTGTCGGTAGCCGCCATCCTTCGGGCGCTAATTCATTTGCTTTTTCCCAAGAGTATAAAGCTCCATACTTTTCGTATGATGCTGTTCTTTTTGCTTTTTTAACCGAATTCCCTTTATAACCGTAAACGGATATGTTTAGGGTCTCGACCTCCGGCAGATAAGCGAAATTTTCGGCAAACCATACTTGCGTTCCTATATTGACGGTTTTATATACGCTACCATCACGGAGATCGGTAAATGTATTTTCCCTGCCTTCTGAATTCGCTTTTGAATTCTGCGCATTAACGTCATACCGGAATCCCATTGTTAATACTGCTAAGACGATGGTAAACTTTTTTGATATTGTGGTCATTTTTGATGGATATTTTTTAATCTGCGGTAAAATTTCGGATATAATAATTTGATATTGATATGGCACCGTCATTGATTGTACGATAATAGGTGCATGTGTTAAAGATCCCTTTTTAAGAGGAGGTATTATTAATTCATATCGTTCGTGATTGGATAATATCTGTTATAAACCAATTTTTTAAAATAAAAATTAGTTGTTGTGTAATATGAGATATTAAGCAACGGACCAAAAATAACCGGTTGGCAGACTATCTGCAAATGCAGATTCCCGGGAGCGTTAACATACCGTTATCAAGTAGAAAAAAGACTTTTATTAGGTTTGAACAGGGGGAAATAGCAATTTTAATACCCATGGCTCAACATTGAAATGATCCGGATAATTTTTGTTATTGAACTCGTTTAAGTCTCATCATTTGGTTATTTTCGTTTTGTACATGAAATGGAGAATTAAAATTTGTATGAATAAATATTAATATTTTGCACTATGATACGGAAATAACACGCAAATGAATAAAACATTAGTGAAACATATCGGGGAGCGGAAACCGAGTATCTTTTAAAACTCATTGACAACGATAAAGATCTTGATGGTGAGGGGCTATCCAGATTGCTGGAGAATCAAAATATAGATAAATTAAAACTTATTGCGGAAAATACTATCGATGTGATTTGTTTGCATCATCCGAAGGACGGACGTTATCTGTATGTAAGCCCTTCTACAGAAAAAATCATGGGTATACTTCCGAAGATCTGAAAGGAAAAGTCCCTTACGATTTTATTCACCCGATCACCTTGCTATACTCATTAAAAACCTGTCAGATTCAAAAGCCGGGATTTCATCGTCCCTTGAAAAACAGGAGCTGTTATTTCGAACCAAGAATGAAGGCTATCAATGGTTTGAAGGCTATACCAAGCCTATATACGACAAAAAGAATGAAGTGGTATTGCTCCTGAGCTGTACGAGGAACATACAGGACCGGAAAATTGCGGAAATTGAAAAAAAGGAGAGAGAAATTATTCAGCAAAACCTGTTATTGTCATCTGCCCTATTGGAAAAGAAAGAGTTATCATTAAAAAGATAGAGGACAAAATTTTAGAGCTCGAACCGACAATGAGGAAGGAATTAAGAAGCATTTTATCCTATGTGCAGGAAAGCCTGAATTTAGATGAAGATTGGGAAGATTTCATGATTCATTTTAAAAGATTCACCCCGATTTTTATAAGAATATCTCCGGTAAATTCCCGGATTTGTCTAAAAAAGAGCTCAAACATCTTGCTTTTATAAAACTGGGTATGACCTCTTCTGATATAGCCAAGGCAATGCTTGTCAAAAAAGAAAGCCTGAGAGTAGCCAGAAACCGATTGAAAAAAAATTAGGTCTTGATTCCGGGCAACTCCTTTTTGATTTTGTTCAGGAATATTAGCTTTTACAACCGGGTTTGCTTTTATTGGTGTGGCGTTTTATGCTTTCCATGGTGGATAATCGATATACCCCTGTTTCCCGCCGCCATAAATTGTTGCGCTGTCCGGCTCACTAAGCGAGACATTTTTTTTAAATCGTTCAGGCAGGTCAGGGTTTGCGATGTATAATTTGCCAAAGGAAATTAGCTTGGCAATGCCTTTTTCAAGTTCTGCTTCGGCAGAAACCTTGTCATATCCTGCATTAGCAATAACGGTCTGTCGAATCTTCCTGCCAAATAATTCAATTTCATTATCAGCTCCATAATTTTCAGGCGAAGCGGAATGCGGGCTGTACCTCATGAGTTCCACATAGGAGAAGTCCAGCTTGTTCAGTTCTTCAATTAAGTACATATAAGTGTCGGCAGGATTATCCAGCACTATATCGCCATAGGGATTGAATGGAGAAATTTTAATCCCCACCTTTTCACTTCCCACCGCACCGATCAGTTCTTTCATCACCTCCAGTACAAATCGGCAATTGTCAGGGATACTACCACCGTAATCATCCGTTCTTTGGTTGGCACTTTCAGCTAAGAACTGGTTGGGAAGATAGCCATTGGCAGCGTGAAGCTGAACCCCGTCAAAACCTGCCGCCATAGCATTTTTTGCGGCCTGACCAAAGTCTTTTATAGTCTGTTTGATTTCCGGGATCGTCATTTCCCGAGGCACCTCGTAATCCTTCCTGCCCCGGGAGGTGAAATGCTGCATTCCCCGAATAGGCAAGGGCGATGGCGCAAAAGGGAGCTTGCCCTTCCTGTCTACAGAATGCCCCATGCGGCCGGTGTGCCAAAGCTGTGCTATAATAACACCGCCTTTGTCGTGTACCGCAGTGGTAACCTTCTTCCATGCTTCTATTTGCCGGCCTGTGAAAATACCCGGAGTGAGCGGGCTGCCGGTAGCTTCTTCACTGATCCTGATGGCTTCGGTAAACAGCAAACCTGCACCTGCCCTTTGGGTATAGTATTCTATGGTCATATCCCCCACTAAGCCATTTATGTCGGTACGGCCTCTGGTCATCGCTGCCATGACCATTCTATTTTTTAGGATAACATCGCCTAACTGTGTTTTTTCTAAAAGTTTCATACCGTTATTTTTTTAAAATGGTTATCGTTGCCCAAACTCCGGCAGTTAAACCTTATTTACAAATTCACTTTTTTGAGCGATGGCCGGACTTGGTGTTGATGCATACCATCAGCGCCATGTGTTGAGATATTTTTAAAAAATTATACTTCTTTTCGTCTGGCCATACGCTGAGCGATGATGCTGGCTACAATCAATTGCAAGGCATGGTAAAGCATGAGTGGCAACAATACGATACCGGTGATGGTACTGTGCTGAAAGAGCACTTTTGACATGACGGTGCCGTGTACCAATGATTTTTTAGACCCACAAAATAAAACCGTGATACGATCTTCATTTGAAAAGCCAAACAAGCGGCTGAGTAGCCCGATGCAAAAGAAAACGGTAAAAAACAAGGCTATCATCCCTGCAGCGAGTCCGGCAAGTTCAAGGGCGGTGAAGCCTTCAAAGAGATGTTCGGAGAATGACTTACAAAACGAGGTATAAATGATGGTGAGGATGATTGCCTGGTCAAAATATTTGAGCTGTTTCTTATATTTTTCGGCAATGGTGCCAAAACGGGAGTTAAGGCTGATACCGATGATAACAGGCAATAAGACTTGAAGAGCCAACTTTATGACGATATCAGTGACATCGAAATCGCCTGTAGCAGAAGCGATGAACAGTCCAACCCATAACGGAGTAACCACTACTCCGATCAAACTGGAAATGCTCGCATTGAAAATGGCTGCAGGAATATTGCCCCTGGCGATGGAAACCATCACCACGGAAGAGGAAACTGTGGACGGCAAAGCCGCCAGAAAGAAGACCCCTAACCAAAGTAGCTCGAAGTCGGTGTCCGCGAACAAGGGACGGGACGCCAAAACGATAAGCGGAAAAAACAAAAAGGTTGTCAACTGCACTACTATATGCATTTTCCAGTTGGCAAGCCCGGTTTTTAGTTTCTCCACACTCAGCCGTACACCATAAAACAAGAAAATAAACGACACGCCTATATTGGCAATCTCCTCCAGCGAAACAGGTTCTTGACCAGTCCGGGCTGAGGCAAAAAATAGGCCAGCAGAATCATGGTGCCTATCATTAACAGGAAACCGTCGAAACCTGCTTTACTCAATACTACTAATAATTTCTTCAATGCGCTCTTGATATATTAGTACTAAACCGCAAATTCTTTGCGTATAATTTCTGCTCCTGCACTTAAAGCACTTAACTTTCCCCTTGCCACACTTCGGGACAAAGGAGCCATACCACAGTTTGTACACGGGTAAAGGTTTTCGATAGCTACAAACTCAAGAGCTTTGCGAAGTGTATGGGCAACTTCTTCGGGGGTCTCGATAGCGTTGGTAGCCACATCAATTGCACCAACCATCACCTTTTTGCCACGAATGAGTTCCATTAAATTAAGAGGTACCCGTGAGTTTTGACATTCTAAAGAAACTATATCTATATTTGACGTTTGAATTTTAGGGAAAATTTCTTCGTATTGACGCCATTCCGAACCCAAGGTCTTTTTCCAATCATTATTAGCCTTTATTCCATAGCCATAGCAAATGTGTACCGCAGTTTCGCAGTTTAGACCTTCAATGGCCTTTTCCAGTGTGGCCATCCCCCAATCGTTAACTTCATCAAAGAACACATTAAATGCAGGTTCATCAAACTGGATAATATCTACTCCTGCATCTTGCAGTTCTCTTGCTTCTTCGTTAAGTACTTTTGCAAATTCCCAAGCCAGTTTTTCCCGGCTTTTGTAATGGTCATCGTACAAGGTATCTACCATGGTCATCGGTCCGGGTAGTGCCCATTTGATAGGCTTATTCGTCTGCTTACGCAAAAATTTGGCATCTTCGACAAAAACTGCCTTTTGACGCGCTACCTCATCTACTACCACGGGGACACTCGCATCATAGCGGTCACGAATTTTTACGATTTTGCGATTTTCAAAATCCACACCACTTAAATGCTCGATGAATGTGGTTACAAAATGCTGACGTGTCTGCTCGCCATCACATACGATATCCAAGCCTGCCCATTGTTGTTCCTGCAGAGAAATGCGTAAAGCATCCTGTTTTCCTTCGGTTAACTGATCGCCTTTCAATTTCCAGGGCGACCATAGTTTTTCGGGCGGTGCAAGCCAGGCAGGTTTGGGTAAACTTCCAACTGTCGAGGTTGGTAATAATCTTTTCATAATAAGGTAATTATAAAATATTGTACTGATTAATGAGAGAAATTAGAAGACCACTGCTCTAAAACACTTTTGTAAGGCTTAATAAAATGTTCTTCAGCATATTTACCCTGTTCAACAGCCAGCCGGCTGCGCTCTTCGCGGTCATACACTACGCGAGTCAGTGAATAATCTTCGTGCTTAAGACTGGGTTGATAGATTTTCCCGGCTACCGAATTTGCATTGTAAATCTCAGGGCGATAGATCTTCTGGAAAGTCTCCATCGTGCTGATTGAGCTGATGAGTCCAAGATCGGTATAATCAGCAAGTAGATCTCCGGAATGATAAAAAGCCATTGGTGCCACACTGTTCGGAGGCATGAAGAAACGAACTTTTAAGCCCATTTTAGAGAAATATTCATCAGTGAGAGAATACTGATCCTGCAGATACTCTACCCCCAGAACCGGATGCCGATACGCCGTTCGGGTATACGTTTTGTTGCTCGATACACTTAGACAAATGATCGGTGACATCTTAAAGTGCTCTTTATAAGTGTCTGAACTTACAAAGCACTTATAAAGTTTTCCATGCAAATCACCAAAATTTTCCGGAACACAAAAACTGGATTTGTTTTTATTGTACTCGATCAATAACACACTGAAATCGTAATCACGCACATAAGAAGAAAAATTATTTCCGGCAATACCTTCGATATGCCGGCCGGTCTTACGGTCAAAAATATTCGTTTTTAAAACTTCAATCATTGGCAGATCGTTAGCACCATTCTTATCATCGATACTCATCGTTACGGTGATGATTTCAAGTTCTACCTCGTAACGATCGCCTTTTGGATTATCCAAATGAGCCAATGCATTGAACCGATTGTTAATCATATTTAAGGCATTGCGTAAGTTTTGTTGGCGATTAGCTCCTCTGGCTAAATTTGCAAAATTGGTTGTTAGACGGGTTTGACTTGCGGGGTGATAGTTTTCATTTAAACAAGTGCTCTTTAGTGTGAACGTAAAATCATCCTTGATTGTAGTCTGAGTATCTTTCATGGTTCCCATTTGGTTTGTTGTCGAATGGTATAATTAAACTACCCTTGTCTAATTATCCAATTTTAATTTCCTGCAAATCTCGAAATAAAGGATTAATTAATTAAATTTGAACTTAAATTCAGAGTAAATATCTATACATTCGGAATTAAAAGATAAATCAGCTTTTAACCGTATGGATTTGATTGCTCAATAGAAAATCATCTATGTCAGATTTAGATCAAATTGATTTGAAGCTATTAGAATTGCTTCAACAAAGCGGAAAATTAACCACAAAAGAAATTGCAAAACAGGTTAATCTATCTCCAACTCCTGTTTATGAAAGAATCAGACGTTTGGAAAGGGAAGGAATCATCAAGAAATATGTGGCATTGGTGGAAGCCGAAAAAGTGGGAAAGGGACTTATCGTTTTCTGTGATATTACGTTAAAAGAGCATACCAAAGAAATAGGCCATCAATTTGTTAAGGATATCACGGCTTCCAAGTATGTCTGTGAGTGTTATAATATTTCGGGGGATTATGATTTTAGGTTAAAGGTGATGGTGAGGGATATGAAACATTATCAAGATTTTGTACTCAATGATTTAGGTTCAATTAGAAATATTGGAAGTGCGCATAGTACTTTTGTTATGGGAGTTATAAACACGACTACGCTGTGCCACTTTAAATGGTAATATGAATTAGTGAATCTTAACAAATCGGTCAACAAATTTACAGGGTTTTAGTTTTGTTTGAATTGTTTCTTGCTGAACGATATGGTACAAAACTCGAACCAATTAATAGAGGATTTAAAGCTTTTGGATGATATATTGGCTGCTTGAAAAAAATTCAAATCACTTATTTAACAGTTTATAGCCGATGCATAGGAGCTGGCCCGATCTCTGGTCACGATTTCAATCCCCGGATGCGAAAAAAGTGTGCACAAAGTGTGCATTTTAATGAAAACAAAAAGGGCCCACAATATGTGAGCCCTTTATTTATCAGTGAGCCTGACAGAACGATTTTCGAACCATTTTATGGAGGATTTAAAGGAATTGTCCCATAAATAGATACCTTTAGAAGGAAATAAGTATTTGTAAATAAATTCGTTAACTCATAAGTCAAATAGACCCCTGCATTATCATTTTAAATTGGTTCGGGGGGCGATTGAATTATATGTATATGACCATGTTGAGTGACTTTTACTCTACCTTTCTCAGGTGTGAGAGTGAATTTTTTTGCATGATCTCCTATAAAATGTCTTCTACTAAGAAATTTCTCTCCAGTACCAAGATAATTTGAGTAATACGCATATAATACTCCATCTAAGCTATATGGTACCATATAATTGGCTGAGGATTCATCTACTTCTAAATATTCTCTTACTTCAACCTTGGAATGAGGAGGTACTTGTATTTCTACACTATCCTTTCTGGTGATAAACTTTGAAGTATCTACACCCAAATTATGATTTCCTCCAACATCTATACTTACAGGCAAATCATTATTAAAAGACACATCTGGGTTTGGAAGATTTACGGTTACATAGGCTCCGTACGAACCAAAATGGTTAAGTAACCCCAATTCTTCTCTTTCCCAACTGGTTTTGTATCCTACATCATATGTATACGGAATATATGTATTAAGTATTGTATCACTCCTATTTTCGACTATTCTATTAACGATAACATGATCAGGTAAGTCTTGGTGCTGTATATTGAATATTTGAGGCTTATTCATAACAATACGGGCATCCCCACTATCTTTAGGATAGTTATAGTTTAAAGGTGCTATACCTGGTTTTTCTACATAAAAAGATGGTGTAAATCTAATAGATAAAGGAAAAACAGAGTGCTCACTTCGAAATATATTGAGTAATTGGATGGCCTTGTCTTTAGCAAATATATTTGAGGAGCGTATATCATACCCTAATGTTGCTAAATTATTTTCTTTTATAGGTATATTATATGGAAAATTTTTTATTTCATTTGTTATTGTTATTGGTTTACGTGATTGTGCAGTTAATTTTAGATCAGATGATGAATTCACTTTAAATGACTCAATGACTTTCCACCCTTTTTGCAGAAGCTCTTGTTTTGTTTCAAAGGCACTCTCATTACTATGATAAGTTGACGGATCGATAAAACCTATATCTTCATCTTTTGAACATGAGATTAAAAAACAATGGATTAAGATAATTACTGTAAAATAAGCTTTCATAATATTTAATTTTAAAAATTTACAATATGATAATGGTGATTTTTCATTTCACATAAGTAAGATCAGTAGCGTTGTGTTAAAAAATCAAAAGTTACTTAAGGTGTTTACAAGTAGATGTTTACAAACAATTTTAATTTTAAAATGATTTAAAATGGTCGAGTTAAGTTTATGATTTTGTGCTCAAAACTTTCTTTATAAATCAAGGCAAATACATTTTTTCCCAACTCATCTCTTTCGTGGACCATGATAATTTTAATCAGTACGTTTCCCAATACAAAGGGAATTACAAGGCCCGGCATTTTAGTTGTTGGAAACAGGTTCCTGTGCATATTCTTTGAACGACTATCCCACCGTGAGAGCCTTAGTGACGCAGTGTTGCACCTAAAAGTACCCAAGCCAGTAAACTCTACCATTTTGGTATATGCATAGGAGTGATCAATACCACATTTACCAAATCCAATAAAAGCAGGTACTGGTACATCTATGCTGATTTAGCTATGCTCCTGATTACACAGACACGTAAGCTTTTACGGTGCTAGTAGTCAGTTAGAACAGGAAAGCAATGTCTTTCTACAAAATTGTAATTAATTAAAAACAGTTAACTTATAACACAACGCTAATGAAGTAAAATAGCCAAGAATTCTATTTCCCGGATTGTTTATTAAGTTAATAAAGATCAGTACAGACACTTTTCCTTTCAACTTACCACAGCCCCTTTCTATTTATACCGTTTATACGACGCTACTATAGTGGTTCTGCCGGGGATATATACACATGAACTTCAAGGTATTTAGTTGCTGTCACTTCTCCTTTTTCTGCATTAACACCAATTGTAAATTCTGGATATTCATTAAGATCATCAGACCAGAAGTAATGATTACCAGCACCACTATAAGCGTCATGATGAACAGGAAGGGGATAGTTTGTTCTGGCATGTCCATTAATATTAGTTCGAACAGTATATCCAACTTTTTTATTGACTGTTTTTGTAAATGCCCTTATTGTTTTCTTAGAATGAGGTGGTATGATTACTTTAGTATCTGCTTCTTTCGTTACCTCATTTGATGTCTCAGTACCATCAGTTATTTCACCACCAATAGTTACTTCAGTGCTTACTTCAGCATCTGCCACAAATAAATTAACCTTCGCTTTATAACCTAACTTAACAGAACCTGAAAATTTTCGTTGCCAAATTGTTTTGAACCCTTGTTTATAGGAATACTTAGCAATTTCCTCAACCTTCTCATCCGATGCATTTACAACCTCAATAACAAAAACGTCATCAGGCGACTGTTCCGTTGGAATTTCTAATGTTTCAGGTCCCGTCACAAAAAGGGAAGCATTTGGATCAAATCCTGCGTAATTATTATAATTGGGTGATCCTACGGAAAGGGTTGAATTAAAAATAATTCCTTCAGGTAGTGTTCCCGATTTTTTGAACACCTTTCTTAATTTATCTAACCCCCGTCCTTGGTTATCATATCCAAGATTTTTTAAATGCTCTATTGTCAACGGAATGGTGTGATTATCGCCCGGATACAAAACTAATGATCTATCTGCGGGTTTATTTAAAACATATTTGCCATCCTCCGTTTCAACTTTGAATCCAATTTAAATGATTCAATCATTTTCCATCCATTTTGTAACAGTTCTTTTTCCTCCACAGATAAGTTTTCCGGATTGACATTTTCGTTAATTTCATCAACTAATACATCCGGAGAAGTTTGTTCATCCTCTGAGCAAGAAGCCAAGACAAGCAGAAATAGAAATACTGCAGAGGAAATTTTAAATGATACTTTTTTCATAATTTGTAATTTTAAAGTTTTTCCTACTCTTTTTTAGGTTTTTCGGATTCCACCTCTATTGTTCAAATAAGTCTTTAACATAGAACCTTATGTTGATTTACAAACAAATTATAGGTAAAGACCATAATCAGCCATACTTTTTATGACATCAATCTGGTGGTAATGGAAGAGCCTGTAATATACCAGGAAGCCCCGTCGTCTTATGAGGCTCCCAGTTGCCATTGTGAAGAACCGTCCACCTCTAAAAATGCGGCTTGTTATATGCAAATAGAGAATACCCCAATTCATACAGGTCACTCCATTATTTCTTATGCGCATCGCTTTATTCCCGTATTTTCGATCATTGGAAAGTGATCCGATCAAAGCGTCCTCCAAATGCAAGTCTTCAAAACATGTGTTGATATATCCGGCAGCATAACTACCTTTTGAAGCGGACCCAAAAGTTTCAATAAAATCTGACGGCTTGCTTGTACTACGATAATGTTTAAGAGGTTCCTGGCGATCCTGATAAATGATTTTCGCACCTTTTGTCCCCGCAATAGTAAAACCCGTGGAAGGAAATTCATTTTCGGGTACTAAATCATCTTGGTAGTAAAGGAGCTAAATAAAAGGATGAGGCAGCAAAGTGAAATGAAAGATTTTTTTACATGTATTTTCATTATATGAATTTTTATTCTTAATACGAACGAAAATACGGTATATCTATATAAGTTATTTTATGCGAAAAATATCTTAATATTATCAAATAGTTATATCACTAAATGGCCTTCACATGAACATGGAATATTAGTAGTCACTTCTTGCATAGAAGGTGGTAGACCTACTAGCTCAGCCTTGCTCGACGTTTGTTCCGGGATTGGAGTACTATGTTTGGTATCTGATGTATTGGCTGCAATTTACCATCCAATCCATGAACTCGTTTAAAAAAGGACAGGACAAAAAAGAAAAAGAAATACTAGTGATGCGCAAATTTTTCAAAAATGCTTGTAACAAATTGATTTAAAATAAATTATACTCGTTCTTTGATTTTTTGATTTGACCCGTAGCTTTGCACTTTTTGTGAGAAGCTATGAATTCAGGAAAATATGTTTTTGCCCAACTTTTACAGTTCATCGATCGGTATGAGTTTGAAAAGTGCGTTTCAAGATACAAGGGCGATTATTGGACCAAAGGTTTTAGCTGTTGGAACCAATTTATCCAATTATTCTTCGGCCAGTTGACCAGCCGGAACTCTTTGCGGGACATCTGTGCCTGTTTGAAAGCACATAAAAACAAGCTATACCATCTTGGCATAAGGAAGCATGTTAATCAATCCAGCCTCTCACGAGCGAACGAACGCAGGGATTGGAGGATATACGCAGACTTCGGCCAGTATCTGATAAACCAGGTCAGGCCTATGTATGCCGATTGTCCGATCCCCAACATCAATCTTGAAAATGAGGTATTCGCTTTGGATTCTACAACGATCTCCCTGAGTTTGAAACTGTTTTGCTGGGTACCGGGGAAGTATTCCCGTGGAGCCGTAAAGATCCATACGTTATTGGACTTGAGGGGAAGTATCCCTTCTTTCATCCTGGTTACCGATGGCAAATACCACGACAGTAACGTATTGGATGTATTAGTTCCGGTGCCGGGGGCGATATATCTCATGGATAAGGCATATATCGATTTTGCTGCGTTGTACAACATGCACGAATTGGGGGCTTTCTTCGTTTCAAGAGCAAAAACCACAATGGATTATACCGTTATTGAGAGAAATTTCAATATCGACCCGAGGTATGGATTGAGGAATGATCCAACCATCCTGCTGGCCGGGTATAAGTCAAGTAGGCTTTATCCCGAACCCCTTAGGCTGGTAGAGTACTATGATGATCAAAACGACATCCTGCTCACTTTCCTGTCCAACAATCACGAGGTGTCCGCCCTCGAAATAGCAAGGCTATATCGCAACAGATGGCAGATAGAGACCTTTTTCAAGTGGATCAAACAAAACCTGACCATCAAAACGCTATGGGGGCAGTCCGAAAACGCAGTCAACATCCATATTTGGGTGGCCATAAGCACGTATCTTATTGTAGCACGTGTCAAACATGAGATCAAAAGCAAGCTCTCCATATACGAGATCATGCAGATACTGGGTATCTCCGCGTTCGACAAAACACCGCTGATAGAGTTGCTAACGGAATATCAAACCAATCAAAACGTCAAAGAACAATTGAATTTATTTAGTGATTAAAATTTACGCATCAGTACTAATTTCCGAACAACGAAGTAGAGGTTACAAGAATCCGGGTTTTTAGTTGCAAAAATTCGGGAGTTTTTGTTTAGGTTTTCCCAAAATCTTCTTCTGTTTTCTATGCTATATTCCTTGATACCAAAACCTTATGACCAAATTACCTGAAAATCAGCTAAAAAGTGTTGGAAAAATTCGGGCATTACTTGGAAAAATTCGGTTTTTTTAGGATAGATACCTGGGGCTTGTCTTGACATAACTAAATTTTGTTGTATGGAATGTCTTGTGGGCCTATCTACCGGGCTACTTGCTCAAGGCAGGTAAAGGTGGATTTGTACTATATAAAGTTCCGAAATATTTTTTGTTACTATTGGAAATGTACTTGTCACATACAGATTATTTTTTCTATATAAAACCTGATAAAATAAGATGTAACTACCTGTTAACACATAGTGATATTTCCGCTAATATACCTCTTCAACAGTTTGGAAAAACAACCCAATCTTTTCTTAAAAGACTTACCATCAGCGGTCAGGACGATCCAAAGGATAGGAAAACCCGAAAATTCTTCGTAAATTTGTAGAACTCGTCACCGGATTATAACAAGGAAGCGTTTATTTCCCTTTCCCGAAGTTTCCAGTTATAATTCGTCACTCCATAGCTCCCCCCTTCTTTCATAAGAAGTCTTTACGTATTATCAATCCTATACAAGACTTTTTAAGAAGGTTACAACTCGCTGGACGTTATTGCGAGTTGCAAGATGTCCGGTTGTATTACAACCGATTTTTTTGGGCCTATCACTCGAAACTCGCGGCCCTGTTGATATAATGGTTTTAGGTTTATAATTGATAAATGAAAGTGATGATGAAAGAAAAAGTAAACCGTACCCGTATGGTACATGTTCGTCTGACCCAGGACGAATACCAAAAACTGCAACAACGATTTCAAAAGACCACCTGCCGGAAGTTTAGCGAATACCTCCGGCATTGCCTTTTTAACGAACCTGTGGTCACGACCTATCGCAACACCTCCTTAGATGATTTTATGATCGAAATGAGCGCCCTTAAAAAAGAACTCAACCATATCGGCAACAACTACAACCAGGCCGTTAAAAAACTGCATACCCTCTGGCGTATCGAAGAGTTCAGGAAATGGATAACCATCAATGAAAGGGATAAGATCATCCTGTTTGTTAAGATCGATGCGATTGAACATCACCTGAAAAAAATGGCGGAGGTATGGTTGCGGTGATCAAAACAGGAAACTCCATACACCGGGCATTTAACTACAACGAGAACAAGGTCAAAGAAGATGTGGCCCACTGTATCGGGCAGGGCAATTACCCGGTAGAAGTCAAACACATGAGTTTAACCATGAAGCTCAACCGTTTACTTCGCCAGGCTGAGTTAAACCAGAACGTCAAACGTAACAGCGTGCATATCTCCCTGAATTTCGCCCCTTCCGAAAACCCTTCTGACGAAAAAATGAAAGCCATTGCCGACACCTATATGGAAAAGATCGGCTTTGGAGAACAGCCCTATTTGGTCTATCGTCATGAAGATGCCGGGCACAGCCACCTCCATATTGTTTCCATAAAAGTACGTGCCGACGGCAGCCGGATTGATATGAACAATATCGGGAAAAACCAGTCCGAACAAGCCCGTAAAGCCATTGAAGAAGCATTTGGACTGGTCAAAGCCGAAACACAAAAACAGGCGGCTTATACACTAAAACCTGTACATGCACAGCGGGTTCAATACGGAAAATCCGCCACTAAAAAAGCCATTCAAAATGTTTTGGTCAATGTTCTGAACACTTACAAATATACTTCACTTCCAGAGCTTAATGCTATTTTAAACCAATACAATATCACGGCATACCGGGGGAGGAAAATTCCCAGATGTACCGTAATGGTGGATTGGTCTATAAAGTATTAGACGCACAGGGAAAACCTGTCGGTGTTCCTATCAAGGCCAGCCTGTTTTACAATACCCCCACCTTAAAATCCCTTGAAAAGAAATTTTCCAAAAACAAACTGGAAAAGGCCAGGTATAAAACCCGGTTAAAAAACACCATTGACAAGATTTTATTCCGACAGGAAAACAAATCTTTAGAAGCATTTATAAAGATCCTGGGTAAACAGGGCATTCATACGGTTTTAAGACAAAGCGAAGAAGGAAGGATATACGGTATTACGTATGTAGATCACCGGACGCAGAGTGTCTTTAATGGCAGTGAGTTGGGAAAACAATACAGTGCCAAAGCCATGCAGGAAAGATTGGGATTAAGACACTACCCAAGACATTGAACCTGCTGTTTCTGAAAAAGCTGAAGAAACGGTTTTAGACCTGTTGTTACAACCCGAACAGGTTATGGATTACCTGCCATATCATTTGAAAAAGGACAGGACAAAAAAGAAAAAGAAACGCAAAAAAGGATGATGATTATGAGATAAAGAAGATGTTAAAAAACAAAGTTTGTGGCCACGTTTGTTTTTGGTTTTAGCCAAGTCTTGTGCTATAAACAGCAGACCAACACGCTCCCGGGACAACGGAAGCGGTTGGCCTTCGGTGCACCCAGGTCAAATAATTTTCCGCATAAACCGCTGTCGCTATTTATAGGAAAATTATTTAAGCATGCCCCTGCTGCGGGGTATCCTCGCAGGGGCAGCGACCTGGGCACATCTGCTGTTTGATGGCGTTGCCGAAAGGATAAGCCGAAGGGCACGCGACCTGTCTAAAACCAAAAAATGAGAAATGATGTATGATGTAGAGGATTGTTGAGGATTTTAGGTAAACGGGAAAATGAAGCAAGAGAAGATGAAGAAGATTTCCCCCGAACAAGCGCACAGCATGTTAAAAAAAGAAGGATTGGACATTAGTTTAGAACAAGCAGAAGAAGTATTGTTATTTTTACGGGAAATGGCTAATATCGTAGTATCTAATTATTTAAACCAAAGTAATCATGGGGAAGATAGCTGACTTATATGTACGGGTGAGTACGGACGAACAGGCCGACAAGGGATATTCCCAAAGGGACCAGGAAGAACGGCTGCGGAAGTATTGTGAGATCAACCACATCCATATCCGGGAGGTGGTCTATGAAGATCATTCCGCCAAGACCTTTAACCGGCCGGAATGGAAAAGACTGCTTTCACTACTTCGAAAGCACAAAAACAAGGTAGACCTGGTGCTTTTTACCAAGTGGGACCGTTTTAGCCGGAATGCCGGGGACGCCTACCAGATGATAAGTACATTAAGACGGTTAGGAGTAGAACCCCAGGCTGTGGAACAACCTTAGGATATGGCTGTCCCTGAAAATAAGATGATGCTGGCTTTTTACTTAGCCGCCCCGGAAGTGGAAAACGACCGCAGGTCTTTAAATGTGTTTTTCGGGATGCGCAGGGCCAAAAAAGAAGGCCGTTATATGGGAACAGCCCCGGTAGGCTATATCAACAAGACCAGGGAGAACGGCACCAAGCATATCGCTCCAAAAGAGCCGGAGGCGTCCCTGATCCGCTGGTGTTTTGAAGAAGTCGGACGGGGAGTTTTTAATACGGCACAGGTATGGAACATGGCCAAAGAAAAAGGGTTTAAACACAGCAGGAGCCGCCTTTGGTGTATCCTACGTAATCCCGTGTACTGCGGAAAGATCTTTATTCCCAAATACCAGGAGGAAGAAAGTCGTTTGGTGGATGGCCTGCATGAAGCCCTGGTTTCTGAAGAACTGTTTTACCAAGTACAGGACGTGCTTGAAGGACGGGGCAGGACATACCGTCCCAAAGTGGTCACTACGGAAGATTTACCTCTTCGCGGCTTTTTGATATGCCCTAGCTGCGGTAAGCTCCTTACCGGCAGCAAATCCAAAGGACGTAGCAGGTATTATACCTACTACCATTGTCGGAACGGGTGCAGGCATAGGGTCAATGCCACACAAGTGAATAAAGCCTTTGAGAATTACTTAAAAGGCTATATCCCGAAGGAAGAGATCAAAAAGCTATATACGGCCCTGATCGTAGAGGAATACCAGAGACAAACGGAGAACATTTATGGCAAAAGAAAACAAATCCTTAAACAGATCAAAGATTATGAGGGACGTTTATCCTATGCCAGGGATTTATTGTCGACCCGGCAAATCGATCCTTTGGATTACCGGGATATGAAGTCGGATTACGGGGAGGAGATCAGCAGACTCGAAGGCAATTTGGCCCGGATAAGCAACGAAACCGAAGATGTGGAAGGATTGCTTAACGAAGGCATTGACGAGCTGTTAAAACTCAATAATTGCTTTAAACACGGGGGCTGGGAAGAATCCCGGAGCCTGATCGGTTCGATTTACCCTGAAAATCTGACTTTTAACGGATTTTCATTTCGAACCGCAAGGGTTAACGATGTAGTAGACATTATCTACCACATTAACAGCATGTTACCCCCAAATAAAAACGGGACAAAAATGGATTTTTCCACTTTGTCCCGTCAAGTGATCGCGACAGGATTCGAACCTGTGACCGTCTGCTTAGAAGGCAGATGCTCTATCCAGCTGAGCTACGCGACCATTATGCTACAGTACCGGTTTTATCAGATCATAATTCCAATACTGTTTGCTTTTCCTTAAAAGCGGTGCAAATATATAACCGATTACGATATAAAACAACAGTATGCTACAGAAAATGTCCGGAAAAATCGAGCATTTGCTACAAATCTCTATGCCTTAGTAACTTCCCGTTTTGGGTTTCCCTAAAGTTTTTCTCCAGCCGTATTTCCTTCGGCACCTCATATTTTCCAAGCGAATGCAACGTCCGTATCGCTTTCTCTACCGCTTCAGCAGTCCATCCCGGATTGGAGCTTTCTTCGACAAACAGCACCAGTTTCTCCCCGAGTCGGGCATCTTTCACTCCGGACACGTAAAACCTGCCCGGTATAATGATTCGCAGCTTTTCCTCTATTTGTTCGGGAATAAGCTTAATACCTCCGGAATTGATCACATGATCATAACGTCCGAGCCAGCGGAATGTGTTTTCCGCGACGAGCTCCACAAGATCGTTGGTCACTACCTGTTTTCCGGAAATTTCGGGAGCATCGATTACCAGACATCCCCGCTCATCTGTACTGATTCCGACTCCCGGTAATGCATGGAAACAGGAAGCTGCTTCTCCGTCATTACCTGTAATCTTTTTGGCGGCTATATGAGACACGGTCTCTGTCATACCATAGGTTTCGTAGACAGAACAGGACGTCTCCGTCAGTTTTGCTTTCAGCGCTCCGGACATGGGAGCGCCGCCTACGATCAGTGTTTTTATACGATTGAGGGCTGCTACCGAATGTTCCACCTGCATGGGAGTCATCGCGACAAAATCATAATCGTTGCACGTTTCCTCCAGGGGTGCGGATACCGGCCTGATCAGGTCGATTTCCAGCCCCAGGATCATGGCGCGGACCAGCATCATTTTTCCGGCAATATAAGCTGCAGGCAAACACAACAGCGCCCTGTCCCCTACGGATATTCCGAAAAAATCGCCGGTGGCCAGTGCGGAATTGACCATAGACTGCTTCTCCAATTGTATTTTCTTCGGATTTCCGGTAGATCCGGAAGTAAAGGCTGTGATGGTATCCCTGTCGTCTATCCAGTCCAGGAGAAAGTCTCCTATGGCTTTCTGGTAAGGTTCGCCTTCCTTTATAAAGTTATAGGCAACCAGGCTCAGATCTTCCCTGCTAAAATAATTTCCATCCAGCTTAAACCGGTTATGGATATTTTTGTATGTGATGGATAATCCTGCGGTATTTGTCATCTTCCGGGAGTTTGCGTTGTATTTATATTTCCGATTGTACATAGTCTTCCTGAACATGCGGAACAACTTTTCCGAACAGTTTTTCTTTCCATCCCGTCCAGCCGTATTTCCTGGCGAATATCAGTGTTAATATCGGATATACCACAAGGAGCGGAAAGAAAATCTCAAATCCTACGGAGGGCTCGGATATGTCCTTCAGCATAGAATGGGTCTGGAAAGCAGTCCAGTCGGCCGTGACAAAGAGTGCGATAAAAAGATTATTGGCGGCGTGAAATCCGAGCGCCAGTTCCAGCCCTTCATCCATCAGGGTAATAATTCCGAGGAAAAAACCGATACCTATATAAGCTACCAGTGCAATATACCCTATCTTTCCGATCTCGGGATTTGTTATATGCATCAGCCCGAATATCAACGAAGTAATCACGAGAGGTACCCAGCGGTTCCGGCAAAAGCACCGATACCCTGCATGAGGTATCCCCGGAAAATATATTCTTCGAAACTGGTTTGCAGCGGAATAAGCACTACAGAAAGCACACACATAATGGCAAACGGAACAGGCTTGAAATTCCATTGATAGTCTTCCGGTGCCATAACATAGCCTATCCAGATGAACAGTATACTGATGAGTCCCCAGATCGCAAATGAGAAAAACACTTTTTTCCAGTCGAGCTTCTCCCTTGCGGAATGCAACACTTTAAAAGGTACGCCATGTACGGGTTTCATCCACAGGTACAAACCTAATAACCCCAATGCGAAGGGAACGAGCATAAGGACAAGCATGATATTCGGATCATAAATACGCAGAATATCCATAGGATTGGATAAATCTACGGACTCCCCGCTCATGGTCTTTAATACCAGGGCTCCGCCGAGAATAAAACTACCTATGATCTGGCTTCCGCCGAAAGTAACAAAGACACCGAGAATATACCTCCATAGTTCGTGTCTGCCTTTAAACGCCTGTTCTATATACATATATTTAATTTTTCAAAACCGTTAAATCCCATTGATTTTCATTATTATAGCGCAATGTCCCTCCGGAAACTTCCAGCGGGCTTATGATATTGTTGGTGTAGAGACTTCCTGTTCCTAATCCCTGCGGCATGGGGTTGTTTAGCTTGTACGTCCATTGTGCAATGGCATTCAGCCCGACATTACTTTCCAGGGCACTGGTAATCCACCATCCCGTCTTCTGCTTATCGGCGAGCCGTATCCATTCTTCACTCCCGCGATACCCGCCTACAAGGCTCGGTTTAAGGATAATGTATTGCGGATTTATCGCTTGTAGAAGTTGCTGCTTTTCGGGAATTCCGAAGATCCCGATCAATTCTTCGTCTAACGCAATGGGGAGCGGACTTTTTTCACATAATCCGGCCATGAGTTCCCATTGTCCCTGTTTAACGGGTTGTTCGATAGAATGTAAACGGAGTTCGGATAAACGCTGAAGTTTTTCGAGGGCATTCCCGGCGGTAAACGCACCGTTGGCATCCACTCTGATCTCGATATCGGAAGCCGAAAATTCTTTTCGGATCGCCCCTAATAATCCGAGTTCGGTCTCAAAATCTATGGCCCCGATCTTCATTTTTATACAATCGAAGCCCTGCGCCAGTTTTTCCCGGATCTGCTGTGCCATAAATTCCCGGTCTCCCATCCACACCAGACCATTAATGGCGATAGGCGCCTTCTTCCCGGTGAATGCAGACGGGTATAACAAAAACGGGGAGGATGACCTCAGGGACAGGAAAGCCTGTTCTATACCAAACTGTATGGAGGGAAATTCTTTGAGCGCAGCACATAAACCGTCTGTTCCCAGATGAATGTTTTCGCAGGCCCAACGCAACTGATCTTCGTAATCCTCACGGTCATCCACACTGAGACTGCGTAATAAACCACATTCTCCGATACCGGTTTTGCCGGTGTTATCATCGTTCAGCAGGATAAACCAGGTTTCCTTTTCGTGCAGCACTCCCCTGGAGGTACCACTTGCTCTTTTAAAACGAAGTATATGCTTCCGGTAAGATGCTTTCATATTACAGCTCTATACTCTCTCCTATGGAAAGCAGCATCAGATCTTTGCCTTGATCAAAGAATTTACGCTTGGCTTCCTCATGGTCGATTTCGATATACCCGAAAGTATCGTAATGACAGCCCAAAACCTTATCGCACGCTACAAAATCCGACGCTATTATGGCATCATCCACACCCATCGTAAAATTATCTCCTATAGGCAGGATCGCAAGGTCCAGTTTTATATACATCGGGATGAGCTTCATATCCATCGTCAATGCCGTATCTCCGGCAATGTATATGTTTTTATGCTCTCCTTCTATGACAAATCCGCCGGGCTCTCCGCCATAACTTCCGTCCGGAAACGACGAGGTGTGTATGGCATTCACGTATTTTACTTTTCCGAATTCGAAATCCCAGCTACCGCCGTGGTTCATCGGATGTACATCGATCCCCTTATCCCCGTAGTGATTGGCTATTTCAAAATTTGAGATCACCATAGCCCCTGTTTTCTTCGCAATCGTATCCACGTCATGGACGTGATCTTCATGAGCGTGAGTTACCAGTATATAATCGGCTTTGATCTGGTTAATATCAATATGGGAAGCCTTTTTATTCGGGGTAATAAAGGGGTCTACCAGGATGTGAATATCATTAACCTCTATCCCGAGGCAGGCATGGCCGTAAAATGTGATCTTCATGTCTTGTCTGTTTTATTTGGGTTCGTAATCATATCAAAAGACCGATGGTAAAAAGAACGGACAATAAGAACGTACTTAAAGCCAGCTTCTTCAGTTCCGGGTCCAGTGCTCTCGGCTCGGTGTTGTGCCTCACCGTATTCAGGTGCTTCAATACCGGTATATAAGCCAAAAGAAATATATACTGATAAATATAGAAACTTTGGAGGACAGCAAAAAGTAAAAATAGCAGTAATCCGGCAATCAGGATGGTATAATGATATTTTTTGGCCCGTTTTCCTCCTATTTTTACTACGAGTGTATTTTTCCCGGATGCCGCATCACTGCTCTCGTCCCTCATATTATTGAGATTAAGCACTCCCGTACTCAGAAAACCGATGGCAGCTGCAGGCAGAAAGACCATCCAGTCGAGCGTCCTGGCATACAGAAAATAACTTCCCGCCACACTGAGCAGTCCGAAAAACAGGAATACGAAGACATCGCCGAACCCGTTATAGCCGTAAGCCGATTTACCTACCGTGTATTTAATGGCTGCTACGATCGAAGCAATCCCGAGAATAAAAACAACATCGAGTACAGAAAATTATCCCTTCCGAAGGATACGTAGATCAGTAGTACGGCAACAAGCATGGTAACCATTATCGTCACCAACATCGCCTTTTTCATTTCGGACGGGGTAATCGCGCCACTTTGCAAGGCTCTCTGCGGACCGATACGGGTTTCATTGTCCGTCCCCTTTACGCCATCCCCGTAATCATTTGCAAAATTGGACAATACCTGGAACCCTACTGTAGTAAGCAATGCAAGAATGCATATCTGCCAGTTAAAAAATCCTGCTGAAGCGGCGATCCCGGTACCCGTGATAATCCCGGATAGGGAAAGCGGCAACGTCCTGAGCCGTGCCGCTGATATAAATGCCTTTGTTTTTGTCATGTACAATATATTCTAATAGTCCCCGGACATTGCCCCGGGTGGAATACAGTTCGATAAGACTTCGGTTCCAAGCCTGAGTTTTCCGCAGGCAAGTACCGGTGTTTTTCTATGTATTACCGGTCATTGTTTCTCCGAATATCCGGTTTCGGTCTTATGGATTACGGGATCCATTTGATGTTACTGAAATCGGGCTTTCGTTTTTCCAGGAAGGCATTACGTCCTTCTTTGGCTTCTTCGGTCATATAAGCCAGGCGGGTGGCTTCCCCCGCAAATACCTGTTGTCCCACCATACCGTCGTCGGTAGCATTAAAAGCAAATTTCAGCATTTTGATGGACGTCGGTGATTTTTCCAGGATCTCCTGAGCCCAGCCGAAGGCCGTATCTTCCAGTTCCTCATGAGTAATTACGGCATTGACCATCCCCATCTCAAATGCTTCCTGTGCGGAATAATTACGGCCGAGGAAGAAAATCTCCCGGCACGCTTCTGCCCTACCATTTTAGCGAGATAGGCCGATCCGTATCCCCCGTCAAAACTCGTGACATCCGCATCGGTTTGCTTAAAGATCGCGTGTTCTTTACTGGCCAGGGTAAGATCGCAGACCACATGCAGGCTGTGCCCGCCGCCTACGGCCCATCCCGGAACCACGGCGATAACCACCTTGGGCATAAACCGGATCAGTCGTTGTACTTCGAGTATATTCAGTCTCGGCATCCCGGAATCGTCTACATAGCCCTGGTGCCCCCTGGCATTCTGATCGCCCCCGCTGCAAAAGGAATACACCCCGTCTTTGGTGGACGGCCCCTCGGCAGACAATAAGACTACCCCGATAGAAGTATCCTCCCGGGCATCGAGAAACGCTTCAAAAAGTTCCCCTACCGTTTTCGGGCGAAAAGCATTACGTACATCAGGACGGTTAAAAGCGATCCTCGCTACCCCCCCGCACTTCTTATAAGTGATATCTTCGTATTCTTTAACAACTTTCCAATCTGCTTTACTCATAATTTTATTATTTTGCGTAAAAATAATTCTTTTTACTCTTTTTAACCCATAACCCTCTAATGAAAAAGATTCTTATTTCTGCGGCAGCACTCTGTTTCTCCGCATTATCTTTTGGTCAACACTATACTTTTGAAACGGTTACAGACCTCGAAGCCACCCCGGTAATAAGTCAGGGCATTACGGGAACATGCTGGAGCTTTTCCACATCGTCTTTCCTCGAATCCGAAATTATACGGACCACGGGAAAACAGATCGATATTTCCGAAATGTACAATGTACGGAATACCTACCCGGAGAAAGCACGAAATTATATCATGCGCCAGGGAAAAGCCCAGTTCAGCCAGGGAGGACTTTCCCACGATGTGATCAACAGTATAGCCCGTTACGGTATGGTTCCGCAACGTGTGTACACCGGACTGGAAAACGGGCAGGAAAAGCACAACCATATCGAGATGGTCTCCGTACTGGAAGGCATGTTGAAAGTCTATGTGGAAAATCCAGCCAAAACGCTGTCCCCGAAATGGAAACAGGCCGTAGAAAGTGTCCTGGATGTCTATCTGGGAAAAACGTTTCGGAATTCACCTATGAGGGTAAACAATACACCCCGGAATCATTCCTGAAAATGACCGGTATCCGGCCGGAAGATTACGTCTCCGTCACATCGTTCACTCATCGTCCTTTTTATTCGGACTTTGTTCTGGACATTCCGGACAATTTTTCGAATGGCAGCTATTACAACCTTCCCCTGGACGAATTTGTAGCCGTCATAGATCACGCGCTCGAAAACGGCTATACCCTTGCGCTCGATTGTGATGTCAGCGAACCTACGTTCTCCCAGAAAAATGGTGTTGCGGTGATCCCGGCGGACGAAAATGACGTCAAAACTATGCTGAGTACTATAAAAGAGGAAAAGCGTATTTCCCAGGAATACCGCCAGCAGGAATTTGAGAATTACCATACAACAGACGATCACCTGATGCATATCGTAGGAAGGTTAAGGACCAGGAAGGACACGTGTACTATAAAGTAAAGAATTCCTGGGGAACAGATAAAAACCGGGTAGGTGATTCCGAAGGCTACATCAATATGAGCGTACCCTACATCCGCTTAAAAGCCATATCGGTGATGCTGCATAAAGACGTTTGTCGAAAGCCACACGCAAGTCGTTAAAGCTTTAAATATACCGGACACTACTCCAGTCTGCCCTGTTCATCCGGAGTAGTGTCTCTTTCGTTGTCTTTCAGGCGATAATTCCCGAAATTGTATTTCAGACTTAACGAGACCGTCCTGGTCTCCGGCCTTGCTATATATCCGTTATCCTGGTTCTGATACCTGGATCTCAACCAGATGTTTTGGGTGTTAAAAATATCGGCTACGTTCAGCGAAGCGAGAACCCTGTTATTCCAAAGCTTTTTAGTTAGTCCTACCTCTGTAGAAAACCGGTTCCTGAATATAAAACTGCCCTGTATATAATCTGACATATAAAAAGGGAGAGGTCTGCAGTAAAACCATGCTTCTTCGACACTGTAAATTGATTGTATGCCCTTCCGTAATATCCCATCGTACTAAGTTTCTGAACTGCTTTTTCACTCTGTACCGAGGGAAAAGTATTCTCCATATAGTAACCGGACATATACATATACAAGTACCACCAGCTCCTGACATAGCTGTAATAGGAAAAATCTAATCCATATTCGGTTTTACCATCTATATTATACTGAGCATTACTGATCATCTGATTTACGTTATCCTGAAAAGTCAACCCCTGAATGGCATTATCCGAATGCTCATAATAAAGAAAAAAATCGAACTTCTTTCTAAAGGTATAAGCCAATTCTACTTCGTTACTTATAGAACGCGTCAGGGAAGGGTTTCCTTCCGTATATTGCTTTTCGAAAAGATAATACCTATAGGGATTTAGGCTTCCGTATTTGGGGCGACTGATACCTCTTTTATAGTTAATCCCCATTCGTGTTCATCATTAATCGTATGCTTAACAACGACAGAAGGAAACAATTCGAAATACGTCTGGGTATTTACCTCTCCCAATACCATCGAATTTGCTCTTACATCGGTATATTCTCCCCGAAGCCCGGCGCTGACCGACCAGTTTTCCCATTTTTTGTTCAGACTAAAATAAGCAGCATAAATATCTTCGTTATATCCGAACCGGTCATTTTCGGTATCTTCCGGAACATCTTCACCTCCGAAGTTTACACTACTGTTACTATGTATCGAAGAATATTTTACCCCGGTTTCTGCCGTACCCCATTCCGACGGAATATAGAAATCCAGTTGCTGCGTAAATATATTATTCCGCTGTTTGGCCAGAAAATCAAAGTAATTACTTTCTGACGGTACCGCGTCGGCGTTGAAATAATCGGTATAAAGGACCTGAAACTGCCGATCGTCATAGTAGATATAGTTACTCACCAAACTCATTTTAGCACCTTCATCATTCATATTATAAGCATAATCCAATGAAAAGGCCAGATTAGAACGATCATTATCCAGTTCACTATCGGTCAGGAAATAGGATTCCAGGTTGTCATTTATATCAAAAACATCGGTAATAGCCTTATTATTATATTTTTTTACCTGGTGAATGCATCATATTTGCCGTAATGCTCAGGGAGTTTTTCTTATCGATCACAAAATCAGTGATCGCATGAAAGTTATGGGCATACGACCTGGTGGTTCTTTTAAAATCAACTTCCCACCGGTCATCCGGTATATCGCCATTGAAAAAATTAAAATAACTATTGTCGTGCTTGTATTCTTTTTGCTGATTATAGCTATAACCCACAAAAAGATCCAGGAAATTATTTTTGAAATAGTGATCCGTACCCATACTGTATTTAGGAAATACAGCCTGTGTCCACCGGCTGTTTACACTTCCCTTATACCCCACCGAAATACTGCGTGATGTAACGATATTCACTATAGCACCGCTTCCCGCATCATACCGGGCCGGCGGAGTTGTGATCACCTCTATACTTCGGATGTGGCTACCGGAATAATTTTCGAGCATGGTTTTTAGTTCTTCACCCGACAGGTACACTCTTTTATCGTTAATATATACCATTGCCGGACTATTTCTTACTACAATCTGGCCGTTCAATACCAGGACTCCGGGGTCTTTCTAAGGATATCAAAAGATGATTCCGTAGCAAAAGAAGTATTTTCCACATTAAACACCAACCGGTCATTTTTACGTTCTATCAAAGGCTTATCCGAAGTGACAGTAATTCCCTGTAAGGTCTCCACTGCCGGTTCCATGGCGAGGATTCCCAGATCGATATCCGTATTGACCCGAAAGACAGTTCCCGTCTTTGAAAACGATGAAGCTCACTTTTAAAATATAATTGTTCTCCTTTATATCGGAAAGAACGAATTTTTCCGGTATCACCCGATGAAGTTCCCGCTACAAAAGAGGAATCCGACTGCTGAAGTAATAAATATTCACATAGGAAAGCGCCGTACCTTCTTTGTCCCGGATAATACCCTCAACCCTATATTGTTGAGCAAAAATTCCGAAAGACAGAATAAGATATTTAATAAAGTAAAAACTAATGCTCCCACACTTATCCATATTTAAATTTTTACTCTCCAAAAATATGCCTTTTATCGATAAAACAAAACACTTTATCGAATTTGAAAGTATTAGGATACGGAACTGCGTAAGAATAATAAGTACTGATTTTAGCAGTGACAGAATTTTTAATATTACGGGAAACCGCGGAGCAAGCGGGTTTTGTAGGAAATAACATTCATTTAAAATAACCTGTTTATTAAAAAGATTTGCGTAATATTGTATATCCTTCTCACCTATACAAAAAAAAGGTCAAGCAACGCTTTTTTATCGACAAAAAGTAATAAAGTTACGATGAAAGTATTAATTGACAACATTTTATTTTTTGGTACGTTTGCTACAACTAAATACCAAAAAGCAAAATATCATGAAATCAGTAAATTATTTTTTCGTTACATGGCATTCGTTACTTTATCATTCTATCCATGTGATATCAATGAAACAACCCTTAACAAAGGTGAAAGCCAAGCTTTTCAGTCAATAACGAAGGTGACATCTTCCAAAACACTGTACCATTCAGAGACAAAGAAAAAGATGGAAATCTGAAACCCCCTACAAACGGGATTGTTTAATTCCTGAAGACCGTTTTTTATATAAAAGTTTTTTTTATTTACATACCCTTCTTTGTATATTGGTTTGCGATTTCAACAGCAATACAATATGAAGGTAAAAAGTTCCAAAAAAAGACACCTGCGGAGTTCGCTATTGATGGGAAGCATCGTTGCTGCATTAATAGCGATTTCTCCGTATATTTTTTATTTGTTTGAAATTTCCCGAACGAACAAAAATGGGAATTTTTTATTTCAGCTTTAACAGTCCCACCTATCAGAACTTAAATACATTTGCATGGATTTTTCTTGGAAAATTTGTGCCACTCTACCTGCTTTTCTTATGGTTTTTCACTTGTAAACACTGGTGGTATCACGTGATCCTTATTCCTATCGCCATGTATGTCTTTCAACTTTTCAGTGTCATCAATGACGATATACGTTATTATGATCAATTTGAGATTTACTATCTCATTCCCATAATGCTCATCATCATCCCGATTGTCTATCTTATCCGTCTTAAACTTTTCGATAAGATCGTACACGGCATCGACATGAAGAAACTCGATGAAGAATTGAAAAAGTATGAGGTGGAAGAAGATGATTTCTCCGAATAATTTTTAACTTTACAAGTATTTGTAGTGTTAAGATTATGATTGTAGCGTCATCGCCATTTACCAGGCAACAGCTCTTACCCCAGGAGGAAATGCTGGAAGTCCTGAAACAAAAGGGAGAATTGTTTTATCGGTATCCCAAAGAAATGCATACCAGGAAAAGCGGGTATGTCTTACTCCTGATGCGGTTAATGCGCTTACGGCCATGGGCACAGGGTCATTATCGAATCGAATGCAGGAGAGGGCGCCAATTTTACGGATCGCGAATACAGTGAGGCCGGGCGAGGTTACCAACGATGTTAAAAAGATCTATTCCTGCCCATCATCCTCAAGGTAGAACCGCCTTCCCGGGACGAACTTAAACTGATCAATCCGCAGACCATACTGATCTCCGCACTGCAAATCAAACACAAAACCAAGAAGTATTTCGAAGAACTGGCCAAAAGCGGATCACGGCCATTGCTTTCGAATATATCCGCGATGAAGACGGTAATTATCCTGCGTTCGCTCCCTGAGTGAAATCGCAGGGACAGCTTCCGTGCTTATCGCAGCCGAACTGATGACCAATGCCAATAACGGAAACGGACTGATGTTTGGAATATCAGCGGTGTACCACCGTTGATGTGGTTATTCTCGGTGCGGGTACCGTAGGCGAGTTTGCAGCGCGGTCGGCACTCGGACTGGGAGCTAATGTAAAAATATTCGATAACTCCATTACCCGCCTGCGCCGTATACAAAACCCATCTCGGACGCCCCATGCACACGTCTACCCTACAGCCTAAAAACCTTTTCAAAGCCCTGCGGCGTTGTGATGTAGTGATAGGAGCAGTCCGGGAAACCACCGCGCACCTGTTTATCGTAACCGAAACCATGGTTGAAAACATGAAAAACGGAGCCGTGATCATTGATGTAAGCATCGATATGGGGGGGTGCTTCGAAACAGTGAAGTCACCACACACGACAAACCCACCTTCGAAAAACACGGTGTTGTCCACTACTGCGTACCCAATATCCCGGCGAGATACTCCCGTACCGCTTCGGTTTCTATCAGTAACATCTTCACTCCGTATCTTCTGAAAATCGGGGATGAGGCGGGCTTGAAAATTCCCTTCGATTTGACCGCGGTTTACGAAACGGATTGTATTTTTACCACGGAATTTTAACGAACAAAACGGTAGCAGAATGGTTCAACCTGTCGCATAGCGACATCAACCTTCTGATCTTCTGAGTACAGAAGATCATTTTTGCTTTCGTATAACTAATCATCCGTTATGGATATATTGAGAAGGTTTGGCTATTACCTCAGGACTGGCCATAGGAGCTGTAATCGTAGCTTATATTTTCAGGAAAAAGGACGGAGTTTTGCTATGCTCCCAACTGCCGGGTCCTGAAGGATATCAGGAACAAAACCCTGATCTATGAAAACGAAGCGTTACAGAGCCTCAAACAAACCGTATAGATACTACAGGTATTTCGGTTTCGGTATTCACCGAAGGCGATGTGATTTTTTCCAAAAGCGATACGCACCTCGACTCCTGCAAGACGTACACCATAGCAGGGACCCTGAAAACAGGAAAGTAGAGCTTTTCGTCCGGAATTGCGATAGTATCGCCAGGATCAGCACCATCACCCGATACCTAGGCCCGAAAAACAGGTTTAAGAATCCCCCAGTATACTCCTGATAATCAGTTGGCGTGTATCCGTGAATTTTCTATAAACCACAGGTGGGTATCCATTCCTCCGCAAAATCACACCGCCAGGTATAAACCGGAAATATTGGTTTCCATGGTTTCGAGATCATAGGTAGGATAATATTTTCCCGTCGACAGACAAATCGACACCTATTTTCTGAAGGAAAGCAAAATCGGGCATATAGCCCGTAAGGGCAAGCACAAAATCGTTCTCCAGTACCACTTCACCTTCCGGGGTATCGATGATACCCTCCCCGGGGTGATCTTTTGATCGCACTGAGAAAATATGCCTGTACAGAACCTTCGGCAATACGGTTTTCAATATCCGGCTTCACCAGTATTTTACGCGTCTTCCTATTTCCGCTCCGCGTACAACCATGGTTACGTCACCTCCTTTACGGTATATTTCCAAGCTGCATCTACGGAAGAATTACTGGCCCCTACCACGACAACCTTCTGTCCGGCATAGTAATGCGGATCCTTGTAATAATGTGAGACCTTGGTAAGGTCTTCACCGGACCCCGATACGATTGGAATATCATAAAAACCCGTAGCTACAATAACCTGTGCAGCTTTATACACGGCTTTGGAAGATGTCACCGTAAATACCCCTTCCGCTTTGCAGACATCGATCACCTTTTCAAACAAATGCAGATCCAGGTCGTTCGAAGTCACGATTACGCCTGTAATACTCCAGGGCTTCTGCTCTCTGGGGTTTACCTCTTTATACTGATAAAGGAATACCGTCTATTTCGAGCTTATCGGACGTAGAGAAGAAAGTCATGTTCAACGTGTAGTTATACAGGGAATTGGCTATACAGCCTTTTTCCAGTACGACGTAACGCAGCCCGTTCTTTTTGGCCTCCAAAGCACAGGCAATCCCTATAGGACCGCCCCCGATAATAGAAGAACATCATATTCTTTCATAGCATGTTTGATGTTGGTATTCACACCCTTGCCATACCGAAGGGTGTTTACTCCTACTAA
>JACADM010000142.1_pt1 | contig 45921 bp, 40 predicted proteins | sample 7512371 | NCBI WGS metagenome assembly JACADM01 (sample SAMN14389041, study PRJNA612141) | algae metagenome | isolation source: non-axenic algae culture | place: India: Navi Mumbai | collected 2017-01
CGCGGCTTCAACCTCAACACCCAGAACGTGGCCGCCGTCATGGTCACCGCCAACCTCCCGGCATTTTCTACCCAGGGCACCCGGATCGACGTTTCCGTCAGCGCCCTTGGCGATGCCAACAGCCTGCAGGGCGGCACGCTTCTGGTCACCCCGCTGCTCGGCGCCGACGGCGAGGTCTACGCGATCGCACAGGGCCGCTCGCCATCGGCGGCTTCTCCGCCCAAGGCGATGCAGCCTCGGTGGTGCGCGGTGTCCCGACGTCCGGGCGCATCGCCAACGGCGCGCTGGTCGAGCGTGAGATCGACTTCAAGCTGGCATCGATGACCAGCCTGCGCCTCGCCCTGCGCAATCCGGATCTCACCACGGCGCGCCGCATGGCCCTGGCCGTCAACGAGCTGATCGGCCTGCCGACCGCCGAGCCGCTGGATCCGGCAACCGTCCGCATCGACCTGCCGCGCCAGTTCAACGGCAATATCGTCGACCTGCTCACCGACATCGAACAGCTGATCATCGAGCCGGACCTGCCCGCCCGCATCGTCATCGACGAGAATTCCGGCATCATCGTCATGGGCCAGAACGTCAAGGTTTCCACTGTCGCCATTGCACAGGGCAACCTGACCGTCACCGTCGCCGAGAGCCCGACGGTGGTGCAGCCGCTGCCCTTCGCCAACGGCCAGACCGCGCTGGAGCCGCGCACCGACATCCTTGTCGACGATGCGAGCGACAACAAGCTGGCGGTCGTGCGGGAGTCGGTGACGCTGCAGCAGCTGGTCGACGGTCTCAACGCCCTCGGCATCGGCCCGCGCGACATGATCTCCATCCTGCAGGCGATCAAGGCCGCCGGTGCCCTCCAGGCAGAAATCGAGCTGATGTGATGAGCATGCCGGGCATCGACACTGTTCTCGCCAGCGCTCATGGCCGCTACGCCCGCCAAGGGCAATACCGCCAACGCCAACCCGGCAAATCCTGCCGCCATGACCCGCGACAACGCGGAACAGTTCGAGGCCGTGTTCCTCAACACCATGTTCCAGACGATGTTCGCGGGCCTCGAGGAAGGCGGCACCTGGGGCAGCGACAGCGGCTCGGAAGCCTGGAGCGGCATGCTGGTCGAGCAATACGCCAACACCATCGCCAAGGCCGGCGGCATCGGCATCGCCGACGCGGTCCAGCGAGAACTTCTTTCCCTTCAGGAGACGGCCGGACAATGAGCCTCGACACCAAACAGCTCGCAGAAATTGCCCCAGAGTTCTTTTCCGGTGCGATAGCCGACCGCAAGGCGGCGGAGGCCACCTGCAATCGCCTCGAGGCCGCGATGGGGGACCTGCTGGCCGTCATCGAGCGCGAGACGGAACTCGTCCGCCTCGGCAAGCTGGACGCCGCCGGCGACCTTCAGCCCGAGAAGGCGAAGCTGGTGAGCATCTACATGCGCGGCATGACCTTCGTGCGCGACCAGACGACCTCGCTCGGCAACCTGGCGCCCGAGGCCGTCGACCGGCTGAAGCGGCGCCACGCGGAGTTCCAGCCCGTCCTGCGCATCAACCTGGCGGTGCTGGCGACCGCGCGAGAGGTTGCCGACAACCTGCTGCGCAAGGTGGCGCAAGGGGCGGCAAGCACCCGCGCACCGTCCACCTATGGCCCCGGCGGCAGCGCGCCGCGCTCGCCGGCCCTTGCCGACGGCATCGCGGTGAACCGGGCTCTCTGACCCCGCCACTTCCTCTGCGTCAGACCGAAGAATTCCCGACGCCGTCTGCGCTCTCGCGCGGGCGGCGTTGCCGCTTCGGGCCGAGGCTGCCCACCCACCCGTTAACCCTCACAGAACGAATCAGGATCAGACCGCGTCAGCCGGAAAATCTAACGAATTCATTAACGCGAGATTCACAGTTTTCCGATAAGATGCTTGCCATGATATGGAAGTTGTTCCTCCTGAATGGATGGAACGACCTGCATATCGAAGGACCTGAACAAGGTTAACGAATGAAAGGCGAGATGCTCAACGACCAACGTTGAAGCCGGGCGCGTGGCCTTTACGGGTTTGTCCGGTGGAGGGGTAAGCAAATGGAAGCGACACCTATCAGGACTGTGGCCTATACGCCGACACCGGCAGCGCCGAAGCCCTCCGAGGCCAGCGCATCACCGGCTGCCCGCACCGATGTGCCACCGGAAAAGTCGGTTCAACCGGCAAGCGAAACGGCCGCGAGCCGCCCGGCAGCGGAAAACAACTTCGCTAAGGCGGAAGCCAACATCAAGCGCGAGGAGTTTCGCGACAAGGTCACGGATTCCATCGTCTTCAGGGCGGTCGACATGACCACGGGCGAAGTGGTGCAGCAGATCCCGGAGGAGTCGCTCCTGCGGCTGCGCAGGGCGTTTGCCGAGACCACCCAGAAAGACATGACCGGCCTCGCATTCAGCCGCAGTCTCTAGCATGGCGCGGGGCGCCTCTCGCCCCGCCGGCAACCCGCACAACATCTCGAATCGGCTATAGTCCGCGCTCACCCACCTTGAGCCGGACACGCGCATGCCTCCCTCCCCCCAGACGACCCTGGACCAGATGCGCAAGGCGCTGCTGCTGCAGCGCGAGGGAAAGCCTGCCCGCGCCCGCCCGATCTACGAAAAGCTCCTCAAGCAGGACCCCGGCAACGCCGAAGCGACGAGCCTGCTCGGCCTGTGCTTTCTCGAGCAAGGCTATCCGAAGCGCGCTGTCGCCCTGTTCGAGCGCGCCATCTCCCTCTCGCCGGACGAGCCCCGCTACCGGATCAATCTCGCCGATGCGCTCGACGCGCTCGGCGACACCGATGCACAGCTCGCCGCCGTCGCGCAGGCAGCGGAAGCCTCGGTCGACCCGGCGCTGCTTCATCGCAAGGCAAGGCTGCTTCGCCAGACGGGCCGGCTGCCCGAGGCGCTGGCCGCCTACGACACGGCCTTGCGCGCGGCAGCCGATGCCCTGCCCGATCATCTGGATATTCTTGTCGAGTTCGGCCAGACGCTGATCCTTGCCGGCAAGCACGAGGAAGCCGTCAGGGTGCTGCAGTTCGCCGTGTCGGCGGCGCCCGGCCACCGGATCGCACTGCTCAGCCTTGCCGACGCGCTGAACCTGCTCGACCGCGGCAGCGAAGCTCTGGAGCTGCTCACCGGCAGCGCGGCAGCCTTCGATACGGAGACCGACGCGGCCTACCGCCTGAGCCTTGCCAATGCGCTCTGGAGCGTCGGTGACTATGCCGGCGCGCTGGCCGAGACCGACCGGGCGCTCGCCCTTCGCATCGAGGGCAGCGACGCTCGCCTGCTGCGCGGCAAGGCGCTCTATCACCTCGGCCGCTTCCCCGAGGCGGTCGAGGAACTGGAACGGGCGCTTGCCATCGAACCCGGCCGCCACGAAAGCGCGATGACCCTCGGCCTCGCCTGTCTTGCCGATGGCGATCTGGCGCGCGGCTGGAAGCTGGCGGAGCGCCGCGTCGAGGCAAATCTCAAGGGGCTGATCCAGCGCCGCTTCTCGCGCCCGAAATGGCAGGGAGAGCCTCTGGCCGGAAAGACGCTGATGATCTGGGACGACCAGGGCATCGGCGACGTGTTGCGGTCCACGTCGATGTTCGCGGAGCTGGCCGAACAGGCGGAGCGGCTCATCGTCGAGTGCCACCCCAAACTCGTCCCGCTGCTGGCACGCAATTTTCCGCAAGTGACCGTGCGCCAACGCAGTCACGAGGGCCTCAACGCCCTGTTGGGCGGCGAGGACTTCGACGTTCAATGCGCCTTCGGCGGCCTGCCTGCCCTGCTGCGCCCGGACATCGCCGCTTTTCCGAAGAGTACAGCGTCCCTGACAGCCGACCCGGCGCGCGTCGCGGCCCTGCGTGAGCGCGCTCCTCTCGGGGGCTCGCGGCCGAAAGTCGGCTTGTCCTGGACCAGCGGCAACCGCGCGGGCCAGCGCGGCCGCTCCTATCTCGCATTGGAAGACCTGCTGCCGCTGTTCGCCATCGAGGACGTCGACTTCGTCCTTCTCGACTATACCGACCGCACTGCGGAGATCGCCGCCCTGCAGGAGCAAACGGCGTTCACCCTGCACCGCTGGGACGATCTCGACCTGTTCGACGATCTGGAGACCGTTGCCGCTCTGACCTCCTGCATGGATCTGGTCATCTCGGCGAACACCTCCGTCGCCGACATGTCCGGCGCCCTCGGCGTGCCGACATGGCGTTTCGGCCCGGTCACCGGCACGATCCTGCTCGGCCAGGACAACCCGCCCTGGGCCCCGGCGACGCGCTATCTGCGGCTGGATCCCATGCGCCCGGCCTCCGATGTGGTGCCGCAGCTGGTCGCAGGCCTTCGCAGCTGGCTTGCCGGCCGCTGACGGCGGGCGAGGCCGCAAGCCCTCACATCTGGATGGGGTGCACCGCGAGATTGCGCTCCAGCCGCTCCAGCATCAGCTCGGCGACGGCAATGTCCTGCGGCTCGTCGATCTCGACGACTTCCTCGTCGCTGGTTTCCCAGAACCCGATGCGCCCGGTCAGGCGGCAGCCCGTCTGCTCGAAGCTCTCAGTGCGGAAGAGGTAGAAGTTGCCGGTCTCGCGATAGTAGCGGTCTTGCGGCGGGATCTGCTGCCGCATCAAGCGGTTATGCGGATCGTAGAGCGGCTGCGGTTCCGGCATGTTGCGCCAGATATAGTTGCGGATGAGCCTTGCCGAAAACAGCGAGTCGTAGCCGCCGTCGGTGAAATGCCGGAAGGCATCGGCCAGCGTGTCCTTGCGCCTGACCGGCGAGGTCACCTGCGGAAACAGCACCGAATGCGGCTTCTCGTCCCGGCACATATGAGCAATCGCATGATGCAGCGAGGCCTCGGCCGGCGACGTGTCGGTTGCAAACTCTCCGGGCCGCAGCACGGGCACCCTGGCGCCGAACGCAACGGCAGTCTCGGCGATTTCCTCGCTGTCCGTCGAGACGATCACGTCGCGCACGAAGCCGGCCGCCTGCGCCGCCTCGATGGTCCAGGCGATCAGCGGCTTGCCGAATACCGGCACGAGGTTCTTGCGCGGGATCCCCTTCGAACCGCCGCGGGCAAGCACGATCGCATCACAGGTCATCATCTCTTTTCCGCAAAAACCGTCACGAAGGAGCCCAGAAGGCAGGCGACACGCCACTATCCGGCGCCTGCATCCGCTCCCAGGCCTCGATCGTTGCGAACCGCGTCCCGAAGAACGGGTACTCCACCGAGGCGATCCGGAAGCCGCTGTCCCGCAGCAGGCGCATCAGCGAGTCATCGGTGAAGAGGCTGACATGCGTCGGATCATGGAGCAAGCGGAAGCGCTCGCCGAAAAGGCGAGCCGCAGCACTGGCGAAATTCGGCGTTCCGACCACGAAAAGCCCGCCGGGACGGAGCGCTTCATGGACCAGCCGGACGAAGGCCACGGGATCGTCGACATGCTCGATCACATGATGCGCGACGAAGGCGTCGCAAGAGGCCTGCTCGAAGCGCCCGGGTTCCAGCACGCCGCGGACCGTCACGGCGCCGCTGCGCTCAGCCGCAGTCTCCACCGCCTTCTCGGACGGGTCGAGCCCGATCCGCTCATGGCGCGGGTCGATCTGCTCCAGCAACTCGCCGAGACCGCAGCCGATATCGACCACCCGGCCCGGAGCCCGCGCATTTACCGCCTCGGCGATATAGGCAAGGTCCGCCTTGCGCATCTCGCGCTCCGAGGCGATGTCGCGCAGCCGCCCGTCCGGATCGCGCTTTTCGTCCCAGTATTCCCCGCCTGCCACACGGGCCGGATAGGGCACGAAATAGTCGTCCGATCCGTAGAGCGCGAGGCAGCGGTCGATGATCGTGGTCACGCCAGGCCCTCCGCACGCGACGCCAGCCAGACGGCAAGGTCGTGATGATAGTTCTTCAGGACTTCCCGCTCGCGCGACTTGGCAGCAGCCAAACGCGCGATGCTTGCCGTCGGCTGGACAAGTTCTTGCGCAACCGCCTGAAACAGCGCGGTCAGGTCGCTTTGCCCGTCGAAGGCATGGCAACGGTCGGCGAGACCCATTGCGGCGAACTGGCCGGCGATCTTGTGATGCGTGGAAATGCCGAAGACCGGCGCGCCGAAGCCGATGGAGGCCAGCCCTGCGTGATAGCGCATGGCGATGACGGCAGAGGCGCGGCGATAGAGATCGAAGCCGGCGGACCAGCCGCCCTCCCCTTGCGCCAGTCCGGCGACGATCACGCGCTCGCGCCGCAGCCGGTCGTCGAGCGCCTCGAGAACCGAACCGATAGGCCCGAAGTCGCTATAGATGTGAGGAACGAACACACAAGTGAGCGTCTCGTCGGCCGCCAGCAGGTCCTCGATCCCCGATGCGATCGCTGCGGCGAAGCGTTCCGTCAGATCCTCGCCGTCCGCGCTCGCATAGCGCTTGTCCGGCATGTCACCGGCAAGGTTCACGGCGATGAAGCGGCTGCCCTCGGGCAGGCCGGGATGCGGCCAGGGCTCCGGCTCGGCAAACAGACCTCCGTCCGGAACCACCTGCATCGCATCGGCATAAGCCGGCCCGAGATGATGGCGGATGAACTCCGCGGACCCGTCGTTGCGCAAGGAAAAACGGCAATGCTCGAAGCCGAGCACTTCGTCGAGGAAGGCTCTGGTCCGCGCCACCGCCACCGGGCTGACGCCGCGTGTCGCATCGACGCCCAGCCCGTGGAACAGGACCGGCCGGCGGATCGCCGCAAAAAGTTCCGGACCGGCCTCCAGATAGGTGCCGGAGGAGGTGTTCTCGCGCCAGAGCTGGAACAGGCTGAATCCGCCGACCACGACGAGGTCGGCCTCGTTCGCCTCCGCGACGAATGTCTCGTCGAAGGCCCGGCGCCGCCAGTGGATGAAATCGCGCACCTCGCAGGGGCGATGGTCGAGTGCCCAGGGCAAGTCCTCGGCCCTGGTGCGATACTCCCCGTCATGCATGGCGTTGTCGCCGAGGTTTCCCACGAACGAGGCCAGATGCAGGACGGAGAGCGGTCGCATGCGGTCGGCGGTCACGATCCGGCCGTCACAGCGAGGCCAGCGTGTCCTTGCGGCGCAGCTTTTCCATCACCGGACGCTCGCGGGAATAGATGTCGATGACACCATCGCCGCGCACCTTCTCGGCGAGGCGGATGCCGGCGATCATTTCCTTGACCTGCGCCACGTCGATGGAAGCCGACTGGTCCGAGCCCCACATCGTGCGGTCGAGGGTAAAATGCCGCTCGACGGAGACGGCGCCGAACGCGATCGACAGGATGCTCGGCAGGATGCCGTCCTCATGACCGGAATAGCCGATCTTGAGATGCGGGAACCGCTCGCGCAGGGTCGAGATGCCGGCGAGGTTGATCTCCTCCGGCAGCGCCGGATAGGTCGAGGTGCAATGGTAGAGGCAGGCGATCTGGCCGCCGGCCTCCTCGATGGTTTCCACCACCGCTTCCACCATCTTGAGATTGCACATGCCCGTGGAAACCAGCAGCGGCACGCCGGTGCGTGCCGCATGCACCAGCAGCGCACGGTCGGTCACCGAGGCCGAGGCAAGCTTCAGATAGGGCACGTCCAGCGCGACGAGGAAATCGACCGATGCCTCGTCCCAGGGCGAGGCGTACCAGGTGATGCCGAGCTCGGCGCAGAGCGCCGCAATGCGCTCGTAGTCCTTGTGGCCGAACTCCAGCCCGCGCTTCAGATCGCCATTGGTCTCGCCGAGGGGCGACTTGCGCGGCTTGGCCAGTTCCTCGGCCGTGTAAACGACATCGACGGTGCGCTTCTGGAACTTCACCGCGTCGCAGCCGACACGATGCGCCGCACGCACCATCTCGAGCGCCAGGTCGATGCTGCCGTTGTGGTTGATGCCGATCTCGGCGACGACCGTGCACCTGTCGAATGTAAAGAGGTTCATCTCGCGATCTTTTCGGGCTCGCGGCAAGCGCTGCACAGGCCGTGGCGGCGTGATGCGCTTGCGGGTTTCGCTGTCCGTCCCTCGCCGCACGGCAATCCCTTAACCGGCGGAGAGGCAGGCCGGCGCCGGTTCAGCGGCGGCGGCCCTCGAAGCACCCGATCAGTATCCCCGTTTCGGCGTGATTCGGCGAGCAATTTTAAGGACCTGTCGCAAGATGCGAGACCCTGCGTCAGGCAGTAACCAGTCGTTTACCTTAACACCGGTTAACCACTTGTTTTTACGAATGATTCTGAAACGGCGGCGTAGGTTGGGCAGGCAACGAGGATGCGTTGCGTTAGCTGTTACCAGAAAGGTACACCCCAATGAGCGTCACTCTCTCCGCTGGCGTCCGCCAGAACCTGCTGTCGCTGCAGAAGACTGCCGACATGATGTCCCAGACGCAGAACCGTCTGGCCACGGGCAAGAAGGTCAACTCGGCCCTCGACAACCCGACCAACTTCTTTACCTCCCAGAACCTGAACTCGCGCGCCAACGAGCTGTCCAGCCTGCTCGACGGCATTTCCAACGCGACGAAGACCCTGGAAGCTGCCGACAACGGTATCAAGGGCATCACCAAGCTGGTGGAGAGCGCCCAGTCGACCGCTCGTCAGGCCCTGCAGGCCGGCGGCGCCGGTTCCGGCACCGTGGTGGAAAGCTCCTCGTCGATCTCGACCAACGGCCTGACGCCGAGCTCGGGCGAGACGATCCAGGACCAGGCCAAGCGCCAGACCCTGTCCAACCTCGGCTTCACCAACGGCGACACGATCACCGTTCAGACGACCGACACCACGACCGGTGCCGTTTCCGAGATCGCGATCACCGTCGGCACCACCCAGAAGGCTGACGGCACGGGCGCGGTTGCAACGGTGCAGGACGCCGTCGACGTCATCAACGCTTCGGGCGTTGCCACTGCCGAGGTCACCGACGCCGGCAAGCTGAAGATCTCCGGCTCCGACACCGAGACGGTGAACCTGCAGATCGGCGACAACGACGGCGACGCCGACACCGCCACCACGCAGGCCACCTCGCTGGCGTCCTCGCTCGGCTTCGGCAGCAACTCCTCGGTCGATCTCTCGAGCCCGGCCGATGGCGACTACAACGACGCCGGCGAGACGGAAGTCACCTTCACCAACGGCGCGTCCGCTGGTGCAGCCGACACCTTCTCGATCACCACGACGGCGAACCCGGCCTCGAACTCGTCCTCGCGCCAGAAGCTGGTGTCGCAGTTCAACGAGATCATGGGCCAGATCGACAAGCTGGCGGCCGACTCGTCGTACAACGGTGTGAACCTGATCGACTCTTCGTCCTCGAAGCTGACCGTCGCCTTCAACGAGAAGCGTGACGCGGCCAACAAGTCGGAGCTGTCGATCAGCGGCAAGGACCTGACCTCCTCGGGCATGGGCCTGGGCAGCGTCTCGAGCCTGAGCGATGCGGAGGCGAACGCCACCCTCGACAAGCTGAGCGACGCCCTGTCGACCCTGCGCGAGACGTCCTCGACCTTCGGTTCGAACCTGAACACGGTCACGATCCGCAAGGACTTCACCAAGGACCTGATCAACACCCTGCAGACGGGTGCCGACAACCTGGTGCTGGCCGACACCAACGAGGAAGGCGCGAACCTCCTCGCCCTGCAGACCCGCCAGTCGCTGTCCACGACCGCGCTGTCGCTGTCCTCGCAGGCCGACCAGGCCGTGCTGCGTCTGCTCTAAGACGCCAGCCGCAAGGCAACTCGACAAACAGGGCGGCGGGTCGCGACTCGCCGCCCTTTTTCGTGGCGGTTTCGATATGGTTAACGAACCTCTTGGAAGCACAGGCAAATTGAGAATGGAGGCAAGAAGCTGTTAACCCTAATTTAGCCTTTCGACGCCAATCTGGCTGCGAGCCTCAGGACGAGGCCATGCATAGCTTTGGGCAGCCAGAAAGGATTTCCGAATGTCCGATATCACTCTCTCCGCCGGTGTGCGTCAGAACCTGCTGACGCTGCAGAACACCGCCGACATGATGGCCACCACCCAGAACCGTCTTGCCACCGGCAAGAAGGTCAACTCGGCCCTCGACAACCCGACCAACTTCTTCACCTCGCAGTCGCTGTCGGCCCGCGCCAAGGACCTGACCAACCTGCTCGACGGCATCGGCAACGCGATCAAGACGATCGAGGCCGCCGACAACGGCATCACCGCCATCACCAAGCTGGTGGAGAGTGCCCAGTCGACCGCCCGCCAGGCACTGCAGGACGGCTCCGCCGGCTCCGGCACCGTGGTGGAGAGCTCCTCGTCGATCTCGACCAACGGCCTGTCGCCGGTCTCCGGCGAATCGATCCAGGACCAGGCCAAGCGCCAGACCCTGTCCAACCTCGGCTTCACCAACGGCGACACGATCACCCTGCAGACGACGAACACCGACACCGGTGGCGTCGCCTCGATCCAGATCGCCGTCGGCACCACCCAGAAGACGGACGGCACCGGCCCGGTCTCGACGGTCCAGGACGTGCTCGATGTCATCAACGCCTCGGGTGTTGCCACGGCCGAGGTCACCGACGCCGGCAAGCTGAAGATCACCGGCTCCGACTCGGAGACCGTGCGTCTCGACATCAACGACAACGACGGCGACGGCAACACGGCCACCACCCAGCAGACGTCGCTGGCGGCCTCGCTCGGCTTCGGCACCAACACCTCGATCGACCTGTCGAGCCCGGCCGATGGTGACTACATCGACGCAGGCGAGACCGGCGTCACCTTCACCAACGGCGCCTCCGCCGGTGCAGCCGACACCTTCACGATCACCACCCAGGCCAACCCGGCCTCGAACTCCTCCACCCGCCAGAAGCTGGTGTCGCAGTTCAACGACATCCTGGGCCAGATCGACAAGCTCGCTGCCGATGCCTCGTTCAACGGCATCAACCTGATCAACTCCTCGTCCTCCAAGCTGACCGTTGCCTTCAACGAAAAGCGCGATGCGGCGACGAAGTCGGAGCTGAAGCTGCAGGGCGAAGACCTGACCTCCTCGGGCCTCAACATCACCAACGTGTCGAGCCTGAACGACACCGAGGCGAACAATGCGCTCGACGAACTGTCCGAGGCCCTGATCACCCTGCGCGAAGCGGGCTCCAAGTTCGGTTCGAACCTGTCGACGGTGCAGATCCGCAAGGACTACACCAAGGCTGCGGTCAACACGCTGCAGACCGGTGCCGACAACCTGGTGCTGGCCGACACCAACGAGGAAGGCGCCAACCTCCTCGCCCTGCAGACCCGCCAGCAGCTGTCCACCACGGCTCTGTCGCTGTCCTCGCAGGCCGATCAGGCGGTGCTGCGTCTGTTCTGATCCGGAACACCGCGAATCAAAGAACGGCGGGCGAAAGCCCGCCGTTTTTCGTTTTCGAACTATCTTTTTGAATCCCTAACATTTTCATCGCGATATGCGACATGGTTAACCACTCGTTAGGAATTTCGCGCCAAATATTAATGCGTTCTCAGGATGAGATGCGCCTGGCTGCCAGGCGGTGCGAAAGGATTTCCGAATGTCTGACATCACTCTCTCCGCCGGTGTGCGCCAGAACCTGCTGACGCTGCAGAACACCGCCGACATGATGGCCTCCACGCAGAACCGTCTCGCCACCGGCAAGAAGGTTAACTCGGCCCTCGACAACCCGACCAATTTCTTCACCTCGCAGTCGCTGTCGGCCCGCGCCAAGGACCTGACAAACCTGCTCGATGGCATCGGCAACGCGATCAAGACGATCGAGGCCGCCGACAACGGTATCACCGCAATCACCAAGCTGGTGGAGAGCGCCCAGTCGACCGCCCGCCAGGCACTGCAGGACGGCTCCGCCGGCTCCGGCACCGTGGTGGAGAGCTCCTCGTCGATCTCGACCAACGGCCTGACCCCTGTCGCCGGCGAATCGATCCAGGACCAGGCGCGTCGTCAGACCCTGTCCAACCTCGGCTTCACCAACGGCGACACGATCGAGCTGTCCACCGCGAACACCGGCAACGGCGCGATCGCCGGCATCTCGATCACCATCGGCACGACGCAGAAGACGGACGGCACCGGCCCGGTCTCGACCGTTCAGGACGTGCTCGACGTCATCAACGCCTCGGGTGTTGCCACGGCCGAGGTCACCGACGCCGGCAAGCTGAAGGTCACCGCCTCCGACGCGGAAGATCTCTTCCTGAACATCTACGACAACGACGGCGACGGCAACACGGCCACCACCCAGCAGACGTCGCTGGCGGCCTCGCTCGGCTTCGGCACCAACACCTCGATCGACCTGTCGACCCCGGCCGACGGCGACTACACCGACCCGGGCGAGACCTCGGTCTCGTTCACCAACGGTGCCTCGGCCGGCGACATGGACTCGCTGATCATCGCTGCACGCGCCAACCCGGCCGCGAACTCTTCCACCCGCCAGAAGCTGGTGTCGCAGTTCAACAACATCCTGGGCCAGATCGACAAGCTCGCTGCCGACGCCTCGTTCAACGGCATCAACCTGATCAACAACTCCTCTTCCAAGCTCACCGTCGCCTTCAACGAGAAGCGCGATGCGGCGACGAAGTCGGAGCTGAAGCTTCAGGGCGAAGACCTGACCTCCTCGGGCCTCAGCATCACCAACGTGTCGAGCCTGAGCGATACCGAGGCCAACCAGGCGCTCGACGAGCTCTCCAAGGCGCTGATCACCCTGCGCGAGGCCGGCTCCAAGTTCGGCTCCAGCCTGTCGACGGTGCAGATCCGCAAGGACTTCACCAAGTCGTCGATCAACACGCTGCAGACCGGCGCCGATAACCTGGTCCTGGCCGACACCAACGAGGAAGGCGCGAACCTCCTCGCCCTGCAGACCCGCCAGCAGCTGTCCACGACCGCGCTGTCGCTGTCCTCGCAGGCCGATCAGGCGGTGCTGCGTCTGTTCTAAGGTAAATACTAGGCAAATATTTCCAGGCGGCGGGTCTCCTGCCGCCTTTTTTATTCTGGAAGCGCTTAAATTCTTGCTTGAATCACGGCGCTATGAGAGTATTCGACCATGGCACTGAAGATCGAACTACGCCCCAAGGAAAGGTTTATCGTCGGCTCGACCGTGATCACCAACGGCGACCACCGTACGCATATCTTCATCGAGGGCAACGAACCGATCCTTCGCGAGAAAGACATCTACACCGCGGAGACCGCGAATACGCCCGCGAAACGGATCTATCTTGCGGTGCAGCTCATGTATCTCAATCAGGATATCGAGCGGCACAGGAAGGTCTATTTCGATCTGATCAACGACTTCATTCAAGCGGCACCGAGCACCATTGGCCTGATCGATGCCGTCAACAATGAGATCTTAACCGGTTCTCTCTACGCTGCCTTGCGACGGGCAAAGGAACTGGTCGAGTACGAACGGGAACTGATCGCACATGCACAATCTGGCCACCGCAGCATATCAGCAGACGACGCAATCGACCGTGAGCCCGCGCGAGCTGGAGGCCACGCTGCTTCTCAAGGCGGCGGCTAGGCTGCAGGCCGTCAAGGACGACTGGGGCAACGAAGGCGGCCTGGTGACGCTGGACGACGCCCTGTCCTACAATCGTCGCCTGTGGACCATCCTTGCGACGTCGGTGACGAGCAACGACAACCCGATGCCGGTGGAGATCAAGCAGAACCTCGGCTCGCTCGGCGCGTTCATCCTCAAGCACACGCTCGACGTGATGACCAATCCGAGCCCCGAGCGGCTGACCACGCTGATCCAGATCAACCGCAACATCGCGCAGGGCCTGCGGGGCACCTGACGCAAGGCGCCGTCAAGGCAGCCTTCCAGGTCTTTCGAACGCCGGCCTCGCGCCGGCGTTTCTCGTTTCAGGCAGGCCTCCACCCCACCGCAGCGGCAGAGCTCCCGTGGAACAGCCTTCCGGATACAGAAAAACCCGGCGAAACCTTCGCCGGGTTTTTCTTCATGCAAGTACCGGAACGCTGCCCGGCCGGTCCGAGCCCGGCGCCTGGCCTGATCTGACCTAGAGGTAGTTCGCCAGCGACAGCTTCATCGTCATGCTGGTCGCCTGATAGCTGACCTCGAGGTTGGTGCGCAGGGTGAGAAGCTGGGCAGCGACCTCTTCGTCGTTGACGCCCTCGATCCCCTCGACCATCAGCTTGAGGGCGCCTTCCTCGATCCGGTGGCGCTCCTTGGCATCGGCCAGGGTTCGCTGCACGGCCGCGAATTCCATGTGGTTCTGGCGGATCCCCGACGCCTCTGCGCCATCCGGCGTCAGCACCGCGTTCGAACGGTCCGCCATCGCCTGGTAGAACCGCTGGTTCTCCGGCTGCGAGGTGGAGAAATCGGTGGCAACGAAGGCCGCAAGCGCCTGCACCACCTGGCGATATCCCTCCTCGTTGGCGCGTGCGCCGTAACCGACCGTGAGGTTTTCGTCGATGCTCGCGCGCATGTCGGTGCGCGGATCCGTGTCGGAATTGTCTCCGACATACCAGGAGACCGTGTCTGCGGTGCCGTCGCGCAGCGAGGTCGCGGTGGTGAAGTCGCCGGCATTCGGCACCACCCGCGCCTGCGGCAGATAGCCCGGAGGCGCCGGCGACTTGGGAGCTGTGTCGAAGAAGGTCTCCGAGGCCCGCATGGTCGATGCGGCCTTCAGCTCCGTGCTGGCCACAGTCTGCAGTGCGTTGTCGAGGGCCGCCTTGAAGTTCGCCGCCGTCTCGGCCGGCGTTGCCCCGCGCTGGAACGTGAACTCGGGATCGTCCTGGCCGCCCTCGACTCCGATGGTGATCTCGGTACTCGTACCGTCCGGCAGGTTCATGAAGATGCGCATGCCCTGCCCCGGCTCGGGCTGGCCGGCAAAGTCCACGTCGAGCGACGCCGGCGGCCCAGCCGTCTGGGTCACCGTGACGTTGCTGAGGCCGGAGGAGACGTTGTCGATCTTGAAGCCGAACGGGTGTGCTCCGTCCTCGGACAGCGTCGCAGTGGTGCCGGCCACCGCCGTGGTGGTCCGCCCGTTGCCGAGCGCGCCGAGATCCGCCTGATTGTACTCGCTGATCACCGTCTTGAGGCCGGCATAGTTGCCGTCGCCCGCAAGCGTGTAGTCGAGGCTCTGCACCGGCAGCTTGTCCGCCGTCTTGCCGGAGAACAGGTAGCGCCCGCCGACATCGGTGTTCAGGTGCGCCATGAACTCGCGCAGCGAGATCTCCGCCGAGGTCTGCGACGATGTCCGGCCGTTGCTGAACAGCTCGAAATTGTTGCGGTCCGTCGAGGCCTTGGACTCGACGCGGATCGCCTCCAGCCGGCCGCTGGTCTTGTCGAGCGTATCGAGCCGCAACCCGGCGATCTGCACGGTCTGCTTGTAGACGCCGACGGAGCTGAGTTGCTGGCGCAGGGACAGGTCGAGCACCCGCTCCGAGCCGAGCCCGCCATAGGTCTGCGACTTCAGGCCGGTGCCGAGCTGCCGCTGCAGGTCATCCATCTGCGCGCGCAACGTGGTCAGATAGCTGACCTGTCGCGGCATGTTGAAGCTGTTTGAGTAAGGGTTGATCGCCATCGCTCTCGCTAGCTCCGCATCAGGATGTCATAGAGTTCCCGCACGACCTGCATGACCCGGGCGTTCGCCGCATAGGCATTCTGCAGGGTGACGAGCTGTGCCAGCTCCTGGTCGACATCGACCTTCGAACTGTCGTCGAGACGGGTTTTCAGATTGGCGGTCACCACCTCCTGGCCGGCAAGAGCCGCCTTGGACTGCGCGGCGCGGCCGCTCTGGTGCGACACGCTGGCCGTCACGAAATCGGCGATCGAGCCCTTGAAGACGGAGCTTGCCCCGCCGATCCTGGTGCCGGGAGAAAAGGCCGTCGACGTGCTCGTCAGCTTGTCGAGGATCGACTGCGGCCGCGTGGTGTCGCCGCTGGCGACATCCGGGGCGTACTGGACGAGCAGCGAAGGATCGTTGAGCAGGTCCGCCGACACGCGAATGCGCGAGGCGAAGCCGCCGACATTGGGCCGGCCGTCCGAGATGCCCGTGAACGGCTTGCCCGCATCGTCGACGAAGAGCGAGAACGCATCGCCATAGGCCGAGGGTCCGCTCGCCGTCTCGAAGGCGCTGAGGCCTTCGATGCGCTGGCTGGCTGGCGCCGTGCTCTCCAGGCGAAGCGTCGAACCGCCCGGGTTGGACGTCGAGAAGACGCCAGCGCCGATGCGCGGATCTCCGTCCAGCGCCGCCTGGATGTTGCCGGCGATGGTGTTGTAGTCGCCGCTGGAGAAATCGACGGCCAGGAAGATATCGTTGGAATCGTTGGTCCCGGTCAGCGCCGGCGGCACGGGGCCGTCGCTCCGGTAGATCGTCACCGACTTGGTGCGGCCGGTCGCAACGTCCTTGTATTCGAAGCTCAGATTGTCGCCGGGCTGCAGGTTGGCGAGGTCCACCTCGTAGCCGGTCTGCACGCCGCCCGTCTCGTAGGGCGTGCCCTGCTGCTCGTGGGTGGAGAAGGCCCGCGCCACGGATGCCGCCAGCTCGTCGAGCTGGCTTTGCGCGTGCACCAGGGCCTCGTCGCGCATGTTGACGAGGCCGGCGATGGAGCCGCTGCGCAGCGTGCGCGTCGACAGGAGGTCGATCTGGCTGCCTTCCGAATTCTCCAGGACCAGCGTGCCGACACCCCGATCGTTCGAGTTGAGCGAGTAGAGCGCGTTGGCGTTGACGCTGCCGCGGGCGTCGAACTTCAGCTTCATCACGTCGACATCGTAGAGCAGCGTGCCGCCGCCCATGTGGATGCGCACGCCGCCCTGCTCGGTCGGCTTGACGGTGATGTCGATATAGCCGGACAGCTCTTCCAGCATCATGTCGCGCTGGTCCATCAGGCCGACGGGAGAGGTGCCGTCCTGCGACGAGGCCACGATCTGGCGGTCGAGCTTCTGGATGTCGCCGAGCAACTCGTTGACCCGGTCGACCTGGTCGGAGATCTGGTATTCGACCTCCTGGCGCATCGACTGGATGTCGCTCGACATCGCGTTCAGCTTGCCGGCGAGCTGCTCCGCCATGCGCAGCACTTCGAGCCGGTTGGAATAGTCTTCGGGCCCCGAAACCAGGTTCGACATCGAGGCTACGAACTGATTGTAGGAATTCGACAGCGACCCGGCATCGCCGATGGTGCCGAACATCGTGTCCACCCGCGACAGATACTGCTGCGAGACGGACGCGTACTGGTTCTCGGCCAGCGAGGTGCGATACTGCCCCTGCACCGCGACGTCGAGATAACGCCGCATGCTGTCGACATCGATACCGGTAATGCGCCCGTTGCCGTCATAGGCAGCGGACGCACTGATGGACTTGCGCGTGTAGCCGACATTGCCGGCATTGGCGATGTTGCCCGCCGTCACATCGAGCTGGCGCTGGTTGAACCCAAGCCCGATCAAGGCGGTGTTTAGAGCGCTGCTCAGTCCCATGGTCTCACCCGGCGTCTAGTCCTCGCGTCCGGAAAAACCGGCCGGCGCGATCCGCGCCGACCGATCGGTCTCGATCCGCATCAGCGGATCATGTTGATCGCTTCCTTCAGCATCTGATCGCTGGAGCTGACGATACGGGTGTTCGCCGAGTAGGCCTGCTGGGTCACGATCAGCTTGGAGAACTCGTCCGCGATGTCCGTGTTGGACGCCTCGAGGCGCTTGCCGACGATGCTGCCGTTGGCGCCGGCGATCGGCTCGCCCGAGGCCGGGGTCACCTCGAAGGCGCCGCCGTTGACGCGCTCCAGCCAGGCTTCGCCCGAGAAGGAGACGAGCGAGATCTCGTAGAGCTCGCGGGTCCGGCCGTTGGAGTAGGAGGCGACCAGGCGGCCGGCCTCCGAAACGGTCACGCCGGTCAGGTCGCCGGCCGGATAGCCGTTCTGACGCAGCTTGGAGATCTTGGCCGCACCGTTGCTGTCGGCAAACTGGGTCAGCGCGTTGGTGCCGAAGTCGAGCGTCACATCGCCGACCGCCTGTCCGTCGACGTTGAGGCCGGTCATCGTCATGTTGCTCGTCGCCGGGACCGCCATGCGGCCGTCGGTGCCGAACTGGGCGTCGGAGACCTTGGTCCACTTCGGATCCGTGCCGGTCGCATCGGAATCGGAGAGATAGTACAGCGACCAGGTGTCGCCCTGGCTGCCGTCGTCCTCGAAGGTCTTGGCCCAGCGCATCTGGACGTTCACCGGCGTGCCGCTCGAATTGTAGACCGTGATCGCCTCGCCGGCGATGGAGCTGTTGAGGAAGTTGACCTCGTCATCGGCGGAGATGGTGTCGACGCCGACCACCTGGGGCGCAGGAACCGCATCGGGAGCCGCGCCGGTCGAGGCCTTGGTCAGGGACGCGTCCAGCATGTCGGAGCCGCCGGCCAGATAGGCGCTGGTCTGCGGCGTCGTCGGCAGGTTGCCCTCATAGCTGATCCGGTCCGTCAGCACCGCCGGGATCACCGAGCTGTCGATCGTGATGATCGACGGCACCGAGCCGGAGACGTTCTTGGTGACGGGATCGATCGGCTGGCCCATCAGGTAGTAGCCGGCGCCGTTGACCAGGCGGCCTTCCTTGTCGATCTCGAAATCGCCGCGGCGGGTGTAGAGGTCGTTGCCGGTGAAGATCGAACGCCCGTCGACCTCGCCCGCGCGGCCCTGCACCACGAAGTAGCCGCTGCCGTTGATACCCATGTAGGTATCGACCTGGCTCTGCTGCAGATCGCCCTGGATGCCGTTGGTCGCCCGCGAATTGGCCGAAACCGTACCGGCGATCTGACCGGGCTGCGCGCCCTTGCCGCCGCCCACCAGATCGGAGAACGACGTGTCGAGCCGCTTGTAGCCGACGGTTGCCGAGTTGGCGATGTTGCCCGAGATGTTCTCCAGCGCGTAGGCCTGCGCGGAAAGGCCGGACACGGCCGCGTTCAATGCACCAAAAACACCCATGTGAACCTCCAGAACGGATCGGATGGCGTGACGGGCCCGCCAGACGGACCGCGATCTTGATCTGTGGGTTGGCAAGTGCCGTGCCAGTTTCGAAACCACCCGCAAGTGCTTGAAATGCAACGTTCCGGCTTGCGGGCCTTCTGGAATCGAAGCTCAAGGGCGGCAGCTTTGTCCCTGCTTCCCGGCAACAAATGCCGAGCACTGGTGCCGACCGGGCAGGTCTTGCGCAGCCTTGCACCGCCCCATACTGTGCAGCGCAACGAGATCAGTCTGGCGAGGAAATCCATGCGCTTCGAAGGCACGACCGCTATGTCGCCACCGAAGATCTGCGGATCGCGGTCAATGCGGCGATCGCGCTGCAGAGACCGTTGCTGGTGAAGGGCGAGCCGGGCACGGGCAAGACCGTGCTGGCGCAGGAAATCGCCTCGGCCCTCGGGGCGAACCTGATCGAGTGGCACATCAAGTCGACCACCAAGGCGCAGCAGGGCCTGTACGAATACGATGCCGTCTCGCGCCTGCGCGACAGCCAGCTCGGCGACGACCGCGTCCACGACATCGCCAACTACATCCGCAAGGGCCGCCTCTGGGAGGCCTTCACCGCGGATGAGCGCCCGGTGCTGCTGATCGACGAGATCGACAAGGCCGACATCGAGTTCCCGAACGACCTGCTTCGCGAGCTCGACCGGATGGAGTTCCACGTCTACGAGACCGGCGAGACCATCGCCGCGCGCCAGCGTCCGGTGGTCATCATCACCTCGAACAACGAGAAGGAGCTGCCCGACGCCTTCCTGCGCCGCTGCTTCTTCCACTACATCACCTTCCCCGATGCCGAGACCATGTCGGAGATCGTCGAGGTGCATTTCCCGGGCCTGAAGCAGGAGCTGCTGCGCGAGGCGCTCAAGATGTTCTACGACATCCGCGACACGCCGGGCCTGAAGAAGAAGCCCTCGACCTCGGAGCTGCTCGACTGGATCAAGCTGCTTCTCAACGAGGACGTGGATGCGGCGACGCTGCGCGAGCGCGACGGCCGCAAGCTGATCCCGCCGCTGCACGGCGCCCTGCTCAAGAACGAGCAGGACGTGCAGCTGTTCGAGAAGCTCGCCTTCCTCAACCGGCGCGACGGACGCTGACGCCATGGCCGGGCAGACGGTGCGCAGTGCCTCCGTCGCCTTCGCCGCGCTGGCGCTCGCCTTCGGCTGGATGCCCTCCGCCGCCGCCCAGGAGCGGGGGACCGATGCCGGCTGGACCAACGTGGTCAACGGTATGCGGCATTTCACCGGGCTCGTATGCCCCGACACTCTGGCGACGCTCAACCGCACGCGCGTGCTCGTCGGCTCGGCCGACAGGCTGGCCGGCTGCGTCTATCAGAACGCGGACGGCATTTCGGCTGTCCTGCGCAGCCATCCCTCCGGCGCCGGAGCGCAGGCCGCGCGCGCCTTCCGCGACCGCTTCCGGGCCGCAGGCTTCGAGCTCGTCACCACATCCGGGGCCGCCGCGTCCGGCATTTCCTTCCTGACCGGCAAACGCGGAACCAGCGAACGCTGCGAAACGCTTTGGCGGTTCCGCAACGGCGATGCCGACTACACGCTGTGGATCGCCTATTCGCTGCCCGAGGAGGCCGGCGACATCGGGCCGCTGGTTACCGCCTTTGCCGGACTTCTCGCCTCGCGCTGAGGCGCGCCGCGCTCCAACGATGCGAGCGGCATTTTCCCTTGCGCAATGCAGGCGGCTTGCCGCTAGACTTGCCGATATCGAACCTGCCGGGGAGCACCGCCTGCCATGCTGCGACTGCTGTTGTTGAGACATGCGAAATCCGACTGGGGCCATCCCGGCCTTTCCGATTTCCAGCGCCCGCTCAACGAACGCGGCCGGCAGGCAGCCCCCGAGGTCGGCTCCCACATGGCCCGGCACGGCCTGCAGCCCTCGCGCATTCTCTGCTCGACTGCCCAGCGCACACGAGAGACGCTCGCCGCACTCCTTCCCGCCCTTTCGGGCGAGGCCGACATCCGTCTGACGCGGGCGCTCTACGACGAGTCCGATCTCGATTATCTCGACATCATCCGCAGCCATGGCGGCACGGCGCGCAGCCTGCTGGTGGTCGGGCATAACACGGCGACGCAGGACACCGCCCTGTCGCTGATCGGCACCGGCAATCCGGCGCTGCGCGAGGCGATTGCCGCCAAGTATCCGACCGCCGCACTGTCGGTGATAGACTTCGATGCAGCAGACTGGTCGGCGGTCACGCCAGGTTCCGGGCGGGTCGTCGCCTACTGCCTGCCGCGGCATCTGGCGGCCACCTCCTCCATGTCGGCCCTGCCCGAGGCGGCCAACGACGGCACGCCTGCGCAGGACCGCTGAACCGGGACGCGCTTGCAACGCCCGCCCAGCTTCCCCACATGGGTCGGCGGAGAACCATCTTGACGCAGCGAAGCTTTCTGACCCGCGTGACCGACGAGGTCCGCTACTCCATCGAGAACATCACGGAGACCGCATCGACGCTCGGCACGCCGACGCTGCGGCTCGGCGTCACCGGCTTGTCGCGCGCCGGCAAGACGGTGTTCATCACCGCGCTGGTGCATAACCTGATCCATGGCGGCCGGCTGCCCCTGTTCGAGGCGGCTGCCGGCGGGCGCATCGCCCGCGCCTATCTGGAGCCGCAGCCGGACGACAACGTGCCGCGCTTCGACGTCGAGGCGCATGTCGACACGTTGCTGAAGGAGCGCGTGTGGCCGCAGTCGACCCGGCAGGTCTCGGAACTGCGGCTCACCATCGAGTTCGAATCCACCCATTTCCTGTCGCGGGCCCTCGGCCGCGGCAAGCTGCATCTCGATATCGTCGACTATCCCGGCGAATGGCTGCTCGACCTGCCCTTGCTGGAGAAGGACTTCCGCACCTTCTCCGCCGAGGCCCTGACGCGCGCCCGCGAGGCCGGACGCGAAGAGGTGGCAGCCGCTTATCTCGCGATCCTGGCCGAGACAGATCCAGGCGCGGAAGCCGACGAGCAGCAGGCCCGCCGGCTCGCTGCCGCCTATACCGATTACCTGCGCGCCTGCCGCGAGGACGAGCGGGCGCTCTCCATGCTGCCGCCGGGCCGCTTCCTGATGCCGGGCGACCTGGAGGGCTCGCCCGCCCTCACCTTCGCCCCGCTCGATCTGACGGGCCATGACGGCACGCTCAAGCCCGGCTCGCTGGCGGCGATGATGGAGCGCCGCTACGAGGCCTACAAGAAGCACGTGGTTCGCCCGTTCTTCCGCGATCATTTCGCCCGGCTCGACCGCCAGATCGTGCTGGTCGACGCGCTCAACGCGCTGAATGCCGGCCCGGCTGCGCTGGCCGACCTGGAGGCTGCGCTTGCCGAAATCCTCTCGGCCTTCCGGCCCGGCAAGGTCGCGCGGATCTTCTCGATCTTCGCGCGACGCATCGACCGCATCCTGTTCGCCGCCACCAAGGCCGATCACCTGAACCGCGCCGATCACGACCGGCTGGAAGCCATTCTCGAGCGGCTCGTCGGACGGGCGATCAAGCGCGCCGAATACGGCGGGGCCGAGGTCGACGTGCTGGCGCTCGCCGCCATCCGCGCAACGCGCGAGGCGAGCCTCACCCACGACGGCGAAACGATGCCGGCGATCCTCGGCACGCCGCTGACCGGCGAGCGCGTCAACGGCGAGACCTATGACGGACGCTCCGAGATCGCGCTGTTCCCCGGCGACCTGCCCGACGACCCCGAGGTGCTGTTCGCCGCCGATGCGCCCGCCTCCTCCGTCCGTTTCGTCCGCTTCCGCCCGCCCGAACTGCAGGTGACGGCAGAAGGTGTGAAGCTGTCGCTGCCGCATATCCGCCTCGACCGCGCCTTGCAGTTCCTGATCGGAGATCGTCTGGCATGACTTCAAGCGACGACAGGTCGCGCCGCGAGCGCAAACCGGCCGCCTTCCGCCTGGACGACGCCCGCGTGCGCATGAGCGCCGAGGAAGACCTGCAGCCGACCCTGTCCGGCGAGGCGCGGATCGTCCCGACCCGGGAGGGCGAGATCGCCGGACTGCCCGCACCCGAGCGCAAGCGCGGCATCCGCTGGGGCCGCTGGTTCGCCGCAGGCCTCGGCGGCCTCGCCTCGCTGGCGATCGGGCTGTCCATCGACGCGCTGATCCGCGACCTCTTCGCGCGCAACGACTGGCTCGGCTGGCTGGGCATCGGCCTTGCCGCTCTTGCAGCGCTCGGCGCGCTGGGGCTGATCTTCCGCGAGATCTTCGGGATCCTGCGCCTGCGCCATATCGAGGACCTGCGCAAGACCTTTGCCGTGGCGGCCGAAACCGACGACCAGGACAAGGCGCGCGCCGGTATCCGCGAACTCGTCGCCCTTTACGGCGAACGGCCGGAAACCGCCCGCGGCCGCAACGCCCTGAGCGGCCACATGCGCGAGATCATCGACGGCCGCGACCTCATCGTCCTGGCCGAGAGGGACCTGCTGAAGGAGCTGGACGCACGCGCCGTGCGCATCGTCAAGGACAGCGTCAAGCGGGTGTCCGTCGTCACCGCCGTCTCGCCGCGTGCCGCGCTCGACCTTGCCGTCGTGCTGATCGAGAACCTGCGGATCATGCGTCGCCTCGCCACCCTCTATGGCGGCCGCCCCGGCCTTATCGGCTTCTTCAGGCTCGCCCGCCACGTCGCCGCGCATCTCGCCATGACCGGCGGCATGGCGGCCGGCGACAGCCTCGTCTCGCAGCTACTCGGCCACGGGCTCGCGGCGCGGCTCTCCGCCCGCCTCGGCGAAGGCGTCGTCAACGGACTGCTGACCGCCCGTGTCGGCATCGCCGCCATCGAGGTCTGCCGCCCGGTGCCCTTCATCGGCAAGCGGGGGCCGGGCGTCTCCGACGTGATGGGCGAGCTGTTCCGGGCAGATCCCGAAGCCAAGGCCTTGCTGGAAAAGGCGGAAGGCCGCCCGCAAGACGAGCGCTCCTGACCCGCTCCCGCCGCAAACGCCCGCTCGACAAGCGCCCGCGTTCTTCCTAACCTTCGCCCATGTTCCTGACCTTCCTCACCAACCTGCGCGCCGCCGGTCTGCCCGTCTCCTTGCGGGAATACCTGACCTTGATGGAAGCGCTGAAGGCCGACCTCGCCGACAAGAGCGTGGAGGACTTCTATTACCTCTCGCGCGCCTGCCTGGTGAAGGACGAGGCCAATCTCGACCGGTTCGACCGGGTGTTCGGCCAGACCTTCAACGGCCTGGAGCTCGGCGGCGGCGACGGCACGCAGGCCCGCGAGCTGCCCGAGGAGTGGCTGCGCAAGCTCGCCGAAAAGCACCTCACCGAGGAAGAGAAGGCGCAGATCGAGGCGCTCGGCGGTTTCGAGAAGCTGATGGAGACCCTGCGCGAGCGGCTGAAGGAGCAGAAAGACCGGCACCAGGGTGGCAGCAAGTGGATCGGCACGGCCGGCACGTCTCCCTTCGGCGCCTATGGCTACAATCCCGAAGGCGTGCGCATCGGCCAGTCGGAAAGCCGCCATCGCCGCGCCGTGAAGGTCTGGGACAAGCGGGCCTTCCGCGACCTCGACGGCACGGTGGAACTGGGCACCCGCAACATCAAGGTCGCCCTCAAGCGCCTGCGCCGCTTCGCCCGCCAGGGCGCCCATGACGAGCTCGATCTCGACGACACGATCCGCGCCACCGCCCATCGCGGCCTGCTCGACATCCGCATGCGCCCCGAGCGGCGCAACGCCGTGAAGGTGCTGCTGTTCTTCGATATCGGCGGCTCGATGGACGATCATGTGCGGGTCTGCGAGGAGCTGTTTTCCGCCGCGCGCTCCGAGTTCAAGGTGATGGAGTATTTCTACTTCCACAATTGCCCGTATGAATTCGTCTGGAAAAACAACGCCCGCCGCCATTCCGAGCGCATCCCGACCTGGGACGTGCTGCACAAGTACGGCCCCGACTACAAGCTGATCTTCGTCGGCGACGCCTCGATGAGCCCCTATGAGATCGCCTATGCCGGCGGCTCGGTGGAGCACTGGAACGAGGAGGCCGGCTCGGTGTGGATCGACAGGCTGGCAAGCCACTACGCGCGCAGCGTCTGGCTGAACCCGGTAGCCGAGCGCCACTGGGGCTACACCCATTCGATCCAGATGATCAAGAGCTGATGGACGGCCGGCACTATCCCTTGACGCTGAACGGGCTCGAGGCGGCGATGAAGGAGCTGTCGCGGTAGCACGGCGCGAAACTGGAACGATCTCGTAACTTTTGACGATGCAGTTAAGGCTTACGCAACGGAAAATCGTCATATCTGACGATGGTCCTCACCAATGTAGGCAGCGCTGCCCATGAAATCCCTCCGCATTTCCCAGAAGATTCCCTTGATGGTGGCCGCTGCCGTTGCGATGGCAACGGTGATCACCGCCGTTGTCGGATACGAAACATCGCGAGCAGAGCTCTATGCCTCCTCGCTGGAATCGATGCGGGCGACGGGCGCCTCCCGGAAATCCGAACTCTCCAGCTATCTTGGGAGCATCAAGGAGGACCTGCTGCTCCTCGCCGCAAATCCGACGGTGAGCGGGGCCATCGACCGCCTGCGCGACACCTATCGCGAAACGCTGCCGGCGGGCGGCGCGAACGCAGCCCTCCGCCAGGCCTATATCGACGGCAACGTCTATCCTGCGGGCGAGAAGTACAAGCTCGATGCCGCCGGCGACGGGTCCGCCTATTCCGCGGCGCATGCGGCGCTGCATCCCTGGTTCCGGCAGGTCCAGCAGACCCGCGGCTATTACGACCTGTTCCTGATCGATGCCGACGGCAACGTCGTCTACTCGGTCTTCAAGGAAGCCGATTTCGGCACCAACGTCCTGAACGGCGAGTGGCGCGCAACCGGGCTCGGCGAAGTCTTCCGGAACCTGCGCGCGGCGGCATCGGCCGGCGCGGTGGAGTTCGTCGACTTCGCGCCCTATGCGCCCTCGGCCGACGCGCCGGCCGGCTTCATCGCCGCGCCGCTGCTGGCCGACGGTGGCAGCTTCAAGGGCGCGCTGGTCTTCCAGATGCCGATCGACCGCATCAATTCGGTGATGAACAACGCGACCGGCCTCGGCAAGAGCGGCGAGACCTACATCGTCGGCTCGGATTTCCTGATGCGCTCGGAAAGCCGCTTCCGCAAGCAAGGCGAGCCGTCCGCGATCCTCGCCCGCAAGTCCGACACCCCCTCGGTGCGCGCCGCCCTTTCCGGCGAAAGCGACGTCGCCCTGTCGACCGACTACCGGGGCCACGAGGTCATCGCCGCCTACATGCCGCTGAGCTTCAACGGCACCAACTGGGCGATCATGTCCGAGATCGACCTTGCCGAGGTCCAGGCCCCGATCGACGCCATGGCCCTGCGCTTCGCCCTGATCGGCGGCGCGGTGGTGCTGGTGATGGGCGTCGGCGGCTTCCTGTTCGCCCGCACGGTCTCCCGTCCGATCAGCCGCATGAACGTTGCGATGCGCGAGATCGCCGAGGGCGACCTGTCCGTTGCCGTGCCCGACACCCAGCGCAAGGACGAGATCGGCGAGATGGCCGCGGCGGTTCAGGTGTTCAAGGACAACGCGCTCGAGGTGAAGCGGCTGGAGGCGGAGCAGGCGAAAAGCCAGGCCCGGATCGAGGCCGAAGCCCGCGCGGCGCGGGCGAAGCTGGCGGACGACTTCCAGAGCGCGGTCGGTGGCATCGTCGAGACCGTGGCATCGGCTGCGACCGAAATGCTGGCCGCGGCCAACAGCCTGTCGGAAGGCGCCTCGGGCACGTCCCAGCGCTCGCAGGTCGTTGCGTCGGCTGCCGAGGAAGCCAGCAGCAACGTGCAGGCGGTCTCCAGCGCCGCCGAGGAACTGACCAGCTCGATCTTCGAGATCGGCCGGCAGGTGGAGGAATCCCAGTCGATCTCGCAGACCGCGGTCGAGAGCATCGATGCGACCAACGTCAAGGTCGGCGAACTGTCGACGGCGGCCAACCGGATCGGCGAGGTCATCGCGCTGATCACCGACATCGCCGAGCAGACCAACCTGCTGGCGCTCAACGCCACCATCGAGGCGGCCCGTGCCGGCGAGGCCGGCAAGGGCTTTGCCGTGGTGGCCGCGGAGGTCAAGTCGCTCGCCAACCAGACCGCCCGGGCGACGGAGGAAATCGGCGGCCAGGTCAAGGACATCCAGAACTCGACCCGCAGCACGGTCTCGGCGATCACGGAAATCGGCAGAACCGTGCGGGACATGAGCCAGGTCTCGGCCGCGATCTCGGGCGCCGTCACCCAGCAGAATGCGGCCACCCAGGAGATCGCCAGCAACATCGCCCAGGTCGCCGTCGGCATGACCGAGGTGAGCTCGACCATCGTCATGGTCAACACCTCGGCGCAGGAGACCGGGGCCTCGAGCAGCCAGCTGCTGGCCTCGGCGAACGAGCTCTCCGGCCAGGCCGAGCTGCTGCGGCGCGAGGTCGACACGTTCCTGGCGACCGTCCGCGCGGCCTGAGACAGGACGTGAGGAAAGCCGGCAACCGCGGGGCAACGCGGTTGCCGTATTCCCCGTTTGGTGCGGCTCGCGGCAGCCGGCTATCCCCGTTTTCGCGCTGAAACCGCCCGGAACGGGTTATCCCCGCCCCGAAGCCCTCTCCCCGCGCTGTCCCCGCCGCCGACCTTGAGCACGCGCCGGCCAAAGCAGTCCCCGTCCCCCACCTGTCCCCTGGAGCACAGGAAAGCGATTTCGCGCGGAATTGACGGAATTTCGGCGAATTTCGAGAATTCGACATCAAAATCCGTCTCAATTCGCCGCAAATTTCGAGAAACCGGCGAAAACCGGCGCATTTCGCCCGCAGGCCCCGGGGACAAGCTTCAAGCCGGCCGCTCAGTCGCCGAAATAACGGCCCGGCGTCACGCCGAAGGACTTCTTGAACGAGGCGACGAAGGCACTCGGCCCCTCGTAGCCGAGCCGGTCGGACACCTCGCCGACGGACAGGCCCTGCGACAGCCACTCGACCGCCTTCATCAGCTTGGCCTGCTGCCGCCACGCCCGGAAGGAGAGACCCGTCTGCGCCGGGAAGTGCCGCTCGAAGGAGCGCAGCGACAGGTTGGCCCGGGCCGCAAGGTCGCCGGCCGACAGGTCGGCGGCCGGGTCCTCGATCAGCGGGCGGATCGCCTCGCGCAGACGCGGCTCCTCCGGGATCGGCAGATGCAGCGGCGCGACGCGCGAGGCGGCGATCTGGTCGACGAGCACGGCGGCCAGCCGCCCGGTCGGGCTGCCCGGATCGTAGTCCGGCGCCGAGCCCATGAAGGCGAGGATAAGCTCGCGCAGCAGCGGCGTCACATGCACGACGAAGGGCGTTTCCGGCATGGTCGGCAACCCGTCGGGCCGCATGTAGAGGAAGCGGACGTCGGTTTCCGTGTGATAGTTGGAATGATGGACGATGCCGGGCGGGATGAAGATCGCCCGCTCGGGCGGCACGACGAAGCTGCCGCCCTGCGTCACCACGGTGACCGACCCGCGCAGGATGTGAAACAGCTGCGCCCGCTCGTGCATGTGCGGCTTGGTGACGGCGCCGGGCGGCTCCGTTCCCACGAAGGAGATGATGGGGTCCGGATGCTCCTCCGGAAACTTGTTGAGCCGCAGCGGATGGATCACGGGATCACCGATATCGGAAGACCGGCGGCCAGCATACAGGCCCGGTCGCGATGCAGGCAATGCACCGCGCCTCTCCTTTCGCGCCCACCGCCCACGCCCGCGAGATGCGGCGGCACGCCCTTTTCCTTTCCATCGATCATGACATGCAAAAATAAAACCCGAAAGAGCCGCCAAAAATATTTCAGATAATAAAATAAAAAACCTGAAAACCGTGCTACAGTACAAATGCTTCATGATCGAACTCAACTCGAAATCATGATCAATTTTGCTACTCGAAAGAAGCCCGGCAAGAAACGATAGCCATCGGGCTGATCGCGGCGGCACCACCAGAAAACACCACGACGACCGTTCCCGCATCGCCTGGCCCGACCCGGAAGACGCCGGGCTCCATCCGGACCTGTGAAGGTCGACATCCCGACCGCGCGATCCGTCGTCCGTTTCACATCATCCTGTCTCGTGTCCGACGTCGTCGAGCCACGGGCCCCGGATGCCTGGCGGGCGATCCGGGAGGAAGAAGCACCCGAGGACCGTTTCCGGATCGCGCGGCGAGGATCGGAACCTCCATCGACCTGCCGGCAATCCGAGTGCGGACAGCGATACGGCCGCTGCTGCCGGTCAAACAGGCCGAGAAAGATGCCGTGACCGAAAAGGAAAATCAGAGATGACCGCAACAAGCGTTTCCCGGCGCAGGCCCGCTGCGCCCACCGCCGAGCCGCGGCTGCACCTGCTGGCGATCGGCCAGGATGTCCGGCTGAAGAGCACAAGGGGCAGGCAGGCCGCCAAGGGCGACATCTACCGCATCACCGGCGTCATGCCCGTCGAATCGGGCGCCCCCCAATACCGCATCCGCAATGCCAACGAGAACCACGAGCGGGTGGCGATGCAGGACGAACTGGAGCCGCTCGACGCACCGGGCTCCAACGCACAATCAACCTTGATGGAAAGGACATTTGGATATGGCCAAAGGACAGAAGCGTAGCAACCGGGAGATCCGCAAGCCCAAGCAGGCGAAGGCGGAGGCAAAACCCGAGGTTCCCTTCGCCAACCGGGTCAAGCTCTCCGCCATGGAGGCTGCCTCGCGCCAGAAGGGCAAGAGCTGACGATCAGACAGCCCATCTGCGGGGAAGCGAATGAAAGTCGTGATCAGGTTCTTTCGGGTCCGCGAGGCGGACGGGGCGCATGCCGTCGTCGGCTGCGAAACGGTCGACGCCGTCGATCAGGACGATGCCGTCGCGCAGGCCACCCGCCTGCTCGACACCCTCGACATGCCGCAAAGGCCCGACGGCGTCACGATCACCGATGCCGACGGGACACCCTTCCATTTCGCCTTCTTCACGCGAAGACGCTACACGATGGACAACGACAACCATGAGCACGGTGACGCATGAGCCCTTTCGTGACGCAGCCGCGATAGACATCAGTCTCGGCGACGACGTCGCCGCCGCCAATGATGTGCGGGGGGACGTCCGGGAGGACGTCCGGCTGGACGACTATTTCGGCCGGCGGATCGAAGAGGACCGGACCTGGACGATCTACCACGTCTATACCGGCGTCCCTGCCTTCTCTGACGGCATGGGCATGACAGGTCTGAGCCGCACGGATGCCACGCGCGGCATGCGGCTCCTCAACAGCCGCCACGCAGAGCACAGGGCGCATCGAGAGAAGCAGCAAGCGACGCAGCAGGCGACGCAGCACAACCGTCTCTCGGCTTTCCTGCGGGCAGCCTGGCGCAGGACCGCCGGCCGGCCGCGGCACTGAGTCGTCCGGCGACCCGTTGAAACGCCGAAATCCGTCCGCCAAACCTCGATGAAGGGAGCAGTCCCACACATGTTCATTCGCTGCGGCTATGAGATCAGGCTGGAATGCCAGCAACCCACCGCGCTGGTCTGCCTGATGTCGATCGAGGACGCACGTGCAGCAGACATCCGGCTGCCGGAGACCTTCAGCACCTCCCCCGACGTTGCGACCCTCCTCTATCGCGACCTGTTCGGCAATCGCTGCCGCAGGATGATGGCGCCTGCCGGAGAATTCACCATCCGCAGCGATGCAACGGTTTCGGACAGCGGCCGCACGGACTGGATCCGGCGCGGCGCGCGGGAAATGCCAGTCGAGACCCTGCCCGACGGCTGCCTCGTCTTCCTGATGGGCAGTCGCTACTGCGAAACCGACCATCTCAGCCAGACGGCGTGGGACCTGTTCGGGTCGCTGCCGCCGGGATGGCAGCGGGTGCAGGCAATCTGCGACTTCGTCCACCAGCACCTGCAGTTCGACTATATGCAGGCCAGGGCCACACGCACGGCCTTCGAGGCCTACAACGAGCGCGTCGGCGTGTGCCGCGACTTTGCCCATCTCGCCCTGACGTTCTGCCGGTGCCTGAACATTCCCGCCCGCTACGTAAACGGATATCTCGGCGACATCGGCGTGCCGGTGGTCGATCCCATGGACTTCAGCGCCTGGATCGAGGTCTTCCTGGACGGGGAATGGCACACGTTCGACCCGCGCAACAACACGCCGCGGATTGGCAGGGTCGTTGTCGCAAGGGGCCGGGATGCCGCGGACATTCCGCTGATCAACTCCTTCGGCCCGCACCTGCTGAAAGAGTTTCGCGTCTGGGCCCACGAGGACCGGATCCCGGCATAACCCAGCCGCTCACCCGGCCCAGAACGCCCTTGCCTGCGGCGACAGGGTCGCGAGGACCCGGTCGAGCGCGGCCTCGTCGCAGCAGGCGCGCAGGGCCCGGGCGACATCGGCGATGCTGGTGTCGGGGGCGAAATTGTGATGCCGGCGTAGGGCCTGCACCTCGCGGGTCATGGTCTCGCGGTCCGCGAAGGGGCGCACCGGCGCCTCGACATCCCAGTCGGCGATGAACAGGGCGCGGGCAACCGCCGGCAGGACCTGCGCGAAGCGGATCGCATCGGCAAGCTCCAGGCGCTGGCGAAAGACCAGGAACACGCCCTGGACCATCGTGTAGGTCTGGTTGCGGGTCGAGAGCCCGGCAGTGTCGCGGGCGATCTCCAGCAGGCGGTCGAAATCGGTGGCGGCATTCTGGTAGTCGGACGGCAGGGTCATGGCGGGGCCTCAGCGCGCCTTTCGGGTCTGGCCGGGCGGCATGCCGGTCACCCGCTTGTAGGCGCGGCTGAACGCGGCCTGCGACTGGTAGCCGAGACGATAGGCGACCTCGTCGACCGCCATCCGGTCGCGCGACAGCCACTGCGCCGCAAGGCGCATCCGCAAGGCGGCAACGTAGCGCAGGGGCGTGGTGCCGGTGGCGGAGGCGAACCGCTCGGCGAAAACCGACCGGGAGCTGCCCATCGCTGCCGCCATTTCCGCCAGCGTCCAGTCATGCGCCGGATTCTGGTGCAGAGCCACCAGCACCCGGCCGAGACGCTCGTCGCGCAAGGCCGCGACCCAGCCCGTGGCATCGCCGCAGCCGCACTCGACCCAGGTGCGGATCACCGACACCGCCACCGCCTCGGCCAGGCGCGCCAGGATCGTCGCCGAACCGGCACGGTTCGCCGTCATCTCGCGCTCCATCGCGTCGAGCAGCGGGCGCACCTCCGGCTCCTCGCCGGCCGGCGCGCTGACGAGCAGGAAACCCGGCATCAGCTCGATCAGGGGATGCAGCGTGTCGAGCTCCAGCTCCATCCGCGCCGAAAAGATCAGCGCATCGCGGGAGCGGCACTCCTGCTCCAGCGTTTCGACGACGCAGCACATGTCGGGACATAGCGGCACCGATTCGTAGGTCTCGAACGCCCGCACCAAGGCCCCGCCCCCGGAGACGATGGCGTGTTCGCCGCCGCGCGGCAGCAGCACCGCATCGCCGCAGGACAGCGGCAGCATCGCGCCGTCCGCGGCCTTCAGGAACGCCGTGCCGCCGGCAACGAAGTGGAACCGCGCTTCCCGCGCGCCCGGAAAGCCGACGCCGAAGGGCGGCGACAGCCGAAACTTGTTGTAACTGGCCCCGCGCAGGCGCATGCCGGTCAGCAACTCGCTGACAGGGTCTGCTGGCGCCACCGGGCGAATTTCGGACGATCGATCAAGCATGGCGGAATTCATGTCATGGATCGTCCGGAAAATCCATCCATCTTGGGATCAACACTTATCGAACGTGGACAATCCCATGACAGACAGAACTCCTGCTGCCGCCTCCCCGGCAGCCTCCCCGCCGGCCTCGACGGCCGGCGCCTGGGCCGCCGTCTTCGCCATGAGCCTCGGCGTCTTCAGCCTTGTCGGCGCCGAATTCCTGCCCGCCAGCCTGCTGACGCCGATGGCGGACGACCTGCGCATCAGCGAGGGCCTGGCCGGACAGGCGGTCACCGCCACGGCGGCGATGGGCGTGGTCGCAAGCCTGCTCGTCGCCGCCTTCACACACCGGATCGACCGACGGCACGTGCTGATCGGCTTCTCGCTGCTGCTGATCGTCTCCAACCTGATCGTCGCGTTTGCCGGCAGCGTCGAGGTGCTGCTGGCCGGCCGGCTGCTGCTGGGCGCGGCGCTCGGCGGCTTCTGGTCGCTCTCCACCGCCGTCGTGATGCGGCTGGTGCCGGAGGCCAGCGTGCCCAAGGCCCTGTCGATCATGGTCTCGGGCGTCTCGGCCGCCACCATCTTCGCCGCCCCGGTCGGCAGCTATGTCGGCGACCTGCTGGGCTGGCGCTTCGTCTTCGCCGGCGCTGCCGGTCTGGCCGTCCTGGTGCTGGCGGTGCAGGTGGCGACCCTGCCCAGCCTGCCGCCGCGCGGCCGCACCCGGCTGTCGACCCTGGTGGAGCTGATGTCGCGCCGCCACGTCGCCCTCGCCATGCTGGCGGTGCTGCTGGTCTTTGCCGGCCACATGTCGCTGTTCACCTATATCCGGCCGTTCCTGGAGACAGTGACCGGCATCGGCGTGACCGCGATCTCGGCGACCCTGCTGGCCTTCGGCGTCGCCAACTTCGCCGGAAACTACCTCGGCAGCATGCTGGTGGCCCGCTCGCTGCGCCTGACGCTGGCGCTGGCGCCGCTGGCGATTGCCGGGCTCGCCGTCCTGATGACCAATCTGGGTGCCGACTTTCCCTCCGCGCTGGCCATCGTGACCCTGTGGGGCCTCGCCTTCGGCACCGTGCCGGTCGCCTGGTCGGCCTGGGTGTCGCGCGCGGTCGCGGACGAGCCGGAAAGCGCCGGCGGCCTGCTGGTCGCGGCGATCAACCTGGCGATTGCCGCCGGGGCCGCCGTCGGCGGACTGGTGCTGGACCTCAGCGGCGTCACCAGCGTGTTCCTGACCAGCAGCTCGGTGCTGGCCCTGGCCACGCTGACCGTGCTGGCCGGCGTGCAGACCGGGCGCGCACCCGCACGGGCCTGATCCGTCTTCGACGAAACACCCGCCGCGGATCCTGTCCGCGGCGGGTCATGGCGATTGACAAACATAAATTGACAAAATGGCGATAACACGCAAATCGCCTCCCGCTGTAATGAAGGACAACACGGGTCGCCGAGCGACCTTCTTTCTGCAGGGCCGAGCCGGGCCATTGCCGGCGGGCCGGACCTGCGCGTCCTTCCTGTGATTTGCGGAAAGCCTGCGATGCGAGAGCCTGCCCCCAACACCACGCCGGACCCGGTTCCGGCCTTCGCCGCCGCGGAAGCCGGCGCAGCCATTCCCGGAACACGGCCTGCCGGCGGCGCGCCGACCGGCACCGGCTGGCGGTCGCCGCTGATCCTGCTGATGATCATGGCGGCGGCGATGCAGCTGTCCTTCGCCGCCTGGTGGAACCTCATGAACAACTTCGCGGTTCATGAGCTCGGCTTCACGGGCCGCGAGATCGGCATCCAGCAGTCGATCCGCGAGATCCCGGGCCTGCTCGCCTTCACCGCGATCTACCTGCTGCTGTTCCTGCGCGAGCAGACGCTGGCCTATCTGTCGCTCGGACTGCTGGGCATCGGCGTCGCCGTCACCGGCTATTTCCCGACGATCTGGGGCTTCTACCTGACCACGCTCGTGATGTCGGTCGGCTTCCACTACTACGAGACGATGAACCAGTCGCTGTCGCTGCAGTGGCTGCCGAAGGAACGGGCCGCGGCCGGCATGGGCAAGATCCTGTCCATCGGCGCGGCTGCCCAGCTCGTCGCCTATGGCATGATCTTCGTCGCCTGGAAGACCTTCGAGCTCAGCTTCACCACGGTGTTCCTGTTCGCCGGCCTGCTGACGCTGGTGGTGCTGGCATTCCTTGTCGTCGCCTTCCCGCAGTTCCGCGAAGGCGTGCCGCAGCGCAAGCAGCTGGTGCTGCGCAAGCGCTACTGGCTCTACTACGCGCTGACCTTCATGGGCGGTGCCCGCCGGCAGATCTTCACCGTCTTCGCCGGCTTCCTGATGGTCGAACGCTTCGGCTACGACGTCCACGAGGTGGCAGCGCTGTTCCTGATCAACGGCGCGGTGAACATGCTGCTGGCGCCGAAGATCGGCGCCTGGATCGGCAAGGTCGGCGAAAAGACGGCGCTGACGGTGGAGTATATCGGCCTGATCCTGGTGTTCACGACCTACGCCTTCGTCACCAACGCGCATCTGGCCGGCGCGCTCTACGTGATCGACCACGCCTTCTTCGCGATCGCCATTGCGATGAAGACCTATTTCCAGAAGATCGCCGACCCGGCCGACATCGCGCCGACCGCCGGCGTCGCCTTCACCATCAACCACATCGCCGCGGTGTTCATCCCGGCACTGTTCGGCCTGATCTGGCTGGTCTCGCCGGCCGCCGTGTTCCTGATCGGAGCGGCCATGGCCTGCGTCAGCCTGGTGCTGTCGCGGCTGGTGCCGGACGCGCCGGACGAAGGCAACGAGGTGGTGTTCTTCTGGCGCAAGCCTGCCGCCGCCCCGGCGGAGTGAGCCTCACCCGGCTGCAGTGCCGGCGAGAAACGACAGAGCGGCCGGGCCAAATGCCCGGCCGTTTCGTTTTGCAGCGGGTTTGCCTGACGCTGCCGGCTGCGACAGGGTGATCTGACTGTGATCTGACTGCGATCTGGCGGCCGGCAAATGCGCAAGTTCTGTCAGGCGGCATCCTGTAGCACTCGTCCTGCACCAACCGGGATCGGACAGACATGCAACGCCCCTCGACCGGCCTCGACTACGCCCAGCGCATCGCCCGCGTGGTCGACCACATCGCCCGTCATCTCGATATGCCGCTGGATGTGGCGACACTGGCGGAGATCGCCTGCTTCTCTCCCTTCCATTTCCACCGGATCTACCGGACCCAGACGGGCGAGACCATCGCCCAGACGGTGAGACGCTATCGCCTGCACCGGGCAGCGGCGGACCTGGTGGGAGGCGAATTGCCCGTGCCCCGCATCGCGCGGCGCGCCGGCTACGCAAGCACGGAGGCCTTCACGCGGGCGTTCGCCGCCCATTACGGCACCCCGCCCGCGGCGTTCCGCGACCTGCCCCGCGACCCGGTGCTCTGCTACCAGACGCAACAGGGAGACGAGACCATCATGGAAAACCTTCAGGTCCGGATCGAGGACATGGATGCGCTGCGCCTTGCCGGCATCCCCCACAAGGGGCCATTTATCGAGATCGGCAGCACCTTCGAGAAGACCTTCGCCTTTGCCGGTGGGGCAGGCCTGCTCGGCCCCTCGATGCGGATGATCGGGCTGTATTACGACGACCCGAATTCGGTGCCCGCGCGGGACCTGAGGTCGTTCGCCGCCATCACCCTGCCGGATGGTTTCACGGGCGAGCTGCCCGCGGGCCTGGAGCTGCGGGAGATGCCGGCCGGACGCCATGCGGTCGCGATCCACAAGGGCCCCTATGCGGACCTGCACGTGACCTGGGACCGGCTGTTCTCGGCCTGGCTGCCGCAAAGCGGCGAGGAACCGGACGACAGGCCGACGATGGAGGAATATCTCAACAACCCGCGCGAAACGCCGCAGGCGGATCTTCTGACAGCCGTCTGCCTGCCCCTGAAGGGCTGAGCGGCACGCAGGGCGCAAAAGCGATGGAGAACGGGCCGGGCGCGCAAGCACCCGGCCCTTTCGTCAGGCCTGGCGCTCGGGGATGCGGACGACGAGGCCGTCCATCGCATCCGTCACCTTGATCTGGCAGGACAGGCGCGAGCTCGGCTGGACGTCGTAGGCGAAGTCCAGCATGTCCTCTTCCATCGGCTCGGGCGAGCCGGTGACGCCGGTCCAGGCCTCGTCGACATAAACGTGGCAGGTGGCGCAGGCGCAGGCGCCGCCGCACTCCGCCTCGATCCCCGACACCATGTTCTTGATGGCGTTTTCCATCACGGTCGAACCGACGGGGGCATCCACGACAGTTTCGGCACCGTCGGCGGCGATATAGGTGATCTTGGGCATTGGCGGCTGGTCTCGGCGCTGGAATGGCACGGAAAGAACTCGCCTTCGACATAACCAATCACGCCGAAACGTCAAGCATCGTGCCGCAGGTCGAAGCCGCGGGCCCTCACTCGCGCAGCAGGGCCTCGATGAAGGCCTCGGCCTCCTCGACCGTTCCCGCCAGCACCGGAAGGTCGGCCGGCGCGCCCTCGTCGAGCGCCGCCTGCTGCCGTTCGGCCGCCCCGGCAACGCCCCAGGCGCCGATCCCCTTGGCGGAGCCCAGCAGCGTGTGCAGCAGGCGCCGCAGCGCCGCCTCGTCGCCGGCCTCCTGCATGCGCGCCACCAGCATCCGCGCCTGCACGGCGAAGAGCCGCAGCACCTCGCGCTCCAGATCGCGATTGCCGAGCGTGTGGCGCGTCAGATGCGCCAGATCGACCGGCGCGTCGGGGGCGGAGGCAGGCTCTCCCCGACCGGGGCCGGCATCGGAATGTCTCGCTGTTGCCTGCATGACGGCGGCACCTCTCGTCGCTGGCGAGGCTGGCAAGCGCTCGCGCATGGGTCTGCCGTCCAAAATCGTTAAAAGGCGCGAAAACCGGGTTAAGCATGCCGGCGATTTCCACCGGCCCGGCCAACAAAGTGAATCCTTGGTTAACGCGCGTAAACACTTCGGTCCCGCCTTGGGGCCGGACGGATGCCGCCGTGCCCCTTCTCGCCGGCGAAATGCGCGGCGACCGGACAAAGTCGCACGGCCTCTCGCCAGGGTGCCGCGCTCACCCCTGCGCCGATGCCAAGGCGGCCGCGCGGCCCGCCTCCGTCAGCCGGCAGACGAGCCAGTCAGGCTTGATCGGATTGGAAAACCAAGGCTCTGCCCATCCTGCGGCAATGCAGGCGCGGATGGTCTTTTCGGCGACACGTCGTCCGTCCGCATCGAACAGCGGCAGCTTGCCGCCCGCCTGATCGAGCCCCCTGGCAAGCCATGCCGCCTGCACGGCGGAGGGTGCGCGCGCTCCCTTCGAAGGCGCACCGGGTGCACCAACGCTGCCTGTGGAGGACCCGCGTCCCCGCCCTGCCGCAGCCCTGCCCATGAGCCTCATCTCCTTGTCATGACTCTGCAAATTGTTGTTCGCCTCGGCAGATTGTGTCATTAGCTTTAGGTGTGCGGCAAGTTCGGGAGAGCCGCGTCCAGCGACCAGAGGCCGGTCGGCGACGCGACGAGCACTCCTCTCCCGGAAGCGATTCAGGCGCATCGCCGAATCCGTGAAGCCGTGCAAGGTCTTGCGGCGACGTGTTTTGCGCCGCGGCACCCGATGTGTAACGAGTACGGACGCGAGGCGAGTTAGATATGGCAAATCCCCCGAAGGCGAAGGATCCCGCCGAGGCTGCCCTGTCGGCTGTCGAGGAGGCGCTGAAGATCGATTTCGGCGACCTGGACGAAAGCGACAAGGGCAGCGGCAGCGGGTCCGAGACCGCGAGCGCGGGACCGGCAAGCTCCGAGCGCAGCACGAGCGAGCGCTCCGGCGATCTCGCCGCGACGTCTGCGTCCAACGACAGTCAGCGCACGTCGTCCAAGCGCGGCCGCGGCGGCGGGCGCCCGACATCGGCAGCCAACGACGACCGCCGGACCATCGGCAATCTCATCTACGCCCTGCAGCGGCGGCCGAGCTCGGCCCCGTTCTGGTTCGCCCTCGCCCTCAGCGTCGTCTGGGTGGCCGTCGGCTGGTGGCTGGCCTCCGCCATCTTCAGCACCGAACTGTCCAGCGTCCAGAGCGCCGGCGACATCGCGTCCTCGCCCTCGCTCATCCTGCTGTCGGTCGCCGTCGTGGTGCCGGTGCTGTTCTTCTGGGCCATGGCCCTGATGATCTTCCGGGCGCAGGAAATGCGCATCGTCGCCCGCGGCATGACCGAGGTCGCCCTACGCCTCGCCGAGCCGGAGGACGTCGCCAAGGAATCCATCCTCAGCGTCGGCCAGGCCATCCGCCGCGAAGTCGCCGCCATGGGCGACGGCATCGAGCGCGCCATCGCCCGCGCCAGCGAGCTGGAAGTGCTGGTGCACAACGAGGTCTCCTCGCTCGAGCGCTCCTATAACGACAATGAGCTGAAGATCCGCGCGCTGATCGACGAGCTGGTCACCCAGCGCGAGGCGGTGGTTTCCAACGCCGACCGCGTCCGCGACAGCATCACCGGCGCGCATGAGAGCCTGGCGGCACAGCTGCAGGCCACCTCCGAGAAGATCGGCGAGATCACCGACACCGCCACCGACCGCCTGACCGGCGCCATCGAGGCGCGCGTCAGCGAGTTCAACGCGACCGTCGACGGCCGCGTGCGCGAGATCACCGACACGTTCAGCACCGCCGGCGGCGAGCTGATCGACAACCTCGCCTCGCATGGCGAGAGCTACGTCGCCCGCCTCACCGGCACCGGTGAGACGCTGGTCGACAGCATGAGCCGCACGGGCCGCGAATTCGCCGAAACGCTGGAATCGCGCGGCAGCGAGATCAACGACCGCTTCGCGGCGACCGCGACCGAGTTCGTCGAGACCCTGTCGCTGCGCGGCGGCGAGATCAACGACCGCCTGGCGGAAACCTCGGCCAACCTGTTCGAGACGCTGGAGAGCCGCGGCACGGAGATCAACGACACGCTCGCGAGCACCGGCGCGTCCATCGTCGACACCCTGTCGGTGCGCGGCCACGAGATCACCGATGCGCTCACCTCCACCGGCCAGACAGTCGGCGAGACCATCACCCAGCGCGGCGAGGAGATCACCGCCAGCCTGTCGCTGACCAGCGGCAAGCTGATCGACACGATCACCACCCGCACCGAGAACCTGCTGTCGACCCTCGACAGCCGCGTCACGGGCCTCGACGCCTCGCTGGCCGAGACCGGCGACCGGGTGGTCGAGAGCATCTCGCTGCGCGGCCAGGAGGTCACCGACACGATCTCCGTCAAGGGCGCCGAGATCGTCGAGACCCTGTCCTCGCGCACCAGCGAAGTGGCGGAAATCCTGCGCGGAACCGGCGAGTCCATCGTGGTCGACCTGTCGCTGCGCGGCGGCGAGATCGCGTCCAAGCTGGACGAGACGGCCGGCAGCCTGACCGAGACCATCACCGTGCGCGGCACCGAGCTGGCCGACCGGCTCGGCTCCGTCGGCGACAAGATCCACGAGGCCATCTCCGTCAACGGCGAGGCCCTGGACCAGCGCCTGGAGACCCGCAGCCAGGAAATGGCGAAGCTCATCGACGGGCAGACGCGGGCCTTCCGCGCCGCGCTCGACGAAGCTTCCGCGACGCTCGGCACCTCGCTGTCGATGCACACCAGCGACTTCGCCCGCACCCTGTCGGAGACCGGCACCGAGCTGGCCCATCTCATCGGCTCGCGCGGCGAGCGCGTCGCCGGCGAGCTGACCTCCATCGGCGACCGCCTCAGCCAGACCCTGGACGAGCGCGGCACCAGCCTGCAGAGCGGCCTGAGCGGCCATCTGGAGCAGATGGAATACCTGATCGGCGAGCGCGGCACCGAGCTGGTGTCCTCGTTCGAGCGCCGCACCAGCGAGCTGGGCGAAACGCTCGACGGCCGCATCGAGTCGCTGAACTCGACGCTGGACCTGCGTGCCTCGACCATGGCGGAAGCCCTCGACACCCGCATCAGCGGCTTCGACCGGACCCTGTCCGGCGGCATCGAGACCCTGAGCTCGACGCTGGACCTGCGCGCCTCGACCATGGCCGAAGCGCTCGACACCCGCATCAGCGGCTTCGACCGCACCCTGACCGGCGGCATCGAGACCCTGAGCTCGACGCTGGACCTGCGTGCCTCGTCGATGGCGGACGCGCTGGACACCCGCATCAGCGGCTTCGACAAGACCCTGACCGGCGGCATCGAGACCCTGAACTCGACGCTGGACATGCGTGCCTCGTCGATGGCGGAAGCCCTCGACAGCCGCATCAGCGGCTTCGACGAGACCCTGTCGGGCGGCATCGAGCGCCTGTCCACCACGCTGGACGCCCGCACCGGCCAGTTCGAGAAGACCCTCAACGAGCGCACCGTCGCCCTCTCCGACCTGCTGGAAGACCGCTCGCAGGCGATCACCCTGCAGCTGTCCGACAAGGTCGACCAGGTCGGCGAGACGCTGGGCAGCCGCGCCGAGGAAATCGGCACCAGCCTGTCGGAGCGTTCGCGCCTGATCGGCGAGGCGATCGAGCAGCACCTCGTCACCTTCGAGGGCTCCATCGGCTCCAAGGTCGAGCAGGCGGCCAACGCCATGTCCGACAAGGCCGAGCATCTGGCCAGCACCATGTCGCTCGGCACCGAGCGCATCGACCAGGCGCTGGACGCGCGTGCCCGCCAGATCAGCGAAACGCTGATCGCCCGGACCCGCGAGATCGCCGCCGCCTTCGTCGACGGCCAGACCGAGATGTCGAAGTCGCTGGACCAGCGCCTGACCGACGCCGGCGCCGTGCTGTCGCGCCAGAGCCAGGAGCTCACCGACACGCTGTCCGACCGCATCGCGGAGATCAACGTGTCGCTCGGCTCCAAGGTGTTCGAGGTCGCCGAGACCCTGGACAGCCGCTCTGCCGAGCTGGAGCGGATGCTGGCCGAGCGCCTTGCCGCGATCACCGGCACGCTGACCAGCGAGACCGAGCGCGCCCGCGAGACCCTTTCCGAGGTTGTCATCGAGGCCGGCGGCACGGTGGATCGCCTGAGCGGCACGCTTTCGGGTGAAAGCAGCAAGCTCAAGGAGATCATCGAGACGACGCTGGACGAGGCGACCACCAAGCTGGAAGGCGAAGGGGCACGTCTGCGCCAGATCGTCCTCGGCTCGATCGGCGAGGCCCGCGGCGCCCTGCAGAGCGAGAGCGAGAAGGCGGCTGAAGCCATCGTCAGCTCGCTCACCGGCGCCACCGGCAACCTGTCGAGCGAGAGCGAGCGCCTGCGCGAGCTGCTGCTGTCGGCGGTCGGCGAAGCTGCCCGTTCGCTGGCGGCCGAAAGCGAGAAGGCCCGCACCCTGTTCGTCGGCACGCTGGGCGAGATGAGCGGCGCCCTCGGCAGCGAGAGCGACAAGGTCCGCGAGGACCTGACCCGCACCGTCGCCGATGTCGCAGGCACCCTGTCGGCAGAGAGCGAGCAGGCCCGCATGGTGCTGGCCCGCACGGTCGAGGAGATCCGCAACACCGTGTCCGGCGAGGCGGACAGCGTCCGCTCGCAGGTGGCCGGCGCCGTGCGCGCCGCGGCCGACCTCCTGGCCGAGCGCGGCAATGCGGTCGCCGAGGACCTGGTGGCCCGCGCCGACGCCCTCAACGAAGCGCTGGACGAGCGCGCCGGCACGCTGTCGCAGCTGCTCGGCACGGACGGCAACGCCATGGTCACCGCCATCGAGGAGCGGGCCAACGCCCTCACCTCGCGCGTGTCGGAGATCCATGACGCGATCCTGGAGGCGATCACCGTCAAGGGCCGCGACGTCACCGACAACTTCGCCCGCACCGGCCTGGACGCCACCCGCAAGCTGGTGGAAGCCGGCGATGCGCTGGTCGCCACGCTGGACGAGCGCAGCAGCTCGGCGGCGGAGGTGCTCAACAGCACCAAGGCCCAGCTGGAGAGCGACATCAGCAGCCTGCTGAACCGCCTGACCGAGTCCAACAGCCTGCTCAGCGACGTCGTCGCCAATGCCGGCGACAATCTCGGCAAGGTGGAGACCTCCCTGTCGCGCAGCGCCGGCGAGTTCCGCACGGCCATCGACCGGGCGCTCAGCGAGACCACGGCCTCGGCCGGCTCGCTGGAAAACCAGACCTCGGTCCTCAAGCAGGTCTCGCAGGAGGTCCTCACGGACATCTCTTCGCTGGCCAGCCGTCTGGAGGACCATGGCCGCATGCTGAGCGAGGCTGCCAAGAACCTCGACGAGACCAACCGCGAAGTCGACGCCCGCGTCGGCGAGCGCAAGACCGCGATCGAGGAAGTGGCGGACACGCTGCTTGCCAAGACCGAGGCCGTCGACAGCCTGATGCGCACCTTCTCCAAGCAGCTCGAATCGGCCCTGACCGGCGCCGACCAGAAGAGCCGCGAGGTGACCAGCATGCTGACGGCCGCGGCGGAGGCAGCCACCGCATCGGTGAGCGAGCAGTTCGAGTCGATGCGCCTGTCGGCAGGTCTCGAAGGCCAGAAGGCCCGCGAGGCCGTGCGTGCCGCCCAGGACGACATCGTCGCCGAAATGTCGAAGACGCTGTCGGAAGCTTCCGAGCGCTTCACCGAGGCGACGACCCGCATGCGCGACGTCGCCCGCGACGTGCACCGCGAGCTGGAGAAGACCCGCGCCGAACTCAAGCGCGGCATTCTCGACCTGCCGGAAGAGGCGGAGCAGTCCGCCTCGGCCCTGCGCAAGATCGTCAGCGAGCAGGTTCGCGCGCTGACCGAGCTGTCGGAGATCGTCGCCCGCCAGTCGAACGTGCTGGACACCTCGCGCGCCGGTGAGCGTGCGGCGACCGCAACGCTCGCCAATGTCGCGGCGGCGGCAGCTCCGGCCCGCCAGGCTCCGGCCCCGGCTCCCGAGCCGGCGGCTCCGCGCCAGCAGCAGCCTGCGGCTCCCGCACGCGGCGGAGAGATCCGCGGCGAGCTGCGCCGCAAGACCCTGAGCGACTTCGACGCGCCGAAGCCGGCCCCGCAAGCCGAAGCTCCGCGCGCCGGCGGCCAGGGCAAGGGCTGGGTCTCCGACCTGCTGCGCCGTGCCTCGCAGGATGAGGCGCCGGCCGGCGACGAGCCGCAGGGCCGTTCGCCGCTACAGATGGTCGAGTCGCTGAACTCGCTGTCGATCGACATTGCCCGCGCGATCGACCACGAGACGTTCATCGACCTGTGGGACCGCTACAAGCAGGGCGAGAGGCACGTGTTCACGCGCCGCCTCTACACCCTGCAGGGCCAGCAGACCTTCGACGAGATCCGTCAGAAGTATGCGCGCGATGGCGAGTTCCGCTCGGCGGTCGACCGCTACCTGGTCGATTTCGAGCAGCTGCTGTCCCAGGTCTCGCGCAACGACCGCGACAACATCATGAGCCAGACCTACCTGACCTCCGATACGGGCAAGGTCTACACCATGCTGGCGCATGCCAGCGGCCGGCTCGACTGACCCGGCGGGGCGGCATCGCCCCCCTGCCCGGATACGGTTTCATCAAAAGCAAACGCGGTCCCTCGGGGCCGCGTTTGTCGTTTGGGGGGCAGAGGGGATGCACGGCCGCCTCTCCCTCTCGGCTGTCACACCGGGCGTTCCTCGCCCTCGGAGGTCATCCGGGGCAAGCGTAGCGCCGAGCCGGGAGCCATTGGCGCCCTCAGCGGGTGGGAGGCGGGAGACCGTCGTTACGGTCTCCGTCATTCCGGACGGGTCTGCGGTGCAGCCGCATGGCCGGATCCGGAATCCAGCGGATCAGACGCCGCAGGCGCACTTTCTATTCTTCTACGCATTTAAGGCGCGGGCTGACGCCCGCGACTGACATCTGGATGCCGGATCACGCGATGGCGCTTGCGCGCCCCGCGGTCCGGCATGACGGGAATGGGTGTCTGTCGCGCTTGCCTCTCCCTGGCGTCTTCCCGGACGAGGCCGAAGGCCGGTGATCCGGGATCGGGGGGGACTGCGCTTGCGGGTTCTGCCCGGAGCGCACCTCATACGCCCTCGGCTCTCCGGTCCCGGGTCGCAGCTCACACTTGCCCGGGATGACGCTAGGAGAGGTGTGGGTATTATCGCCGCCGCTGTGGGTACAGAGGCCCCCGGCAAGTGAGAGACGGGAGGCGTTCATCCCGACCACGGCTGTCATGCCTGCGAAGGCAGGCATCCAGTATCCGCTGGGGCAGATGGTGGCGCAAAGCGGATGCCTCTCGGCGAGGGGCGCTCGCGGCAGTGCCGAGGCCCGATTTCAATCGTCCGAGTGTACTGGATCCCGGTCTTCGGCTGCGCCGAAACCGGGATGACATCTGTGGTCTGGGTTTGCGCGGGTGTGTCCTTCCCGCCGCTCTGGGAACGAATGGGCCCCCGGGGCGCGCGATGCTCGTCCGGGGTGACGGCAGAGGGTGGGATGACAGCCGGGGGCCTGGGCTTGCGCCGATCAGACGTTCGACAGGACCCAGGTCGAGATCTCGCGCAGCACGCTGTCCGCGGCCGCGTTCATCGCGTCCACCGCATCGCGCACATTGGTGCTGCGGGCCGGGGCTTCCGCCCGGAAGATGCGGCTCGCCTTGGTGCGGCCGTTGCGGTCGTTGACGAGGCGCGCCATCACCTCGACCACCGCCCGGTCCTGGCCGTCGATCTGCAGCTGGAAGGACCTGAGATCCGTCTGCAGCTGGTAGTCGATCAAGAGCCCCTCGCCCGGCAGGCCGACGCCGCGCAGTCCGCGGGTGTTTTCAAGCGACTGGACGATCTTCGCCTGCACCACCTTGGGCAGGGTGTCGGTCCAGGCGGCCTTCGGGAAATAGGTGTAGACGGGACCGGCATCGACCACGGCGATGGACGCGGTGTCGAGCGCCTGCAGCGCGCGCGGCGCCGGCACCAGAACCTGGACGCTGCCGCTGCGGCCCGGCGCGGCCTTTTCCGCAAGCGCCGGCGTCGTCAGCCCGTAATAGGCATCCGGCGTGCTGGCCGACCCGCAGCCGGCAAGCAGCAGCGCCAGCGACAGCCCCGCGGCCGAGACTGCTCCCTTCAGGCGACCCGTCCCACGCATACGCAACCCCGTTGTTCGCATCATCGCCGCTGTGCCCCTCCGAAGGTCGGCTTGTCCGGCCCGCCGAAGATCACGCGCTGCGGATCGCGGTTGAGATCGGACACCGTGCGCTGGATCTCCAGCAGCGTTCGGCTGAGCTGCGCCATGGCATTCGAGAAATCGGTCGAGCCGCGCGCGGTGAAGCGCTCCAGCCCGCTGGTGATCGGCCCGACCCGCTCTGCCAGCACGTCGGCGACCTTGCGGATCGAGGCGGCGGCCTGCGTCGCCTCGGCGATCAGGCCCTCGCCGTCGCCCTCCACCATCGCGTCGACCTTGTCGACGACGCTCTGGACGCGGGTGCCGGTGGCGTTGAGCTTGGAGGCAAGCTCCTGCGCATCGCGCACGATCTGGTCGATCTGCGGCCCACGGCCCTTCAGGCTCTGGCTGAACTCGTTGACGTTGTCGACCGCCTCGCCCGCCTTTTCGATGGCGTCGGTCACGATCTTCGTCTTGCCGGCGATCTCGCCGG
>JACADM010000132.1_pt1 | contig 45379 bp, 62 predicted proteins | sample 7512371 | NCBI WGS metagenome assembly JACADM01 (sample SAMN14389041, study PRJNA612141) | algae metagenome | isolation source: non-axenic algae culture | place: India: Navi Mumbai | collected 2017-01
TTTCAACGATCTGATGCTGGTCACCAAGGGCAAGACCGACGAACACCTGGCGCGCATGGCCATCCGCACCTCCGAGACCTGCTGCCATGGATGGAAAGGCACGGCGTACGCTTCCAGCCCTCGCTGTCGGGCACGCTCTCGCTCTCGCGCACCAACGCCTTTTTCCTCGGCGGCGGCAAGGCTTTGGTCAACGCCTATTATAACACCGCCGCCGATCTGGGCGTCACCATCCTCTATGAGGCCAAGGTCTCCCACATCACCATCGAGAACGACACATTCGAATCGCTGCGCGTCACCATCGACGGCAAGGACCTCGAAATCGCGGGCAGGGCGGTGGTCCTCGCTTCGGGCGGTTTTCAGGCCGACCTCGAATGGCTGGCCCGCGCATGGGGGCCTGCGCCAAGAACTTCCTCATTCGCGGCACGCCCTACAATTGCGGCGAAGTGCTCAAGGATATGCTCGACGCCGGTGCCCAGAGCGTCGGCGACCCCACCCATGTCACGCCGTCGCCATCGATGGCCGCGCCCCCAAATATGATGGTGGTATCGTCACCCGGCTCGATTGCGTGCCGTTCTCGGTCGTCGTCAACAAGGATGGTCAGCGCTTCTACAACGAGGGCGAGGACGTCTGGCCCAAGCGTTACGCGATCTGGGGGCGGCTCGTCGCCGCCCAGCCCGAACAGGTCGCCTACGCCCTGATCGATGCCAAGAGCTCCAAACTGTTCATGCCCTCGTCTTCCCGGCCATCAAGGCCGACTCCATGTGCCGAACTCGCCCAAAAATGGAGCTGCCGTCGAGGCTGTCGAAAAAACGGTCGCCGAATTCAACGCCGCCTGCCGTCCGGGCAAATTCCACCCCACCGAACTCGATGGTCTGGCCACGGTGGGCCTTGAGCCCGCCAAGACCAATTGGGCCCGCCCGCTCGACACTCCGCCCTATTACGGCTACTCGCTCCGCCCCGGCGTCACCTTCACCTATCTCGGCCTCAAGGTCGATGACACCGCTCGCGTCAGCGGCGCCAATGGCCGCTACGCCAATGTCTGGGCGCCGGCGAAATCATGGCCGGCTCGATCCTCGGGCAGGGCTATCTCGCCGGTTTCGGCATGACCATTGGAACCGTCTTCGGACGCACAGCCGGCAAGGAGGCCGCCGCTCATGTCAATTGATGCCCTCGGAACCCTTTCTGATCGCACCGCCGTCGATTACGACACTGGCGAGGACGCCGCCATCAACGAGGCCCGGCGCCAGCTCGAAATCTGCAATGCCTGCCGCTATTGCGAAGGCTATTGCTCGGTCTTTCCGGCCATGACCCTGCACCGCGCCTTTTCCGACGGCGAGGTCACCCAACTGGCCAATCTGTGCCACAACTGCCGCGGCTGCTATTACGCCTGCCAATACACCGAACCCCACGAGTTCAACCTCAACCTTCCCCGAGCCCTCGCCGAGGTGCGCGTCGAAAGCTGGGAAAAATTCATCTGGCCCAATGGCCTGGCCTCGCTTTTTCAGAAAAGCGGCATGGCCCTGGCCGGCGCCCTGGCTGCGGGCATCGCCTTTATCCTGATCATCGCCTACGCAATCCGCCCCGAAAGCGGCGAGGGCTTTTACGCCGTCATCTCCCACACCGTCATGGCGACGCTCTTCACCGTCACCTCGTTTCTCCCGCTGGCCCTGATTGCCGTCGGCGTCTGGCGCTACTGGCGCCATGTCGGCGGCGAGCGCGTCACCATCAGGCACCTCCACGACGCTCTGGTCGACGCCGGCAAGCTGAAAAACCTCTCAGGCGGTGCTGCTGAAGGCTGCAATTACGAAAACGAAGACCGCTACACCATGGCCCGCCGCTGGGCACATCAGGCGGTCATGTGGGCTTCGTTCTCTGCTTTGCCGCAACCGCGTCCGGTACGGTCCTGCACTACGGCTTCGGCATGGAAGCGCCCTATGGCCCGTTCTCGCTGCCCAAACTGTTCGGCGTTCCCGGTGGGATCCTGATGACCCTTGGCGGCGTCGGGCTCATCGCCCTCAAGCTGCGCGCCGAAAAGAACCTCGGCGCTCCCGCGGTCTGGGGCGGGGAGATGGCATTCGTCGTGCTGCTCACCGCAACCGCCGCCACCGGCCTGGCGCTCTATTGGGCCACCGGCACCCCCGGCGTGCGCCCGCTGCTCATCACCCATCTGGGCGCCGTCTTCGCGCTCTATCTGACGCTGCCTTACACCAAGATGGTCCACGTCCCGTTCCGTCTGGCCGCCCTGATCCGCGACGCCCAGACCAAACGGCCCTCACCGAGCAAAACCATCGCGGCAAATCAGAGAGCGTGAGTGGCGACGATCTCGCCGCGCGCCTTGCCCGTGCAATTCTCACTCTGAACAATCAGCACATCGGCGGCCGCCAGCGAGGATAAATGCCCGCTGTCGGTCTGCCGGATCGGCTCGACCATCGTCCCGCGTTGCTTTTCGCTCACCAGCCGCCCGCGCATGAAATGCCGGCGCGGCCCGTTGGGCGGCAACGCGTCCGCCAGCGGCAGATAAAGTGGAGCGGGCAGGGCGCCGCCCATCATCTTGAGCACCGCCGGCAAAACGAAAATCCGCGCCGTCACAAGCGCCGAAACCGGATTGCCCGGCAAACCGAACACCACCGTCTTGCCCTTGCGCCGAACATCAGCGGCTTGCCCGGCCGCATGGCAATACGCCAGAAATCGATATCGACCCCGTTGGCTTTCAGCATGTCCTGCACGAAATCATGCTCGCCCACGCTGGCTCCGCCGGTGGTGAGCAAAATATCGGGCTCATCGGCCAGCGCCCCCGCCAACGCATCGCCCAACACATCCCTGTCGTCGGCAACGATTCCCAGATCGCGCACCTGCGCCCCGTTCCCGGCAAAGAACGCGCCCAGTCCCACCGAATTGGACGCAACGATCTTATCGGGCCCAACCACGCCCCCCGGCGCCACCAGTTCATCCCCGTCGCCAGAAGCGCCACACGCGGCCGCACCGAAACGGCAAGCTCGGCGACATTGCCCGCCGCCGCCAACGCGATCTTGCGCGGATCGAGCACAGCCCCCCGCCGCAATCAGCACATCGCCCTGGCCAAAATCCTCGCCGCGAAACCGTATGCTGCGCCCCGCCGCCACGTCGCGCTCAAAGGTTATCGCGTCACCCTCCGCGCGCGTTTCCTCCTGCATGATGACGGCGTCGGCCCCGGCGGGACAGGCGCACCGGTAAAGATCCGCGCGCATTGGCCCGGCCCGACAGTCCCGTCAAATCCGGCCCCTGCCTGCGATGCGCCGATCATCCTCAGGGTTACGCCCGGCCGCACGTCTTGAGCCCGCACAGCATACCCATCCATGGCGCTGACATCGAATGCGGGGTTGAACAGCTTCGCGCGGAGGTCTTCGGCCAGCACGCGTCCCGCCGCCTCGGCGAGAGCAATCCGTTCGCTTCCAAGCGGCCCTACGGCGCCAACAATCCGCTCCAGCGCCTCATCGACCGAAATCAACCTGGCACCCGCCTGAAATCGCGGACTTGCCGCCACTCTTTTCGATCAGTTGCACACCGGAAATGGTCATGGATTTGTCCAGCGCCTTGGCCATGTCATAAAGCGTGAGCGCGGCCACTGACGCCGCGGTCAGCGCTTCCATCTCAACCCCGTCCGCCCCACGGTCTCGACAGTCGCTGAAACTGCAATCGTGCCGGGTGCCTCGCCGCGCTCGATCTCCACGCCGATTTTCGTCACCGGAATGGGGTGGCAGAGCGGGATCAGCTCGGAGGTTTTCTTGGCCGCCATGATCCCGGCCACCCGCGCCACGGCAATGGCATCGCCCTTCTTGAGCGTGCCCCCGAAAATCGCCTCGACGATCTCGGCCGTGGCGTGCAGCACGGCACCGGCCACGGCACGCCGCACGGTTTCGTCCTTGCCCGATATATCGACGATCCGCGCCGCGCCCGTCTCGTCGAGATGGGTCAGTTCGCGCACCATCTCAGGCGCCCGTCAACAGCGTACGGGTCGCCGCCGCCACATTGGCCTGCCGCATCAGGCTTTCCCCGACCAGGAAGCACCCAACGCCGGCCTCGGCTTCGAGATACTTGATATCGTCATGGGTGAAGACACCGCTTTCCGACACCAGAAGTTTGTCACCCGGCACCAGTTTCGCCAGGGCGACAGTCGTCGCCAGCGTCACATCGAAGGTCCGCAGATTGCGATTGTTGATGCCGATGAAATCGGCGCCCAGCGCCAGCGCACGCTCGGTCTCTTCAGCGTCGTGGACTTCCACGAGCGCGTCCATGCCCCACTCGGCAGCGCTTTCGAGCAAATTCCGAGCGGCAACATCGTCGACCGACGCCATGATGATCAGAATGCAGTCCGCCCCCCAGGCGCGCGCTTCCACCACCTGATAGGGCTCGAACAGAAAATCCTTGCGCAGCGCCGGAAGTCCCGTCGCCGACCGCGCCGCGCCCAAAAAGTCCGGCCGCCCCTGAAACGATGGCGTGTCGGTCAGAACCGAAAGGCATGCCGCCCCGCCATCTTCATACGCCTTGGCCAAAACCGGCGGATCGAAATCGGGCCGGATCAATCCTTTGGAAGGACTGGCCTTTTTGACCTCGGCAATCAGCCCGTATTTCCCGGCGGCTCGCTTGGCCTTCAACGCGGCGGCAAATCCACGCGGCGCATCCTGCTCCCGCGCCATTGCGGTCAACTCGGCCAGTGGCACAGCCGATTTGGCCGCCGCGATTTCTTCGCGCTTGTAGGCCTCGATCTTTCGAAGAATATCGGTCATTGCGCCCCCGAAACGGCAACGAGTTTGTCCAGTGTTGCCCTGGCCTTGCCGCTATCGATCGCCTCGGCGCCCATCGCCACGCCTTCGGGCAACGTTTGCACCTTGTCGGCGATGATGAACGCCGCTGCCGCGTTGAGCAGCACGATATCGCGATACGCTCCCTTGGTGCCCTCGAGCAGCTTGCGCAGCTCGCCGGCATTGTGTTCAGGATCGCCCCCGACAATATCTTCGAGCTTGGCGCGGGGCAGCCCGGCGTCTTCCGGCGTCACCTCAAAGGAGGTCAGATTGCCGTTCTTGATCTGGGAAACAAAGGACGGCCCGGTTGTCGAAAGCTCGTCCAGCCCGCTGTCCCCATGAACGACCCAGGCTGCTTGCGCCTGATTGGCCAACAGCGCGGCGGCTACCGGTTCCACCCATTCATTGTCGAACACGCCCAGCAGGTAGCGCTTGACCCCGGCCGGGTTGGACTGCGGCCCGAGCAGGTTGAACATGGTCCGCACGCCCATTTCTGCGCGGGTAGGGCCCACATGGCGCATGGCGGGATGGTGATTGGGCGCGAACATGAACCCGATGCCCGCTTCGCGTATGCAGGCCGAAATCTGTTCGGGCGTCAGCTCGAGACTGATGCCCAGCTTTTGCAGCGCTTCGGCCGAACCCGATTTCGACGACATCGCCCGGTTGCCATGCTTTGCCACCGGCACTCCGGCAGCGGCCACCACGATGGATGCGCCGGTCGAAATGTTGAGCGTTCCCGCGCCATCCCCACCGGTCCCCACGATATCAATGGCATCGGCCGGCGCTTCGACGGGCACCATCTTGTTGCGCATGATCGAAACGGCAGCCGCGATCTCGCCCACCGTCTCCCCCTTGACCCGCATCCCCATCAGGAACGCGCCGATCTGCGATGCCGTGGCTTCCCCGCTCATGATGATGTCCATCACCTGGCGCATTTCCGTGCCGGTCAAATCCTTGCCATCGGCAATACGGTTCAGCGCGCCCTTGATGTCCACAGATCGTCTCCGGTTTATCGTCCAATTACCGTCCGGGATAGCGCAGTCTTATGGGGTTCGGCAAGCAATCCCATTCATTCATTCAGCGCCGTTGCTGGCCTCGATCATCCAGCATGCCGCTGTGAACCTTACGGTATCGCCATCGATAAACGGATCGAACGCGGGACGCACCGCGGCAATCACCTCGGCGCGCAACGATCCATCGATTTCCCCCAGCGCCATGCCGACCGGCCCGAGCCGGGTGAAATAAGGAACAAGCTCGGTCTCGGGCATGGTGCAAATCACATCGACTGGGGTTATCGCGGCATCGCGCCAGCCGCTCGCCTGCAGAATTTGATCGACCTTTTCTGGATTGGCAAAGGCGAACTGTCCGGGCTCGTCCGGTCCGCGCAAAGGCAAGTCCGGCAGAAGTGACGCAGCGGCGCGCTCGGCAGTCGTCATGAACGGATTTTCCGCCTTGCTGCGCCATGTCAGGCCATGAAATCGAGCGCCAGGCCTTGCAGCTCGCCGCAAATTGGAAAATGCGGCAACAGAATCGGAGAAAAACATTACCCCGAAGCGGGAAATGAGCACGTCGATACTATCGGGAGCAAAGGCATGCGTCTGGGCATCACCGACAATGAATTCGGCTCTCGACTTTTCGCGAGCCGCCCGCCCTCGGGCTGCTTGGATCATCGGTGCGGAAATATCGGCGCCGAGACAGAGCGCCCCCGGTCCAAGACGCTTTCCGGCGGCCAGCGTCGTCGCGCCCGTGCCACAACCAATATCGAGCAGCGCCAGATCATGACCTTCCGGCAGCCGGGAAACGAGCATATCTTCCATTGGCTGGAAGAGATGATCCAGCAGGCCCTGCATGTCGACCCAGGCGTGCCCGGACCCGCCGCTCCACTTCAAACCCTGGTCTGTAGCTTTCGTCATCGATGGCCCCTTTATTCCCCTGAACCGTGAAAGGCTGCATCCAGCGCAAGACAATATCACCGGGGCATACAGGTGCGTGATGCTTGAGCTAAGCAGCCCGATCGGCGTTGAAATCGCGCGCGATATTCAAGAAATTCTGCAGAATGGCGTGCCCGTTTTCCGAGGAAATGCTCTCGGGATGGAACTGCACCCCATGCACCGGCAGCACGCGATGCTGGAGCCCCATGATCTGCCCGTCATCGGAGCGCGCCGTCACCGTCAATTCACCGGGCAGCGTTTCGTCGCGCACCACCAGCGAGTGATAGCGCGTGGCCTCGAACTGTTTGTTGAGCCCGCGAAACACGCCGCGCCCGTCATGGGTAATAGTGGAAACCTTGCCATGCATGGGATGCGGCGCACGCACCACCTCGCCACCGAAGGCCTGTCCCATCGATTGCAGCCCCAGACAAACCCCGAACAGGGGGACTTCGCCCGCGAAGCGTGAGATCAGCGGCAGGCAGATTCCTGCTTCATTGGGCGTGCAGGGACCGGGCGAAATAACGATTGCATCCGGCGCCTTCTCGGCGATCTCGTCGAGCGTGATCTTGTCGTTGCGCACCACATCGACCTCGGCCCCCAACTCGCCGATATAATGGACGAGATTGTAGGTGAAGCTGTCGTAATTATCGATCATCAAGACGCGCATTTTTGACCTGCTACTGACCCACCTTGGCCTGGCCGGCATAGCGTAGCGCTTCCTCGGCGGCGCTGAAAAGAGCCTTTGCCTTGTTCTCGCATTCGAGCTGCTCGAGTTCGGGCTTGGAATCGGCGACGATCCCGCGCCGGCCTGCACATAGAGCTTGTTGTCTTTCAGGATCGCCGTGCGCAAGACGATGCACGTATCCATGCGCCCGTCAGCCCCGAAATAGCCACGCATCCGGCGTAAACCCCGCGCCGCGCCACTTCGAGCTCGTCGATGATTTCCATGGCCCGCACTTTTGGCGCGCCCGAAACCGTACCCGCCGGAAACCCGGCGGCCAGCGCATCGATATTGTCGTATTTGGGATCGAGCTTGCCCACCACATTGGAAACGATGTGCATGACGTGGGAATAATACTCGAGAAAATATTTGTCGGTAACCTTGACCGTCCCGATCTGCGATACCCGCCCCACATCGTTGCGGCCGAGATCAAGCAGCATCAGATGTTCCGATAGCTCCTTGGGGTCGGCCAGCAACTCCTCGGCCATCTCCTTGTCCTGTTCGGGCGTCGCGCCGCGCTTGCGCGTTCCGGCAATCGGGCGGATCGTGACTTCGCCCTCATCGACGCGGACCAGAATTTCCGGGCTCGATCCCGCCACGGCGAAATCGCCGAAATCGAGGAAATACATGTAGGGCGAGGGATTGGTGCGCCGCAGCGCGCGGTACAGGGCCGTTGGCGGCAAGGTGAAATCGGCGGAAAACCGCTGGCTGAGCACCACCTGAAAGATGTCGCCCGCCGCGATGTAATCCTGCGCCTTGCGCACCATCGCAAAATAATCCTCGCGCGAGGTGTTTGAGCTAATCTCGATCTTTGCCAGATCGGGAATTTCGCTCATGCGGGGCAGGGGCTTTTCCAGCCGCGCGATCGCATCCTCGATCCGTTCATTGGCCGCTTCAAACGCCTGCCGGGCCGTAACGCCCTCGCGGGGATAAACCGGTGCGGTCAGAAACAATTCGTCCTTGAGCGTGTCGAACACGGCAAGCATCGAGGGCCGCATCATGATGGCGTCCGGCACCCCCGATCGTATCGGGATTTGTGTCGGGCAGTTCTTCCATGAACCGCACCATGTCGTAACCGAGATATCCGAACACACCCGCCGAGTTGGCGGGCAGTTCCTTTGGCATGTCGATCTGGCTTTCGGCGATCAGTGTCCTTAGGGCGTCGAGGGGAAGTGCACCGAGTGTACAATAGGCGTCAGAAGCCGTTTGTGCCGTGCGGTTGATCTCCGCAACCCCGTCGCGGACCCTCCACAACAGGTCCGGTTCGAGCCCGATCATCGAGTAGCGCCCGCGCACCGCACCACCCTCGACCGATTCGAGAAGGAAGCTGTAACGCCGCCCCTCGGCCAGTTTCAGATAGGTGCCGATCGGCGTTTCGAGGTCGGCCACGATGCGCTTGTAGAGAACCTGCCCCTTGCCCGCCTCGTAGATTTTCGCAAAGGAAACAAAGTCGTAGCCGTCCGACATGGAGAACCTATTCGAGCCCGATCACGCGGTTGAGGGCTTCCTCGTTGATCCTGATTCCGACGTCGGAGCGCAGTCCTTCGACGAAATTGGCAAAGATCAGATCGGGGAAATCGACTTCCAGCGCTTGAGCAACCTGCGAGGGCGTATCCGCAGTGGCCGGCGTCACGTCGGTCACCTGAAAAACAACGACATCACCATCCTGGGTCGAGACATAATTTGCATACCCCTCACCCCCCTGGAACGCCGCCTGGGCCACGTCAGGATCGATCGCCGCACCGGCGCTGTCGCGCGAAAAAGGCGCGGAACTCTGGGGGATTTGGCCCCGTTCGGCCGCGACCGTAAAGATATCGCTGCCCCCATCGATCGCCGCCACGATATCTTCGGCGGTACGGGTCATTTCCATATCGGTCTGCAGTTCCTGCCACGCCGCAACGGCCTCGTCCCGCACTTCTTCGAGCGTCTGGTCACGCGCCGGCTGAACCTCGGAAAGCTCGAAGAAAACAGTGCGATTCGAGCCAAGGCTGATCGCCGGCGTCACCCGCGCATCGGGCGAGGCCGCAAACACCGCATCGGTAATGGTCTGGGTCGAACCCTGCGGAAGCGTAGTGATATCAGCCAGTTGCGCTCCGTCAGCAGTCAGGTCCAGATCGTGGATTTCGAGTCCATACCGCTCGGCAACCTCCGAGATCGGCTGGAAAGCGGCCGGGCTTCTTCGATCTCGTCATAGACGTCGAACAGCATGTCCTGGGCCTTGCGTTGCGCAACCGACTGCTCGACCTGATCGCGCACAGCCTCAAGCGGCTGCTGCCCGCCTTCCTCGATCGAACTCACCCAGATGACCCGATAGCTATTGCTGCCTTCAAGCACCACATAGCCGTTCTCTTCCAGCCCGAACGCGGCCTGCGCCAGGTTGGCATCGGTGATCTGGCTTTCCGCCAGCGTCCCCAAGGAGGTCACTTCGGTCTGCAGACCGGCTTCGGAAACCACGCTCGCAAAGCTCGCTCCGCTCTCGGCACCATCGACAAACGGCTGAGCGGCTTCGGCATCGGACAGGACGAGTTGGCTGATGGCCCGGCGCTCAGGCGCGATAAACTGCCCCGAAATCCGGTCATACTCGGCGGCAATTTCCTCTTCGGTGACCTCAACGCCCTGCGCCAGCGCATCAACCGTCAACGGCAACAGATTCACCGAACGGGTCTCAACAGTGCGGAATCGGGTCTGGTTTTCTGCAAAGAACTGCTGCAACTCCTCGTCGGTCGGCTCCTCCGTCACCGAAAACAGCACCGGGTTGAGCTCGACATATTCGATGGTGCGCTGATCGCCGTCATAGGACCGCGCAATATCGAGAGCAACCTGGGGAACGCTGGCGCCCTCGAAAATCGTTCCGATCTGCTCGCGGGCCGCCGCGCTGCGTGGAGGTTGAGATATTCGGTTTCGGTGTAACCGGACTGGCGCAACATGGCCACGAACTCGCTGGCATCGAAAAGACCCAGTGCGCCGGCGAAGTTGGGATCCTGCCGCACGAGTTCGGCCAGCTTTGCGTCTGAAGCACCAAGGCCCAGGTCGCGAGCCAGGATTTCAATCGACGCATCATTGGCCAGCCGGGCTATGGCCGAATTGGGAATTCCGAAACTCACCGCCTGCTGCGCGGTCGGCGCCATCCCGGTCTGCGCGGCGAACTGGTTGACCTGAGCGCGATAGACCCGGTCGAAATCGCGCACTGAAATGTTCTGGTCCCCGACCCGGGCCACCGTATTGGCGTTGAGATCGAGAAAAACGCTCGGAATGCCGAAACCGGCGACCGCGATGATCAAAAACACCCAGGAAGACTTTGGCGACCCAGCTGCGGCCGAAATTGCGAAGATTGTCGAGCATTTAGTACCGATCGGTTGAGGGCGAGTTCTAGCCTTTTGTCGTAGGCTCACCCTATGGCATTCGAAGCGCGCGCATAATAGACAGGGTGTATCGGCCCTGCAAGGCACACACAGGACGCCCGGTTAAGCCATTCTCCGTGTGCGTGCAAGGTGTTGTTGGGGTAGGGATGCAGGAGCGATTGCGGCCATTGATTGCCGGAAACTGGAAGATGAACGGAACCGGCGCGGCACTGGAACAGATTGCCCGCCTCAGGACTCTTCTTGAAGAAGCCGGCGATATCGACAGTGAGGTTCTTGTTTGCCCACCGGCGACGCTGCTTCATCGGGCCGCACAGGGGGCTGAGGGCAGCCCCATACATATCGGCGGTCAGGACTGCCACGCAGACCCGAGTGGCGCCCATACAGGCGATATCAGCGCGTCCATGCTGCTCGACGCTGGCGCTTCTCACGTTATCGTGGGCCATTCCGAGCGCCGCGCCGACCATGGCGAAACCAGCCAAACCGTCAGAGCAAAGGCCGAGGCCGCACTTGCTGCCGGACTTGTCCCGATCATTTGCGTCGGTGAGACCGAGGCCGAGCGCCTGGCAGGAACCGCGAATCAGGTCGTCGGCGACCAGATCGATTTTCACTGCCGGACACCTTCGGGGAAACGACGATCATTGTGGCCTATGAGCCAGTTTGGGCCATCGGTACCGGTCGAACGCCAACGATAGAGGACATTGCACAGATGCATGCGGACATGCGCGCGCTTTTGGTAGCGCGTTTCGGTGGGGCAGGGGAAACGGCGCTGTTGCTCTATGGAGGCTCGGTAAAGCCTTCCAATGCCGAAGAAATCCTGCGGACAGCCAATGTCAACGGGGCCCTGGTCGGCGGCGCGAGCCTTCTGGCAGACGACTTCTTTTCCATCATTGTGGCGGCCTGAAACGCGAACGGGGAAAGTGTCGCGCCGGAGGGCTGGCCAATGCCGATCTTTGCGTGTAGAACGCCCGCCAACGCGATGCCTGTGCAGAGCCTTGCTTCCCGCCCGGACGGTCGGGGCAGGGCTTGAGCCGTTAAAAGCCCTACCGGGCACCAACGATCCACGCGCATCTGGAAGATATTGCGTTGCCGGGCTTTGCTCCCCATATGTCCCGGCTTGAGCGCGAGAGCATTTGAAGGACGAACCGTTAAATGGCCACAGTACTCATTGTCGCCTATCTGTTGATCGTGATCGCCATGATCGTGGTGATCCTGCTCCAGCGCTCCGAAGGCGGCGGCCTTGGGATGGGCGGAGGCGGCGGCGGCAATTTCATGTCCTCGCGTGGCTCGGCCAACCTGCTCACCCGCACGACTGCAATTCTGGGCACACTGTTCATGGTGACAGCCATTGGCCTCACCATCATCAGCCAGACCGATCGCAGCTCCACCTCGATCCTCGATCAGGCTGCGCAGAACGCCGATGGGACCCCGGCGACCGTTCTTGACGCTCTGGACGCCCTTGGAACCGAAAACGACGATCTGACCGTTCCTTCGCAGCCCGCCGCCACAAATGACGATCTTGTCGTGCCGGCGGCGCCCGAGGAAACCGCTCCGGCCGAGACCGAGGAGCCGGCTGCGGCCGACCAGTCCGAAGTGATCGATCCCGGTGCGTCGATGATGTCGACAATGGCGCCCGAACCCACCGGCGACGAGACACCGGCGGAGCAAACGGCGCCCAACTAACGGCGCTTGAACAGGGTACGAAAGACGGGGATGGCAACATCCCCTTCTTTTTTGTGTGGGCGCGATCATTTTCGCCCTTCGAATCTAACGTGGCTTATGTAAGGTAAAGCTCCATGGCTCGGTACGTTTTTATCACCGGTGGCGTGGTCTCCTCGCTCGGAAAAGGTCTTGCTTCGGCGGCGCTCGGCGCCGTGCTGCAGGCGCGTGGATACAAGGTTCGGCTTCGCAAGCTCGACCCCTATCTCAATGTCGATCCGGGCACGATGTCGCCCTATCAGCACGGCGAAGTGTTCGTGACCGATGACGGGGCGGAAACCGATCTCGATCTGGGCCACTACGAGCGTTTCACCGGGCGTTCGGCCAATCAGCAGGACAATGTGACCACCGGCCGGATTTATTCCGACATACTGGCCAAGGAGCGCCGCGGCGACTATCTCGGCGCGACCGTCAGGTGATCCCGCACGTCACCGACGAAATCAAATCCTTCGTGACCTCCGACAATGACGATTTCGATTTCGTTTTGTGCGAGATCGGCGGCACGGTTGGCGACATTGAAGCCATGCCGTTCCTCGAAGCCATCCGGCAGTTGGGCAATGAACTGCCGCGCGGCGATGCGGTCTTCGTGCATCTGACCCTGATGCCGTTCATCCCCAGCGCGGGAGAGCTCAAGACCAAGCCGACCCAGCACTCGGTCAAGGAACTGCGTTCGATCGGCATTCAACCCGACATTCTCCTGATCCGCTGTGACCGGCCGATACCGAAGGCGAGAAGCGCAAGCTTTCCCTGTTCTGCAACGTGCGCCCTCGGCGGTCATCCAGGCGCTTGATGTTGCGTCGATCTATGACGTTCCGATTGCCTACCATGAAGAAGGGCTGGACGACGAAGTTCTAGCTGCCTTTGGCATAAAGGACGCGCCGGTGCCTCAACTCGACGGTTGGCGCGAAATTTCACGCCGCGTCCACAATCCCGAAGGCACCGTCAACATAGCCATTGTAGGCAAGTACACCGGCCTCAAGGATGCCTATAAGTCGCTGTCCGAAGCGCTGGCGCATGGCGGCATCGCCAACAACGTCAAGGTCAACCTCGAATGGATCGATTCCGAGGTGTTCGAGCGTGACGATCCCGCACCCTATCTCGAAGGCATCCATGGCATTCTCGTGCCGGGCGGCTTTGGCGAGCGCGGTTCGGAAGGCAAGATAAATGCGGCGCGGTTCGCCCGTATCCGCGACGTTCCCTATTTCGGAATATGTTTCGGCATGCAGATGGCCTGTATCGAAGCCGCCCGCAACACCGCTCACATACCCAAAGCGTCATCGACCGAATTCGGGCCGACCAAGGAAGCCGTCGTTGGGCTGATGACCGAATGGGTCAAGGACAATGAAAAGCGCTCCGGCTCTGACAAGGATCTTGGCGGTACCATGCGCTTGGGCGCCTATCCTGCCAGCTCGTCCGTGGCAGCCGTGTGGCCGACATATACGGCACCAACCGGATTTCCGAGCGCCACAGGCACCGCTACGAAGTGAACATGACCTACCGCAAGGTACTGGAGGCCAACGGCCTCCTGTTCTCCGGCCTATCGCCGGACGGGATGTTGCCGGAAATCGTCGAGCGCACCGACCACCCCTGGTTCATCGGCGTCCAATATCATCCGAACTGAAATCCCGTCCGTTCGAACCGCACCCCTTGTTCCGCTCCTTCATCGCGGCGGCGGTCGAACAAAGCCGGCTGGTTTAGGGCAGGGGAGCGGGCAATGGCCGAGATCGTCAATCTCCGTCAGGCTCGCAAGAACAAGCTGCGCGCTGAAAAAGAGCGCGCAGCAGACACCAATCGCGCTAGGTTCGGTCGCACCAAAGCCGAGCGCGAAAAGTCGGAAAAACAGGCCGAGCTTGACGCAAAGCGTCTCGATTTTCACAAACGTCAATCGGAAGACAGCGAGTAGGAACCCGATCCGTTCAGGGGCGTTGTGCACGCGCATAACAAAAGACCCCAAAAACGGAGGTTGCTCATGCCTACTGCATCTGGACACACCACGGCCATCCGCGCGACACGCGCTGTCGGTACTGACGTCTATAATCTCGATGGCAAGAAGATCGGCAAGGTCGAGGACATCGTTCTCGACAAGACGGACAATTCCATCATGTTTGCCGTTGTCGGTTTCGGCGGTTTCCTTGGAATGGGCGAAAAATACCACGCCCTTCCCTGGGCAACGCTCGATTACGATCAGGATCAGGAGGGCTACGTCGTGCCCTTCACCCGCGACGAGCTTGAGGCCGGGCCGGCTGACACTATTACTGAGCTGACCAAGGATGACGGGCTTCACGCCCGCCAGGAAGCCTATTCCTATTACAAGGTCGATCCGTACTGGCATTAGCCCTGGCTCATATAAGCGCCCATCTATGCTGCCCGACGCTTCGTCATCGGGCAGCATTATTTTTGTGCCAAGCCCTTCCTAAGCCGGGTCGCCTTTATTAGAAGGGCTGCAATCGGCATTCCTACAAAACAAAGGGCGCATCTATGTCTGCAATTGTTGACGTCATCGGCCGTCAGATCTTTGACAGCCGCGGCAATCCGACCGTCGAAGTCGACGTGGTTCTCGATGACGGCAGCTTCGGCCGTGCCGCTGTGCCTTCGGGCGCTTCCACCGGTGCGCACGAAGCAGTCGAACTGCGCGATGGCGGCGAAGCCTATCTCGGCAAGGGTGTGCTCAACGCCGTCGACAACGTCAACACCCTGATCGCCAGCGAGATCGAAGGCCTCGACGCTCTCGATCAGATCGCGGTCGATCAGGCGATGATCGAACTTGATGGAACCCCAACAAGGCCAAGCTCGGCGCGAACGCCATTCTCGGCGTATCGCTTGCCGTGGCCCGCGCTGCCGCCGAATCGAGCGCTCTCCCCTTATGGCGCTATGTCGGCGGCCCGAACGCTCGCCTGCTGCCTGTCCCCATGATGAACATCATCAATGGCGGCGAGCACGCCGACAACCCGATCGATATCCAGGAATTCATGATCATGCCCGTTGGCGCGGATTCGATCGCCGATGCCGTCCGGATCGGCTCGGAAATCTTCCATACTCTTAAAAAGGGTCTGGCAGCAGAAGGACATAACACCAGCGTTGGTGACGAGGGCGGCTTTGCGCCGAACCTCAACTCCACAGAAGACGCGCTGGGCTTCATCATGAAGTCCATTGAAAAGGCTGGCTATGCCCCGGGCGAGGACGTTTATCTCGCCCTCGATTGCGCTTCGACCGAATTCTACAAGGATGGCAGGTACGACCTCAAGGGCGAAGGCAAGTCGCTCGGATCGGACGAGATGGCCCGCTACCTCGAGGACCTGACCAACCGCTTCCCGATCATCTCGATCGAAGATGGCATGGCCGAAGACGACTGGGACGGCTGGAAGGCGCTGACCGAGGCCGTCGGCTCCAAGGTCCAATTGGTCGGCGACGATCTGTTCGTCACCAACACCGAACGCCTGAATTCGGGCATCAAGATGGGCGTCGCCAACTCCATCCTCGTCAAGGTCAACCAGATCGGCTCGCTGTCGGAAACTTTGGAAGCCGTCGAGATGGCGCACAAGGCGTCCTATACCTCGGTCATGTCGCACCGTTCGGGCGAAACCGAGGATTCGACAATCGCCGATCTCGCGGTCGCGCTCAATTGCGGGCAGATCAAGACCGGCTCTCTGGCCCGTTCCGACCGGTTGGCCAAGTACAACCAGTTGATCCGCATCGAGGAATTTCTTGGCTCCTCCGGTCGCTACGCCGGCCGCTCGATCCTCAAGGGTCAGTAAAAGAGCAGGGGCGCTTCGGCGCCCCTTTTTTCGCTGCAGTCAAGAAGCGCCCGTCGCCGGAAACCTGTCCTTAAGCATAGCCATGCGATAAGCAAGCTCTCCAGGTCCTGCGTATCGTCTGTCCCATGCCAACCCGCGTCAAACGTCCCTCCATTCTCGTCAAGCTCGGCATCACCGCGAGCTTGCTCGCGTTTCAGGGATATCTGGGCTACCATGTCGTGACAGGAACATTCGGCATTGAGAGCCAGCGCGAAATGCTGGAAGAAATCAAGGTATTGGAGGCCCGCCGGGCGGCTCTTGAAACCGAGATCGAATCTTACGAGCACCGGATCGCTCTGTTCGACCCTCGCCGGCTCGATCCGGACATCCTCACAGAGCGGGCTCGCGCGCTCCTCGGACTGGTCCACCCTGACGACATCATCATCGTCCCCGACGATCAAAGTTAATCGCATTTCCGTTAATCTTGAAATTTAACCGATATCCGATTAATTTCATTTAAGTCTACGATATCAATGTGATACGATAAGAATGGACTTGATCTGATCGCTTGGAGGCTGGCGTCCTTCGGACTATTGTGCATCAATGCATCCAGCATCCCGCCGTGCCCCAAAAGGGTGACGGCAGCGATTAAGTTCTTTCCGGAGATATCGCATGGCGCGTAAAGCGACGGCCGCCAAGGCCAAATCCAATGCCCCGAATTCACAAAGGACGAGGAACTCCACGCTTTCCGCGAAATGCTACTCATCCGGCGCTTTGAAGAAAAAGCCGGGCAGATGTATGGCATGGGGCTGATCGGCGGGTTCTGTCACCTGTATATCGGTCAGGAAGCCGTCGTTACCGGCATCACCATGGCGTCAAAAAAGGGCGAAGACGCCCAGATCACCGGCTATCGCGACCACGGCCACATGCTCGTCATGGGTCTGGACCCCAAGGGCGTCATGGCCGAGTTGACCGGCCGCAAGGGGGGGCTGTCCAAAGGCAAGGGCGGCTCGATGCACATGTTCTCGAACGAGCACCGTTTTTACGGCGGAAACGGCATCGTGGGCGCCCAGGCATCGCTGGGCACGGGCCTCGCCTTCGCCTCGAAATACCGCGGCGACGGATCGGTCTCGATCACCTATTTCGGTGATGGCGCGGCCAATCAGGGCCAGGTCTATGAGAGCTTCAACATGGCCAAGCTCTGGAAGCTGCCCGTTGTCTACGTGATCGAGAATAACAAATACGCCATGGGCACCTCGGTTGAGCGCTCCGCCTCGACCACCGACCTTTCACAGCGCGGTGTTTCCTTCGGTATCCAGGGCGAGCAGGTGGACGGCATGGACGTTCGCATGGTCAAGGAAGCCGCAGAGCGGGCCATTGAGCACGCGCGGTCGGGTAAAGGTCCCTACATTCTTGAAATGCTGACCTACCGCTATCGCGGCCACTCCATGTCCGATCCGGCAAAGTACCGCTCCAAGGATGAAGTAACCACCATGCGGTCCGAGCGTGATCCGATCGAGCAGGTCAGAAAGCGCATTCTCGAACAGAAATTTGCCAGCGAGGACGAGCTCAAGGATATCGAAAAGGATATTCGTGCCATCGTCACCGAAGCTGCCGATTTTGCCACCAACGATCCCGAGCCCGATCCGTCCGAGCTCTATACCGACATCACTGTATAAGCGCCGGCAGGGAGACCTCACGATATGCCAACCGATATTCTTATGCCCGCGCTCTCGCCCACCATGGAAGAGGGCACTCTTGCCAAATGGATCGTCAAGGAAGGCGACAAGGTCGGCCCCGGCGATGTCCTGGCCGAGATCGAAACCGACAAGGCCACGATGGAAGTCGAGGCCGTGGATGAAGGCGTGATCGGTAAGATCTTCGTCGCCGAGGGCACTGAGGGCGTAAAGGTCAACACCCCGATCGCCGCGCTGCTGGGCGAGGGCGAAAGCGCAGACGATGTCGCTACACCCGAAATTGGCTCCGACGAGCCAAAGGAATCCGAAAAGCCGGGCCCCGACACCGAGGTAGCGGAGAAGTCCGAGCCCACCACAAAGGCCAAGGACGCCCCTGCAGCACCGCAGTTCAAGCCGCAGGACGACCCCGATATCCCCGACGATGTCGAGATGGTCACCATCACCGTCCGTGAAGCGCTGCGCGACGCCATGGCCGAGGAAATGCGCGCCGACAAGGACGTCTTCGTCATGGGCGAGGAAGTGGCCGAATATCAGGGCGCCTATAAGGTCACCCAGGGGCTGCTGCAGGAATTTGGCGCCGAGCGTGTTATCGACACGCCGATCACCGAGCACGGCTTTGCCGGTCTTGGCGTTGGTGCGGCTTTTGCCGGCCTCAAGCCCATTGTCGAGTTCATGACCTGGAACTTCGGCATGCAGGCCATCGACCAGATCATCAATTCCGCCGCCAAGCAGCTCTATATGTCGGGCGGGCAGGTAACCGCCCCATGGTGTTCCGCGGCCCCAATGGCGTCGCCTCGCGCGTTGGTGCCCAGCACAGCCAGGATTATTCCGCCTGGTACAGCCATGTACCCGGGCTGACGGTCATCGCGCCCTATACCGCTGCCGATGCCAAGGGTCTCCTGAAGGCTGCCATCCGCTCACCTAACCCGGTTGTCTTCCTCGAGAACGAGCTGCTGTATGGCACCACGGGTGAAGTCCCCAAGATGGACGATTTCGTCCTGCCCATCGGCAAGGCGCGCATCGCGCGTGAAGGCAAGGACGTGACCATCGTCTCCTTCTCCATGGGCATGCGCTACGCCACCCAGGCGACCGAGAAGCTGGTTGCAGCCGGCGTCGATGTCGAACTGATCGACCTGCGCACCCTGCGTCCGCTCGATATCGATACGGTGATTGAATCGGTGAAAAAGACCGGCCGCATCGTTACCGTCGAGGAAGGTTGGCCGCAGGGCGGTATCGGCTCGGAAATCTCGGCTCGTCTCATGGAGCGCGCCTTCGACTACCTCGATGCGCCCGTCACCCGCGTCACCGGCAAGGACGTGCCGATGCCTTATGCCGCCAACCTCGAAAAGCTGGCACTGCCCAGCGTTGACGAGGTCATCGCCGCGGTCAACGCCGTCACCTACCGCAGCTAAGGGAGGCTCTTGCGATGCCTATCAACATCACGATGCCCGCCCTGTCGCCCACCATGGAAGAGGGCACGCTGGCCAAATGGCACGTCAAGGAAGGCGACAGCGTTTCTTCCGGTGACGTGATCGCCGAGATCGAGACCGACAAGGCGACCATGGAAGTGGAAGCCGTCGATGAAGGTACGATCGGCAAGATCCTGGTTTCCGAAGGCAGTGAGAACGTCAAGGTCAATGCCGTTATAGCAGTCCTGCTCGAAGAGGGCGAAAGCACCTCCGATATCGGCGACGCGGCGCCCGCACCCCAGGCCAAGGCACCAAAAGAGGAGTCGAAGGCCGAGGAGTCCAAGGCCGATCAAAAGCCGAAGGACGATCCAAAGGCGCCGTCATCGAGTGCCGATGCCAAGCCCGCGCCCGAACCGCTTCCCGCGCCCACGTCTGGCGGCAAGCGCGTGTTCGCCTCGCCATTGGCCCGCCGTCTCGCCAAGGACGCCGGCATCGATCTCTCCGCTGTTCCGGCTCGGGTCCCAAGGGCGCGTGGTCAAGGCCGACATCGAGAAGGCCAAAAAGGATGGCGTTTCCGCCAAGCCCGGCGCTGCGCCCGCCGCCGGTGCTCCGCTGGCCGCCGGCATGGGCAAGAACCAGGTTCTCGCCATGTACGAGGAGGGCACTTACGACATCGTGCCCAATGACGGCATGCGCAAGACCGTTGCCGCCCGCCTCACCGAATCCAAGCAGACCGTGCCGCATTTCTATCTCACGCTCGATTGCAATATCGATGCGCTTATGAAGGCGCGCGAGGAAATCAACGCGGCCGCCCCAAAGGACAAGGACGGCAAGCCCGGATACAAACTCTCGGTGAATGACTTTGTCATGAAGGCCTGGGCCATGGCGCTCCAGCAGGTTCCTCAGGCCAACGCGACTTGGGCCGGGGATTCGATACTCTATCATCATCGCTCGGACGTCGCCGTCGCGGTCGCGGTGCCCGGTGGGCTTTTCACACCGGTCGTCAAATCCTGCGACACCAAGAGCCTTCGGCAGATTTCCGAAGAGGTTAAGGATCTGGCCACCCGTGCGCGCTCAAAGAAGCTCGCTCCCCATGAATATCAGGGCGGCGCGTCCTCGGTCTCCAATCTGGGCATGTACGGCATCAAGCATTTCGGCGCCGTCATCAACCCGCCGCACGGCACCATACTTGCCGTGGGTGCAGGCGAAGAGCGCGTCTATGCGGAAAAGGGACAGATCAAGACGGGCAGCTTCATGACCGTAACGTTGTCTTGCGATCACCGGGCCGTTGATGGCGCGCTGGGTGCCGAACTGCTTGCCGCGTTCAAGAAGCTGATCGAAACGCCCGTGATGATGCTGGCCTGATCCTGTGGCAGCGATGAAAACCATCCTCGCTTTCGGAGACAGCCTGACCTACGGCACCGATCCCGTAATCGTGGGCAAGCGCCACGACTATGAGGATCGGTGGCCAAGCAGGCTTGAGGCGGGGCTTGATGGCAAGGCACGTGTGATTGCGGAAGGGCTTGGCGGGCGGACCACCGTGTTCGACGACTTTTCGTCACCTTCTGATCGCAATGGCGCCCGCATCCTGCCCACACTGCTCTCGAGTCATGCACCGCTCGATGCTGTGGTTATCATGCTCGGCACCAACGACATGAAGACCTATATCTGCGGCAGTGCTCTGGGTGCTGCAATGGGCATGAAACGGTTGGTGGAGATCGTCCGTACACATCCCTGGCCACAAGGCGCTTCGATTCCCAAAGTGGTGCTGGTGTCACCGCCACATTGCGTGGATACGGAGCATCGCGATCTGGACCCCATGTTCAAGACTGGCGTCAAGGAATCGAAATTGCTGTCCGGTCATTACGAGCGGATTGCGGCAGAACTGGAATGCGGGTTTTTCGATGCTGCCACAGTCGCGCGGGCCGACCCGGCCGACGGTGTCCATCTCGATGCGGGAAACACCCGCGCAATAGGCGACGCCCTGGCGCCGCTCGTCAAAGACATGCTTGGGCTTTAGCCCGAAAACCAAGAGGAAAGCCATGGCAGATCAATACGATATCATCGTGATCGGTGCCGGCCCCGGCGGCTATGTCGCAGCCATCCGCGCGTCCCAGCTGGGCCTGAAGGCCGCCATCGTGGAGCGTGAGCATATGGCGGGCATCTGCTCGAACTGGGGCTGTATCCCGACCAAGGCGCTGCTGCGCTCGGCCGAAATCTACGGGCACATGGACCACGCAAAGGATTACGGACTGACTGCCGATAAGTTCGGGTTCGATATCGAGGCCATCGTCAAGCGCTCACGCGGCATTGCCGGCCGCATGAATGACGGCGTCCAGTTCCTGATGAAAAGAACAAGGTCGATATCATCTGGGGTGAGGCCACCATCACCAAGCCCGGTGAAATCAAGGTCGAGGCGACCAAAAAGAAGGCAGTCGAACCTCAGCACCCAAAGCCGAAGACAACACTGGGCGAGGGCACCTACAAGGCCAAGAACATAATCGTCGCCACCGGTGCCCGCCCACGCGTCCTGCCCGGCATCGAACCGGACGGCGATAAGATCTGGACCTATTTCGAGGCCCTCAAACCTGCCAAAATGCCCAAATCGGTGGCCGTGATGGGCTCGGGCGCCATCGGGATCGAGTTTGCATCCTTCTATCGTTCGCTCGGCGCCGACGTGACCGTCATCGAACTTCTGCCGCAGATCATGCCGGTCGAAGACGCTGAAATTGCCGGCCTGGCCCGCAAACGCTTTGAAAAGCGCGGCATCTCGATCCTGACCGATGCCAAGGTTTCCAAGGTCGACAAGAGCAAGGACGGCATCACCGCTCATGTGGAACTCAAGAACGGCGACAAGAAAGAAATCAAGGCTGACGTTTTGATTTCCGCGGTTGGCGTTCAGGCCAATTCGGAAAATCTCGGGCTGGAAAAGGCCGGTGTCAAGATCGACCGCGGCGTCATTGTCGTTGATGGCCATGGGCGCACCAATGTTGATGGCATCTGGGCCATCGGCGACGTCGCCGGTCCCCCCATGCTGGCCCACAAGGCCGAGCACGAGGCGGTGCTCGCCGTTGAAACCATAGCCGGCAAGAAGGTGCATGGCCTGGACAAGTCCAAAATCCCCGGCTGCACCTATTGCGAACCGCAGGTGGCCAGCGTCGGGCTGACCGAAGCCAAGGCCAAGGAAGCCGGGCGGGAGATCCGCGTCGGTCGCTTCCCCTTCGTGGGCAATGGCAAGGCCATCGCACTCGGTGAACCGGACGGTCTGGTCAAGACCATCTTCGACAAAAAGACCGGTGAACTGCTCGGCGCGCACATGGTCGGCGCCGAAGTGACCGAGCTGATCCAGGGCTTTGTGGTGGCAATGAACCTTGAAACCACCGAGGAAGAGCTGATGCACACCATCTTCCCGCACCCGACCCTGTCGGAAACGATGAAGGAAAGCGTGCTTGACGCATACGGTCAGGCACTCAACATATGAAATGCAACAGGGCTTTGCGGCCCGATCGCTCGTAAAGTAAATTCAAGGTTGATAGTTCGGTAAGCAATTCATCCAATGTTCCCGCAGGAAAGAACCCGTTCATGGTAAATATGGAGCGGATATTTGTCTGAAACCGTCCATATTGAGGTTCGTCATGGCTCAAGAGCTATTGATGTACTGGGTGCTGGTCGGGCTGGCCATTGGGCTGGTCGGCGCATTTCTGTTCGGGACAGAGCTGATCTGGCGTTATCTGGCCGCAGGCGTGGCTGGAGCGGTGGCAATCAGCTTCGCAATTGCTTATTTTGGTATTGACGTACCGATAGCAAACTGGCTCGTACGCCAGCTCAGCGTGGCAGCCGCTGGGGCCGTATTCGTCGTAACCTTTGTCAGGGTGGTGGACACATCAGCCTGACGGGTTCGGAAAAGGACACAATGGTCACTCTCCTCGATACCGTAGGCACCAAGTCACCAAGACACCCTGAAAAGGCAAAGCGTCCCGACACCGAGATGCTGCGCAAGCCTGATTGGATCCGTGTCAAGGCACCCGGTTCCGCCGTTTACCGCGAAACTCAGCAGATCGTGCGCGAGAACAATCTCGTCACCGTTTGCGAGGAAGCCGGCTGCCCCAACATTGGCGAGTGCTGGAGCAAGAAGCACGCCACCATGATGATCATGGGCGAAATCTGCACCCGCGCCTGCGCCTTCTGCAATGTGCGCACCGGCCTGCCGACCGCGCTCGATCCCCATGAACCCGAGAACGTCGCCAAGGCCGTTGAAAAACTCGGTCTTGAGCACGTAGTCATCACTTCGGTCGATCGCGACGACCTCGCCGACGGCGGGGCCCGGCACTTTGCCGACGTGATCCTCGCCATCCGGGCCCGCAATCCCAAGACGACCATTGAAATTCTGACGCCGGATTTCCTGCGCAAGGATGGCGCCCTTGAGATCGTCGTCGCCGCAAAGCCCGACGTCTTCAACCACAATCTCGAAACCGTGCCGTCCAAATATCTGAAGGTCCGCCCCGGCGCTCGCTATTTTCACTCGATCCGGCTGTTGCAGCGGGTCAAGGAACTCGATCCGCAGATGTTCACCAAGTCGGGCATCATGGTGGGGCTCGGCGAAGAGCGTAACGAAGTGCTCCAGCTCATGGACGATTTGCGCATCGCCGACGTCGATTTCCTCACTATCGGCCAGTACCTCCAGCCGACTCGCAAGCACCACAAGGTCGAACGGTTCGTGACACCCGAGGAATTCAAATCCTTTGCCACGGTCGCCAAGACCAAGGGATTCCTTCTGGTATCGTCCAGCCCGCTCACCCGCTCCTCGCACCACGCGGGCGAGGATTTCGCGGCCCTGCGCAAGGCGCGGCAGGAAAAACTCGGACTGGCGTGATGCAAAGGCATTTCGAGCGGCATGTGCCGCATTCGGCCGCGCAAATGCTTGCGCTGGTGGCGGACGTCGATACTTATCCCCAGTTCATCCCCCACTGCGAGCGCATGGACGTTCGCCGTGATGTGGCGAATCCGAATGACAAGTTCGACGCCCGCATGCACATCCGCTTCGGCCCGATCAGCCAGTCCTATACCAGCCGGATCGTGGTTGATCGAAGCGCCATGACATTGCGGGCCAAAGCGGTCGATGGGCTGTTCAGCCATCTCGACAGCACCTGGCGCTTTACCGAGGACGGGGAGGGGACTGCCATTGCCTTCGACATCGACTTCAAGATCGCCAACCCGCTGATCCGCTCTGTCGCCGAACCGGCCTTCGCTGCCAAGCAGGAAGAGATCATGGATGCGTTTGTGGCAGAGGCGCGCCGCCGCTACGGCGCGTAAGCCTCAAGGATCATCTCCAGCGCCACACGCACCGTCGCCTGTCGCACCATGTCGCGGCCAAGATCGCCGAACCGCTCTTCGCGATGAATCGTCCTTTCCCGCGTTGCCAGCCCGAAATGCACCAGCCCGATCGGCTTTCATCCGACCCGCCGCCCGGACCGGCAATTCCGGTCACCGAAATCGCCAAATCCACTCCGGCTCTGCGCAACGCTCCTTTGGCCATGGCTTGCGCCACCGGCTCGGAAACGGCACCGTGCTTGTCGATCAACGCTTCAGGCACATCAATCATCGCGGTCTTGGCTTTGTTGGAATAGGTGACAAACCCGCCATAGAGCATGGCGGAGGAACCCGATACTGAGGTGATCGCGCCTGCGATCAGCCCGCCCGTGCAGCTCTCCGCGGTCACCATCATATGACCGGCAAAGATCAGCCGGTCATTGACTTTTTTCGCCAGCGCCAATGTCTCGTTGTCGAGCATCATCTAGCTCCGCGGCAGCTCGATTGTGGCAACGGCCTGCGCCGCAATGCCTTCCTCACGACCGGTAAAGCCCAGCCGTTCCGAGGTCGTTGCCTTGACCGCAACCCGATCCACGCTGACCCCCGCGATTTCCGCGATCCGCGCCCGCATGGCCTCCACATGCGGCCCGATCTTGGGATATTCGCAGATGATGGTCGCATCCATATGCACCAGTCGCCCGCCACGCTGGTGCACCAGTCCTGCCGCATGCTCGAGGAAAATCGAGGAATCGGCGTCCTTCCATTCCATTTCGCTGGGCGGGAAGTGCTTGCCGATATCTCCATTGGCCAGCGCGCCGTAAATGGCATCCGCAAGGGCGTGCAGCACCACATCGGCGTCCGAGTGTCCCTTGAGTCTTGCCCTGTGCGGAATTGAAATGTTGCCCAGAACAACCGCATCGCCCTCGGCGAACGCATGCACGTCATAGCCAGATCCGACCCGTGTTTCCATCGCCTGTCGTTCAGTCATCATGCGCTCGGCCCGTTCGAAATCGCCCGGCAGCGTTATCTTGATGTTGCGCGTATTGCCTTGTGCAAGCGCAACGCTCAAGCCGGCCCATTCGGCGATCGCTGCATCATCTGTAAATCCATCGCTCATTTCGATGGCGCGCCTGTGGGCATTATAGATGGCGCTGAAATGAAACCCCTGCGGGGTCTGGGCTGCAAAAAGCTGCGTCCGATCTTCCGTGCCGCCCACCGTTTTCCCGTCCAGCGAGCGTTTGATTGTGTCGGTCACCAGTGTCACCGGCAACGCGCCATCGGCATCGGCCAGGGCCCCAATGACATTGCCGATCAGCTCGGCCTCGACGAAGGGGCGGGCACCATCGTGGATGAGCACGATATCGGGAGGGTCGCTCGCCAGCGCTTGCAGGCCTTTCAATACGGACACCTGCCGCGTTTCACCGCCGATGACCGGAGCCGCGAGCCGCGCGTCGTTGATCCCCAGAGCGGCAAACATGTCTTCCTGTCCGTTGCCGATCACCGGCACCACCCGATCGATAGCCTTTACGGCAAGCAACGCCTTGAGCGTCCTTGTCAGCAACGGCTCACCGGCCACCGATCGGTACTGCTTGGGCAGTCCTACATTGCCCGCTCGCTCTCCGCGACCCGCCGCGACGACCAGCGCAACGATTGTTTTGTCTTCACTCATAGGACCCTGCACGTTCCTGGCAATGCGTTGCGCAAACTTCATCCGCAATTAAAGCCCCGTGGACCGTGAAACAAGGTCAGCACCACTGTCTTTAGCAAACTGATCTCATATGAGGCATTGAACGGGATCGAATTTTGACTAATCTGTCACCAAATTCGAGCCGTTGTATAGTTTTAAGGCAATAAATTGGCAAAGCATGCCTCCGAAATGAGCATAGGCGGTATCCGACTGCCAAATCGAGCAGTTCTTGCGCCCATGGCTGGGATCACCGACCGCCCGATGCGCGATCTTGCTGCCCGGTTCGGGGCAGGGCTGGTCGTGTCGGAAATGATAGCCAGCGCGGCTCTTGTGACAGGGCACAGGGAAATGGCCCGTAAGCTCACCCCCAGCCATGGCCTGCCCCATATTGTCCAGCTCGCCGGATGCGAGGCCGATTGGCTGGTGCGTGGCGCCAAAATCGCCGAGGAGGCCGGGGCCGACGTCATCGACATCAATTTCGGCTGCCCATCCAAGCGCGTCACCAATGGTTTTGCCGGTTCCGCGCTGATGCGTGTGCCCGATATCGCCCTTTCGCTCGTCGAGGCGGTTGTCGGCGCCACCGACCTGCCGGTCACCGTCAAGATGCGGCTTGGCTGGGATGACGACAGCCTCAATGCCGCCGATATCGCCCGTCGCGCCGAAAGTGCCGGGGTAAAGATGATCACGGTACATGGCCGCACCCGCCAGCAGTTCTACAAAGGCACGGCCCGCTGGCATCTCGTAAAGCCTGTCACTGAGGCCGTTGGCATTCCTGTCGTCGTCAACGGCGATATCCTTGGACCGGACGAGGCCGATATCGCGCTGGCTCAATCCGGCGCTGACGCCGTCATGGTCGGCCGTGGCGCACAGGGGCAACCATGGATTGTCGGCCAGGTCGCCGCGCATCTCGATGGACGTGCCGCCCCAGCGACGCCAGAGGGAAACGATCTGGTGAACCTCGTCGCCGCCCATTACGAGGATATGCTGTCCGAATACGGCACCGAACTCGGCGTCCGCATGGCCCGCAAACATATCGGCTGGTATCTCGATGCCGCCGGCGAGCTTTCAAATGCACAGCGCCGCCCGATCATGACCGAAAACGATCCACGTGCCGTCCTGCGCCTGATGCCTCAAATGTTCGAACAAACCTGGAGCCAGGCCGCATGAGCGCGCTCATGGAACTCGATCTGCACGCCTCCATACTCCAGTCGCTGCCTCAGCCGGTCATCGTCTGCGCCCAGGATGGCTCCATTACCTTTGCCAATTACGCGGCCGAGGCGTTTTTCATGCTTCCGCGTCCATTCTGACGCGTCAGAAACTGTCTGATTTCATCGCGTTTGGCTCGCCTATCCTGGGGCTCATCGAGAGCGTCGCGTCACGGCTCGCGCCGATGATCGAATACCGTGTACAGGTCGGCACCGCGCGAGTTATCGAGGACAGGGTGGCCGATGTCTATGCCAGCCCCATTCCGGAAATGCCCGGCCATGTCACGCTCATTTTCCAGGAGCGAACCATGGCCGACAAGATCGACCGCCAGCTCGTATCGCGGGGCGCGGCGCGGTCGGTAACGGGCCTGGCCGCGATGCTGGCCCATGAGATCAAGAATCCGCTTTCTGGCATCCGCGGCGCCTCCCAATTGCTCGAGCAATCCGCCGTCGGAGACGACCGTGCGCTGGCCCGCCTCATCCGCGACGAGACCGACCGGATTGTCGATCTTGTCGATCGCATGGAGGTGTTCGGCGACGAACGCCCGGTCGAGCGGACACCGATCAATATCCACGTCATTCTCGAGCGGGTGAAACTCCTCGCCTCAAACGGCGTCGCCAAGGGAATAGCCTTTTCAGAGGATTACGATCCGAGCCTACCGCCAGTGCTGGGCGATCGCGATCAGCTGATCCAGATCTTCCTGAACCTAATTAAAAACGCCGCAGAAGCGCTTGATCGGACATCAAAAGCTGAAATCAAGATTATGACGGCTTTCCGTCCGGGCATCCGCATCAGCGTGTCCGGAAACAGCAACCGCGTCTCCCTGCCGCTCGAAATCGTCATCGAGGACAACGGGCCGGGCGTGCCCTCCGATATCCTCCCGTTCCTTTTCGATCCGTTCGTGACCACCAAACTTTCGGGTTCCGGCCTCGGTCTGGCGCTCGTAGCAAAAATCGTGGGCGATCATGGCGGCGTCATCGATTGCGACAGCAAACCGGGACGAACGCGCTTCCGCATCCTTTTGCCCGTCGCTCAGAAAACAGACATCAGCCAAGCCGAAGACCAGGACTAAGACCATGGCCGGACAGACAGTTCTCCTCGCAGATGACGACGCGGCGATCCGCATGGTGCTCAATCAGGCGCTCTCGCGCGCCGGTTACGAGGTACGCCCCACAGGCAACATTTCGACCATGTGGAACTGGGTGACGCGCGGCGAGGGCGATATTCTCATCACCGACGTCTCGATGCCCGATGGCAACGCCTTCGACGTCATGCCCAAGATAAAAAAGCTCCGTCCGGAGTTGCCCATTGTCGTGATGAGTGCCCAGAACACATTCATGACGGCCATTCGGGCGTCCGAGATGGGTGCCTACGAATACCTGCCCAAGCCTTTCGACATCACAGAAGTCCTCGCTGTCGTTGGCCGTGCGCTTGCTGATGCCAAACGCCCGGCGCCTGATCGCCGCCAGGAAGAGCAGGGCGAAAACATGCCGCTGGTCGGTCGCTCTGCCGCCATGCAGGACATCTATCGGGCCCTGGCCCGCCTCATGCAGACCGATTTGACGGTGATGATTACCGGCGAGAGCGGCACCGGCAAGGAACTGGTCGCCAAGGCCCTGCACAACTTCGGAAAGCGCAAGAACGGCCCCTTCGTTGCAATCAATATGGCCGCCATTCCCCGTGACCTGATCGAAGCTGAGCTGTTCGGCCACGAAAAAGGGGCGTTCACCGGCGCAACATCGCGTTCATCGGGCCGCTTCGAACAGGCCGAAGGCGGTACGCTGTTTCTCGATGAGATCGGCGATATGCCCATGGATGCCCAGACCCGCCTGCTGCGCGTGCTTCAGGAGGGGGAGTACACGATGGTCGGTGGTCGCACAGCCATCAAGACCGACGTGCGCATCGTTGCGGCCACGCACCGTGATCTCAGCCAGTTGATCAGGCAGGGCCTGTTCCGCGAGGATCTCTATTACCGCCTCAATGTTGTGCCGATCCGGCTTCCGCCGCTGCGCGAACGCATCGACGACGTACCCGATCTCGCGGCAAGCTTTCTGAAGGCCACGCAACGCGAGAACGAAGCGCCCAAGGTTCTCTCATCCGATGCTCTCAAGCTCATGCAGCAGTATCATTGGCCGGGAAACGTCCGCGAACTGGAAAATCTGGTTCGGCGCCTCGCCGCGCTCTATGTGGACGAGGTCATTTCGCTCGAAATCGTCCAGAACGAGCTTAACCTCGCCGATCGGGGCAATTTCTCTTCAAAGCCCGGCCCTGCCGATATCGTGACGGTCATCGAAAGCGATCTGGCCGAGCTGTTCCGGGAATATGAGCCCAACCTGCCACCCGCCGGTGTTTATCAGCGCATCATTGACAAGGTCGAAGTGCCTCTGATTTCGACCGTTCTCAACCTGTGCGCAGGCAACCAGATCAGGGCCGCCGAATTGCTGGGGCTCAACCGCAACACGCTGCGCAAGAAAATTCGCGGCCATGGGATCGAAATCGTAAAGCACTCCAGGCAATTGGGATGAGCACGGTCCCGAAGGGCAAATCGCCGGGTCTGTCCCGGACATGACAGGGGAGTGGTGCGAACGCCCGTAGCGCAAGCGAAGGGCCGGGGAGAGGTCCAAACGCACCCAGCCTTCTCGCCCTACCTCGGCTGAGGGCCATCGGATCTGTGGCCCCGGCACGGGCAAGCACCTGTCACATTTTGGCAACAATAATCTTGAACCAAGGCCCGAGTTGGGTCAGACTCGCCCGAACGGAATATTTCCGGCCATTGTAACCGTCAGCGCGGACGATCGCATGCTTTCAAGCGCAGCACTCCATAGCGGCCCCGGAGCCATCGCGCTGCCCGGCAAGTCGGGCAGGAGAGGCGGTGTGCATGGCGGTTAGCGCAGGCAGCCGGCAGATATCGCACTCAGGGGACAAATCTGCACCATTGTTCAACGACAACCGTCTGCTGCGGCAGGTTGGCTTCGTCGTTGTCCTGATCTCGGTCATTGTCGCCACCGGCTCGTTCCTCATCATGAGCGGTGCCACCGACATCGAGCCGGGCCCCGACGTCTGGACCTGGATATGGATCGCCAACGCGATCCTGATTACGCTTGTGGTCGCCCTGGTACTGACCGAACTGGTCATGCTCGTTCAGACGCGCATACGCAAGCAGGAAGGCGCCCGGCTTCAGGTCCGCATCGTTGTCATGTTCGCCATCGTGGCCGCCGGTCCGGCCTTTATCGTCGCCGTTGTCGCCACGCTGTCGCTCAATCAGGGGCTGGATCAATGGTTTTCCGAGCGCATGCGCTCGATGGTGGAGAGCTCCCGCCTTGTCGCGCGCTCCTATATGCTCGAACACGCGCAGGTACTCCGCGACGATACCATTTGGGTCGCAAGCGAGCTTGAAACGGCACGCGACAGCTTCACCAACGATGCCCCGCGCTTCCAGCGCATCCTGACGGCCCTGGCCACAACGCGCTCGCTCCCCTTCACCAGCCTGGTCAACCAGGCCGGTGAAACCGTCATGCGCGCCCAGATCAATGTGCAAGGCGCCGTTCCGCGCGTTCCTGACGAGGTTCTTCAGGCCGCTGGCGAAGGCGCACCCACTCTTATTGCGCCGGGCGCCTCCAGTTCACTCGTCGGCGCGGTGGTCAAGCTGCGCGGATATGACGACCTCTTTCTCTTTGTCGCCCGGCCAGTCGACCCCGAAGTGCTCGAATATGTCCGGCTGACTGACGAAAACATCACCGACTACCGGCTCTACGATTCCAGCCGGCTGGTGTTCCAGATTACCTTCGCGCTGATGTATGTCGGCGTGGCTTTCGTTTTCCTGCTGGCGGCGCTCTGGATCGGCATTGCGTTGGCCAATGGTCTGATCGACCCGATCCGAAACCTCATGATCGCCTCGAACCGCGTTTCCAACGGCGATCTGGATGTCCAGTTGCCGGTACCTGAACGCGGCGGCGACCTGCACGATCTGGCGGTGCGCTTCAACAAGATGACAGCCCAGTTGCGCAGTCAGCGCGCGGCTCTCGTCGCGGCGAGCCGGACCAACGACCAGCGCCGGCAATTCACCGAAGCCGTTGTGGAAGGCGTTTCCGCGGGCATTATCGGCCTTGACGCCTTTGGCCGCATCACGCTGGTCAATTCCCGCGCCTGTGCCGCTCTGGGCCAGAGCGAACTGGATTTGATGAACCAGGAACTCGCCCAGATTTCCCCCGAGCTCGCCCCGACCGTGGAGCGAGCGCAATCGGCCCGTCGGGGTAGGGTCCAGGACCAGGTGCAGCTTTCGACCGGTTTCGATCGCCGCACCTATCAGGTTCGGCTCACGCGGGAGGGCACCATCACCGAGTCCAAAGGCTATGTGGTGACCCTCGACGACATCACCGAACTCGTCGCCGCCCAGCGCAACAGCGCCTGGGCCGATGTGGCCCGCCGTATCGCCCACGAGATCAAGAACCCGCTGACCCCGATCCAGCTGTCGGCCGAGCGCCTGCGCCGCCGCTATGCCAACAAGCTCGTCGACGATTTCGACGTCTTCGACAAGTGCATCTCGACCATCGTGCGCCAGGTAGGCGATATCGGACGCATGGTCGATGAGTTCTCGTCCTTCGCGCGCATGCCCACCGCCGCCATTGTCCGCGCCGACCTGTCCGATACCATACGGCAAGCCGTCTTTCTCGAAAGCGTCCGCCAGCCGGAAATAAACATCAAAGCTGTGCTGCCCGACGAGACGATCTATGCGCAGTTCGACACGCGCCTGGTGTCCCAAGCGCTGACTAATCTTGTTAAAAATGCCGTCGAAGCTATTGAGAATGTTGGCATCGATACGATCGAAGACCCGAGGTAATCGTGTCTGCCTCGGTTTACGGCGACGAAGCCGTCGTAGAAGTCAGCGACAACGGCAAAGGCTGGCCAACGGAAAATCGCCACCAGCTTCTCGAACCCTATATGACGACGCGCGAAAAGGGCACCGGGCTCGGTCTTGCTATTGTCGCAAAGATCATCGAACAGCATGGCGGTCGTGTCGACCTGCGCGATGCCGCTCCCGATGGCAATGGCCGTATAGGCGCTTGCTTTGCCTTCACATTGCCGTTGCAGGAACGTGGAAAACAGCCGGCCGGGCCTGAAGGCGCCGGCCAGAGCAACAATAAAACGACCCAAGAGGAGACATCGCGCCCATCCGCGATGGCAATAAAATAAATGGCTCGTGACATTCTGATTGTGGACGACGAAGAAGATATCCGGGAGCTGATTGCCGGAATTCTCGAAGATGAAGGCTACGAGCCGCGACAGGCCTCCGATGCCGACGGCGCACTCAACGAGATTGCCAAGCGCCGCCCCAATCTGGTTTATCTCGATATCTGGATGCAGGGCTCGCGCCTGGACGGCTTGCAGTTGCTCGATGTCCTGCAGGCCGATCACCCTGATCTTCCCGTGGTTATGATCTCGGGCCACGGCAATGTGGAGACCGCGGTCTCCGCCATTCGCCGAGGCGCGTATGACTATATCGAGAAACCCTTCAAGATCGATCGTCTGCTGCTGATCACGCAGCGGGCCATTGAAGCGAGCAAACTCAGGACGGAAGTCGCTGACCTCAAGGAGCGAACCGGAGATGAAACCGAGCTGGTCGGCGTCTCCGGCGCCATCGCCCAGGTCCGTTCCCTGATCGAAAAATCGGCCGGCACGCGTTCGCGCGTCTTCATTTCCGGCGGAGCAGGCACCGGCAAGGGCATGTGCGCGCGTCTCCTGCACTTCAAGAGCCCGCGCGCTGCCGGCCCCTTCATTGAAATCAATGCCTCGCTCTATGCGCCAGATGAAATCCCCGTCGTGCTGTTCGGGCGCGAAGTCCGCGAAAAGAACGGGTTGCGCACCGAAGTCGGCGCCCTCGAGCGCGCTCATGGCGGCACACTCTACCTGTCCGAAGTCGCTTCGCTCCCTCTGGAGGCTCAGACCTCCTTGCTGCGCGCCTTGGTTGAAAACAAGTTCACCCGCGTCGACGGCCATGGTCCGGTGCCCGTCGATGTTCGCATCGTCTCATCCAGTTCTCAAAACGTCGCCAGCCTGATCGAGGAGGGCAAGTTCCGCACCGATCTGTTCCACCGGCTCTCGGTCGTACCGCTCCAGCTCACCTCTTTACGTGAGCGCCGCGAGGATATTCCGGCCCTGGTCAGCCTTTTCGTTGCGCAGCTTTCACGCATGCACAACCTGCCGCGCTTTCTGTTCGGGGACGACGCGATCGCTGTGCTTCAGGGGCAGGATTGGCCCGGCAATGCACGCCAGCTGCGCAACGCCATTGAGCGCCTGTTGATTCTGGTGCGCGATCAGCAGCCCGATGACGGGATCATCACGGCGTCCATGCTGCCATCGGACATTTCCGAAGTGCTGCCCACCATTGGCGACACCGATTCATCGGCCCATCTGATGAGTCTGCCCCTGCGTGACGCGCGCGAGGTTTTCGAGCGCCAATACCTGGTCGCCCAGATCGAGCGATTTGGGGGCAATATCTCGAAAACCGCGGAATTTGTGGGCATGGAGCGAAGCGCCTTGCACCGCAAGATCAAGTCGCTCGGGCTTTAGTGACAGGTGAAGGCGTGCTAACACATGCGCCGTCGCTTCCATCTGGGACGCTGAAATGAGAGTTATTATCTGCGGAGCCGGCCAGGTCGGCTACGGGATCGCCGAACGCCTGTCGGCCGAAGGCAACGAAATCACCGTCATCGACAACAATCCGGCCCTGGTGCAGCGCGTCAGGGACACGCTCGATGCGCGCGGGTTGCACGGGCACGGATCCCATCCGGACGTTCTGGCCCAGGCCGGCGCGCGTGATGCTGATATGCTGATCGCTGTTACTCAGGTTGATGAAGTCAATATGACCGCCTGCCAGGTGGCCCATTCGATCTTCGAGGTGCCAACCCGCATCGCCCGCATCCGTTCACAAAGCTATCTCGATCCCGAATGGAGCAACATGTTCTCCCGGGATCACCTGCCCATCGACGTCATCATCTCGCCCGAGGTCGAGGTGGGCGAACTCATCTTGCAGCGCATGGCCTATCCCGGCGCCAATGAGATCGTGACGTTCGAGGACGATCAGGTCGTGGTGATCGAGGTCAACGTCACCGAAGACTGCGCGGTAATCGATACCCCGTTGCGGCACCTCACCGACCTGTTTCCCAACCTCCAGGCCACGGTCATGGGCGTGCGGCGCGACGGCGAAATGCGGGTCATCCATTCCCACGAGCAGATGATCGCCGGCGATCAGGCCGTGGTGGCCGTTGCGCGTGACCAGGTCCAGCGTGTCCTCGGCCTCTTCGGACGCGACGAAGTGCCGCCCAGCCGTGTCGTCATTGCAGGGGCCGGCAATGTCGGGCGTTACGTTGCCCGGCGCATTGAGGAAACCGATCCCACGGTGTCCATCCGCATCATTGAGAGCAACCGGGACAACGCCCAGCGAACCGCCGAAGCCATGAAGCATTCCATCGTCGTGTTCGGCGATGCGCTGGCCGAAGACATCATGCGCGAGGTCGACGTTCGCGATGCCCATATGTTCCTGGGGCTGACCAATGACGACAAGACCAATATTTTGTCCTCGGTCATCGCCAGCGAAATGGGCTGCCACGCCAATATTGCCCTCGTGAACCAGAGCCAATATCCCCGCGTCGCTCGCAGGCTCGGCGTTGATGCCTTCATCAATCCGCGCGCCATTACCGTCTCGAAGGTTCTCCGCCATGTCAGGCGCGGCCGCATCCGCGGCGTCTATACGCTCGGCAACGGCGCCGCCGAAATCCTTGAAGCCGAAGCGCTCGAAACCTCGACGCTGGTCGGAAAGCCGCTGCGGGAGTTCAAGCTCCCGCCCGGTATCCGCATTGGCGCCATCGTGCGCGGCAGCCAGTCGATCATGCCGACGGGCGATACCATTGTGCGGGCGGGCGATTTCGTCATCGTTTTCGCGCTCGCCGCCAGCCTGCGGCAGGTCGAGCAGATGTTCAGGGTCAGCATCGACTTTTTCTAGAGCAGGTCCGGAAAAGTGGGAACCGGTTTTCCGATAAGACTTGCGCCAAAACAAAAGGGGTAGATCGTGTCAGCGATTCAATGAATCACTGACACGATCTAGGTGTCCTGAGAGGGGATGGGTTTGCCCACCATCGGAATTTTATCGGCCGGTGTGTTCGGGGTTTTCGCCCTCTCATTGGTGTTGCCGCTGTTCGTCGCTCTCGTCGAAGGCAATTGGCGCGCCCTTGAAGCCATCTTTCTCGTCGGCATCGGCTATGGGTTTCTGTCCGCCGTCACCATCTTGTCGCTGACTCGGCGTGCCCGCACCCTCAATAGAGCAGGGGTGTTCATGGCGGCCATCACCGTCTGGCTGTCGCTGATTGTCGCTGCCGTCCCCCTTTTCATGCTCGTTGAAGGGCAGCGGCTCGTCTCAGCCGTTTTTGAGGCCAGTTCGGCCGCCGTGACACTTGGGGTAACCCTGCGCCCGCCCGCCGATCTGTCACCCTCGATGACCTTCTACAGAGCCACGGTGGCATGGGTGGGCGGCCTGACCACCCTGACCCTGGCTGTTTACGTATTGGGACCGTACCGGGTTGGCGGAATACCCAACGCCAATCTGCGGCAGGTCCAGCATGCGCGTACAGAAGATGACCCCCGCATTCTCGTAACACTGCAGTCGATTGCCGTGCCCTATCTGACCTTGACGATTGCCTGCGCCATGCTGCTGATCATCGTCCGCGTCCCGGCTGACGACGCCATCGTGGTCGCCATGAGCATGCTCTCGACAAACGGGTTCGTACCGCCCGGTTCCACCGTTTCCGTTCTCGACAATCGGTTTGCCGAAATCATCATGATGGTCTTCATGCTTGTCGGCGCAACAAGCATAATCTGGCATCGCCTGCTCATCGCACGCGCTGGCGAAGGTTCGCGCGAGCATCACGAAGGCATGCGTTATCTCGCAGCGGTCGGCGCATTGGCGGTCATAGCCGCCCTTGCCTCGATTTTCGCCCCTCCTGAGGGGCGACAAGGCTTTGAAAGCGCATTCAACTACGTCTTCGATATGATTTCGATCGCCACGACGACGGGCGTAACCCACGATCAAAGGCTGGGCGTTTCCATACCGTTCGAGGCCATTCTCATTGTCGTTTTCATTGGTGGCTGCTCGTATTCGACAGCCGGCGGCATCAAGGCCTTCCGCCTGCTCACCATGCTCAAGCACGTCGGCAACGAACTCGACCGGCTGGTTTATCCCAGCGCCATACTGCGAGACGACGTGCAATACGATACCCAGCAGCGCGTTATCGCCAAATCCGTCTGGAGTACGTTTTTCCTCGGCGTGCTGGCGCTGACTATGGCTCTTTTGGTGTTTGCCGCTCAGGGCCATTCACTGCCGGACGCCATGGCCATTGCTGCGGGCTCGTTTTCGCAGGTCGGCAATCTCGTCGACGCCGCTATTCCCGGCCTGTCGCAGGGCGTCGCGTCGGACACCACCTTGCTGACGATAGCAGCGGTCGCGACGATCGCCCGCATCGAAATCCTCGTGGTACTGGCGGCAATTACAGGAAATCGCTGGTAATTGTGCTCTAGGCTCCTACCAAGAGATATGCAATAGTTGCGTCGTTGACATGTAATGCGTCAAACGGGCAGGGCGGCACCCAAGCTGGTTGCCAAACAAAAAGTCGGTCGGGGCGTCTGACCGGTGCCCCATGCCCGACGCAAACAAGAGGCCGTACAATGCCCAGTGAAAAGGTGCAGAACCTTCAGGATGCCTTTCTCAATCACGTTCGCAAGAACAAGGTTCCGGTGACGATCTTTCTCGTCAACGGCGTAAAATTGCAGGGCGTCATCACCTGGTTCGACAATTTCTGTTTGCTGCTGCGTCGCGATGCCCAGAGCCAACTGGTCTATAAGCACGCGATTTCGACAATCATGCCGGGCGCACCCATTCAACTGTTCGACCCCGAGAGCAACACCGATTGATCGATAGAGAAGACGACGACGATGGCAAGGGCTTCGTGGACCTCCGCGAAGTCCCCACACGCACTGGCCTCGTAACCCCCGACGTCAGACACAACCGCTATTCTCGACCCGCGGAAGCGCGGCATGCCGAGTTTATCGGGCTTGCCGCAGCCATAGCGCTCGACCTGGTGTTCACCGAAATCCTGCGTGTGCGCGAAATCAAGCCCGCGACCTATCTCGGTGGCGGGCAGGTGCAGCAACTGGCCGAGTGGGCCAAGGAACAAGACATCGAACTGCTCGTCATCGATGCGCCGCTCTCGGCCATCCAGCAACGCAATCTCGAACGCGAAATCGGCGTGAAGGTCCTCGACCGCACGGCGCTGATTCTTGAGATTTTCGGCGAACGCGCGGCAACCCGCGAAGGCGTGCTGCAGGTCGAACTCGCCCACCTCAATTACCAGAAGGGCCGTCTGGTCCGCTCCTGGACCCACCTTGAGCGTCAGCGCGGCGGTGGCGGCTTTCTTGGCGGCCCGGGCGAAACCCAGATCGAATCCGATCGGCGCCAGATCCAGGACCGCATTCTGGTTCTCGAACGCCGGCTCGATAAGGTGCGCCGCACCCGTCAACTCCAGCGCGGCCCCCGCGATTCTGTGCCTTTCCCGTGGTCGCGCTGGTCGGTTACACCAACGCGGGAAAATCGAGCCTGTTTAATGCCATTACGGGCTCAGGCGTCATGGCCGAGAACCTGCTTTTCGCAACGCTGGACACCACCGTGCGCCGCGCCTCGCTCCCCCATGGCCGCGACATCATCCTGTCCGATACCGTTGGTTTCATTTCCGATCTACCCACCGATCTGGTCGCCGCCTTTCGCGGTACGCTCGAGGAAGTGACGCAGGCCCAGGTCATCTTGCACGTCCGCGACGTTTCCAACCCCGACCATCCGGCACAGGCAAACGACGTGCTCTCGGTTCTGGCTTCGCTCGGTGTCACCGGCGAAACCACCCCGATCATCGAAGTCTGGAACAAGATCGACAATCTCCCCGCCGACGCCGTGGATGGCTTGGCAACCATAGCCCCAGCGGGGAAAGTCGCCGCCTCCGTTCCGGTGTCAGCCGTGACGGGGCAGGGGCTGCCCGAGCTTCTTCTGGCTATCGAAAAGACGCTTGCCCAGGATTCTCGCCTGTTCAGCGTCCTGATCCCGCACGAATCGAGTTCTGAAACCGGCTGGCTTTACGCCAACGCCGAGGTCGTTGAGCGCGGTGAACCCGACGATGAAGGCACGCGCTACACGGTTCGGGTTCTGCCCCGGCACCGTGCCGAGTTTTCCGAAAAAATTTGCTGGCCGGATTACCGGGCTCGACGGCTCAAGCTGATTTGTCGGTCTTGCGGATTTCGTTCCAGTAAAAATCCAGCCGCTCAAGCCCCGCCTCGGAAATCTCGATCTCGTCCTCGCGGCACCGGGCTCCACATGCTCGAACCGCCGCACGAATTTGGCATTGGCATCGCGCAGCGCCGCCTCCGGATCGATCCCGGCATGGCGAGCGAGATTGGCAACGGCAAACAGCAAATCGCCAATTTCTTCGGCTTTTGCCGCCTCATCGGTTCCCGCAAGCGCCTCCTCGGCTTCGCCAAGCTCTTCCTCGATCTTGGCAATGACCGATGCAGTATCGGGCCAGTCGAACCCCACCCGAGCCGCGCGCTTGGCGAGTTTTCCCGCCCGCGTCAGCGCCGGTAACCCAGCGGGAACGTCGTCAAGCAGGGAAAGGGGTTTTTCTCCGCCGCGCCGCTCGGCCTTTCTGGCCCGCTCCCCGGCCTTGATCGCCTCCCAGCGTTTCTCGCTGGAAGCAGCATTGCCCGCCTCATCGTCCCCGAAAACGTGTGGATGGCGCCGGATCAGCTTTTCAGTCACCGCATAGATAACGTCGCCGATCTCGAACAGCCCTTCTTCCTTGGCCATCTGCGCGTGATAGATCGGCTGCAGCAAAAGGTCGCCCAACTCGTCGCGCAGATCGTCGTAATCCTCTCGCTCGATCGCATCCGCCACCTCATAGGCTTCCTCGATCGTATAGTGCCGGATCGACCTGAAATCCTGCTCGATATCCCAGGGGCACCCTGTCTCCTTGTCGCGCAGGCGCGCCATGATCTCGATGAGACGGGAAATATCGCTGGAGGGCTGCATGGCAAAACCTTGGAAGGAAAGAGTCGTAGAGCAACTTCTATCGGCCGGACCAGCCTGCCGCTACCCCGATCATCCCGCCTTGATCAGCGGAATGGCCAGATCCTTGCGGAAATATAGAGCAGCGCCCGCAGCGCTTCGCCCTCCGGACCTTTCAGCCCGGGATTGCGGTCCAGCGCGGCCCGCGCATCATCATGCGCCATCTCCAGCAGATGCTTGTGGACATCGGGCACTGCAATGCGATAGCCGGGCATCCCCGATTGCCGCGTACCCAGCAAATCGCCCTGGCCGCGCAATTCGAGATCCTTTTCAGCGATCTCGAACCCGTCATCGGTCTTGCGGATTGCCTCGAGCCGCTGCCTTGCCGTTTCGCTCAACGGTTCCGAATAGAGCAACAGGCAGGCCGAGCGCGCCGAACCGCGCCCCACGCGTCCGCGCAACTGATGCAACTGCGCCAGCCCGAACCGCTCGGCATGCTCGATAATGATGATCGTCGCGTTGGCACATCGACCCCCACCTCGATCACCGTCGTCGCAACGAGAATCTGCGCTTCGCCAGACGCAAACCGCGCCATCGCCTCCTGCTTGGCCGCAGCACTCATCCGCCCATGCACGAGCTCCACCCGGTCGCCAAAGCTCTTCTTGAGGTCTGCAAACCGGTCCTCGGCCGCCACCACATCGAGCACGTCGCTTTCCTCGACAAGCGGGCACACCCAATAGGCCTGCGCGCCCTCGGCCAAACGCGATGCCAGCCGCCCCACCACACGCTCATATTCGGAGATCGGCAGCGTCGCCGTGTCGATCGGCTGCCGTCCCGCCGGCTTTTCGCGCAACACCGAAACATCCATGTCGCCGAAATGGGTCAGCACCAGCGTGCGCGGAATGGGCGTCGCCGTCATCACCAGCAGGTCGGTCTTGTGGCCCTTTTCCGACAGCGCCAGCCGCTGATGCACCCCGAACCGGTGCTGCTCGTCAACCACCGTCAGCCCGAGATGCTCAAACTCAACCCCGCTCTGGAACAGGGCATGAGTGCCCACCGCAATGGTGATCGATCCATCGGCCAACCCCGCCAATGCCGCCCGCTTTTCCGCCGCCGGCATCTTCCCGGTCATCAGGACCACTTTCAACCCGGCCTGTTCAGCCAGCGGCTGGAGCGTCCGGAAATGCTGGCTGGCCAGCAGTTCTGTCGGCGCCATCAGCGCCGATTGCCCGCCATCCTCGGCCACCATCGCCATAGCCATCAGCGCAACCACCGTCTTGCCCGACCCCACATCGCCCTGCAAAAGCCGCGACATGCGGGTCGGCCGTTCCAGATCCTCTCGGATATCGGCAATCGCCAGCCGCTGCCCATCGGTCAGCGCAAAGGGCAGGGCGGCTTCCACCTTTTCGGTTATGTCTTCGGTCACCCTCCGCGCGATGCCCGAGGATTTGACCATGGTCTCCCGGATGAGCGACAGCGCCAATTGTCCGGCCAGATATTCGTCATAAGCCAGCCGCATGCGCGAGGGTGAAACGATATCGCCCTCACTCGGCCGCTGCGGTGCATGAATATGGTGCAGCGCCTCGGCAAAGCCCGGCCAGTTCATGATCGTGCGCCGGTCCTTGCTCGTCCATTCGGGAATGATCGGCACCAAACTCGAGCGCCGAAGCGATCACCTTGCGCAGCGCGCGCGATGATAGCCCATGCGTCAACGGATAGACCGGCTCGACCATCGGCAGGCTCGAAAGCTTGTCGGGTTCCACGATATAATCCGGATGCGTCATCTGCTTTTCGCGCCCGAAAAACCCGATCTCGCCGGAGACGTACCGGATTTCGCCAACAGGCAGCTGCTTTTCCACCCAGCCGCCCCGAGCGCCGAAAAAGCTCAGCGTGATCTCGCCGGTTTCGTCATGGGCCTTGATGCGGAGCGGCGCACGGCTGTTGCGCGGCGGCACGATATGCTCATCGATATGCAGCTTCAGCGTGGCGATCGATCCGACAGGTGCATAGGCTACCCCGTTCTGCGCCCGCCTATCGATAACCCCCGACGGCATATGCATGAGCACGTCAAGCACCACCGCGTCCTGCCCGTCGGGCGCGCCGAAGAACTTGGCGAACAACGCGCCCAGTTGCGGCCCGACGCCTTTCATCGATTTGAGCGATTTGAACAGCGGGTTCAGCAGATCGGGGCGGGGCACGACTCAAAACTGGGCTAGTATGAACGGAAACGGAACAATATATGCTTGTGGGCGGCGGCAAAAGGCTGACAGCGCCACCAAATGTCTCTAATAACTGCGGTCCCAAGCCTTAGCACCTGTCTGGACCATGACCGACCCCAAAGCCATTGAAATGCGCCGCAAGCGCGCGCTTTACCGCGCCCAGCATCGCGGCACCCAGGAAATGGATATCCTGATCGGGGATTCGTCGCCGATCACCTCGATACGCTCGATGCCGAATGCTCGACCGGCTCGAAGCTCTGATGGACCATGAGGAAACCGATCTTCAGGCCTGGCTCATGGGCCAGAGCGACATTCCCGATAATGCCGATCGCAACCTGATCGACACGATCCGCAACCACAAGATTTCACAGAACTAGTTTCATGGACGATTTGCTGCGCGACAGACCCTCAAGGATTCTGGCCAACCTTCCCGACGGCATGCAGCCGGCGGTGTTGGCGCGCGAAATCGAGCAACGCCTCAAGGATGCACCGCAAGCCCCTGTTGCGCTTGTCTTTGTCGCTCGTGATGGTCGTCGCTTGCAGCGCATGGCCGATATCCTGCAAACCATGTTGCCCGGCCATCCCGTGCTGATCTTTCCGGCCTGGGACTGTCTGCCCTATGATCGCGTTTCGCCAAACGCCGTAACCATCGCCGCCCGTATGTCGGCACTGGCGCAACTGGTCGATCCAGCGATCAAAGGCGCCATCGTTCTCACCGCCGTAAACGCACTCATCCAGCGCGTCGTGCCGCGCGATGTGGTCGCTGCCATGACCTTCTCGCCGCGGCGGGACGCATGGTCGACAGTGAAAAGCTCATCGGCTGGGCCACCAACAACGGCTATCTGCGCGTGCCCACCGTGCGCGAAGCCGAGAATACGCCGTGCGGGGCGGGCTGGTCGATCTCTATCCGGCCGGTCATGACGCACCGTTGCGCTTTGACTTTTTCGGCCAACAGCTTGAAACCATTCGCGCTTTCGATCCCGAAAGCCAGCGGACCACCGGCAATGTCAAATCGGTGACCCTCGTTCCCATGAGCGAGGCCATGCTCACCGAAGATACCATCCGCCGTTTCGCCGCAACTACACAACAGCCTTCGGTGGCAACACAGCCGACGACCCGCTCTATGGCGCCATCAGCGCTGGCCAGCGCTTTGCGGGCATGGAGCACTGGTTGCCCTTCTTTTACGAAGAGATGGAAACGCTGCCCGCTTACATCGCGACGCGCTCCTGTCTATTTCGACGATCAGTCGCGCGAGGCCTATGCGAACGCCGCGACCAGATCGTCGACTACTACAACGCCGCGCAAGGAAGCTCGCGAGCAGGGCAGCACCGCCGGCGCTCCCTATAAGCCGCTCAAACCCGAACTGCTCTACAATGTGGAGCAGGGGGCCATACGAGTTGGCGCGCGGTCACGAGATTTCCGAACTCTCGCCTTTCCTTCCCGCCGACGAAAACCTGCCGGTCATCGACTGCGCCGGGCATCTGGCACCCAGCTTTGCCGCGAACGCCAGGCAGCAGATACCAACCTGTTTGAAGCGGTCATTTCGCGCATCAAGTCCGAGGCGCGGGCAGGGCGCAAGACGGTCATCACCTGCTGGACCGAAGGCACCCGCGACCGCATGGGCCAGGTGCTCAAGGATCACGGGCTCAAGGCGGTCAAAAAGCTCGAAAGCTGGAAACAGGTCGATCTGCTCAAGGTCGGCCAACTCGGCCTGGTCATTCTGCCTCTAGAAACCGGCTATCTGACCGACAATATCGCCGTCCTGTCCGAACAGGATATTCTGGGCGAGCGCATCATCCGTCAGACACGGCGCAAAAGGCATCCGACGCGCTCACCGAAGCGAGTGCGCTGTCGGCGGGCGATCTCGTCGTCCACGTCGATCACGGCATCGGACGCTTCATCGGCCTCAAGGCCATTGAGGTGCAAGGCGCGCCCCACGACTGCGTCGAGATCGAATACGCCAAGGGCGATAAGCTCTATCTGCCCGTCGAAAATATCGAGCTGCTCTCGCGATATGGGGCAGAGGGCGCCGAACTCGACAAGCTGGGCGGGTGGCATGGCAGGCCAAGAAGTCCAAACTCAAAAAGCGCATCCGCGACATGGCCGAGCAGCTCATCAAGATTGCTGCCGCCCGCCAGACGGCCCACGCCGAGCCCATCGAAGTCCAGACCGGCGCCTATGATGAATTCTGCGCGCGTTTTCCCTACGAAGAAACCGAGGACCAACTCGCCACTATCGACGCAGTGTTCGAAGATCTTACCTCGGCCGCATCATGGACCGGCTGGTCTGCGGCGATGTGGGCTTCGGCAAGACCGAAGTGGCGCTCCGTGCCGCCTTCGTCATGGCCATGAGCGGGCGCCAGGTCGCCATCGTCGTGCCCACGACCCTGCTGTCCCGCCAGCACTTCAAGACGTTCTCGGACCGTTTCGCCGGCCTGCCTGTGCGCGTGCGTCAGGCCTCGCGGCTCGTCCCGGCCGCCGAACTCAAGGCAACAAAAGAGGGCCTCAAGGACGGCAGCGTCGATATCGTGGTCGGCACCCACGCCCTGTTGTCGAAATCGATCGAATTCCGCGACATTGGCCTGATGATTGTCGATGAGGAGCAGCATTTCGGCGTGGCGCACAAGGAGCGCCTCAAGGAAATGCGGGCCAACGTTCACGTGTTAACGCTCTCGGCAACGCCGATCCCGCGCACCCTGCAACTGGCCCTGACCGGCGTGCGCGATCTTTCCCTGCTTGCCACCCCTCCAGTGGATCGCCTCGCCATCCGCACTTTTGTCTCGCCCTTCGATGCGCTCGTCGTCCGCGAAGCCCTGCTGCGCGAGAAATATCGTGGCGGCCAGGCCTTCTATGTCTGTCCGCGTATTTCCGATCAGGCCGACATCGCGCAATTCCTGGCCGACCACGTGCCCGAAGTCAGCTTCGTGGTCGCCAACGGCCAGATGGCGCCCCAGCAGCTCGATGACACCATGAACGCCTTTTACGATGGCAAGTTCGATGTGCTCGTCGCAACCACCATCGTGGAATCCGGCCTCGACGTGCCGACCGCCAACACCCTGATCGTGCACCGCGCCGACAAGTTCGGCCTTGCCCAGCTCTATCAGATCCGTGGCCGCATCGGCCGCTCAAAGACCCGCGCCTACGCCATTTTTACAGTCCCTGCAGACCGCAAACTCAACGATCAGGCCCAGCGCCGTCTGCAGGTTCTCCAGTCGCTCGAATCGCTTGGCGCCGGCTTTCAGCTCGCCAGCCACGACTCGACATTCGCGGCGCCGGCAATCTTCTGGGCGAAGAACAGTCCGGCCCCATCCGGGAAGTGGGGTTTGAGCTCTACCAGTCCATGCTCGAAGGGCAGTGGCATCCTTGAGGGCAGGGCAATCGGCGAGGAAGAAGAGGCCGGCCAATGGTCGCCGCAGATTTCGCTGGGCATGCCGGTGATGATTCCCGAAGCCTATGTGCCGACCTTCAGGTCCGCATGCAGCTTTACCGCCGCCTTGGCGATCTGACCGA
>JACADM010000096.1_pt1 | contig 45167 bp, 50 predicted proteins | sample 7512371 | NCBI WGS metagenome assembly JACADM01 (sample SAMN14389041, study PRJNA612141) | algae metagenome | isolation source: non-axenic algae culture | place: India: Navi Mumbai | collected 2017-01
GACGGGCGTGCGCAAGCTGGAAGCCGACCTTGCCGACAATCTCGAGCTGATCGAGCTCGGCGAGATGGAAGGCGACAAGGACGTGTGGGCGAGGCCGAGCAGGCGCTGAAGGCGCTGCGCACGGAGGTCAACAAGCGCCAGATCGCCTCGCTCCTGTCGGCGAGGCCACGGCAACGACTGCTACGTCGAGATCAATTCCGGCGCCGGCGGCACCGAGAGCCAGGACTGGGCGAGCATGCTTCTGCGCATGTACACCCGCTGGGCGGAGCAGCACGGCAACAAGGTCGAGACGCTCGAGCTCCATGATGGCGAGGAAGCCGGCATCAAGTCGGTGACGCTCAAGATCAAGGGCGAGAACGCCTATGGCTGCTGAAGACGGAATCGGGCGTGCACCGGCTGGTGCGCATCTCGCCCTACGACAGCCAGGCGCGCCGGCACACCAGCTTCGCCTCCGTGTGGGTCTATCCGGTCATCGACGACTCGATCGAGATCGAGGTGAACGAGAGCGACTGCCGCATCGACACCTACCGTGCCTCGGGCGCGGGCGGCCAGCACGTCAACACGACCGACTCGGCGGTGCGCATCACCCACCAGCCGACCGGCATCGTGGTGCAGTGCCAGTCGGAGCGCTCGCAGCACAAGAACCGGGCGACCGCCTGGTCGATGCTGAAGGCGCGGCTTTACGAGCTGGAACTGCAGAAGCGCGAGGAGAAGGCGAATGCCGAGGCCGCATCGAAGACCTCGATCGGCTGGGGCCACCAGATCCGCTCCTACGTGCTGCAGCCCTACCAGCTGGTGAAGGACCTGCGCACGGGCGTCGAGAGCACAACCCGACCGGTGTCCTGGGCGGCGATCTCGACGAGTTCATGGAAGCCACGCTGGCGCAGCGCGCCTTCGGCGGCGGTCCGAACGCGGTCGAGGACGTCGACTGACGCCTTACTCGCCGATCGATCATCCTGCTGAAACGAAAACGGCGCCCTTCGGGGCGCCGTTTGTCGTTGGGAAGGGTCGTTGCCGTCTCAGTCGTCCAGCAGCGTTGCGATCTTCTCTCCCGCGCGCAGGAAGCGGATCGGGTTGAGCGGCCGGTCGTTGACGCGGACCTCGTAATGCAGGTGGGGGCCGGTGGAGCGCCCCGTCGAACCCACGGCGCCGAGAGGATCGCCGGTGGACACCGTGTCGCCTTCGCTCACCGACACGCGGCTCATGTGCGCAAAGCGTGTAACGACGCCGCTCGGATGGCGGATCTCGACCGACCTGCCGTAGCCGCCGTTGCGCCCGGCGAAGATCACCTTGCCGGGAGCCGGTGCGCGGATGGTGACGCCGGTCGTTGCGCGAAAGTCGAGGCCCGTATGCATGGCCATGCGGCCGAGGAACGGGTCGACGCGCGGGCCGAAGGAGGACGAGAGCTCGGCGCCGGGGACCGGCGAGGCGAGGGGAATGCCGCGGGCGGCGTCCTTGACCTGGGAGAGGGCGAGCAGGGCCTTTTCGGCGCGCTCGATACGGCTGTCGAAGTCGGATCCGGCAAGCGGGACAAAGGGACCGCCCTGGCCGGAGGCGAGGTCCGCCTTGACGCCGGCAAGCTGCAGGCCGAGCTCGTCCGCCGTGTCGGCGATGGTTGCCGCGTCCCGCTCGGCCGTGACGGCGATGACGTCGAGCGCGGCATGCGCCTCGCCGTCCATGCGGTCCAGCGCGGCGTTGACGTTGTCGATCAGCTCTACCCGCTGGTCGGGCGCGGGCGGGTTTGCCGGCGCCTGCGGCTGGGAGGCGGCGGCCTCCGGCGCAAGGTCGCGCAGCGGCTTGCCGGGAGCGGCGGCGCCTGGCGGGCGGCGGCTTCGGCAGCGGCGTTGTAGTCGGCCTTGGTGCCGCGCAGGCTGAGAACGGGTGAAATCTCGATGGGCTCGGGCGTTCCGCCGATGCCGGTCGGTGCGTCAAGCGAGCCGAGCGCAACGGCGGGAGCTGCGGGCTTGGCCGGGGGAACCGGTCCGCCGACCGCGACGCGGATGCCGTTCTCGGCGGCCTTGGCCAAGATGCCGGAGACGCGAGCCTGGCGGGTATCGAGGTCGCGCTGGCGCTCGACGACGTCGGCGAGTTGCTCCTCGATGCTGCGGCGCTCGAGCACGCGGCGGCTGGTGAGCTGGTCGATGCGCGAGCGCAGCGAAGCGATGCGGTCCTCGTAGGACAGCTGCATCTGCGCCTGGCGCTCGGCCGAAGACTGGATGATGTCGTCGCGCAGCACGAGATAGGCGGTGGCGCCGACATAACCGACCATGAGCATGGTGCCGATCGCAGTCGCCAGGCCTGCCACGAGCGGGGAGATGGTGAAGCTGCGGACATTGTCGCCGCGGGCGATGATCACCCGGTGCGGCTCTTTCCGCTTGCCGAAATCCCTGCGGCCGTTTCCTGCGTGTCCTGTCATTCGTCTGTGGACCCGTTCCCGCCGGTGCCAGACACATACGCGGCACCTTCTTCGGATCCGATCATGCTCCGTTAAGGTTAACAAAAGCTAAGGAACTGTCCGAAATCGAGAATCCGCTCAGCCGATGAGGCGGGCGAGGGGTCGGTAAAAACCCGGAGTGAGTCCGGCTTCGGAGCGGGCCCGGTCGTTGAACGGCGGTTTCAGTCCGCCCTTGAAGTGGCGCCGCACGAGATCCTGGAACCGGCGCTCGGGATCGCAGCGCTCCTTGTCGCAAAGGTAGCGGAACCACTTGGCGCCGAAGGCGACGTGGCGTTTTTCGTCGCGATAGATGATCTCCAGGATCGCCGCGGTCTCCGGATCGCCGCGCTGGCGCGCCTTCTCGATCATCGGCGGGTGATGTCGTCGAGGCCGCGCGCCTCGAGCACCAATGGGATGACGGCAAGGCGGCCGGCGAGGTCGTCACCCGTGCTTTCTGCCGCCTCCCACAGCCCGTGATGGGCGGGCAGGGCGCCGTAATGCGAATCGAGCTCTTCCAGCCGCCGGCGCAGCAGCGAGAAATGCTTGGCCTCCTCCAGCCCGACGCGCACCCAATCGTCGAAGAAGGAGCGGGGCAGCGGGCGGTCGGCGAAGCGGCCGACCATGTCCCAGGTCAGGTCGACGGCGTTCAGCTCGATATGGGCGAGGGAGTGCAGCAGGGCGATGCGGCCCGAGGTGCCGCCGATGGTGCGCTTGGGCATGTCGCGCGGCGGCAGCAGGACGGGGGCGTCCGGCCGGCCGGGCTGGTCGGGCATGCGCTCGCTGCCCGTGCGCCGACGCAGCGACAGCGTGCGGCCGAACCAGGCGCGGGCGGTGGCATGGGCAACATGCGTCTTCTCGTCGAGCGAACGCGAGGCGACGACGCGGCGGGCGCCGCAGGCGAGAGAGGCGGGGGTGTAGTCGGCGGTTTCCGCCTTTCCGGCGAAACGCGGGTCTGGGAGGCACGGGGCTGGGAGGTATGGGTTTCGGACCCGAGGGGCCGGGATGCGTTGTCGTGGGAACCCTGCATGTCACCTCCGCTGGCGCCGTGAGCGGCGCCGGGCGAACCCGGCGCCTGCAGCGCTGACCCGGCTTACTTGCCGGCGGCGCGGACGGCCTCCAGCACGGCTTCCGCATGGCCGGGAACCTTAACCTTGCGCCACGTCTCGGCGATCTTGCCGGCCTCGTCAATGAGGAAGGTCGAGCGCTCCACGCCCATGTAGGTCTTGCCGTACATGGACTTCTCGACCCACACGCCCCAGGCGGTCGCCACCGCCGAATCCGGGTCGGCCGCGAGGATCACCGACAGGTCGTGCTTGGCCTTGAACTTGTCGTGCTTGGCGGCCGTGTCCGGCGAGATGCCGACGATGACGGCCCCGGCCGCCTCGAACTCCGAAGCCAGCCCGGTGAAGGCAATCGCCTCCTTGGTGCAGCCCGGCGTGTCGTCCTTCGGGTAGAAGTAGAGCACCACCTTGCGCCCGCGCAGATCGGAGAGACGAAGCGTGCCGCCGCCGTCCCGCTCGAGCTCGAAATCCGGGGCGGTGCTTCCGGCTGTGATTTCCGACATTCTGCCTTCCTTTGGTCATGTGGAGAGTAAAAAGTGCGGTCTTCCGTGACTGTAGCCGATACGCATCGCATGCGGGCGCGGATCCCCCTTGCGCCATACAATGATCGTCGCGAATCGCGGATGATCAGATTGCCATGCCCAAAGGACCGGGACACTGCTGAAAACGCCTCATACATCGTGACAGGCCGCTGCGAGACGTGCTGCGTCGCAAGCCCCGGTGGCGGCTGCGGACCTATGTGTTGGCGGCTTTCGGCATCGTGCTGCTGGCGGCGTTCGGCGGACTGGTCGTCACCTTCGGCAGCGGACCTGTATCCTTGCCCTATCTCGCCCGGATGATCGCCGAGCGTGCCTCGATGCCCGGCACCAAGCTGCAGGTCGGGGCGGTGACGGTGGACCTGTCCGAAGGCCTGCCGCCCAGGGTGGAGCTGCACGATCTTTCGGTCGAGGTGGATGCGGACAGCGACCTGTCGCTGCATGTGCCGCGCGTCTCGGCGCCGCTCGATGCGGCTGCGCTGCTGACCGGCGACCTGCACCCGGCCGAGATCCGCCTGGAGCATGCCAGACTGCGGATCGCCCGTGCGGCGCGCTCGGCATCGTCCAGCGAAATTCCCGACATGGCCGTGGTCGCCGAAGCGGCCGACCGCACCGCGCGCCTTGCCGTGGCGCAACTGGCGCAGCGCGGCATCGGCCGCATCGAGCTGGTTTCCGCGGAGATCGTGCTGGAAGGAGAGAAGACCTACCGCATGAGCGGCATCGACGCCGAGCTGACGCGAGCCGCCGACGGCACGCTACAGGTCGACGCGGAGATTGCCGGCCGGCTCGGCCAGTGGAAGGCCAAGGCGAGCCGTTCCACCGATGCGGAGACCGGCGAAAGCCTGATGCGGGTCGACGTCTACGATGTCTCGCTCGGCGAGTTCGTGCCCATCGATGCTTCGGTGGGGGCGGCAAGGGCCTCGGCGTTCCCGTGCGCGGACGCCTCGACGTGACGGTGGATGCGGCGGGCGATTTCGGCACGACGCGCGCCGGCGTCATCGTTTCTCCCGGCTGGATCAACAGCGGCCGCACCGTGATCGGCTTCGACACGATCGACGTCCAGCTCTACTGGGAGGCGGGAACGCCCGGCTTCCGCATCGTTCCGTCCAGCTACCAGCGGGGCAACACCTTCCTGCCGTTCGAGGGCGTGGTCGAGCCGCCGCGCGAGTGGCAGGACGCATGGTCCTTCCGCGTGTTGTCGCGCGGGGCCCGCATCGGCCCGTCCGACGTTCCCGGCCGCCCTTTGCCATGGAGACGTTCCTGGCCGAGGGGCGCGTGGACCTGGACGCCCAGGAGGTTCATTTCGACAAGCTGACATTGCGCTCCGGAACCGCCGACATGGACGGCGTCGGCTCGGTTCGGATCGGCGAGGACGGGCCCTACATGGCATTGGCCGTGGAGAGCGGCCCGATGTCGGTCGCCACCTTGAAGCGGCTGTGGCCGATCACGATGATCCCGCCGGCGAGAGCCTGGGTGATCGAGCATGTGGTCGACGGGCGGATCGAGGGGGGACGCGCGACCGTGTCGCTGCGCCCGCCGGCGTTCGACGTGGAGGATGATGCTCCGGGCTGGTCGGGCGACGACGTGCAGGTCGACATCGCTTTTCTCCGACCTCAGCCTGAGCACGGTCGGCACCGTGCCGGTGGCGCAGGGCCTGTCGGGCCGTATTCAGGTGGCGGACGAGGTGCTGACGATCACATCGCCGTCCGGCGTCATGGTGGCGCGGCCAGGCGAGCAGATCGCCATCAGCGACACGGTGTTCCAGGTCCCCGACATTCGCGAGAGCGGCGACAAGACCGGCGTCCTGAAGCTGACGGCGAATGGTCCGGCCAAGTCGCTGGCGACGTTGCTGGACGCGGAACCCTTCACGGTGCTGACGCGCAACGACCTGGCGCCCGACGATGTGGCCGGGTCCGGCGAAATGACGCTCAACGCCACCTTCGCGTTGGTCAAGGACGTGCGGTCGACGATGTCGACTGGGATCTTGCCGGGTCGCTCAAGGGCTTTTCCAACTCGAAGGAGATCCGCGGCCACAAGCTGAGCGGCGCCAACCTGACCTTCGCCGTCGACGAGGGCAGCCTGTCGCTGAAGGGACGCGGTCGTCTGGACGGGTTGCCGGCCAATCTCGATCTCGTCGTGCCGTTCGACAATGCCAACGGCGAGGCGGTGGTGGCCCGGCAGGGTGTCGTCATCGAGGTGACGGCCGAACAGCTGGCCGCCCGTGGCATCGACATTCGCAGCTTTGTGAATGGTCCGCTGAAACTGTCGACCGAGGAGAGTGACGCCGGCCAGTCCTACGAGGTCGACCTGTCGCGCGCGAGCATCGAGCTGGCGGACGTGGGCTGGAGCAAGAGCCCCGGCGTTGCGGCGCGCGCCTCGTTCCGCATGAGCGAGAGCGACGGCCGTCGCGAGATCCGCGGTTTCCGGCTGACCTCGGAAGGTGTGGAGATCGAGGGCGGCATCACGCTGACCTCGGCCGGCGATCTGGAGCGGGCGGAGTTTTCGCGCTTCGCCTTGCGGGCGAGCGACGATGCCAGCCTGCGGTTGTCTAAACGCGGTCGCCAGATCACCGTGGACCTGCAGGCGACGCGGCTCGATGCCCGCGGTCTGATCGCCAGCATGAGCGCGAGCAGCAAGGGCGGTGCGGCCGACAAGACGGCGCTGAAGGTCAACGCGGAGGTCGGTCAGCTGATCGGCTTCAACGGCGTGAGCTTGTCCGGCGTGTCGCTGTCCATGTCCAAGTCGGGCGGCGAATTGCGCGCCCTCGACCTGTCGGGCTCTTCGGGCGGCAAGTCGATCTTCCAGGCGAAGCTGACCGGGGAGGGCGCCGGGCGCGAATTGGCCGGCACTTTCCAGGATACCGGCGCCATCCTGCGCTTTGCCAATCTCTACGACCGCATGCGCGGCGGCGTCGGCATCCTGTCGATTGGCATGCGTCGTCGACGGAATGGATCGGCCGGTTCAAGATCAAGCGGCTGGCGATCACCGAGGATCCGGCGATCCGCGAGCTGGCCCGCAGCCCCGGCGTGCTGGAAACGCGCGATCCGCGGCGCCAGCAGCTGCTGGCCGCGGCCGAGCGCGGCGGCGAGGCGACGTTCAGCGCGCTGGATCTGGAGTTCCGCCGCAACGGCGATCTGCTGACGATCACCGACGGCACGCTGGCCGGACCGACCATCGGCGGTACGGTGTCGGGGAACGTCAATCTGGCGGCGCGCTCGCTCGACATGACCGGAACATTCGTGCCGGTCTTCGCGCTCAACAACCTCTTCGCCAAGATCCCGATCCTGGGCTTTGCGCTCGGCGGCGGTTCCGACGAGGGACTGATCGGCGTGACCTACCGGCTGACCGGCTCGCTGGCCGAGCCCGTGCTGACGGTCAACCCGGCCTCGGCCATGGCGCCGGGCATCTTCCGCAAGATCTTCGAATACCGCTGAGGGGCTGTTGCACCTCTTGAAAAACGAAACCCCGGGCGCGAGCACTCGGGGTTATGCAGTCGTGGTCGTGGCTGGCGGAAAGGCTCAGACGGCCTTCAGCAGTACATGCTTCTTCTTGCCGAGCGAGAGCTTGATGACGCCCTCGTCCACGAGATCGGACGTGCCGAGCACGCGCTTCTCGTCCTGAGCCACCACGTCGTTGACGCGAAGGCCGCCGCCCTTGACCTGGCGCCGCGCTTCGCCGTTGGAGGCGCACAGGCCGGCGCTGACGAACGCAGCCAGCAGGCCGAGGCCGGCATCCAGCTCGCCGCGAGAAATCTCCACCGTCGGCAGGCCCTCGGCCAGCGCGCCTTCCTCGAAGGCACGGCGTGCGGTCTCGGCCGCTTCCTCGGCAGCCTGGCGGCCGTGAAGGATGGCGGTCACCTCGGTGGCGAGCACCTTCTTCGCCTCGTTGATCTCCGACCCGCCAAGGGCGGCAAGGCGGGCGATCTCGTCCAGCGGCAGCAGCGTGAACAGCTTCAGGAAGCGCTCGACGTCGCCGTCCTCGGTGTTGCGCCAGTACTGCCAGAAGTCATAGACCGACAGCAGGTCGGCATCGAGCCAGACCGCACCGGAGGCCGTCTTGCCCATCTTCGCGCCGGAAGAGGTCGTCAGCAGCGGCGAGGTCAGCGCGTAGAGCTGCTGGGTGCCCATGCGATGGCCAAGGTCGATGCCGTTGACGATGTTGCCCCACTGGTCGGAGCCGCCCATCTGCAGCCGGCAGTCGTAGCGCCGGGCCAGCTCGACGAAGTCGTAGGCCTGCAGGATCATGTAGTTGAATTCGAGGAACGACAGCGACTGCTCGCGGTCGAGACGCGTCTTGACGCTGTCGAAGGACAGCATCCGGTTGACCGAGAAATGGCGGCCGACGTCGCGCAGGAACTCGAGGTAGTTGAGCGGGCGCAGCCACTCCGCGTTGTTGATCATCAACCCGCCGCCGAGCGGGCCCTTGTCGTAGTCGATGTAGTTGGCGAAGGCGCGCTTGATCGAGGCGATGTTGTCCTCGATCATTTCGACCGTCATCAGCTTGCGGGCCTCCTCCTTGAACGAGGGGTCGCCGACCATGCCGGTGCCGCCGCCCATCAGCGAGATCGGCCGGTGGCCGGTCGCCTGGAACCAGTGCAGCATCATGATCTGCATCAGATGGCCGACATGCAGACTGGATGCCGTCGGATCATAGCCGATATAGGCGGTGACCGTCTGAGTCCGCAGGAGATCGTCGAGCCCGGTCTCATCCGACATCTGGTGGATGAAGCCACGCTCGCTAAGGGTCCTCAGGAAATCCGACTTGAATCCGGTCATCTTGCCAATCTGCATCTTGTGGTGACGTGAAACGCCCCGGAAGGGCCCGCATTTCTTAGCCGAACTCTCTGTCGAGATCACGGAGAAATCAGGTCGCTGGCGGCTGCCATGCAAAAAGCGCAAGCAGCGGCGCGGTGCGCGCCCGCGCACAAAAAAACGGCCGGACAAGCCGGCCGCCTTGAAGTTTTGCGGGTCGAGGCCGGGCGAGGGTTGGGTCGCGCCGACATCGGTACTCTGGTAGCAGGCTCGGATGACGCGGCAGTGACAGGCGGGCGAAACAGTAGCGAGAAGGTCTGACCCATTGTACAGCTTCTAGTTCCATTTATTGAGGTTTGGCATGGATACTCTTTTCAGCATTCTTACAGTTGGCGGTCTCGCGGGTGTTGTGAGCGCTCTTGTCAATTTCTGGTTAAACGAACGGTCCTCTCGGCGAGCAAGGTCAAGCAGAGCGAAGTTTCTAGCTCTGAAAATTTCCATCTCCCTTGAGGTATATTATAGAGAGTGCGTGGAGATGATTTACGATCTAGAAAATTTTTTAAATAGTAAGGGCGCTATTGGAGAAGAGCATTTCAAGTTGCCAGTTTTCACTTGAGTACCCTTCAGATTCCCTAGATTGGCTATACCTAGATAGAAGTCTGGTTGATGAAATTCTTAGTTTTCCGGGGAATATCCATTCCCGAAACGAATCCATATTGTTTATGGCTTCGGTGGACAACGATCCGGAGGGGCCGGATCGCGATGTGACACTCCAAGCTCTCTACGAAATAGCTCTTGAAGCGATCAAACTCGCGCAAGATGTGAGGGAAAAACATGGTCTTCCAAAGCAGCGAAGAACGCAAGAATCGGAAAGCCATCTTAAAGAAAAGTATGGCTTATTTTCGCTCAATCTTGCAAAGGATCGCTAAATAATTTCCTCCTAAAATTCAATTAATCTGTTGGATATACTAATATACAGCCTTGCCAAACAAAAAGGCCCCGCAAGAGCGGGGCCTTTTCAATTCGGTGCTTTTCGGAAAGCGGCTCAGAGAGCCTCTTCCTCGTCAGCCTCGGCGTCGGCCTCAGCGGCCTCTTCGCCCTCGGCATCCTCGTCCTCGTCCTCTTCGAACTCGAACGTGTCCTGCTCGCGGCCGGTGAGGTCCTCACCGCGCGCCTGGCGCTCGGCCTCGTCGGCGGAACGTGCGACGTTGAGCGTGACCGACACCTCGACTTCCGGGTGAAGGACGACGGCAACATCGTGCAGGCCGATGGTCTTGATCGGACGGTCGAGGCGAACCTGCGAGCGAGCCGAAGAGAAACCACCCTCGGTCATCACGTCGGCGATGTCGCGGGTCGACACGGAGCCGTAGAGCTGGCCGGTCTCGCCAGCCTGGCGGATGACGGTGAAGGTCTGGCCGTCGAGCGTCTTGGCGACCGACTCGGCCTCCGACTTGCGCTCGAGGTTGCGAGCCTCAAGCTGCGCGCGCTCGCTTTCGAAGCGCTGCAGGTTGGACTTGGTGGCACGCAGCGCCTTGCCCTGCGGCAGCAGGTAGTTGCGCGCGAAGCCGTCGCGCACGCGCACCACTTCGCCCATCTGGCCGAGCTTGGCAACGCGCTCGAGAAGAATGATCTGCATTGTCGTAATCCTTTTCGTCTGTCCCGCGCCTTGCGCGGTTAGGGACGGCCGGCGAGCCGGCCAGTCCCAGCCGATTGGAAAGTCGCGATCTTACTTGATCACGAAGGGCAGCAGGCCGAGGAAGCGGGCGCGCTTGATGGCACGCGCGAGCTCGCGCTGCTTCTTGGCGGACACCGCGGTGATGCGGCTCGGCACGATCTTGCCGCGCTCGGAGATGTAGCGCTGCAGGAGGCGGATGTCCTTGTAGTCGATCTTCGGCGCGTTGGCGCCGGAGAACGGGCAGGTCTTGCGACGGCGGAAGAAGGGGCGGCGCGTCGGCAGCTGTGCGATATCGACCATTGCGTTAGCTCCTTATTCTTCGTCGAAGCGGCGTCCGCCGCGGTCGCCACGATCACCGCGATCGCCACGGTCTCCACGATCGCCGCGGTCACGGCCGCCGCGATCACCACGGTCGCCGCGGTCACCGCGATCGCCACGTCCACCACGACGGTCGTCGCGGTCACGCTTCTGCATCATCGCGGACTGCTCTTCCTCGTGCTCCTCGACGCGCAGCGTCATGAAGCGCAGGATGTCCTCGTTGATGCGCATCTGGCGCTCCATCTCGGCCACGGCGGCCGGGGAGGCGTCCAGGTTCATCAGCGTGTAATGAGCCTTGCGGTTCTTGTTGATACGGTAGGCCAGCGTGCGCAGACCCCAGCTCTCGACCTTGCCGACGTTGCCGCCGTTGGAGGAGATCAGGGCCTTGTACTGCTCGACCATCTGCTCGACCTGCTGGGCCGAGACGTCCTGGCGTGCCAGGAACACATGCTCGTAAAGCGGCATGAGGGTGCCTTTCTTTCCGTTTCAGTTCCCGGAACCCGGCGCTAAGCCTCTTCGAGCCTTCAAGAAAGGCAGATCGAAGCAACTTCGAAGGCGGAGACACGGGAAGACGGACGACACTTTGCCGATCCTACCCGCCTGTCGCTGCCTCTCCCCTATATTGAAGAGAAGCCTGCATTCGGCGGACCTTCCGTTCAGCCCCCGGCCAGAGTTCCGAACGAAGCGTGGCTTATACACCAGTTGCGCGGCTTCGCAAGGCGGAGCGAAGGGATTGCGCGTGTTTTTTCCATGCTCCACCTTGACAGTGTGTGCCTGGGACGTCTCTTTGCGGCACATTTCGTGACAAGACGGACGGGCAAAAGCGAATCCGGCCGCGCAAGGGATGTTGGAGCCAGCGCCAATGAGTATCGCATTCACGTTTCCGGGACAGGGCAGCCAGGCTGTCGGCATGGGCAAGGACCTGGCCGACGCGTTTCCCGAGGCCCGGGCGGTGTTCGATGAAGTGGACGAGGCGCTGGGGCAGAAGCTCAGCGACATCATGTGGGCGGGCACGCCGGAGGAGCTGACGCTGACGGCGAATGCGCAGCCGGCGCTGATGGCGGTGAGCCTGGCGGCCATGCGCGCCGCCGAGGCACGCGGCTTGAACCTTGCTTCCAGCGTTGCCTATGTGGCCGGCCATTCGCTCGGCGAATATTCGGCGCTGGCGGCTGCCGGCACGCTGTCGATCGGCGACGCGGCGCGGCTGCTGCGGATTCGCGGCACGGCGATGCAGCAGGCAGTGCCGGTGGGCGAGGGCGCGATGGCCGCTCTGCTTGGGCTCGACTTCGCCGAGGCCGCCGCGGTCGCTGCGGAAGCCGCCCAGGGCGAGGTCTGCCAGGCCGCCAACGACAATGCGCCGGGCCAGGTGGTGGTCTCCGGTCACAAGGGCGCCGTCGAGCGGGCTATCGAGATCGCCAAGGGCCGGGGTGCCCGCCGCGCGGTCCTGTTGCCGGTGAGTGCGCCGTTCCACTGCGCGCTGATGGCGCCGGCCGCCGATGCCATGGCTGCCGCGTTCGAAAGCGTGACCTTCAACGCGCCGGCCGTTCCGCTGGTTGCCAACGTGCTCGCAGGCCCGACCAGCGATCCGGACGAGATTCGCCGCCGGCTGGTGGAGCAGGTGACCGGCACCGTGCGCTGGCGCGAATCCATCGAGTGGATGGCCTCGGCCGGTGTCGACACCGCCTACGAGATCGGCACCGGCAAGGTGCTGACCGGCATGGTCAAGCGCATCGCCAAGGACATGACCGGCATCGCGGTCAACTCGCCCGACGATATCGCGGCCCTGCTGGAGCGGCTGGCCTGAACGCACGCCACGCAGTGCAAGACAAGGAACAAAGACCCATGTTCGACCTGACTTCCAAGACCGCGCTCGTGACGGGCGCAACCGGCGGCATCGGCGAAGCGATCGCTCGGGCCCTGCATGCCCGCGGCGCCACCGTCGCGCTGTCCGGCACCCGCGCCGAAAAGCTGGAGGCGCTGGCCGCCGATCTCGGCGAGCGCGTGCACGTGCTGCCCGCCAACCTGTCGGACCGGGCTGCGGTCGATGCGCTGGTGCCGGCTGCGGAAGCGGCGATGGGTCAGCTCGACATCCTGGTCAACAATGCCGGCATCACCCGCGACAACCTCTTCATGCGCATGAAGGACGAGGAGTGGGACGACGTCATCGAGGTCAACCTGACCGCCGGCTTCCGCCTGTGCCGCGCGGCCGTGAAGGGCATGATGCGCCGCCGCTATGGCCGCATCATCAACATCGCCTCGGTGGTCGGCGTCACCGGAAATCCGGGCCAGGGCAACTACGCTGCGGCCAAGGCCGGCCTCATTGGCATGGCCAAGTCGCTTGCGCGCGAGGTCGCGTCGCGCAACATTACGGTGAACACGATCGCGCCCGGCTTCATCGAGACCCCGATGACCGACGCGCTCAACGACAAGCAGAAGGAATCGATCCTCACCACCGTGCCGGCGGGTCGCCTTGGAAAGGCGGACGAGATCGCTGCAGCGGCGCTCTACCTCGCCAGCGAGGAAGCCGCCTACGTGACCGGCGAGACCCTGCACGTCAATGGCGGTATGGCCATGATTTGACTTGGCAAACCCGGCCGCTCACAGCCCCGTGGAACAGGCGTTCCGCAGGGCGGTGCGGCGGCTGGTCAAGCCCTATAAAGTGTGTTAGGAACCCGCCGGCCAGCGAACCCGTTCACGAATGATCGGCGCTCGGGCGCGGCCAGTCCGGCCGGCCAAGGTCGCCGGGTTCGGACATGGTGCGGGCTGGAACCCATTCGCCTCGTTCCGGTACGGAGCTCCGGAGATCGGGTACGAGGTGCGGCGCTGAGCGCTGAACTAGCGAAAACCGTTGGAAGCAACTGAGGAATTCTGAAATGAGCGACATCGCGGATCGGGTAAAGAAGATCGTTATCGAGCACCTCGGCGTCGATGCCGACAAGGTCACCATGGAGGCGAGCTTCATCGACGATCTGGGCGCCGACAGCCTCGACACCGTCGAGCTGGTCATGGCTTTCGAGGAAGAGTTCGGCGTGGAAATCCCGGACGATGCCGCCGAGACGATCCTGACCGTCGGCGACGCCGTGAAGTTCCTGGAAAAGAACGCCGGCTGATTCAGTTTTCCGCATCGGGCGGGCTTCGTGTCCGCCCGACGCGCCAGATACAGGTTCATGATGAGGCGAGTAGTCGTTACCGGCCTTGGCATGGTCACGCCCTTGGCGTGCGGTGTCGAGGAGAGCTGGTCCAGAATTCTCGAGGGCAGGAGCGGGGCGTCCCGCATCAGCCGTTTTGAGGTCGATGATCTCGCCTGCCAGATCGCCTGCCAGATTCCCCGCGGAGACGGGTCGGACGGAACGTTCAATCCGGACGACTGGATGGATCCGAAGGAACAGCGCAAGGTCGACGAATTCATCATCTTCGGCATGGCTGCCGCCGAGCAGGCGATCCGTGACAGCGGCTGGTCCGCAAAGTCCACGGAAGACCAGAATCGCGCAGGCGTCCTGATCGGCTCCGGTATCGGTGGCCTGCAGGGCATAGAGGCCACGGCCCATGTGATGCGCGAAAAGGGCCCCCGGCGCATTTCCCCCTTCTTCATTCCCGGCCGGCTGATCAACCTGGCCAGCGGCTACGTGTCGATCCGTCATGGCCTCAAGGGGCCGAACCACGCGGTCGTCACCGCCTGCTCGACCGGCGCCCACGCCATCGGCGATGCTGCGCGCCTGATCGCGCTCGACGATGCCGACATCATGGTGGCGGGCGGTGCCGAATCGCCGGTCTGCCGTCTGTCGCTCGCAGGCTTTGCCGCAGCGCGCGCGCTGTCGACCGGCTTCAATGACCGTCCGGAAGCTGCCTCGCGTCCCTACGACACGGACCGCGACGGCTTCGTCATGGGCGAGGGCGCCGGCGTCGTCGTGCTCGAGGAATACGAGCATGCCAAGGCGCGCGGCGCGAGGATCTACGGCGAAGTCGTCGGATACGGCCTGTCGGGCGATGCCTATCACATCACCGCTCCGGCGGCCGATGGCGACGGCGCCTATCGCTGCATGCAGGCCGCGCTGAAGCGCGCCGGCCTTGCTCCCGCCGACATCGATTACATCAACGCCCACGGCACCTCGACGCCGCTCGGCGACGAGATCGAGCTCGGCGCCATCCAGCGCCTGGCCGGCGACAGCGCCTCGCGGCTGACCATGTCCTCGACCAAGTCGTCGACTGGTCACCTTCTGGGGGCTGCCGGCGCCATCGAGGCGATCTTCTCGCTGCTGGCGATCCGCGACGGCATCGTTCCGCCGACGATCAATCTCGACAATCCGTCCGTCGAGACCGAGATCGACCTGGTCCCGAAGGTCGCAAAGCGCATGAACGTGGATACGGCGCTGTCGAACTCCTTCGGTTTCGGCGGCACCAATGCCTCGCTCGTTTTCCGCAAGGTCGCGGCCTGACAGGGCTTCCTGCGCCGGGCGTGAGGGCGTTTTCCCCTTGCGACCGGCGAAGCCGATCCCCAGTTGCGCCGGGCGGAGCGATCCTTCCCGGTTTGGCCATAATTTCGGGCCAAGTGGCATGTCCATTGCCTCGATCAAAAGGACCGGACAGGACAGATGACCGAGACGCCAGGCCGAGAGACCGATAACGCTTCCTCCGAGAGTGCTCCCAAGGACGAGGGCGCGCCGTTTCGCCCGCATCCCAAGAGCCCGCGCGAGGCGATCCAGCCGGAGCAGGCTCCGCCGCCGCCGCTGCGCTCGCGCCACGTCCGCAATCCCCTCGTCATCGTCGTCAATGCGCTGCTGTCGCTGGCCGTTCTGGTGGTGATCGGCACCGGCGCGATGCTCTACTGGGGCAAGGCCGAGTTCGATGCGCCAGGTCCGCTCGCCGCGGAAAAGACGGTGGTCATCCCCTCGGGCAGCGGTCTTCGGATGATCGCCGACACGCTCGAGAACCAGGGCGTGATCGAGGATTCCAACGTCTTCTGGGCAGGTGTTCAGGCCTACAAGAATGCGGGTCGGCTGAAGGCGGGCGAATATGCGTTCGCGCCGGGCGTCTCGATGCGCCAAGTGATGGACGACCTCGTCAGCGGCAAGGCGGTCTATCATACCGTGACCGTGCCGGAGGGCTGGACCAGCGCGCAGATCGTCGCCCGGGTGCGCGAGCATCCGGTGCTGACCGGCGAGCTGGACGAGATCCCGCCGGAGGGCTCGCTGCTGCCCGAGACCTACACGTTCACGCGCGGCACGACGCGGGCGCAGATCATCCAGCAGATGAAGGACGCGCAGACCAAGGCTCTGGCCGATATCTGGAACCGGCGCACCGAAGGCCTCCCGGTCGAAACGCCCGAGGAGCTGGTGGTGCTGGCCTCCATCGTCGAGAAAGGAGACGGCGCGCGCCGACGAGCGCCCCCGCGTTGCGGGCGTCTTCGTCAATCGTCTGCGCCAGGGCATGCGTCTGCAGTCGGATCCGACCATTCTCTACGGCCTTTATGGCGGCGAAGCATGGCTGCAGGATCGCTCGGCGATCACGCGTTCGCAGCTCGATGCCCGCAACCCGTACAACACCTATCAGATCGACCGACTGCCGCCGGGCCCGATCGGCAATCCGGGGCGTGCGGCGATGGAGTCGGTGGCGAATCCTTCGCGTACCAAGGACTTCTATTTCGTGGCCGACGGAACGGGCGGCCACGTCTTCGCGGAGACCTACGAGCAGCATCAGCGCAACGTGGCGCGCTGGCGTCAGGTCGAGCGGGGCGGCGCGAACGCGAAGAGCAGGAGGGCGCCCAGGGCGGAGCCGCAAGCGGGGGAAGCGGCGGCTGAGCCGCAGACCCTGATTGTCGCGTGATTCCAGACCTGTGGGGGCAGTTTCCAAGATGACACTTTCGCTTTGCAGCATGACCGGCTTCGGTCGCTCCGACGGCGCCAGCGGTGCTGCGCGGTGGATCTGGGAATTGCGCTCGGTCAACGGCAAGGGGCTGGACCTGCGCATGCGCCTGCCGGCGGCTTGGAAGTGCTGGAAAGCTACTGCCGCGAGGCGGCGGGACGTCATCTCACTCGCGGCAACGTTACCATCGGCCTGAGCTACCAGCGCAGCCAGGGCGAGGCGGTGCCGCAGATCAACGAGGCGGCGCTGAGTGCGCTGCTTGCGGCGCTGGAGACCGTGCGCCAGAGGCTGCCGGATGCGGCGCCCGTGGCGCTCGACGGCATCCTGTCGCAGCGCGGCGTCATCGAGTGGAAGGAGCCGGAGGAGGATCCGGCGGAGCGCGAAGCACTTCTCGAAGCGCTGAAGGCATCGCTCGAGGGCGCTCTCGAAGAGCTCGCCCGCATGCGCCGCAACGAGGGGGCTGCCATCGCCACCGTGCTTCGCGGCCAGCTGGCAACGATTGCCGAGCTGACGCGCCAGGCGGAAGCCGCACCGTGCCGGTCGCCGGAAGCGATCCGGGCACGGCTGGCAGCACAGGTCGAGGCACTTGTCGGCAGCAATACTGCGCTCGATCCTTCGCGGCTGCACCAAGAGGCGGCGCTGCTCGCCACCAAGGCGGATATCCGCGAGGAGCTGGACCGGCTGGTCGCCCATGTGCAGGCCGCGACCGATCTGCTCGATGCTGGCGGTCCCGTCGGCCGGCGGCTCGATTTCCTCGCGCAGGAGTTCAACCGCGAGGCAAACACGCTCTGTTCCAAGTCGAACGGCACGGAGCTGACCGCCATCGGCCTGGAGCTGAAGACGGTCATCGACCAGATGCGCGAGCAGATCCAGAACCTTGAATAACAGCACCAACGGGGCAGGGGCATGACGACAACGGCCGGCGGAACGGTTGTGACATCGAGTGAAGCGGCTGCGCGTCGGCGCGGGCTGATGCTGGTCTTGTCTTCGCCGTCGGGTGCGGGCAAGTCGACCATTGCTCGTCAGCTTCTCGACCGGGAGAAGGACAGCCTCGAGCTCTCCGTGTCCGTCACCACGCGGCCGCGCCGGTCGAGCGAGATCGACGGTGTGCACTACCATTTCATCTCGCGCGAGCGCTTCGAGCAGATGCGCGACCGCGGCGAGTTGCTGGAATGGGCCGAGGTGCACGGCAACTATTACGGCACGCCGCGCGATCCGGTGGAGGAGGCGCTGGCTGGTGGCCGCGACGTCCTGTTCGACATCGATATCCAGGGCACATTCCAGCTCTACGAGAAGATGCGGCCCGACGTGGTGTCGCTGTTCATCCTGCCGCCGTCCATCGCCGAGATGAAGTCGCGCCTGCACCGCAGGGCGGAAGATGCGGAAGACGTCATCAAGCGGCGCCTGCAGACCGCGGTCGGCGAGATGAAGCACTGGCAGGACTACGACTACGTGATCGTCAACGACGACCTGCAGACCGCCTTCGGCGGGGCGCTGTCGATCCTGCGTGCCGAGCGGCTGCGGCGCGAGCGCAGCCCGGCCATCGGTCCCTTCATCGAGGGCATGGTCGAGGATCTGAAGCGGGAGACCGGCGAGGCCTGAGCCACGCTGCCGCAACGCACCTTGAAGAAGTACAAAAGGCGCCCGTCGAGGCGCCTTTTTCATGTCTTGCGCAATTTGCGTTGAGGCGCTTCAGCCGGCAGCGAAGGCGTTCGCCAGCTTGACGAAGTCGGCGATCTCCAGCTGCTCGGCACGCATGGTGGGCTCGATGCCGGCCGCGGCGATGCGCGCTTCTGCATCGGCGGCGAGCGGCTTGAGGCTGGCGCGCAGCATCTTGCGGCGCTGGCCGAAGGCGGCGGCGGTGAGCCGCTCCAGCGCCTTTAGGTCGCAATCGAGCGGCGCCTTGCGCGGTGTCAGGTGGACGATGGCCGAGGTGACCTTCGGCGGGGGCGTGAAGGCCTTGGGTCCGACCTCGAAGGCAAGCGTTGCGTGGCAGCGCCAGCCGGCCAGCACGCCGAGGCGGCCATAGGCCTTGCTGCCGGGCGCGGCGACGATGCGCTCGGCCACTTCCTTCTGGAACATCAGCGTCAGCGACTGCCAGACCGGGGGCCAGTTCGCGCTGGTGATCCAGTCGATCAGCAGTTGGGTCCCGACATTGTAAGGCAGGTTGGCGACGATCTTCAGCGGCCCGCCGTCGGCGATACGCTCAAGGTCGATGGTCAGCGCGTCGGCCTCCAGCACCTCCAGCCGCCCGGGATAGTGGGCGGCAATCTCGGCGAGCGCGGGCAGGCAGCGAGGGTCCTTCTCGACGGCCACGACGCGTTTTGCACCGGCCACCAGGAGCGCGCGGGTCAGGCCGCCGGGGCCGGGCCCGACTTCCAGCACCGTGCAGTCGCTGAGGTCTCCGGCGGTGCGGGCGACCTTGAGCGTCAGGTTGAGGTCGAGGAGGAAATTCTGCCCCAGCGACTTGCGGGCCTGCAGCTCGTGAATGCGGATGACATCCCGCAATGGCGGCAGGTCGTCGATCTGGCTCATTCGATGAGGCCCGGATCCGCCAGGACGGCGGCGAGCCTGACGGCGGCGGCAAAGCTGTCGGGCCGGGCGCTGCCGGTGCCGGCGATGCCGAGGGCCGTGCCGTGGTCCGGGGAGGTGCGCACGAAGGGCAGGCCAAGCGTCGCGTTGACCGCATCGTGGAAGGCCAGCGTCTTGGCCGGGATCAGCGCCTGGTCGTGATACATGGCCAGCGCACAGTCGTAGCCGGCCCGCGCCTCGGCGTGGAACATCGTGTCGGCGGGCAGGGGGCCCTGGACGTCGATACCCATGGAACGCAGCTCGGCCACAGCCGGGGCGACGATCTCGTCGTCCTCGAAGCCGAGCGCGCCGCCTTCGCCCGCATGCGGGTTCAGGCCGGCAATGGCGATGCGCGGGGCCTTGATGCGGAAGCGGCGCACCAGATCCTGGTGAACCACCCGGCCGACATTCACGATCAGGCTGGTGGTCAGCATCTTCGGCACGTTGTGCAGCGGGATATGCACCGTGACCGGCACGACCAACAGCTCGGGGCCGGCGAGCAGCATTACCGGGGTTGCGTCCGCCGCACCCGCACGCTGCGCCAGTTCGCCGAGATACTCGGTGTGTCCGGGGTGGGTGAAGCCGGCGTCGTAGAGCGCCTTCTTCTGGATCGGGTTGGTCACGACGCCGGCGGCGATACCCGCCTGGGTGTCCGCGACTGCGCGGTCGATCGAGGCGATGACGGCAGCGGCGGTTCCCGGGTCGGCGATGCCGGGACGGTCCGGCACGCTCATGCCGAGCGGAACGACGGGCAGGTGCTCGCTCCAGGCTTCCAGCGCTTCGCCCGGGGCAACCTCGGCAATCGGCACATCGAGCCCGAGCAGGGCGGCGCGAGAGGCGAGGAACGCGGGATCGGCCAGGACATAGAAGGGGGGAAGCTCGCGCTTCACCCGCTCGTTCCAGGCAAGAAGGGCGACATCGGGACCGATGCCGCCGGGGTCACCCATGGTGACGGCGAGGGGCTTGATACTGGCGCGCATGCGGTCCGGTCGGCTCAGCGGTAGTCGATGATGGCGCGGCTGCGCAGTTCGCGCATGTAGCGGCGGCTCATCTGCTCGCCTTCCTTGTTGCGCAGCTCGTCCTCGACCTCCATCCGCGCTGCGGCGTTGCTGGCGATCTCGCGCTTGTCGCAGACGGCATAGACCTCCAGACCCTTGGAGGTGTCCTGCGCGGTCGTCACCTTGCCGACGGCGGTCTTGTCGAGAGCTTCCTTGAGCGGGGCGGGCACCTCCGTCTCGAGGCGGGTGACCATCGGCATCACCACCACTTCGCGGAACTCGCTGGCGAGCGTCTGGGCCTCGTTGCAGGACGAGAAGCGCGAGCGGAAGGTGTCGACATCGCGGCGGCGCTGATTCTTGCCGCTGGCGCCGGTCTTGGCCGGCACGACGAAGATGATCGGCTGGATCCGGTATTCCATGCTCGTGTCGCTGCTCTTGTCCTCCTGCTTGCGCAGGGCGGCGATCACGTCGGATTCGGAGATCCGCACCTCGGACTGGAAGCGGGCGCGCAGCAGCTGGCCCCAGGCGATTTCGGCCTGGATGCGCTGGCGCATGGTATCGGCCTTCACGCCCGACTGGTTGAGCGCCTGGGTGAGGCGCGCCGGCGTGAGCTTCACGCGGCTGGCGAGCTGGCCATAGGCCTCGTCGACATCGGCCTTGGTGACGCGTATGCCGGCCCGTTCGGCCTCCTGCATCTTCAGGACTTCGTCGATGAGCTCTTCGGTCGCCTGCTTGGCGCCGCCACGGCTGCCGGTGAGGCGCAGAAGGCTGGCTCTCTGATTGATGTCATAGGTCGTGATCGGTTTGTTGTTCACGATCACCTTGATGGCGGTCTGCGCGGCGAGCGGTCCGCCGGAAACGGTAGCGGCGACCAGAATCGCCAGGCCCGCGAGCATCCAGCGCTTTGCAGTCATTCATTCCCCCTGTCGTCGCGTCCATTGCTGGCGCGTCCAGTGTCGTCGCTTCTCGTTTCGCCGAGCCCCGCATGGCGATGTCGGGGTTCGAGGCAACATGTGCGAAGGCGCGTGCACCTGCCTTCAGACATCCTGATCAGCGATGCTATCGTGCAAAATGCTGTGACACCAGAAAACGGCCAAAATCCGTCGAAAGCGGCGGTCTCGCTTCACGTGCCCGCGAGACAGCGAGGGAGAGGGGCCTGTCCCCGCGCGCCATCGCTCCGCGTTGCAGGTCGCCCGCCGTCATCCGGTCCCTAGTTGTTTCCGTTGGTCGAGAACTGCGTGTCGCCGAGCGTGCGCAGGCCGAACCGGAAGAAGAACAGCCGGTCGGTCGTCTGGCCATTGTTGCGGCTGCGGTCTTCCGAATAGGCGAAGGAGACCGAGAAGCCCTCGTCGTCATAGCCGACGCCGAAGCTGTCGCGCACCATGTTGCGGCGCTCCAGGTCGAAGCGCACGGAGCCGAAGAGCCGCCAGTTTTCCTGGAGCCGCAGGCTGGCCGAGCCGATGAGCTCCTCGCGCGGGTGGCGATGCCGAGGTTCGGCTGCGGCGACAGATAGGCATAGGCAAGGTTGCCGGTGACCGGCCCGTAAATGCCCGTCGCTTCCACCTGTGCGCGGCGAACGGAGAAGTTCTTGTGATCGAAGCGGGCCTGCGCGCCCATCCGGAAGCCTTGCCGGCTGTCGAAATAGAGGCTGCCGACATAGTCGCTGTAATTGGTGGCAAGACCCGAGCTGGTGGTGGCGCCGAGAATGTCGGCCTGCTTGAACGAGTTGGTGCCGCCGAGATGGAAGGAGCGGCCGAACAGGGCGCTGACATGGTAACCCTGATCGAAGTTCAGGCTGTATTTCAGGCCGACATTGGTTCGGGTGCCGCCTTCGCTGCGGTCGAAGCCGGAGAACTTGTCGTATTCGAACAGCGTCGTGGAATCGAAGACGATGCTCTGTGCATCCTCGTTCGGAAGCTCGCCGATGCGCGTCTCGTTCGGTCGGACGATGACCTGGGCCACCGGCTCGATGATCTGGTTGCCGCCCTGGAACGTGCCGATGAACGGGAAACGGTAGTCGAGGCCGACGGCCGGCATGATGCGCCCGACGAAGCTCTCGTCGGTCATCGAGGCGACGTTCCTGTCCTGCGAGGCCAGGAAGTAGAGGTCGCCCTTCACATAGGCGAAGGGCGTGAACACCTGGCCGAAGGAGTCGATCAGCGTGGAGCGCCATTCGGCCTCCAGGCTGGCGCGGGTGTACGTGCCCTCGACGCCGCGGAAGCGGGTGACGCCGCCGATCTCGATGGCGTCGGTCTGGTCGCGGGTCAGGCTGGTCAGGTTGCCCGTCAGGGCCAGTTCGCCACCTGCGATCGGGTTCTCGAAGATGTAGTTCCAGTCGAGCACCGGATGGACGAAGGGTTGCTTGTCCTGCAGGCGGCTGCCGACGGGAATGAAGCCCGGTGCATCGAGCGCGGGAAGGGCGGCATAGTCCTCCTGCGAGATGCGGAAGGCATAGGCGCGCAGGTCGAAGCGGTTCCGCTCACTCTGCCCGGTCAGATAAATCTTCGACACGTCGCTGGCATTGCCGAGCGGTGCGAACTTGTAGTCGCGCAGGAACGAACGGTCGGTGCGCCAGGACAGGTCCCAGCCCCATTTCCAGCGCTGATTGATGTGGAACTCGCCCTCCGAGGCGATCACGCCGCGGAAGTCGCGGTTGCCGCTCGACGTGGTGTACTCGTCCGGGCGCGCCTGGAAGATGCCGGCAGCGTGGATCGAATACGCGCCGTCCATCAGCCGCTGGCGCCAGTCGAACTGGCCGAGCACGCCCTGCTTGCTGAGCGGCGTGGCTGAAATCAGCAGGTCGCGCGACGGATCGATGGCGAAATAATAGGGGATGCGCATGCCTGCACCCACCCGGTCGCCATAGACGAAATTGGGAATCAGCAGGCCCGACTTCCGCTTGACGCTCGGATCCGGCATCGACAGGTAGGGCAGGTAGACGAGCGAGCGACCGAAGAACTCGAACGAGGCCTTCTCGAACTCGATCGTCTGTTCCTGCTGGTCGTGGACGATCGTCTGGGCGCGGATGCGCCAGAGCGGCGGCTTGCTCGGCGGGTTCTTGTCGCTGGTGTAGACCGTGTACAGACCGTTGTCGAAGGTCGTGCGGTTGCCGTTCTCGCGGCGCGCACCGTCCGCGATGATGAAGCGGGTGCGCTGCGGCGTGTCGAGCTGCAGGGAGTTGGCGAAGCCGTCGCGCAGGTCGTCCGACAGTTCCATGGAACCGGCACGAATGACGTTTCCGGTCGGCTCTGTCAGGCGAACATTGCCGTTGGCGCGCAGGCGGTTGTTGCGACGGTCGAAATCGACCCGATCCGCCTCCACCGTGTTGCCGCCATAATAGATCTGCACATTGCCGACAGCAGAGATGATGTCCCGGTCGAAATCGTAGCGAAGCTCTGTCGCTTCGAGCAGGAGCGGCTCGGTCGGATCGACCTGCGCGCCCAGAGAATCGAAAGCCCCGTCCTGGGCAAGGGCCATATGGGGAGCAAGCGCTCCGCCGGAGAAGAGCGCGAGCGCAGCACCGGACAACAGCGTGCCGGCGAGCAGCGAGGCACGAATCGCGCGCGCACGCGGGGACGCACCCACCCGATCAGCGCGGGACGGGCGGTTCTGCCGATCGGCCATGCCTGACGAAACGGCCGAACCCATCAGCCGTCCTCCAGGTGCAGGAGGATCGTGATCCCCATCAAGACTCCAAACACTCCAGGTGCCCACGCGGCGATGAACGGCGGCACGATTCCCGCACCGCCCAGGTCCTTGCCGAGCTCCGACAGAACGTAAAGCACGAACCCGGCGAGGATTCCACCCAGAATCAGGCGGCCGATACCCCCCATCCTCGAAACCCTCAGGGAAACGCAGGCAGCAATCAGCACCATTGCGGCCAAAAGCGCGGGTCTTGCCAGAAGTGTCTGATATTGAAGCGAATAACGATATGCAGGCAAACCGGCTCTCTGTGACAATTCGATCACACGCGGCAGGTCCCAGAATCCGATGGATTCGGGCGCCGCGATGCTCTCGCGCACCTCTGTCGGGGTGAGGTAGGTGGAGACGGTGTAGCTCTCATAGGTCTGCGGATCGCCCTCGGTCGAGTAGACCGTGGCATCGGACAGGCGCCAGATCTTTTCGCCCAGGGTCGCCTCGCTCGCCTCGATCCGTTCCACGAAGCTGCCCTGCCGGTCGAAGGTGAACATGGTGACCCCGAGCAGCCGCTCTCCCGAGTTGAGGATCTGCTTGGCGTGCAGCACCGATTCCCCATCCTTGCCGTCCTGGCGCAGCCAGATGTCGCCGGTGGTCTGCAGCAGGAAGTTCTGCTCACGGCCGAAGAGGCCGGAGGCGAGTTCGTCCGACTGAGTGCGGAGCGCGACGGCCAGCGGATTGTAGAGGAGCACCGCGCCGATGCCGATGCCGATGCCGACGATGAGGGCAGGGGCGGTGAACTGCCAGACCGAGACGCCGGCCGCGCGTGCGACGACCAGTTCCAGCTTGCGGCTGAGGCCGAGGAATGCGGCAATCGCGCCGAACAGGACGGCGAAGGGGAGGACCTGTTCCATCAGCTGCGGCACGCGCAGGAGCGATATCGCGCCGATGCGCGCAAGGCTGGCCCCGTCCTGATCGCTGGCGCGGCGCAGCAGCTCGAGCGCGTCGAAGATGAAGATCAGAACGGCGGCGAGCAGGAACAGGCCGAGGATCGAGGCGATGAAACGCAGCGCGAAATAGACGGCGAGCGTATGGCCGGAGCGGAGCGACGCGAGCATCAGGCGGTCCCGCCCTGCTGGTGGCCCTGGAGACGGGCGACGATGGCCTCGATCCGGTCGCCGATGCGTTCGCCGAGCGCGCCAAGGGCGTTCATCCAGCGCGGCTTGCGGCCCATGGCGATGATCCAGCCGACCAGCACGATGGCGAGCAGCGGCAGCAGATAGAGAGCAAAGCGCGCCACGGGCAGGCCGGGCACCAGCGTCAGGATGCCGAAGCCGGCGGTGCGCAGCAGGATCGCAAGGACCAGCGCCGTCAGGGTCGCCGCGTGGCGGTTCTGCCGGGTGGTCTTCGGCTCGCCTGCAAACAGGAAGACGATGAGCGCGAAGGCTATCGGGTAGAGCGGCTGGCTCAACCGGTCGTGCAGCTCCGCGGTCAGGCGGTTGCGGTTCTCGGACGCGTAGGTGTCGTTCGGATCCGGGGCGAGCAGGTCGAGCGTCGAACGTTCGCTGGCCTTGTAGGTTGCGACGGTATCGGTCGGCACCATGCTCGACAGGTCGAACGCGTAGGACTGGAAGCGGACGATGGAGATGCTTCCCGTGGCGCGGGTGCGGCGCTGGATGGTGCCGTCCTGCATCACCAGCAGGGTGCGGTCGGCAGCCTCTACGATCTGGCCGCGCGCGGCCTCGTAGGTGAAGACGATGTCGTCGGCGCGCTCGTCGTGCATCAGCAGGCCTTCGAGCTGGCCGTCGCCGCCGCGGTTGCGGATATGGAAGGTCAGCCCGTCCTCGATGCCGATGAAGCGGCCGGGCCGGACGATGTTCGCCACCAGATCGACGCGCACCTGGGTGATCTCGTCGCGCAGCGCGGCAAGACCGGCGGGCGCGAAAAGCAGCGACAGCGAGGCGCAGAACAGGCTGATGACGACGGCGAATACGAGAATCGGCCGCAGCAGCACCGAGCGCGAGGCGCCGGAGGCGTTGATGACGATGAGTTCGCTGTCGTTGGACAGGGTGTTGAGCACCACCAGCATGGCGATGAGCAGCGCGAAGGGCGCGATGGCGAGTGCCAGGAACGGCATGGCCAGCATCGTCATGCCGATAAACTGGACGATGGTCTGGCCCTTCGCCGTGACCAGGTCGAGCTGACGCAAGGCCTGCGTCGCCCAGACGACGCCGGCCAGTGCCGTCAGCGTCACCAGGAAGACGGCGGCAAGGCGCCGGAAAACATACCGCTCGAAGGTCGTCATCAGATCCGTGTTCGGTAAGCCCACCGGGCTTGCGCCAGAAAGTCTTCGGCTGCCGGCGAGGGCTGCCAGCGAGCCTTTGGGAGCGGGAGGCAGGTCCGGTCCGCATCATCGTGGGCCGGCCGGGCGCCAGTCCGCATCCGATTAGGCGGCATTTTAGGTAAATACTCCGAGAAGAAAAAGGGTTAACCGGGGATTAACTGGCGTGTCAGTGCGGCAAGGGCGCTTGCCGAGCGGGAAAACACGCACCATTCTAAATGGATCAGGATATTTCGGGCATCGAGCCCTACTGGCTGGCATGGCGCGCAGCGAACCTGCGGCGGGTGCGAGCCGGGCAAACCGCCCCGAATCTCCTCCATTCCTGCCAGACATGAGGTTCTCCCTTGCTCCCCAAGATCTCCTTTTCCAAATCTGCGCCCCGCAAAAGGGCGTGGCCGTCATTCTCGCCGACGACAAGCTGGCAACCGGCGCCACCGCGGCCGGACTTGGGGAGGGGGCGCAGGACCTGATCCGGCGTGCGGCCGAGACCGCCGGCTTTTCCGGCAAGTCGAAGACCGTGCTCGACCTTCTCGCGCCGGCGGGTCTCGGCGTCGACCGCCTGCTCGTCGTCGGTCTCGGCAAGGCGGACGGCATTGCCGCGCTCGATGACAACGAGTGGGCGGCGCTCGGCGGCACCGTCATGGGCAAGCTCGGCAAGGCCAAGGCCGCCGAGGTGCTGCTGGAGACGCCGGCAGGGGCCGTCGAGGCCGGCCATGCCGCGGCCTTCGCCATGGGCATGAAGCTGCGCGCCTATGTCTTCGACCGCTACAAGAGCAAGAAGGGCGACGACGAGGAGACCGGCGGTTCGGTCAAGGTGTCGCTGCTGGTGGACGATGCCAAGGCGGCGAAGAAGGCCTGGCCGATGCCGATGCGGTGAGCGATGGCACGCTGCTCGCGCGCGACCTCGTCAACGAGCCGGCCAACGTGCTGACCACCGTCGAATTCGCGAACCGCGCCAGCGAGCTTTCCAAGCTCGGCGTCGAGATCGAGATCCTCGACGAGAAGGCGATGAAGAAGCTCAAGATGAACGCGCTGCTCGGCGTGGCGCAGGGCTCGGAGAGCCCGCCGCGCATGGTGATCATGCGCTGGAACGGCGGCAAGAAGGATGCGGCCCCGCTTGCCTTCATCGGCAAGGGCGTCGTCTTCGACACAGGCGGCATCTCCATCAAGCCGGCCGCCTCCATGGAGGACATGAAGGGCGACATGGGCGGTGCGGCGGCCGTGACCGGCCTGATGCATGCGCTGGCGGCCCGCAAGGCCAAGGTCAACGCCATCGGCGTGATCGGCCTGGTGGAGAACATGCCGGACGGCAAGGCGCAGCGGCCGGGCGACATCGTCACGGCGATGTCGGGCGCGACCATCGAGATCATCAACACCGACGCGGAAGGCCGCCTCGTGCTGGCCGATGCGCTCTGGTACACGCAGGAGCGCTTCAAGCCGGCCTTCATGATCAACCTGGCGACGCTGACAGGTGCGATCATCATCGCGCTCGGCAGCACCCATGCCGGCATCTTCTCCAACAATGACGAGCTTGCCGCACGCCTTGCCGAGGCAGGTCTTGCGACGGACGAGAAGGTCTGGCGCCTGCCGTTGTCGAAGGACTACGACAAGCTGATCGACACGCCGAACGCGGACATGAAGAACACCGGCGGACGCTCGGCGGGCTCGATCACCGCAGCGCAGTTCCTGCAGCGGTTCGTCAACGATGTGCCGTGGGTGCATATCGATGTTGCCGGCACGGCGATGGGAAGCCCGAAGACCGATGTCAGCAAGGGGTGGGCGTCGGGCTTCGGCGTTCGCCTGCTCGACCGCCTCGTGCGCGATCACTACGAAGGTTGAGGCATTCCGGCCGAGGCTGCGGAGAGATCCGCAGCCTCGCCATCATGCCCAAGGCCTGCGAACAACAAAAAACCCGCCTTTCGGCGGGTTATTTCGTTCCGTCCGTCGGCGATGCCGGGCTCTGCGCCGCCGGGGCGAAGTGATGTCAGCAGGTCTTGTAGGATTCGCAGGCGCCGCCGGTCGGCTCCACGACCACGGTTCCCATTGCCGTGGTCACGCCGGCGAGACCGAGCACGAGACCGAAAAACAACGCAATCCGCACAGCCATCGAATGTCTCCCGTTGCCCCGGCGCGGTGACGGCTCTACCGTCCCGGCATTCGCTTTCGTCAGGCTCAAGCTATCCAGTTCCTGCAAAGGCCGTTGTGACGGCAACCACAGGAAAGACGAAGGATCAGCGCGTGGCGCAAAGCGTTTGCCGAATCGGCCGGGTCCAGCCCGGTCGTCACTCTGCCGGGCCGAAGTTGGGAAACCGTTAATCGTGAATCATTGGCAAATCAAAGCCCGTTTCTCACCTCACGGCACTTCGCGTCGGGCCTGTTGCAGGACTGCCGCACCGCACAAGGGGAGGGAGGCATGAGCGAGGTTCTGTTCTACCACCTGACGCGAAAGCCCCTCGAAGAGGCGCTGCCCGGCCTGCTGGAAACCTGCGTTGGCCGGGGGTGGCGCTGCGTCGTGCAGGCAGGGTCGCGCGAGCGGTGCGAGGCGCTGGACTCGTGGCTGTGGACCTATCGCGACGATGCGTTCCTTCCGCATGGCACGGCTGCCGACGGGCATGTCGAGGCGCAGCCGGTCTACCTGACCGACGGCGAGGAAAACCCGAACGGTGCGGTGGTGCGCTTCCTGGTCGACCGGGCAAGCCCGCCGGACCTCACACCCTATCAGCGCGGGGTCTTCCTGTTCGACGGGCAGGACCCGGAAGCGGTCGCCGATGCCCGCCGGCACTGGAAGGCGATGAAGGAGGCGGGGCACGACATCACCTACTGGCAGCAGAACGAGGCCGGGCGCTGGGAGAAGAAGGCATGAACGGCGCTGACGCGGACAAGCGGGACTTCATGGACCGGCGGGATACCGCACGCGAACGGCTCGACGGGCTTTTCGGCGCCAAGGGCGGCAAGCGGGAGGACCGCTCGGCGTGGTTCGACGCAGTCTACGAGACGGCCGGCGGCGACGCGGCTGCCGTGCCCTGGGCGGACCTTGCTCCGAAGACGGAGTTGGTCGACTGGCTGGAGGCGCATCCGGGTGAGGGCATGCGCGCCGTCGACGTCGGGTGCGGTCTTGGAGACAATGCCGAGGCGCTGGCAGCGGCCGGCTATCGCACGACCGGCTTCGACCTGTCACCGAAAGCGGTTGACTGGGCGCGGCAGCGCTTTCCCGAAAGCGCTGTCGAGTACCGCGCTGCCGATCTCTTCGACCTGCCGGGCGAGTGGCTCGGCGGTTTCGATCTCGTGCACGAGTGCTACACGCTGCAGGCACTTTCGGGAGATCTGCGCGAGCGGGCCTTTGCCGCCGTCGCCTCTCTGGTGGCGCCGGGCGGAAAGCTCCTGGTGCTGACGCGTACCGCACCGAAGGAAAGCGTGCCGGATGGGCCGCCCTGGCCGTTGAAGCCTTCCGAGCTCGACCGTTTCTCGTCGCTCGGACTGGAGCGCATCGACCGCCACCCTTACGAGATCAGGAAGGGCGAGCGTGTGATCGCCCATGTCCGCGATCTCTGGCGCCGAACGGGGTGAAGCAATCCCGGCTACATGACGCGCGGGCGGTTCCGCGAGACACCCAGGATCTGGATCATATTATCGGTCGCAAGCTGCTTGGCGGACGCGTCGAAGGTCCAGAATTCCGCGGCTACCCTGCACTGGGAGAGGGTGGACGGGGTCTCGTCCGGGATAGCGGCCTGCTTGTCTGCTTGGACGTCCAGACTTGCTAAAGCTTCCGGTGAGCCGGCAATGGCCTCCTGTCCCATTTGCGTCTTTCCTGCCACAACCAGCAACGCGCTTGGAAGATCGTGGCATTTCACGAAAGCCGTTGCGCCCGGTTGCCGCGCATCGTCCGCGGCGGCGATCTTGAAGCCACCTAGATCGGGACTGTAAACCCAGTGTCGCGCCTGAACGCTGGGCTGTGAAATCCCGGGTACAGATGCACAGACTTCGGTGGTTGGCAGAATGCTGCTGGCCGGGATGATCTCCGCATTTTCCGCTCCACAAGGCCGGAACGAGACGTCCGAGGTGCCTTGGATGGGTGTTACCTCTCCAAGCGGATTGTCACCGTCCGTTCGCACTCCGTGTCCGATGGGCATGGCGGTGGCGAATACGATCGCGTCGTCGGCTGTTGCCGACTTCACCACAATGCCTTTCAGTTCCTGCCATGAGAATTGGATCGCCTGGCCTGTCTCCTGGGCATTGGCGATGGACGCGACGGTCAAGACGGCAAAACTGGCTGCGATTGTAGCGGCGTTCATGGCTAACCTCCGGACTTGCGATGGCAGAAGGGCATGTCGCGCCACGCGCCATCCGTACAGGGGCTGAGGCGCCTTATGGGCAGATAACGATCCGAGGCCACGGCATGTGACAGCAGAAAGCCCTCTTTCGCGATCACGCAAAGGGCGAACGATCGCTCCGGCGTTGCAAGGACGTGTTTGATTGTAGCCTGGTCCAGACATCGGGTCAGGCGCAGTCGCTGCTGGACGCTCAGCCGGCTCTCGTGCAACGCCAATGAACTACGAGGAATGACGATCGCGTTGGCCTCGTGCCACACGAGTTGGGCGGCCGTTCTTGCCGTTTCTTCGGCGCTTGTCTTGATCGCGATGAACACGGACAGGCTGGCGATCAGTATTGCTCCGGCGACCAGGAAGTGCATCGGGAAGCTGCTGGAAACAAGCTGTCTCTGCCTGACCTGCCACAGGACGATGGCACCGCCGAAAAGTACCAGCAGGATAAGCGCCAGCCACCAGAGAAAACCCGCATGCGTGAACACGGTGTAGGAGTGGGCGACTATCGTTGCGAGTGGTGCATTGACCTCATGAATGGAGATCGAAAAGGCGCTCAGATAGGCATCAAGGTAGGCGATTCCGGCAAAATATCCGAGCGCCAGCGGTACCGCGACAAGGCAGGCGTCGAGTAGCGAGCGGGCGAGGTCTCGATCTTTGGGCGAGCCGGGCGTGACGTCCCGCTCGCTGGGAGAGCCCGAAAGCCAAAGCAGATTATTGGTTGTGCCAAACTCGAACGATGGCCTTTCCCGGTCCCCCATGAGCTATCCGCCCGCTTTTCTCGACCGGTTCAACGGTAGATACATCCAAGGATTGTGTCCAGAGAGGGTTTTTGCCAAACGTTGAGCTGCGCATGCTGATGTTTGTCATGGCAGTCATTTCATCCTTTTGGGATGCACGCGGGCAGGCGCTTTTCCGACAGGACCGGGGATCAAGTGGTTGAGTGTATGAATTAAGTTAAACAAAAGCGGGTACGCAGTCGAACCAGGCGGTTCGGCCGAGCGTTCGGCTAGCGCGTCATGGGGGGCGTGGAACGGTTTCGAGACGGTGTAGAGTACGCGAGGTGGATTGAGCGTAATGGGACAGGACAAGGCTCGAGGCGGCGCATTGCTGCAATCGGACATCCGTCCACTCGTAACCCGCGGCCAGATCTGGTCGATTTCGGCAGCAACCGGCCTCTTTCTTGCCGTTGCCCTGGGACTGGTGCTCATCGTCTCGCATGTCGTCGTGTCCATGCGCCATACGGCGAACGACATCGACGACCAGCGTGCGATCTCGGCCGCTGCGGCCGCCGTTGCAGCGCTGGAGCGCGGACTGTCGATCGTGGTGCGCGACAACTCCCTGTGGGACGAGGGGTATGAGGCGGTCCGGTCCGGGGACGGTGCCGAATGGATCCGCGAGACCTGGGGCGACCCGACGGTAAACTACCCGCTCTACGACGGATTGGTCGTTTTCCGACCCGACCTGACGGTGATCGCCGCCTACGACAAGGGCGAGCCCTTTACGCCGTCTGGTGAGATCGGCGAACTTATTGCCGGGCAGGCGAAACGCGCGCAGGCGTCTCACATGCCGGTCACCGCGTTCATGTCGATGGGCGGGGAAATCGTTTCTACCGCAGCGATGACCATTCAGCCTTTCGCGGGACCTGTTCCCGATGCCCCTGTGTTGTTCCTGTTCAAGAGCATCGACGATGAGATCATCGCGAGCATGGCCAGCGACTACCAGATCTCCGGGCTGGCACTGGCTCCCACGCGCGCAGACGACAAGCTCAACCTGGCGCTGGACGATCCCAACGGGGCGCCGCTCGGCTACCTGACCTGGCCGAGCCGGAAGCCGGGCGATCTGGCGTTCGAAAGCCACCGTTCGCTGCTGGTGATGGCCGGTGCGACACTTGTCGTGTTCCTGCTGATGGTGCTCGCGGCCGGCTTCGTCGAATCGCTGCGCCTGCGCCGTATCGCGGCTGCCGCCGAATACGAGGCCAAGCGCGACACTCTCACGGGCACGCTCAACCGCAGCGGATTTCTCGAAGTTCTCGACCGGCTGGCGGCGGAGGCATCCTCCTCACGCCCGGTCACGTTGCATATGCTCGATCTCGATGGCTTCAAGCAGGTCAACGACACCTGGGGCCATGCGGTCGGCGATCTGCTGATCGTCGCGGTTGCGGTCCGCCTGGCCGGTTTCGGCGATCACTTCGTTGCGGTCGGCAGGCTTGGCGGCGACGAGTTCGCCCTGGCGCAGGTGCATGACGCGCCGCCGGAGGTGTTGGCACAGCAGGTCATCGACGCCTTCTCCAAGTCGTTCATGGTCGGACGCCACGACCTCCACGTGACGACAAGCATCGGCTATGCGTCGACGCGCGAGCCGATTGATCCGGCGGAGCTGATGCGCCGCGCCGATGTTGCGATGTACCGAGCCAAGGCGGAAGGCAAGTTCCGCGCGCTGGAATATCATTCGAAGATGGAAGAGAGCTGCAAGGAGCAGGAAGCCTGATGGCCTCCCGCCGGGCCTGCGGCCTGGCTAGACCAATCGCGAAAGCAGGGCCTGCAGCTCGCCGAGATGCGCCACCTGATGGAACCGGTTGCGGCCGGCCGGGATGTCGGCATGTTCCAGCGCCCAGGTGATCTCGTAGGGCACATGGACGCCGTGGCTGCCGGCATCGAGCGCCGGCACCACGTCCGACTTCAGAGAATTGCCGACCATCATGGCCCGCCCCGGACCATCGCCATGGCGGGCGAACAGGGTGCGATAGGTCTCTGCCGTCTTTTCCGGCACGATCTCGACCGCATCGAAATGATCGCCGAGACCGGATTCGGCCACCTTGCGTTCCTGGTCGAAGAGATCGCCCTTGGTGATCAGCACCAAGCGGAAGCTGCCTTTCAGGGCCTGCAGGGTCTCCTCCACATGGGGCAAAGGCTCCACGGGATGGGAGAGCATGGTGCGGCCCGCCTCCAGGATCTCGCCGATCACCGAGGCCGGGGCCTTGCCTTCCGTCACCTCGATGGCCGTCTCGATCATGGACAGGGTGAAACCTTTCACCCCATAGCCATAAAGGCGCAGGTTGCGGCGTTCCGCGGCCAGCAGCCGTTCGGTGAGATTGTCCTTGTCGCTATAGTCGGCGAGCAGATCGGTGAAACGCTCTTCCGTCAGACGGAAGTTGCGCTCGTTGTGCCAGAGCGTGTCGTCGGCATCGAAGCCGATGGTCGTCAGCGTCGCCATTCTATCTCCTCGCGTGCGGTTCAGCCGCCTTCCAGCTCGGTCGAGAGCTCCAGCCACTGCTCCTCGGTGCGCACCAGCTTCTTCTCCAGATAGGCGCGTTCCTTGGCGAATTTCGTCGCCCGCTCCGCATCCTTGCGGAAGAAGTCGGGATCGGAGAGCGCTTCGTCGAGCTTGCCGATCTTCTCCTGCAGGCGCGCCATTTCCTTCTCCGCTGCCTGGATTTCCTTGCGCAGCGGCGCCTGTCGGGCGCGTCGGTCGGCGGCCTCGCGGCGCTTTTCCTGGGCGGTGCGATCATCTTCCGGCTCGGTCGCCGCGGCGCTCTTTGCCGCCTCGCGTGCGTTGCCGCGGTCGGGCTTGTCCTTCTGCAAGATCAGCCGGCGATAATCCTCCATGTCGCCGTCGAAGCTGCGAACGCCGCCATCGGCGACGAGCCATAGCCGGTCGGCGCAGGCCTCCACCAGATGTCGGTCGTGCGAGATCAGAATCACAGCGCCGTCGAACTCGTTGACCGCATGGATCAACGCCTCGCGGCTCTCGATGTCGAGATGGTTGGTCGGCTCGTCGAGTATCAGCAGGTGCGGGCCTTCGAAGGTGGCAAGGCCGAGCAGCAGGCGGGCTTTCTCGCCGCCCGACAGGTCGCGCGCCGGGGTCTCCATCCGGCTCGTCGGCAGGCCGAAACGGGCGACACGCGCGCGCACCTTGGCCTCGGGCGCATCGGGTATCAAGCGGCGCACATGCGCAACGGGGCTTTCCGCCGGCATCAGCTCGTCGAGCTGATGCTGCGCGAAGAAGGCGACCTTCAGCTTGGCGGCCTTGGTGATCTCGCCCGACTGGCGTTCCAGCCGCCCGGCGATCAGCTTGGCGAAGGTCGACTTGCCGTTGCCGTTGGAGCCGAGCAGCGCGATGCGGTCGTCGTTGTCGATGTTGAGCGACAGGCGCGACAGGATGGTGGTGTCGCCATAGCCGACGGCGACGTTTTCCAGCCGGATGATCGGCGGGGCGAGCCGGCCTTCCGGGTCGGGGAAGGAGATCGGCAGCGCGTCGGTTTCCACCACCGCGGCGATGGGCTCCATCTTTTCCAGCATCTTCAGCCGCGACTGTGCCTGGCGCGCCTTCGTCGCCTTGGCGCGGAAGCGGTCGACGAAAGCCTGCATGTGCTTGCGCTGGGCTTCCTGCTTCTCGCGGTTCTTTTCCTGCAGCAGCAGCGACTCGCGCCGCTGGCGGTCGAAGCTGTCGTAGCCGCCGCGATAGAAGGTCAGCTTGAGCTGATCGAGATGGACGATGGAATCGACCGCCTTGTTGAGAAGGTCGCGGTCGTGGCTGATCAGCAGGACCTGATGCGGATAGCGGGAGATGTAGCTCTCCAGCCAGAGCGTGCCTTCCAGGTCGAGATAGTTGGTCGGCTCGTCGAGCAGCAGCAGGTCCGGCTCGGAGAACAGCACGGCCGCCAGCGCGACGCGCATGCGCCAGCCGCCGGAAAAGGACGAGCAGGGGCGAGCCTGCGCCTCGGCATCGAAGCCGAGGCCGGCAAGGATGCGGGCCGCACGAGCTTCCGCGGTGTGCGCGTCGATATCGGCAAGCCGGGTGTGGATCTCGGCGATGCGCAGCGGGTCCGTCGCCGTCTCCGCCTCCTCCAGCAGGCGGGCGCGCTCGGTATCGGCGGCCAGCACCACCTCCACCAGCGTCTGTTCCGTGCCCGGCGCCTCCTGCGCCACCTGGCCGATGCGCAGGCCCTTCGGCACGCGGATCTCGCCGCTTTCGGGTGCGCTGTCGCCGGTGATCAGGCGGAAGAGGGTGGACTTGCCGGCGCCGTTGCGGCCGACGAAACCGGTCTTGGCGCCCGAGGGCAGCATGACGCTCGCCCGCTCGAGAAGCGTCCGTCCGGCAATCCTGTAGGTGAGGTCGGTGATCTGCAGCATGGGCGGATCAATGGCCGGAAACGCCGGGCGGCGCAAGAGGGAGGAAAGCTGCCAAGGCGCTCCGGCGAAAGGCCGATTGCGGGCCGGTGCTGGCACAGCCTAGGATGGCGTGCGACCTGTTCCAGAAGAGGGGAAACAGTCATGTGCGTTCCAGGATGCCAGGAAGTCGTTGCCCGCCGGCTGAGCCGCCGCGGATTGCTCAAGGGCTCGTCGGCACGACGGCGGGAGCCGCCGTCTTCGCCGCCTTTCCGCCGCCGCGCGCGGCCCATGCGGCGGATGTCTCGTTCACCCGCGCCGTCGATCTGACCCACGCGCTGGGTGAGGATTTCCCGACGTTCTTCGGCAAGCCGCAGCTGCGGATGGAGCGGACCGCGGAGTTCTCCAAGGACGGCTTCAACATGTACCAGTGGCATCTCGACGAGCACACGGGCACGCATCTGGATGCACCTCTGCATTTCTCGGCAGACGGGGTAGGGGCCGACGAGATCCCCATGGACCAGCTGATCGTGCCGCTGGTCGTCATCGACATTCGCGAAAAGGCTGCTGCCGATCCCGATCACCAGCTTTCGGTCGACGATATCAAGGCCTTCGAGGCGGCGCATGGCGATGTGCCGGCCGGAGGCTGCGTCGCGATGAACTCCGGCTGGGCGCAGCATGTGGCGAGCGAGCGCTATCGCAATGCCGATGCCGAAGGCGCGATGCACTTCCCCGGTTTTTCCAAGGAAGCCTGCCTCTACCTGATGGAGAAGGGCGTGGTCGGCATTGCCGTCGACACGCTGTCGCTCGACCACGGCGCCTCCAAGACCTTCGACACGCACTACACGTGGTTGCCGTCCGGTCGCTGGGGGCTGGAGTGCCTTGCCGGCCTCGACGAGGTGCCGGCAACCGGGGCGACGCTGGTCGTCGGTGCGCCGAAGATCAAGGGCGCGACGGGTGGTCCGAGCCGGGTCTTCGCGCTGGTCTGATCGGCCTTCAAACTGCCTGATAAACGAAAAAACCCCCGGCGGATGACGCCGGGGGTATTCTGTCTTTGCGGAAGATCGCTTGGCCGAAGCCTTGCGGATCAGACCGAGTAGTACATGTCGTACTCGACCGGATGCGGGGTCATCTCGTACCGCATGTTCTCTTCCATCTTCAGCTCGATGTAGGCGTCGATCTGGTCGTCGTCCATGACGCCACCGGCCTTCAGGAACTCGCGGTCGGCGTCGAGCGACTCCAGAGCCTCGCGGAGCGAACCGCAGACGGTCGGGATTTCCTTCAGCTCCTCCGGCGGCAGATCGTAGAGGTTCTTGTCCATCGCGTCGCCCGGTGGATCTTGTTCTTGATGCCGTCCAGGCCGGCCATCAGCATCGACGCGAAAGCGAGATACGGGTTGGCTGCCGGATCCGGGAAGCGGACCTCGATGCGCTTCGCCTTCGGGGAAGAGGTGAAGGGGATGCGGCAGGAGGCCGAGCGGTTGCGCGACGAGTAGGCCAGCAGCACCGGAGCCTCGTAGCCCGGACCAGACGCTTGTAGGAGTTGGTCGACGGGTTGGTGAAGGCGTTCAGGGCCTTGGCGTGCTTCAGGATGCCGCCGATGTAGTACAGGCAGCTCTCCGACAGGTCCGCATACTGGTTGCCGGCGAAGACGGGCTTGCCGTCCTTCCAGATCGACTGGTGCACGTGCATGCCGGTGCCGTTGTCGCCGAAGACCGGCTTCGGCATGAAGGTCGCGGTCTTGCCATAGGCATGGGCGACCTGGTGCACGACGTACTTGTAGATCTGCATCTTGTCGGCGTTGCGGGTCAGCGTGTCGAACTTGATGCCGAGCTCATGCTGGGCAGCCGCCACCTCGTGGTGGTGCTTCTCGACGGTGACGCCCATCTCGGTCAGGACCGTCAGCATCTCGGAACGGATGTCCTGGCAGCTGTCGATCGGCGGGACCGGGAAGTAGCCGCCCTTGGTGCGCGGACGGTGGCCGAGGTTGCCGGTCTCGTACTCGGAGCCCATGTTCGACGGCAGTTCCATGCTGTCGATCTTGAAGCCGGTGTTGTACGGATCGGCCGAGAAGCGCACGTCATCGAAGATGAAGAATTCGGCTTCCGGACCGACATACACGGTGTCGCCGATGCCGAGCGAGCTGACATAGGCCTCGGCCTTCTTGGCCGTGGTGCGCGGGTCGCGGTTGTAAGCCTCGCCGGAGACCGGGTCGATGATGTCGCAGATGATCGAGATCGTCGACTGAGCGAAGAACGGATCGACGTGGACGGTGTCCGGGTCGAGCACGAGCGTCATGTCGGACTCGTTGATCGCCTTCCAGCCGGCGATGGAGGAGCCGTCGAAGGCGACGCCTTCAGCGAACATGTCCTCATCGACCAGGCCTGCGTCCATGGTCACGTGCTGCAGCTTGCCGCGCGGATCGGAGAACCGCAGGTCGACGAACTTGATGTCCTTGTCCTTGATCTGCTTGAGAATGTCGCTGGCGCTCGTCATTTAAGATGTTCCCTGTTTTCCTTGGGGTCGGTCCCGTTAGGGTTCTTGCAGTGGGCAGCCTTGCAGTCCGCTTCGGGACCTGCCGGGCTGCCCGGAAGTTTCGGCCGATATCCGGCCAGAGCCTCAGATCGCGTCGGTGCCGGTCTCGCCGGTCCGGATGCGAACGGCCTCCTCGATGGTGGAGACGAAGATCTTGCCGTCGCCGATGCGCCCGTCTGGGCGGCATTGCGGATCGCCTCGACGGCCTTGTCGACGAGGTCGTCGGTCAGCACGATCTCGACCTTCACCTTGGGAAGGAAGTCGACCACGTATTCGGCGCCGCGATAGAGCTCGGTATGGCCCTTCTGGCGGCCGAAGCCCTTGGCCTCGGTCACGGTGATGCCCTGAAGGCCGACCTCCTGGAGGGCCTCCTTGACCTCATCGAGCTTGAACGGCTTGATAATTGCCTCGATTTTTTCATCGCCTCCGCCACTTCGCGTCATTCGGTTTCGAAATGCCGGCCGTTCCGGGCCTGTGCCATCTCCTGACTAGCATGCCCCGTGCCAAGTTTGCTTGCCGAAAAAGAGCCTGCAAATCGGGCAGTTCCTGCAGGGTTTTCCGGGCTGCCCAGTGTCCGGCGTCGAGGGGGTGATTAAATACTGTGCGTATTGAACAATAAATAGGCGAATCTGATGCCATCAAATCCATCCTGGCCGGGTGGGAGGGGGACGTGCGGGGGCCTCGATCTTGGGCTTTTCGCCCAAACAGCGGGCAGGTGCGCGGGCGGCGAACGGAAACCGGCTTGCGTGCCCGCATCAATCCGCCAAACTCGAATCCGGCGCGCGGGCGCTCGGCGAAACGCGCGACGCTCGATTTCGGAATGAGACACGACAGGGAGATACGGATGCGGATCGAGGCGCTCGACCACCTGGTTCTGACGGTCGCAGACATCGACGAGACGGTTGGTTTCTATTGCGGCGTGCTGGGCATGGAGGAGGTGGTGTTCGGCGGCGGCCGGCGGGCGCTGCATTTCGGTGCGCAGAAGATCAACCTGCACAAGGCGGGAGCCGAGTTTTCTCCGGCCGCGCGCAAGCCGACGGCCGGATCGGGCGACCTGTGCTTTCTGGTGTCCTCGCTCGAGGCCGCGATCGCGCGATTGAAAGAGGCCGGCGTGGAGATCGAGGAGGGGCCGGTCTCGCGTACCGGCGCCCAGTCGCCGCTGCGCTCCGTCTATATACGCGATCCCGACGGCAACCTGATCGAGTTGTCCGAGCCGCAGGCTGTGGTGATCGCTGGAGGCGGCGCTTGATCGAACTTCTCACTCCGGCCGAAATGGGGCGGGCGGATGCGCTGGCGATTGCCGGCGGTGTGCCCGGCATCGACCTGATGCGGCGCGCGGGGCTGGCGGTGGCCGATGCCTGCAGCCGCATGGCCGGGCATTCGGGGCAGGTGCTCGTACTGGCCGGCCCCGGCAACAATGGCGGCGACGGATTCCTTGCCGCCAAGGTCCTGCGCCAGCGGGGGTACCGCGTCGAGGTGCTGCTGCTCGGTGATCCCGGGCGCCTGTCGGGCGACGCGGCGCTCGCCTTTTCCGAGATGCAGGCGGCTCGCCTGACTGCCGGCATCCTGTCGCAGGACACATTGGACCGCGTGCCGGGGCAGGCGTCGGTGGTGATCGACGCGCTGTTCGGGGCAGGGCTGTCGCGTCCGATCGAGGGCGTCGCGGGCGAGGCCATCGACCGGGTCAACGGCTCGGGCGTTCCGGTGCTGGCGGTCGACCTGCCGTCGGGCGTGAACGGGGCGAGCGGCGAGGCGATGGGCCCGGCGATCCGCGCCAGTCGGACGGTGACATTCTTCCGTCTGAAGCCGGGCCATCTGCTGCTTCCAGGCCGCCTGCTGGCGGGGCGGGTCGAGATTGCCGATATCGGTATTCCGGCTTCGGTCCTCGATGAGGCCCATGGCAGCGAAGACGGCAAGACCTGGCGCAACGATCCGACCCTGTGGGGCGCAGCGTTCCGCCCGCCGCGGCTCGATGGGCACAAATATGCACGCGGCCATGCGGTGGTGGTGTCGGGGCCGGCCCTGTCCACCGGGGCGGCGCGGCTGGCCGCAGGTGCTGCGCTTCGGGCCGGGGCCGGGCTCGTCACCGTGGCGACGCCGCCCTCCGCCGCGCTGGTGAATGCCAGCCATCTGACCGCGGTGATGGTGCGCTCCTTTCGCGGGAGCGGGGGGCTTGCCGAGATGCTGGCCGACCGGCGCCTCAATGCAATTGCGCTGGGGCCGGGCGCTGGTGTCGGGGACGAGACGCGGGCGCTCGCGCTGACCTGCCTTGCCGGCGAGCGGGCGGTGCTGCTGGACGCCGATGCGATCACATCCTTTACCGCAGAGGTGGAGGCGCTGGCCGGTGCGCTCTCTCGTCGCACAGGCGCGCGGGCCGCCGACGTCGTGCTGACGCCCCATGACGCGGAGTTCGCTCGTCTCTTCGGCGAGAGCGCTGTCGGGGCTTCGCGACTGGCGCGGGCGAGGGCAGGGGCACAGGCGAGTGGCGCCGTCGTCGTCTTGAAAGGGGCGGATACGGTCGTTGCGGCGCCCGACGGTCGTGCGGCGATCAACGACAATGCGCCGGCCTGGCTTGCCACGGCGGGGTCCGGCGATGTGCTGTCGGGCATCGTCACCGGCCTGCTGGCACAGGGGCTGGACGGGTTCGACGCGGCCTGTGCGGGCGTGTGGCTGCATGGCCGCGCGGGTGCGCTGGCGGGGCCGGCCCTGACGGCGGAGGATCTTGAGCCGGCTCTGCGGCAGGCTCTCGCCGAGTTCTTTTCCCGCGCGGGCTGAGCGGGGCAGGGCGAGGGCTCCAGATTGCGCTGCACAGCCTGTCGAGAAGCCCCGTTTTTTCTTTGACCCTGCCGGGCGGGGTGCTATAGAGGCCGCGCCTTGACTTCGGGCGCTTGAAGGCACGTCGCGGGCGTGGTGGAACTGGTAGACACGCCAGATTTAGGTTCTGGTGGCGCAAGCCGTGGGGGTTCAAGTCCCTCCGCCCGCACCACGTCAGGCCTTGGGCGATGCGCTCCCGTTTTGGCAGCGAATCCGGTCAGGAAAGCCCAATCGGGCCATACAATCACAAGAGCAGTCGGAAAGACGTTCTCGATCTAGGACGAAGCACACGACCATGCAGGTAACCGAAACGCTGGCCGAGGGGCTGAAACGCGAACTGAAAGTCGTCATTCCGGCGTCTGAGCTTGCTAGCCGCCTCGATACGTACCTTGACGACCTCAAGGACAAGGTGAAGATCAAAGGCTTCCGGCCCGGCAAGGTGCCGGCCGCGCACCTGAAGCGCCTCTACGGGCGCCAGGCGACCGCCGAGATCCTCAACGAGCTTCTGAACGAGACCACCCGCAAGGCGGTCGAGGAGCGTAACGAGAAGCCGGCGCTGCAGCCCGAGATCGATCTGCCGGACGGCGATGCCGAGGCGATCCTGTCGGGGTCTGCCGACATCTCGTTCAAGATGAGCTACGACATCCTGCCGGAGTTCGAGCTGATCGACTTCAAGACGGTCGAGATCGAGCGTCCGGTCGTCGAGATCTCCGATGCCGAGATCGATGAGCAGATCGCTCAGATCGCCGACAACAACAAGCCGTTCGAGACCAAGGACGGAGCTGCCGAGGATGGCGATCGCGTCCTCATGAGCTATCTCGGCAAGCTGGACGGCACGCCGTTCGACGGCGGCGCCGACGAGAACGGCCAGCTGGTGCTCGGCTCCAAGCAGTTCATTCCGGGCTTCGAGGAGCAGCTCGTCGGTCTGAAGGCCGGCGACGAGAAGGTCATCGAGGTGTCCTTCCCCGAGGACTATCCGGCCAAGCACCTGGCCGGCAAGGCCGTCACCTTCGACATCGTCGTCAAGGAAGTGCAGGCTCCGGGCGAGGTGAAGATCGATGACGACTTCGCCAAGGGCCTGGGCCTTGAGGGTCTCGACAAGCTGAAGGAGATCATCCGCGGCCAGATCGAGAGCCAGTATGGCGCGATGACCCGTCAGAAGGTGAAGCGTCAGCTTCTCGACAAGCTGGACGAGGTCTACACGTTCGACCTGCCCGAGCGTCTGGTGCAGTCCGAGTTCGACGGCGTGTGGCGTCAGGTCGAGCAGGACATGCAGCGCTCCGGCAAGTCCTTCGAGGACGAAGAGACGACCGAGGAAGAGGCTCGCGGCGAGTATCGCAAGATCGCCGAGCGCCGGGTCCGTCTCGGCCTGGTGCTCTCCGAGGTCGGCGAGCAGAACCAGGTCAAGGTGACCGACGAAGAGGTGCAGCGCGCTCTCTACGACAAGGTTCGCCAGTTCCCGGGCCAGGAGAAGCAGGTCTTCGACTTCTACCGCAGCAACCCGACGGCGCTCGCCAGCCTGCAGGCGCCGATCTACGAGGAGAAGGTCGTCGACTACATCCTCGAGCTCGCCAAGGTCACCGACAAGACGGTCACCAAGGACGAGCTGATGGCGGAAGACGAGGACGAGGGCTGATCCTCGTTCCCCGCATGACGGTTTGACGGACCGGCCCCGGATGACCTCCGGGGCCGGATTCGCGAGGAAGACAGCCTTGATCCTTGCGTTTTTAACCCTTGTTCCCGACCCGTCAGCACCTATCTTCCGATCAGAGGCGACATCCCTTATGAATGGGTGTCGCTTTTTTCGACTCAAGACCGAGACCGAGACCGTTCCCGGCCGCTCAAGAGCGGCGAACCGATTTGAAGAGGTGGCTGCGCGCGAGCGGTGCAGCCCGGGAACGTTCCTCCAAAGCATGGACGAGGCATGAAGGATCCAGTCGATTTCGCCGTGAACTCACTCGTGCCGATGGTCGTCGAGCAGACGAACCGGGGCGAGCGCGCGTTCGATATCTATTCGCGGCTTCTCAAGGAGCGCATCATTTTCCTCACCGGCCCGATCGAGGATCATCTGGCGACGCTCGTCTGTGCGCAGCTGCTCTATCTCGAGGCCGAGAATCCCACCAAGGAGATCGCGATCTACATCAACTCGCCCGGCGGTTACGTGACCTCGGGCCTGGCGATTTACGATACGATCCAGTTCATTCGCCCGGAAGTCTCCACGCTGTGCATCGGCCAGGCCGCCTCGATGGGGTCGCTGCTGCTCGCGGCCGGCGCCAAGGGCAGCCGCTTCTCGCTGCCGAACTCGCGGGTGATGGTGCATCAGCCGTCCGGCGGCTTCCGCGGCACGGCTGCGGATATCATGCTGCACGCGCAGGAGATCCTGAGCCTCAAGAAGCGGCTCAACGAGATCTACGTGAAGCATACGGGCCAGTCGCTGGACGCGGTCGAAGAGGCTCTGGAGCGCGACAAGTTCCTGACGCCGGAGATGGCCAAGGAGTTCGGCCTGATCGACGGCGTGATCACCAGCCGCGCCGGTCTTGCCGGCGGCGACGACAAGTCTAAGTGACGTAACGGTGCCAGGGTCGGACCCGCCTTCGGGTGGCGTGCGGCGTCCCGTTCGGTCCGAGAAGACCGGCGCCATGGCTTCGCCTTAAACGTATATTGATTTTTGAGGTGGAAGCATGATGACATTTACGGGACGAGTGCGGGCGGGTCTCTAGTCCGGTTCCGGAAAAGAGAAGAACGATCTCGTTCTTCTCGCCAGATACAGCGGAAGGACAAGTCCTTCCGAAGCACGCGGGGTTTACCTGATGACTAAGGCCAGCGGCGGCGACTCGAAAAACACGCTCTACTGCTCTTTCTGCGGGAAGAGTCAGCACGAAGTGCGCAAGTTGATCGCCGGCCCGACCGTATTTATCTGCGACGAATGCGTCGAGCTGTGCATGGACATCATCCGCGAGGAGAACAAGTCTTCGCTGGTCAAGTCCCGTGACGGCATTCCGACGCCGCAGGAGATTCGCGGGGTCCTCGACGATTACGTGATCGGCCAGGGTCCGGCGAAAAAGGTACTGTCGGTCGCGGTGCACAACCACTACAAGCGCTTGAACCACGCGTCGAAGAACAACGACGTGGAACTGGCCAAGTCGAACATCCTGCTCGTCGGTCCGACTGGCTGCGGCAAGACGCTGCTGGCCCAGACGCTGGCGCGCATTCTCGACGTGCCCTTCACCATGGCGGATGCCACCACGCTCACCGAGGCCGGCTATGTCGGCGAGGACGTGGAAAACATCATCCTGAAGCTGCTGCAGTCGGCCGACTACAATGTCGAGCGGGCGCAGCGCGGCATCGTCTATATCGACGAGGTCGACAAGATCAGCCGCAAGGCCGACAACCCTCGATCACCCGCGACGTGTCGGGCGAGGGCGTGCAGCAGGCCCTGCTGAAGATCATGGAAGGCACCGTGGCCTCCGTGCCGCCGCAGGGCGGCCGCAAGCACCCGCAGCAGGAATTCCTGCAGGTGGACACGACCAACATCCTGTTCATCTGCGGCGGTGCCTTTGCGGGCCTGGAGAAGATCATCTCCGAGCGCGGTCGCAAGACCTCGATCGGCTTCAAGGCCAATGTCGAGGCTCCGGAAGACCGGCGCACCGGCGAGCTGTTCCAGGAGCTGGAGCCCGAGGATCTGCTGAAGTTCGGCCTGATCCCGGAATTCGTCGGCCGTCTGCCGGTGATCGCGACGCTGGGCGACCTCGACGAGGAAGCGCTGGTCCAGATCCTGACCGAGCCGAAGAACGCCCTGGTCAAGCAGTACCAGCGCCTGTTCGAGATGGAGAATGTCGAGCTGACGTTCCACGACGAGGCGATGAAGGCGGTGGCCCGCAAGGCGATCGAGCGCAAGACCGGCGCCCGTGGCCTTCGGTCCATTCTGGAATCGATCCTGCTCGACACCATGTACGAGCTGCCGGGTCTGAAGGGCGTCAAGGAAGTGGTGATCTCGGCCGAGGTCGTCACCGGCGAGGCGCGTCCGCTCTACATCTACGAGGATCGCGCGGAGAATTCGGCCACCTCTGCCTGAGGCTGGTTTTTTCCCCGCTACCGATCTTGAAAGGCCCCGGTCCGGCAACGGTCCGGGGCCTTTGCCGTCGAAGGACCCGGTCGTGCCGGTTTCGAAGGGTTCCCTAGGGGCAGAAATTTGCCGGATTTCCC
>JACADM010000111.1_pt1 | contig 45091 bp, 53 predicted proteins | sample 7512371 | NCBI WGS metagenome assembly JACADM01 (sample SAMN14389041, study PRJNA612141) | algae metagenome | isolation source: non-axenic algae culture | place: India: Navi Mumbai | collected 2017-01
AGGAGCTGGAAGCCAAGGGCTACAGCTTCTTCTCGCACGGCGACACGGAAGTGGATCCTCAAGGCGTATCACGCCTGGGGCGCCGACTGCGTGAAGCGCTTTCACGGCATGTTCGCCTTCGCGGTCCATGACCGCCGCGACGGCTCGATCACGCTGGCGCGCGACCGCTTCGTCGGCATCAAGCCGCTCTACCTTGCAGAAAAGGGCAAGCGCCTGCGCTTCGCATCCACCTTGCAGGCGCTGCTGGCCGGCGGCGATGTCGACACCGGCATCGACGGCGGCGCTGGCCTGCTTCATGAGCTTCCATGCGGTCGTGCCCGCCCCCGCGTACGATCCTGTCGGGCGTGCGCAAGCTGCCGCCCGCGACTGTGCGCCGGATCGAGGCCGACGGGAGCTCCAGCGAACATCGCTACTGAACGCTTCCTACACCCGCCGCGAAGAGGACAACGGCCTGTCCGCCGACGACTGGCCGACCGGGTACTGGAGGCGTTGCGCCTCGCCGTGCGTCGGCGCATGGTCTCGGACGTTCCCGTCGGCGTGCTGCTGTCCCGGTGGCGTCGACAGCTCGCTGATCGTCGGCCTCCTTGCCGAGGAGGGGCAGAAGGACCTGATGACCTTCTCCATCGGCTTCGAGGAAGCCAATGGCGAGAAGGGCGACGAGTTCGTCTATTCCGACCTGATCGCCGAGCGCTTCGGCACCGACCATCACAAGATCTTCGTGCCCTCGGCCGATCTGATGACATCGCTGCCGGACACCATCGCCGCCCAGTCGAGCCGATGGTCTCCTACGACAATATCGGCTTCTTCCTGCTCAGCCGCGAGGTGTCCAAGCACATCAAGGTGGTGCAGTCGGCCAGGGCGCCGACGAAGTGTTCGGCGGCTATCACTGGTATCCCCGCTTGCCGGCTCCAACGACGTGGTCGCCGACTATGCCCGCGTCTTCTTCGACCGCTCGCGCGAGACGATGGCCGGCACCTGTCGCCCGAGTGGATGGCGGACAAGGACGAGGCGCTCGATTCGTCGCCGCTCACACTGATGCAGGGCGGGGCCGAAACCCCGGTCGACCGAGCCCTGCGTCTCGATGCCGAGATCATGCTGGTCGACGACCCGGTCAAGCGGGTCGACAACATGACCATGGCCTGGGGCCTGGAGGCACGCGTTCCCTTCCTCGACCATGAGCTGGTCGAGCTTGCGGCACGCATTCCGCCGGAGCTGAAGCTGGCGCAGGGCGGCAAGGGTGTCCTGAAGGAAGCCGCCCGAAAGGTCGTCCCGCACGAGGTGATCGACCGCAAGAAGGGCTACTTCCCGGTGCCGCAGCTCAAGTACATCCAGGGCCCCTATCTCGACATGGTGCGGGACGCGCTCACCTCGGCTCCGGCACGCGAGCGTGGGCTGTTCCAGAGGGACTATCTCGACAGCCTCTTCACCGACCCGACGGCCCACATCACGCCGCTCCAGGCTCCGAGCTCTGGCAGGTCCCTGCTCGAGCTCTGGCTGCAGACCAACGACATCTGAGGACACGACGATGACGGCAAGCAAGACCGGCGGTTCCGGGGGAAGCGCGGCGAGGGATCGGGGCGCACGCCCCGCGACGCCCGCCAGAAGGACGCACGGCACCGGACGCCTATTCGCACCGGCTCAAGCGCATGCGCGAGCACGGCCTCAAGCCGCCGATCGACACCAGTCCAGCGACGCGCCGGCGGTCACCGCCGACTGTGCGCTGGATCTTGGCTGGGGGCGCCTGATCTTCGGCAGACATTCTCCGAGCCGGAACGGCTGGTCGCGACGCTGGAGGGCGAGCTGCCCGACCGTCGCGATATCGCCGTCTATGTGCGCGATCCGCACGTGCTTCTGGCGAATGCCCGCAGGAGATCTTCCTCGATCCCTCGCATACGTTCCGTCTCGATCTTTCCACCTACCGGGCGTCCAAACGGGCGCCTTCCGGCTTCTTCCTGCGCCGCCTGACCTCGCAGGCCGATGCGGAAGAGATCAACCGCATCTATGCCGGACGCGGCATGGTCCCGGTGCCGCCGGACTTCTTCTGGTCCAAGCGCGATGCCCGCTCGATCTGCTATTTCGTGGCGGAGGACGAGGTCAGCGGCGAGATCCTCGGCACGGTGACCGGCGTCGATCACTTCCGCGCCTTCAACGATCCCGAGCGCGGCGGCTCGCTCTGGTGCCTTGCGGTCGATCCGCAGGCGCGCCATCCCGGCGTTGGCCAGGCCCTGGTGCGGCACCTTGCGGAGTATTTCGCGGCACGCGGCCTTGCCTATCTCGACCTTTCCGTGATGCATGACAACGACCAGGCCATTGCGCTCTACGAAAAGCTCGGCTTCCACCGGGTGCCGTATTTCACCGTCAAGCGGAAGAACCTGATCAACGAGACCCTCTATACCGGCCCCGATGTCGACGACGCGCTGAACCTTACGCCACGATCATCGTGCGCGAGGCACGCCGCCGGGGCATCCGGGTCGAGGTCACCGATGCCGAACACGGCTTCTTCTCGCTGTCCCAGGGCGGTCGCACGATCCGCTGCCGCGAAAGCCTCAGCGAACTGACCAGCGCCGTCGCCATGTCGATCTGCGACGACAAGACCGCAACGCGGAAGGTGGTCGAGGGCGCTGGCGTGCATGTGCCGGCGCAACTGCTGGCCAGTGCCGGCGACGAGGCGCTGGAGACCTTCCTGCGGGAGCACGGCAAGGTGGTCGTCAAGCCCGCCCGCGGCGAACAGGGGCGCGGTGTCTCCGTCGGCCTCACCTCCATGGACGACATGCGCGCCGCCATCGACGAGGCCCGCCAGCTCTGCGACACGGTGCTGGTGGAAGAATGCGTCGAAGGCCAGACCTGCGCCTGATCGTCATCAACTACCGGCTGGTCGCCGCCGCCATCCGCCGGCCGCCGACCATTGTCGGCAATGGCCGCAGCACCATTCGCGAGTTGATCGAAGCGCAGAGCCGCCGCCGCGGCGCGGCAACAGGCGGCGAGTCCCACATTCCGCTCGACGCGGAGACCCGGTCGCACCATTGCCCAGGCCGGCTATACTCTGGACGATGTTCTGGAGAGCGGGACGCAGTTGCAGGTGCGCCGGACCGCAAACCTGCATACCGGCGGCACGATCCACGACGTCACCGACATCGTTCACCCGGTGCTGTGCTGGTGGAAGCGGCTGTGCGCTCGGCGCGCGCCATCGATATCCCGGTGACCGGCATCGACCTGATGGTCGCCTCCCCGGCCGAGGCCGACTACCGCTTCATCGAGGCCAACGAGCGGCCGGGGCTGGCCAACCACGAGCCGCAACCGACCGCCGAACGCTTCGTCGACCTGCTGTTCCCGCTGTCCATGCCGTCGACGGCGCGCCAGGTCGTCGCCGACCAGCATGCCAACCAGGGGGCCACATGACACGATTGAACATCGACACGGACTATCTCGCAGACACCCTGAAGGCGCTGCTCGCGATCCCCAGCCCACCGGATACACCGACACCGTGGTTCGCTACGTCTCGGCTGAGCTGGAGCGCCTCGGCCTGCCGGTCGAGCTCACCCGGCGGCGCGCGCCCATCCGCGCGATCCGCCGGGGCCATCAGGATCGCGGCGCACGCGCCCTCGTCTCGCATCTCGACACACTCGGCGCCCAGGTGAAGTACCTCAAGGAGAACGGTCGGCTGTCGCTGGTTCCCATCGGCAACTGGTCGGCGCGGTTCGCCGAAGGGGCGCGCGCCACGCTGTTTTCTACTCAGGCGCCTATCGCGGCACGATCCTGCCGCTGAAATCGTCGGGCCATACGTTCAACGACGAGATCGACACCTCGCCCATCGGCTGGGACCATGTGGAACTGCGCGTCGATGCGCTCGCCTTCGGCAAGCCGGATCTGGACCGCCTCGGCATCGAGGTCGGCGATATCCTGGCCATCGATCCGCAGCCGGAATTCCTCGACAACGGCTTCATCATCTCCCGCCACCTCGACAACAAGGCGGGCGTCGCGGTGATGCTGGCCGCGCTGAAGGCGATGACGGAAGCCGAGGTCGAAACGCCGGTGGACATCCATTGGCTCTTCACCATCGCCGAGGAAGTCGGCGTCGGCGCCTCCTCAATCATCACCCACGACGTCGCCTCGCTGGTCGCGGTCGACAACGGCACCACGGCGCCGGGGCAGAATTCGAGCGAGTTCGGCGTCACCTTCTCGATGGCCGACCAGACCGGTCCGTTCGACTATCACCTGACGAAGAAGCTGGTGGAGCTGTGCCAGGAGCACGACATCCGCTACCAGAAGGACGTCTTCCGCTACTACCGCTCGGACTCCGCCTCCGCCATCGAGGCCGGCGCCGATGTGCGCACCGCGCTGATCACTTTCGGCGTCGCAGTTCGCACGGCTACGAGCGCATCCACATGCACGCGCTGCGCTCGCTGGCCGAGCTGATCACTGCCTATGCCTCCAGTCCGGTGGAAATTCCCCGCGATTACGAGGAGACGGCCGGCGTTTCCGGATTCACCCGCCACCGACGGCCGAAGCGGAACAGACCCTGACGCCGGACGCGGAAAACACCGACCTGCCCCAGACGTGAGGCGTGCCCTCAGAGCGCGAGGCCACAAGCCTCGAACGCGGCGCGAGTCGCCTCGCGCTCCGCATCGGGTGAGCTGCAGCAGCGGCGGGCGCACCGGCCCGCCGACCTGGCCCAGCAGTTCCTGCCAATATTTCTGGTGCGCCTGCGGCTTGCCGCCCGGACGCGTGCCGCGCAGCGCCTTGCGCACCGGATCGAGGCTGGCGCTGATCGCCTTTGCCCGCTCGGCATCGCCGGCAAAGGCTGCCTGCGTGTAGTCGTGCATGCGCCGGTCGTTTGCCGTCTGCAGCAGGTAGGGGGGCGAGGAACACAGGTAGAGCTGCCAGCCGAGCTCGAGGATGTTGTCGAGCCACTCCTCCTCGGAGGCGGTCGAGACCAGGATCTTGTCGCCGACCATCTCCGTCAGCTGCACATACATCGGCCGCGGCACGCTGTACTTGATCGCGACGATGTTCGGCAATTCCGCCACGCGGGCGCAAAGCTCGGGGCTCATCAGATAGCCCGAATCCGGATGGCTCCACATGGCGATGCCGATGTTCACACCGCTCGCAGATCGCCTTGTAGTACTCGTAGACTGTGTCGTCCTGATCGCTGATGAAATGCAGGATCGGCGCATGCACCACGATGTAGTCGGCGCCAACCGCTTCCGCGTGGCGGCAAGCTCGATCACCGTGTCGAAGTTCTGGTCGGAGCACGACATGATCGTCCCGGCCTTGCCCGCCGTCTCCTCCACCGCGATCTCGAAGTTGCGCTTGCGCTCGGCGAGCGACATGGAGAAGAACTCGCCCTGCTTGCCAGCGATGACCAGCCCGGCGATGGCAAGGTCATCCACCCAGTGGCGGATATTGGACCGCAAGCCCTCCTCGTCGAAGGAGAAGTCCTCGCGGAAGGGATTGAGCGCCGCTGCCCAGATCCCCTTCATGTTGGCGCGGGCATAGGCCTTGGCGTCTAGACTCGAATAGTTCATTTCGGTCACCTCGTTGAAGCCGAGCGCAGGGCGCGCCACAGCGCCTCGGCGGTCAGCGGCATGGACTGGATCGTGGCGCCATGGGGGCGCAGCGCGTCGTTTGGCGGCGTTGAGAATCGCGGCCGGCGCCACCGATGGTGCCGGCCTCGCCGACGCCCTTGGCACCCAGCGCGTTGGCGGGCGAAGGCGTCGACATCTTGCCGATGGAAAGGCTCGGCATGTCGGAGGCGCGTGGCAGCGCGTAATCCATCAACGAGCCGGTCAGCAGTTGGCCGTCGGCATCGTAGACGATGCGCTCCATCAAGGCCTCGCCGATCCCTTGCGCGAACCGCCCCGGATCTGGCCTTCCACCATCATCGGTTTGATCACCGTGCCGATGTCGTCGCTCGATGGTCCTCGGCGTCGCGTGCCGGTGTCCGGATCGATGGTCAGAAGGACGAGATAGGCGCCATAGCCCCAGGCCTCGCCCTTGGCCTCGTAGACCACCTCGGCGCTCACCGGCTTGTCGCGATCCGCGCCATCCGCAAGCTTGTCCAGGAACGGCATCGCAGGCCTCCGCAAGCGCGCTTCCGCCGATCGGCGTGCTGCGGCTGGCCAGCGCCCCGATGCCGGTCGGGCAGTCTTCGGTGGACCCGTGCAGCACGCGCACCCGCTCGAGCGGCAGGGACAGTCGGTCGGCGGCGATCTGGGCAAAGGCTGTCTCGCGCCCGTGGCCCTGGCTGCTGCCGCCGGTCGCGATGTCCGCGCTCCCATCCGGATGCAGCGTCACCCCCGCGCTCTCCCAACCCGTTCCGCAGGGCTCGACATAGAAGGCGAGGCCGAGGCCGGCGACGCCGCCCTCTGCCCGAATGTTGTCACGCGCTTTCTTCAACCGGTCGTAATCCGCGTCCCGCGCCAGCTTGTCGAGCAGCTCGGCATATCGCCCGGAATCGAGCTTTGTACCGGTCGGCCCCCTCATGAGGCGCCGGTCGGGACCAAGCAGGTTGCGACGGCGGATCTCCAGCGGATCGATCCCGCTGGCGCTTGCGGCCTCGTCGACGAGCCGCTCCATCAGGCAGTTGGCCTCGGGCCGACCCGCACCGCGATAGATGCCGACTGCCGCACTGTGCGTGAGTTTTGCCCGGGAGTGGATGTCGACCGCCGGAATGTCGTAGCCGCCCGGCAGATGCGCCCATTCCAGGCCGGAATGCCGGCGCTGTTCGGCAACCAGTGGCCCAGCGGACAGTCGACGGCGGCCTCAAGCGCCAAAAAGCGCCCCTCGGCGTCGAGCGCCAGCCGTCCCCGGCTGCGCGCGCCGCGCCCATGCGTTGCGGAAATCAGGTCCTCGCTGCGGCTCGACGCCCAGCGAACGGAACGGCGAAAGCGGAAGGCGGCCCAGACGGCGAATACCTCTTCCGGATAGAGCGAGGCCTTCATGCCGAAGGCACCGCCGACATCCGGTGCCCGAACCGCGATGCGCGCCTCTTCGACGCCGAGGATCCGGCAAAGCTCACGCCGCGCCCGGTGCGGCGTCTGGGTCGAGTACCAGACCAGCGCACGACCCCGCTCCGCGTCGTAGTCGACGGCAATGGCGCGCGGCTCGAGCGGGGATGGGGCAAGGCGCGGATGCTCCACCTCCCCTCGACCACGAGGTGCGCAGCGGCGAAACCGGCGGCCACATCTCCGCAGGACCAGTCGCCGCGAAATCCGGGCGCATCCCCGTTGGTATAATCCGGCGACGCACCGGCCTCGTCGATGTCGACGCCGATCAGGTCCGCCGCATCCTGCGCGGTGGCCCGCGCGCTTGCGAGAACCGCCACGACCGGCTGGCGACGGCCGCGACAGAACCGCATGCAAGGACGGGGAACTCGGCCTCCCCCTCGAACGGCAGGACCGGATTGACGCCGAGCCTGCCAAGAGTCTCGCCTTCGCGCGCGCCGAAACCTGTGAGATCGTCGCCCGTCACCACATGGGCGACGCCGTCCATCTCCCGCGCGGCCTCGACATCGCAGCCGAGGATCGCGCCGCGTGGCAAGGGACTGCGGACGAAGGCAAGATGCAGCGCATCCTGCAGCGGAATATCGGAAACGTAGCGGCCCTGCCCGGTCACCAGCGCATCGTCCTCGCGGCGACGCACGGCACGTCCGACAAGCGCATTGGCGTCGGCTATGCCCTCGTCCCGCACCGTCTGCGCAGCATGCCCGGTCTTGATCGTCACAGCGGCCACCCGTCCTCCCGCGTCCTGCCCTGACAGCGGGCCGGCGTCTGTTGGGTGGAGAGTGGCGCCGTTCAGATATCGCAGCAAATATCATGTTTCAAATCTGCTATCTGGATATTGGATAGCAAATCACCTGCTGTTCGCGCAGGATGGAAGGCGGGATATCCTTCGGAGCCTTGCATGAAACACGTCGCGATCATCGGCTACGGTGCCATCGCCAGCCACGTCATCCGTGCCATTTCCTCATCCTCCGCCATACGGCTCGGAGGCGTGATCGGTCGTGCCGAACGGCTCGCGGCGGCACGGGAAGCGGTCGGACAGGATGTCGCCGTGGTCGAGAGCATCGACGGTCTCGCGACGCGTCCCGACCTTGTGCTGGACTGCGCCGGCCATCCGGGCCTGATCGCCCATGGCGCCGGCATCCTGGAACGCGGCATCGACCTCGTCAGCGTCTCCGCGGGGCACTGGCCGACGCGGCACTTTACGAGACGCTCGCGCGCGCAGCTTCCGCTTCCGGAGCGCGCCTTCGCATCGCCTCCGGGGCCATCGGCGGGCTCGACGTGCTCTCGGCGGCGCGGCGCGGCGGGCTCGACCGGGTGACCTATCGCGGCCGCAAGCCGGTCGCCAGCTGGCGCGGCACGCCGGCGGAAACCGTGCTCGACCTCGACACTCTCAAGGATACCCGGATCCATTTTCGCGGCACGGCACGCGAGGCCGCGCGCCTTTATCCGAAGAACGCCAACGTCACCGCCAGCGTCGCCCTTGCCGGCATCGGCTTCGATGCGACCGAGGTGGAACTCGTCGCCGACCCGGCCTGCACCTCCAACTGCCACGAGCTGGAGGCGGAAGGCGCCTTCGGCAATTTCTCGCTACGCCTCAACGGTACCAGCTGGCCGACAATCCGAAGTCGTCGGCCCTCACCGCCATGAGCATGATCAACGCCGCGCTCTCGCTCGAAGAGCCGATCCTGGTTGCGTGAGCCCGGTCGATCAGGTACCGGCTGAGGGCGCGCCCCTCGCGCAAGGACGGCCGATGAGCGAACCGACACCGAAGCATTTCCGCATCGTCGAGCGGATCCTGACCCGGCTGAAGCTGAAGCAGCTTCGCCTGCTGGTCGCCGTCGAGCGGCACAACTCGATCCTGCATGCCGCGCGCGAGCTGAACCTGTCGCAGCCGGCTGCCACCAAGCTGATCAAGGATCTGGAGACCGACTTCGGCGTCATGCTCTTCGAGCGGACCAACCGTGGCGTCGTCCCGACCATCTACGGCGAGGCGCTGGCCCGCCACGGCAAGCTGATCTTCGCGCAGATCTCGCACGCCGCGCAGGAGCTCGACGACCTATCGGAAGGCTCCAGCGGCCGGATCGTCGTCGGCACGCTGCTGGCCGCCTCGGCCCTGCTTCTGCCCCGCACCATCGCCCGGGTCCTCGCCGAAAAGCCCAACTTGTCGATCAAGATCCAGGAAGGCACCAACGAGGTGCTGATGCCGGCGCTGCGCTCCGGCGAGCTCGATCTGGTGGTGGGGCGCCTGCCCACGCACCGGCACCGGGACGAGTTGCTGCAGGAACGGCTCTACGAGGAAAAGGTTATCGCCGTCACCCGCGTCGGCCATCCGCTGCAGGAGCGCAAGAAGGTCACCTTCGCCGACATGATGGAGTACGGCTGGATCCTGCCGCCGCCGGAAACGACCCTGCGACGGCAGATCGACATGGTCTTCCTCGACCACGGCCTGTCCTCGCCGATCAACGCGGTGGAATCGGTGTCATTCCTCGCCAATCGCAGCCTGCTGGTCAATTCCAGCATGATCGGCGTCCTGCCGAGCCACGTCGCCGAGCAGGACATCGCCGCAGGCATCCTCGCCCGAGTCCCCTGGGACGTACCGATTCCCATCGGCCCGGTCGGGGTCCCTACCGAAAGGGCCGCAGCCTGACGCCGGCCGCGAGTTTTTTCCTGGAGCAGTTGCGCCAGGTCGCCGCGACCTTCTGAGCGGGTTTCAGCGGATCAGCACGGTCGAAATCGACGGCGCCCAGCTCAGCAGCAGCAACACCGCGGCGACCGCCGCCAGGAACGGATAGAGCGCACGGAAGATCGCCATCGGCTTCGCCCCGCTCATCGCCGAGGCGATGTAGAGCCCCGCGCCCACCGGCGGCGTCAGAAGCCCCAGCACCAGGTTGAGGCAGACGATCACCCCGAACTGGAACGGATCGATGGCATAGTGGGTCTGCGCGATCGGCAGCAGGATCGGCACCACCAGGATCACCGCGGCGATGCCGTCGATCACCATGCCGATCAGGAACAGCGCCAGATTGACGATCAGCAGGAAGACGAAGGGATCGGAGGTCAGCGTGGTGATCTGCGCGGCCAGCTTCTGCGGGATCGCCTCGTAGATGATCACCCAGCCGAAGACATTGGCCGAGGCGATCAGGAAGATCACGAGGCTGGAATTGGCGGCGGTGCGCACGAAGAGCGCGCCGAGGCGGTGATCTTCAGCTCGCCATAGACGAAGCGACCGATCACGAAAGCCACCAGCGAGGCGACCGCCGCCGACTCCGTCGGCGTCGCAACGCCCAGCAGAATGCCGCCGACGATGGCGAGCGGGATCAGCGCGGCCGGCAGGCAGTCGCGGATCGCGGCAAGCGCCACAGCGGGCGACATCCACTCGCCCTTGGGGAATTGCTCCTTGAGGCCGACCAGCGCGACGATGACGAAAAAGCTCGCGGAAAGAAGCAGGCCCGGCAGGATGCCGGCCATGAACATGTCGCCGATGGGGATCTGCGCCAGCACGCCATAGATGACGAACAGCATGGACGGCGGAATGATCGGCGACAGCAGCCCGCCGGCCGCCGTCGTCGCGGCGGCGAATTCCCGGCGGTATCCCTCCTCCTCCATCGCCGGCACCATGGCCCGCGACATCACCGCGATCTGCGAGGCGGCTGAGCCGATGATCGCCGCCATGAACATGTTGGCGAGCAGGTTGATATAGGCGAGGCCGCCGCGAAAGCCGCCGACGAAGACCCGCGCCGCCTGGATCAGCCGCTGGGTCAGGCCGCCCTCGTTCATCAGCTCGCCGGTCAGCATGAACAGCGGGATCGCCAGCAATCCATAGCTCTCGACGCCGGCGAAAAGCTGCTGCGCGAAGCTGGAATACAGCACCGTGTTGCCGCTGGCCTGGATGTACCAGACCGCCGACAGGCACAGCACGAGGCTGATCGGGACGCCCGCGAAAAGCAGGACGAGAAGACGACGCCGGTCATTCGCCGCTCCTGCCGGAGCAGCGAGCGCGGAAGCGAACGCGACAGGTTGGCCACCGCGTGAAGCAGGAAGCCGAAGGTGAAGAGGATCATGATCAGCCAGACCCAGGCCTTGCGGATCCCAGCGTCGTGGTCGGCTCCGCGTAGATGAAGTTGAAGGTGTTGCCCTGGAAGGCCTCGATGTCGAAGCCGGCGGCCGCAAGGCCCGCGGGATCGAACCACAGCCAGCAGAACCAGCCGAGCGCGACGCCGAAGCCCAGCGCACCAAGTCGAGCACGGCGACAAGGCGCGCCTTCGCCCGGTCCGACAGCATGTCGCCGACCAGCGTCACCGCCACGGCGCTGCGGTCATGCACGGCCGCGGACGCGGCGAGGAAGGTCATCCAGATCATCGTGTAGATCGCCGCCTCGTCGATCCAGTAGATCGCCATGCGGGCGGAACGGGTGGCGACGTTGATCAGGATCAGGACGGTGATCATCCCCGCAAGCAGGGCGGCCACGGCGATTTCGCAACGCGCCCAAAAGACCGACAGGCGGTACAGCATCGCGGGACCTCCCTCCCTCTGGCCCGAAACGGCGCGGGCGGCGATGTCCGCCATCCCGCGCCGACAATCCTCCGGCGGATCGCCCGGGCGACGCGACTGCCGCCCGGCGCATCCATCCTCAGCGGGTTTCTTCGGCCACCTTGCGCAAATCGGCAAGCGCCGGGGCCTTCTCGGTCCAGATCGCCTCCCACTTGGCGATGGCATCGGCGAAGAACGCGGCATCCGCCTCCACGACCGTCTTGCCCGTGCCTTCGATGGACAGCAGCCACTCGCCTTCCTTCTGGACGTAGGTATCGATGGCCCCGTCGAGATGACGCTTCATCAGGTCCGCGACCATCTTGCGGTCGCCCTCGGACAGGCCCTGCCAGACCTTGGCCGAAACCAGCCCGACCATCGGAAACATCATGTGGTTGGACAGCAGGATCGTATCGGCGTGCTCGTAGTACTTGAGTCCCCAGATCAGCTCCGCGTCCATGTCGATGGCATCGACCTGGCCGTTGGCGAGCGCATCGTAGACCGCCGCAGCGCATCGGCGTCGAGGCGGCGGCGCCCAGCGCGTTGTAGAAGTCCTTGATCGGTTCGAACGGGGTAATGCGCAACTTCTTGCCCGAAAGGTCCGCCGCCGTCGTCACCGGCGACCGGCTGACGATCTGGCGCAACCCGCCCATCGAGTAGCCGATGCCGACGACGCCGGCCTTCTGCGGCAGGCCCTGGAGCAGGCCGGTGGCGACGTCAGAGCGCAGGATGCGGGCCGCATGGCCGACATCGTCGGCGAGATACGGCGCGTAGAAGGCGCCGAAATCGGGCACCCGGTTCGACACTTCGGCGATGGTCAGGAAGGCCATGTCGAGCGCGCCCGTCTGCAGCTGCTGCATCATCTGCGCCTCGTTGCCGAGCTGCTGCGAGGGAAACACGGTCACGCTGTGCTCGCCGCCGGAGGCCGACTTCAGCTCGTCCGCGAACGAGTTCGCTGCAACCGTCCAGATATGCGGCGGCGGGGTGATCAGGCCGAGGCGGAATTCCTTCGCCTCCGCAAGGCCGGCGCCCAATGTCGCCATGACAATGGCTGCGGGCACAAGACGGGCAAGATGCTTGTTTTGGTCATGTCATGCTCCTCCCGGCACGGCGCTGCCCCGGCGGGCGGGCCGGCCGTCTTCTTCAGTCTTTGGAATGGTCGGGACGCGGTATCCGGTTCGTTCAGAGAACGACCCAGCCTTCCGGCGGCTCCTTGCCGGGATGCAGCGTGCCGCAGTTCGGGCAGGTGCGGTCTTCCTCGGAGGCGTAGAACGCCTTGTAGACCGGCGGCAGGTCGTCGACGATCGACTCAAGGTCGAGCTCGGCGCGGTGCACCAGGTGCTGGCATTCGAAGCAGTACCACTCGATGGCATCGAGCGCGCCTTCAGGGCGGGACGGCTCGATGACGAGACCGACGGACCCCTCCTGCGGGCGCTGCGGCGAGTGGCGCACATGCGGGGGCAGCAGGAAGATCTCGCCCTCGCGGATCGGCACGTCGTAGAATTCCTTGCCGTCGTAGACCTTCAGGACCATGTCGCCCTTGAGCTGGTAGAAGAACTCCTCGACGGGATCGTCGTGATAGTCGGTGCGCTTGTTGGGCCCGCCGACGACGGTGACCATGAGATCCGCGTCCTTGAAGACCTGCTGGTTGCCGACCGGCGGCTCAGCAGGTGCTTGTGTTCGTCGATCCATTTCTGGAAGTTGAAGGCCGCAAGTCTCGACATTTAAAGCTCCCCGCACTGGCTGGCTCGCGCACGACGCCGCTTCTTTCGGAGCCCCCGCCCCACGGTCGTCCGCACGTTTTTCTCAGCCAAGGAGACGGCAGAGTGGTATGTCAATCAAATACCAATATTCGAAGCAGATATAACGAAACCGGATATCCGAACCTTGCGTTGCGTCCGTTTGCACACAAGGCCCGGCGGCACAGTGCGAGGTGTGCCTTGCAACAGCGACATATCGCCGGAAGGTTGGTCAGTCGCCGATGGGCTTGGGGCCCACATCCTTGGACAGCGGCACCAGCGAGGTGCGGATACGGCGCAGATACTCGCGCACGCGCTCGGGCCGCTTGCGCGCGGCGCCGGCAGCCAGCACGTCGATGATCGCCACATAGGCAAGCCGCGAGGCGCTCGGCTTGTAGATGTCCTGGTCCTCCGGCAGGTCGAGGCCGAGCGCGATGTCGGTGGCACCGGCAAGATCCGATCCGGCCTTGGTCAGGCTCAGCGACTGGGCTCCGTACTGGCGGGCGATGGCGACGCTGTCGAGCAGTTCGGCCGGCGTGCCACTCGCAGAGATCGCGAAGACCACGTCGCCGCGCTCCAGCGTCGAGGCGATCATCCGCTGCAGGTAGCCGTCCGAATGCGCCTCCGCCGGCACGCCCAGGCGGAAGAAGCGGTTCGCGCCCTCGCGCGCAACATTGGCCGAGCCGCCGCCGACGCCGAAGAAGACGATCCGCCGCGCCCCGGCCAGAAGATCGATCGCCGCCTCCACCGACACGGGATCGAGCTGGGCACGCGCCCGGTTCAGCGTGTCCATCAACGCGCCGAACACCTGAGACACCAGCGCGTCGGACAGGGATCCGCTGTCGGGCGCATGCACGTCCATGTATTGCAGCGACACGGCCACGCTCTGGGCGAGGCGGATCTTGAAGTCCTTGAACCCGTCGCAGCCGAGCGTCTGGCAGAAGCGGTTGACCGTCGCATCGGAGACACCGGCGCCCTGGCGATCTCGCTCTGGCGCTGGTAGGCGATGGTTTCCAGGTTCGCCAGCACGTAGTCGGCGACACGCTGCTCGCGCTTGGGGAAGGCGCCGTCGAGCCGCCTGAGCTGCGCGATGATGTCGATCACCTTGGCCACGCCCCCGGCCCCTTCCCTGCCATCTGCCCCAGTCTGCGGGGCGAGATTAATCGGCTTTGTAGGCGATGACATCCATCTCGACCTTCGCATCCACCATCAACGGCGACTGCACCGTGGAACGTGCCGGCGGGTGGGCTCCGAAATGCCGCTCGAACACGGCGTTGAAGCTGGAGAAATCACGTGCGTCGTCCAGCCAGACATTGACCTTGACCACATGCTCCAGTCCGCAGCCGGCCAGCGCCAGCACCGACTTGATGTTCTCGATCACCTTTTCGGTCTGCGCGACGATGCCGCCGGTGATGATCTCGCCCCCTTCCACCGGCACCTGGCCGGAGACATAGACAAACCCTCCAGCGGTGACCGCCTTGGCGAACGGGCGCTTCTGTCCGCCGGCTGCGAGATCGGCGGTGTCGTGACGGGTGATGCCCTTGGTCATGGAAATTCTCAGCTCCGTATGAAAGTTTCTTTCATTATCTACCGCGGTTTGGCGGGAAACTCAAATTCCCGTTTGACAGTTTCGGCAGATTATGAAAATTTTTTACACAACGAACAGCCGGCGCAGACACGGCAGATCGTGGGATGGCTGCACGGCCGACGACTGCACGTCGCCTGCCCGTGTAGCCCATTCGGGCTACCCAGAGGACCCTGTATTTGGAGGAGTGGAATGTTTCGGAACACCCGCTGGAAAACCGTGTTCGCCGCGGCGATCGCGACATCCATGGCCAGCACCGCCTTCGCGGCCGGCACCCTGCGCTACGCCACGGTCGGCGAGCCGCCCAGCCTCGACCAGCATGTCGTCACCTCGGACCTGTCGACGACCATCGCCCACCACATGTTCGAGGGTCTCTACACCTTCGACGCCAGCAATTCGCCTGTGCCGCTTCTGGCCGAGAGCGACCGGCTGGAGGATGACGGGCGCACCATCGTCATCACCCTGCGCAAGGACGTGACCTTCCACAACGGCACCGACATGACCTCGGCCGACGTGGTTGCCTCGCTGAAGCGCTGGGGCGAGTTCGGTTCGCGCGGCAGCCTGCTGTTCTCGAATGTCGACAGCATCGAGGCGACCGGCGACCATGAGGTCACGCTGCGCCTCAAGCAGCCGTTCGGCCCCTGGAAGAACCTGCTGGCCTTCATCAAACGGCGGCCCGGCGATCTATCCCGCCTCCGTGATGGAAGGCGCCGGCAAGGAGCCGATCGCACCGGAAAACTACATCGGCACCGGCCCCTATCGCTTCGGCGAGTGGCAGCCCAACCGCCATGTCGAGCTCGTCCGCTTCGACGACTACGATTCGCCGGAAGGCGAGCCGAACGGCTATGGCGGCACCCGCAAGGCCGAGTTCGATGCGCTGCGCTTCATCCCGGTCCCCGACGTCGGCACCCGCGTCAGCGGCCTGCAGGCCGGCGACTACGACTATGCCGAGAACATCCCGGGCGACCTCTTCGATGCCCTCGATTCCAGCCCGGACGTCACGACGATCCTGAACGGCGGCCCGATCTTCGGCCTGGTCTTCATGAACTCCAAGGAAGGCCCGCTGAAGGAGAACTTCGCCCTGCGCCGCGCCATCCAGACGGCGATCAACAAGACGCCGGCGCTGCAGGTCGCCATCGGCCCGGAAAAGCTGTGGCGTGCCAACGGCTCTTTCATGCCGCAGGGCAATGTCTGGTACACCGAATCCGGCGCTGACAACTTCAGCAAGGGCGATGCGGCCGCCGCCAAGGAACTGGCCAAAGAAGCCGGCTACAACGGCGAGCCGATCAAGTTCATGGTGTCGACCAACTACCCGTTCCACTACGACACGGCGATCGTCTACACCAAGCAGCTCGCCCAGGCCGGCTTCAACATCGACCTGCAGGTCTACGACTGGGCAACGCTGATCAAGAAGCGCGGCGAGCCGGACCAGTGGGACCTGTTCTTCACCCATCACGGCTTCGTGCCGGATCCGATCCTGATCTCGGTGATGAACCCCAACTACCCCGGCTGGTGGGCCACCCCGGAAAAGACCGCGCTGTCGGAAAAGTTCACCGCCTCGGCGATCCGGCGGAGCGGCAGAAGCTGTGGGGCGAGCTGCAGGCGCTCGTCTACGAGCAGGTCCCGACCATGAAGACGGGCGACGTCTACACCTACAACATTGCCTCCCCGGCGCTTAAGGGCCTCGGCGAAGCAACCCTGATCTGGCCGCACTTCTGGAACGTCTCGAAGTAACGCACGATCCCGTCGTCCCCCTCCGGCCTTTGCGAAAGTCCGCCCGACGGACAACACTCGCAACAGGCCGGGGGCGGGCTGGCCGCCTCCCGACATTTCGCGGAAAGTCACGCTCATGCTCGGATATGCCCTGCGGAGACTGCTGACGCTCGTGCCGACGCTGCTCGCCGCCTCGCTGCTGGTCTTCCTTTTCGTGCACCTGATCCCCGGCGATCCGGCTGCCGTCCTGCTCGGTGACAGCGCCACGCCCGAGGAAATCGCCAGCCTGACGCGCGAGCTCGGTCTCGACCAGCCGCTCTACACGCAGTACCTGCTATGGCTCGGCAACGTGTTGCAGGGCGACTTCGGCACCTCGATCTTCTTCCGCGTGCCAGTCACCTCGGTGATCGCCGACGGTGCGGAGACCTCGATCCTTCTCGCCCTGATGACGATGGTCTGGATCGTCATTCTCGGCGTCCCCATCGGCGTCGTCGCCGCCAGCTATCGCGGCACCTGGGTCGATCAGGTCACGTCCGGCGGCGCCATGCTCTTCGCCTCCGTGCCGACCTTCTGGCTCGGCCTCTACCTGATCCTGATCTTCTCGGTGACCCTCGGCTGGCTGCCCTCGTCCGGCTTCCCCTCCGTGACCGACGACGGCGGGCTCGCCAACCTGCGCTATCTGCTGCTGCCGAGTTTCACGCTCGCCGCGCCCAACGCCGCGCTTATCATCCGCCTCGTGCGCGCCTCCATGCTCGACGTGCAGCGCGAGGACCATGTGCGCACCGCCCGCGCCAAGGGCCTCGCCCCGTGGAAGGTCTCGGTGAAGCACGTCTTCCGCAACGCGCTGATCGCCGTCGCCGCCGCCTTCGGCTTCACCTTCGCCGCCCTCGTCTCCGAGGCGGTGGTGACCGAAACCGTGTTCTCGCTGCCCGGCATCGGCCGCCTCGTGGTGCAGTCGATCCTGCGCCGCGACTACCCCGTCATCCAGGGCGTCATCCTGGTGATCGTCGTCCTCTACATGGTCATCAACCTCCTGGTCGACCTCGCCTATGCGCGCCTCGATCCCAGGGTGTCGCTGAAATGACCCGACCCGTTCTCTCAAGCCGCAAAGCCAGGGAGCTGAGGCATGACCGCGATCCTCACCATGGGCCGCATCTTCCGCGGGCGCTGGCTCGCCACCGCCGGACTGTGCTGGCTGATCCTGGTCGCGCTGGCCGCGATCTTTGCCCCGCTCGTCGCGCCCTACGACCCGCTCGAGCTCGACCCGCTCGTGCGCCTGTCGCCGCCCAGTCTCGAGCACCTGTTCGGCACCGACCACTATGGCCGCGACAGCTTCTCGCGCAGCCTCTACGGCGCCCGCATGGCCATTATCATCGGCATCGGCAGCGTCGTCGTCGCGCTGGTCGCCGGCGGCCTTGCCGGCATGGTCTCGGCCTATTTCAACCGCCTCGGCCATGTGATCATGCGCGTCGTCGACGTGCTGATGGCGTTCCCGGCGCTGCTGCTCGCCCTCGTTCTGATGACCCTGCTGGAGCGCAGCGTCGTCAACACGGTGATCGTGATCGGCATCGTCTACGCCACCACCACCGCCCGCATCCTCTTCGGCATGACCTTGAAGCTCAAGGGCGAGGTTTTCGTCGATGCCGCGACCTGTTCGGGCGCCGGCCATGCCAGCATCCTGTTCCGCCACATCCTGCCGAACTCGTCTCGCCGCTCCTGGTGCAGGCAAGCTTCATCTTCGCCTTTGCCCAGCTGCAGGCGGCGGCGCTCGACTTCCTCGGCCTCGGCCTGCCGCCGGAAGTGCCGAGCTGGGGCAACATGCTGTCGGAATCGCGCATTTACGTCACCCGCGCCTCCTGGCTGCTGCTGTTCCCCGGCGCGCTGATCATCCTGTCGGTCTTTTCCATGAACCTGGTCGGCGACGCCCTGCGCGACAGCATCGACCCGCGGTTCCGCAACGACATCAAGGGGGTTGAGATGACGCGCCCGAATTCAGACACCAGCGAACTGTTGCTCGACATGCGCGGCCTGACGCTCGGCGTCGCCACGCCCGACGGCATCCTGCCGGTGGTGCAGGACCTCTCGCTCAGCCTGTCGACCGGCGAGACGCTCGGCATCGTCGGCGAAAGCGGCTGCGGCAAGAGCCTCACCTCGCTCGCCATCATGGGGCTGCTGGAGGGAACGCCCGTGCGCGTTCTTGCCGGCGAGATCTTCTTCCGCGGCCGCGATCTCCTGCGCCTGTCGCCGCGCGAGCGCCGCGCGGTCATGGGCAACGAGATGTCGATGATCTTCCAGGAGCCGATGACCTCGCTCAATCCGGTCTACCGGATCGTCGACCAGATCGTCGAAGCGATCCGCGAGCATCAGCCGATGTCGCGCCGCGCCGCCCGCGACCGGGCGCTGGAGCTGCTGACCATGGTCCGCATCCCCGACCCGGCGGGGCGCATCGACAGCTTCCCGCACCAGCTGTCCGGCGGCCAGCGTCAGCGCGTGATGATCGCCATGGCGCTCGCCGGTTCGCCGCGCCTCCTGATCGCCGACGAGCCGACCACCGCCCTCGACGTCACCGTACAGGCGCAGATCCTCAAGCTCATCGTCGAGCTGCAGAAGGACACCGGCATGGGCGTCATGCTGATCTCCCATGACCTCGGCGTCATCGCCGAGACCTGCGACCGCATCGCCGTGATGTATCGCGGCCGCGTGGTCGAGACGGCGGGTGCGCGCGAGCTCTTCCAGGACATGCGCCATCCCTACACGCGCGGCCTGCTGGACTCGATTCCCGAGGCCGACGAGGACGTCGACCGGCTGTCCGCCATTCCCGGACGCGTCCCGACGCTCGACGAGACCATCACCGGCTGCGCCTTCCATCCGCGTTGCGCGCGGGCGGGCGCCGGTTGCGACAGCGACCAGCCGGCGCTCGCCGCCTTCGCGCCCACCCATTTTGCCCGCTGCCACTACCCGCTGGAGCCGGACGCATGACCGACGCAGCCCCCCTCCTCCAGGTCCGCGACCTGAAGACCCACTTCACCTTCCGCGCGCCCTCGACCGGCGTGTTGCCGGGCCCCAAGCGCATCCTCAAGGCGGTCGACGGCGTCTCCTTCGACCTTGCCGAGGGCGAGGTGCTCGGCATCGTCGGCGAGAGCGGCTGCGGCAAGTCCACGGTCGGGCGTACGCTGACGAAGCTCGAGCCGGCGACGAGCGGCGAGGCGCGGTTCCGTGGCCGCGACATTCTGGGGCTTTCGGCGGGCGCCTTCCGGCCGCTGCGCCGCGAGATCCAGATGATCTTCCAGGACCCCTTCGCCTCGCTCAATCCGCGCCTCACCATTGAGCAGACGCTGGCCGAGCCCGTGCGCATCCACGGCCTTGCCCGTACCCGCGAGGAGGTGCGCGCCCCGCATCGCCGACACACTGGTGAAGGTCGGCCTCGATCCGAAGGTGATGACCCGCTACCCGCACGAGTTCTCCGGCGGCCAGCGCCAGCGCATCGGCATCGCAAGGGTGATGATCGTCGAACCGCGCCTCGTCATCGCCGACGAGGCGGTCTCCGCGCTCGACGTGTCGATCCAGGCGCAGGTGCTCAACCTCATCAAGGACCTGCAGCGCGACAGCGGCATCTCGATGCTGTTCATTTCCACGATCTCGGTGTCGTGCGGCACATCTCCGACCGTGTCGCCGTCATGTATCTCGGCCGCATCGTCGAGACGGCCCCCAAGGCCGCCATCTTCGAAAAGCCGGCGCATCCCTACACGCGCCTGCTGCTCGCCTCCATCCCGCGCATCCGGCCGGGACGGCAGCCGGTCGCCGATCTCGGCGAACCGGCCAGCGCCGCCTCGCCGCCCTCCGGCTGCGCCTTCCATCCACGTTGCCCGCTGGCCACCGACATCTGCCGCTCGACGCGGCCCGATCCGGTGGACCTCGGCAACGGACGTTCCAGTGCCTGCCACCATGCCGGCCAGCTTCTCGGGGAGGCCGCCTGATGGCCGAAATGAAACGCGTATTCGTCGGGTCCCTGGCAACGGAGACCAACACCTTCTCGCCGCTGCGCACCGACCTGCAGGACTTCCGCGACAGCTTCTACGCCGGCCCCGGCGAGCATCCGGCAACGCCGACCCTGTGCAGTGCCGTCTTCCCGGTCGCCCGCGACCGCGCGCGGCAATACGGCTGGCACGTGATCGAGGGCACCGCGACCTGGGCGGAGCCGGGCGGCCTCGTCAACGCCCGCACCTGGGAGCTGCTGCGCGACCAGATGCTGGCCGAGATCCGCGCCGCGCTGCCGCTCGACATCGTGCTGCTCGGCCTGCATGGCGCAATGGTCGCCGACGGCTGCCTCGACTGCGAGGGCGAGATCCTGCAGGCGGTGCGCGGCATCGTCGGGCCGGACACGATCATCGGCGCCACCTTCGATCCGCACAGCCACCTGTCGGCAAAGCGCACCGCCAATGCCGACCTGCTGGTCGCCTTCAAGGAATTCCCGCACACCGATTTCGTCATCGCTGCCGAAAGCTTGATCGATCTCGCACACCGCACCTCGGTCGGCGAGGTGAAGCCGGAAATCTCCGTCTTCGACTGCCGGATGATCGAGGTGTTGCCGACCAGCCGCCAGCCGATGCGCGGCTTCGTCGACAAGCTCAAGGCGCTGGAAGGACATGACGGCGTCCTGTCGGTTTCGGTGATCCATGGCTTCATGGCCGCGGACGTGCCGGACCTCGGCTCCCGCCTCGTCGTCATCACCGACGGCGACCGGCCGAAGGGCGACCGGCTGGCGCGCGAGCTCGGCATGGAGCTCTTCTCCTATCGTGGCCGCACCCGGCCGGAATTCCTCACCCCGGCGCAGGCGCTCGACAAGGCCGCCGAGATCGACGGCCACCCGGTCGTCATCGCCGATGTCTGGGACAATCCCGGCGGCGGCGTACCGGGCGATTCCACCATCGTGCTGCGCGAGATGATCGCCCGCGATCTCACAAATGCCGCCCTCGCCTCCATCTGGGATCCGATCGCGGTGCGCACCTGCATTTCCGCCGGCGAGGGCGCGACGTTGCCCTTGCGCTTCGGCGGCAAGATGTCGGCCGCCGCGGGCGAGCCCATCGATGCCGAGGTGACGGTTGAAAAGGTGGTGCGAAATGCGGTGCAGAGCTTCGGCACCAGCGTCGTTCCGCTGGGCGATTCGGTGACGATCCGCGTTGGCGGCCTGCGCGTGGTGCTCAACACGGTGCGCTCGCAGATCTTCAGCCCGGACGCTTTCGCCAACATGGGGATCGACCCAACGGCAATGAAGATCCTGGTTGTGAAGTCGACCAATCACTTCCACGATGCCTTCTCGCGGATCGCCTTCGACATCCTCTATGCGGCGGTCGACGGGCCCTACCCGAACGATCCGGCGACCAACACCTACCACACCCTCACGCGCGCCATCTGGCCGCGCGTCGAGGATCCCCACGCCGCCTGAGACGAACGGACCACGCCATGACCGCCGACGCGCCCTTCCAGCCCGAAACGCCCGCCCTCGTGCTGGACGAGGCGGTTGCGCTCGCCAACATCGCCCGCTTCCAGGCCCATTGCGACCGGCTCGGCCTCAAGAGCCGGCCGCATATCAAGACGCACAAGCTGCCGCGCTTCGCCAAGGCGCAGATCGAGGCCGGCGCGCGCGGCATCACCTGCCAGAAGATCGGCGAAGCCGAAGTCATGGCCGATGCCGGCATCGACGACATTCTCATCACCTTCAACATCCTGGGCGAGGCCAAGCTTGCGCGGCTGAAGGCGCTTGCCGGGCGCATCGCCCGCCTTGCCGTCGTCGCCGACAGCCAGACGACGGTGGACGGCCTCGCCGCCGCCTTCGCGGACGGTGCGGCAACGCTGCATGTGATGGTGGAATGCGACACCGGCGCGGGGCGCTGCGGCGTTCAGACTCCAACGGAAGCGGCGGATCTCGCCGCCCGCATCGCGGCTGCGCCCGGCCTCGTCTTCGCCGGACTGATGACCTACCCCGCCCCCGGCAAGGCCGGCAATGTCGAGCGTTTCATGGGCGAGGCGCTCGGCCTGCTCGCCGCGCGCGGCATCAAGTGCCCGGAAATCTCCAGCGGTGGCTCGCCCGACATGTGGCATGCGGGCGAAGCGGAAGGCGGGGCCCGCAACCTCGTCACCGAGTACCGGGCCGGCACCTACATCTATAACGACCGCTCGCTGGTCGAGCGCGGCGCCTGCGCCCTCGACGACTGCGCCCTGACCGTGCATGCCACCGTGGTTAGCCGCCCGACACCGACCCGCGCGGTGCTGGATGCCGGCTCCAAGGCGCTGTCCTCCGACCTGCTCGGCCTCACCGGACACGGCACTATCATCGGTCATCCGGATGCGCATATCGCAGCGCTCAGCGAGGAACATGCGGTGGTCGACATCCCCGCCGGCAGCCTTGCCGTCGGCGACCGCGTTCGCATCGTGCCGAACCATTGCTGCGTGGTAACAAACCTGTTCGACAGCGCCTGGCTGCTCGGCGCCGACGGCATCGTGCAGCAGATCGATATCGCCGCGCGCGCGCCGCATGACCTGACGGACTGACCGGCGCGGCCTCTCTCCTTACGCCTCGTCGGGATCGAAATAGTCTGCGTGGGCGGCCCGAATATCGTCGATGATGCCGGCGATACGGGCCAGATGCGAGCGCATCCGCGTGATCGCCCCGTCCTGGTCGCCGTCACGCACCGCCGCCAGGATCGAGATGTGGTCGTTCAGCGCCAAGCGGGCGCCGTTTTCCAGCGACAGGTAGCGGACCCGATCCATATGGGCCTTGTGGTCGCGGATCAGTGCCCACACGTGCCCCTGCCCGGCGATCTCGCAGATGCGGTTGTGAAAACTGTCGTCGAGCGCGTGGAAGCCGGCCCGGTCGTCGCGATCCACCGCCTTTTCCTGCTCGCCGATCATGTCTTCCAGCTCGCCCATCTCCGCTTCGGTCATGTTGGCCATGGCCGCGCGCATCGTCTCCAGTTCGAGCGCGGTGCGGATGAAGCGGGCCCGGTGCACCGCCTCCACCGAGATCGGCGTCACCACCGTGGCGCGCTGCGGACGGATCAGCAGGAAGCCCTGCTGCGACAGCCGGTAGAAGGCATCGCGCACCGGCTGCCGGCTGACCCCCATCTGCTTGGCGACTTCGGCCTCCGACAGCTTGGTGCCGGGCAGCAGGTCGAGCCCGACCACCCGATTGTAGAGCTCGGCAAACACCAGATCGGTCACGGACGGCACGCGCGACATGTCGAGCGTCCTGAGCTTGATCTGTTCCGTCATTCACCTGCCCTCCCTGCGACCACCGCAGCCCGCCCGCAAGATCGGACGAGGCCTCAGGCCGCGCTGCCGGACGTGTCGTCCGCGCCGGTTTTCCGGCATTTGCCGGGAGGCTCGTCCTAGCGACTGCCGCCCGGTTTGACAATTCGCCGCCCCTGTTTCGGAGGCGTTGACTCAACTTGTCGACTAACATATTAGATTACTAGTTACTTCGCCAGCCCCAAGAACGAGACGCGGAAAACGCGACCGGGGCGGCAGGGAGGATCGGAATGGCGCTACTGGACGAGGACCGGCTGTTTCCGGTGGAGCCGCGCACGCGCGGCCTTACCCGCGACATCTATCGGACCATCCGCGACCTGCCGATCGTCAGCCCCCACGGCCACACGGATCCGGCCTGGTTCGCGCTGAACGAGCCGTTCCCCGACCCGGCCGAGCTTTTCGTCGTGCCGGACCACTACGTCTTCCGCATGCTGTGCTCGCAGGGCATCCCGCTGACCGAGCTCGGCGTGCCCCGCGTCGACGGCGGGACAAGCGAGCGCGACCCGCGCCGCATCTGGCAGCTCTTTGCCGACAATTTCTACCTCTTCCGCGGCACGCCCTCCGCGCTCTGGCTGAACCACGCCTTCCAGGAGGTCTTCGGCATCGACGAGCCGCTGGGTCCGCAGACCGCGACCCGCATCTACGATCACATCGCCGACTGTCTCGCTCGGCCGCAGTTCCGGCCACGCGCCCTGTTCGACCGGTTCAACATCGAGGTCATCGCCACGACGGAATCGGCGCTCGACCCGCTGGAGCATCACCGCACGATCCGCGCCAGCGGCTGGGGCGGCCGGGTCATCACCGCTTATCGGCCGGACGCGGTGATCGATCCCGAGTTCGAGGGCTTTGCCGCCAACGTCGCCCGTCTCGGGGAGATCACCGGCGAGGACACGACGAGCTGGCACGGCTATCTCGATGCCCACCGGGCCCGCCGGGCCTTCTTCAAGCAGCACGGCGCCACCTCGACCGATCACGGCGCGCCCAGCGCCCGCACCGAGGACCTGTCGCCGACCGAGGCCGCAGGTCTCTTCGACAAGGCGCTGGCCGGGCGCTGCACGGCGGAGGAAGCCGACCGGTTCCGCGGCCACATGCTGACCGAGATGGCTCGCATGAGCCTCGACGACGGGCTGGTGATGCAGATCCACCCCGGCGCCTTCCGCAACCATTCCCCCGCCGTGATGACCCGGCACGGCCGCGACAAGGGCTTCGACGTCCCGACGCGCACCGACTACGTGCGCGCGCTCAAGCCGCTGCTCGACGCGGTCGGACACGAGCCCGGCCTCACCATCATCCTCTTCACGCTGGACGAGACCTCCTACGCCCGTGAACTGGCGCCCCTTGCCGGCGCCTATCCGGTGCTGCGCCTCGGCCCGCCCTGGTGGTTCCACGACAGCGCGGAGGGCATGCGCCGTTTCCGCGAAATGGCGACGGAAACCGCCGGTTTCTACAACACCGTGGGGTTCAACGACGACACCCGCGCCTTCTGTTCCATCCCCGCCCGCCACGACGTGGCCCGGCGGTCGGATGCGGCATTCCTCGCCACACTCGTCGCCACAGGGAGGCTCGGCGAAGGCGAGGCATACGAGGTCGCACGCGACCTCACCTATACCCTGGTCAAGGCCGCCTACAGGCTGTGACCGGGCCGAAACTGCTCTAGGGAGGAACTGAACATGAAACACTGGAAGACCATGACGGCGGCCTTCGGGCTGCTCGCCGCCTCCGCCATGACGGTGCAGGCGGCCGACATCGTCCTGCGGTCCTCGGACACTCATCCGGACGGGTATCCGACTGTCGAGGCGGTCAAGTATCTCGGCGAGCTCGTCAAGGAGCGCTCCAACGGCCGCATCGAGATCGAGGTGTTCCACTCGGCCCAGCTCGGCCAGGAGAAGGACACGATCGAGCAGACCCAGTTCGGCGTGATCGACATGAACCGCGTCTCGCTCGGACCGTTCAACAACATCATCGAGGAGACCCAGGTTCCCTCGCTGCCCTACATCTTCCGCTCCGTCGACCACATGCACAAGGTGATGGACGGTCCGATCGGCCAGGAGATCCTCGACGCGTTCTCCGACCATGATCTCGTCGGCCTGGTCTTCTACGACGCCGGTTCGCGCTCCTTCTACAACCGCCAGAAGCCGGTCGAGAACATGGCCGACCTGTCGGGCATGAAGTTCCGCGTGATGCAGTCGGACCTGTTCGTCGACATGGTCAACGCGCTCGGCGCCAACGCGACGCCGATGCCCTATGGCGAGGTCTATTCCTCGATCCAGACCGGCGTCATCGACGGCGCCGAGAACAACTGGCCGTCCTTCGAGAGCTCCGGCCACTTCGAGGTCGCCGGCTACTACACGCTCGACGAGCACCTGATCGTGCCGGAAGTCCTGGTCATGTCGAAGAAGAGCTGGGACAAGCTCTCGGCCGAGGACCAGGCGCTGATCCGCCAGGCCGCCAAGGACTCCGTCCCGCACATGCGCAAGCTGTGGGCCGAGCGCGAGGCGGCCTCCGAGGCCAAGGTCCGCGAGGCCGGCGTCAAGATCGTCAACAACATCGACAAGACGCCCTTCATCGAGGCGATGAAGCCGGTCTACGAGAAATACGTGACCTCCGACAAGCTGAAGGACCTCGTCGCCCGCATCCAGGCGACCGAGTGATCCCTGCCTGATCTCGAACCCGCGGCGGCCGGTTCGCCGCGGGTTTCTTCTTGCCGGGAGGACGCATCTTGCAAGGGACAATGCGCGACATCGCGCGGATCACGGGCACCATGGGCCGCATCGCCCTGTGGCTGTCGGGCACGGGCCTCGTGCTGATGACCGCATTCATTTCGGTCCAGGTCTTCTACCGCTACGTGCTCAACGACAGCCAGTCCTGGACGGAGCCGGCATCGGTGATGCTGATGGGCTGGTTCATCTTCCTGGGCGCCGCCGTCGGCATCCGCGAAGGCTACCACCTGTCCTTCGACGTGCTGCTCTACGTGCTGCCGCTGAAGGTCAAGCTGGTGCTGCATTCGATCTCCGACGCCGTCGTCATCGCCTTCGGCGCAGGCATGGTCTGGTTCGGCGCGGAACTCGCCGAAAAGACAGCCGGCAACAAGCTGCCCTCGCTCGGCATTTCCGGTGCGTTCGACTTCCTGCCGCTTGTCGGCGGCGGGATCCTCATCGTCCTGTTCTCGCTCGAGCGCCTCGCCCGCCGCGCCGCCGGCCTTCCGACCGCCCGCTTCGGCGAAACCGAACTGGAGGATTGACCGATGGAACTGTTGATCCTCTTCGGCACCTTCACGACCCTGCTGCTGATCGGCACGCCCGTCGCCTTCTGCCTCGGCGTCTCGTCCTTCGCCACCATCGTCTATATCGGCCTGCCGCCGGTCGTCGTGTTCCAGCGGCTGAACTCCGGCGTCTCGGTCTTCGCGCTGATGGCGATCCCCTTCTTCATCTATGCCGGCGAGCTGATGGTGCGCGGGGATATCGCCCGCCGACTGGTGGCGCTGGCCGGCGCGCTGGTTGGCCATCTGCGCGGCGGCCTCGGCCAGGTCAACATCACCGCCTCGGTGCTGTTCGGCGGCATCTCCGGCTCGGCCGCGGCCGATGCGTCCGCAATCGGCGGCCTGATGATCCCGCAGATGAAGGCCCGCGGCTACGACGTCGACTACGGCGTCAACGTCACGGTGGTCTCCTCGATCATCGCGTTGATGCTGCCGCCCTCGCACAACATGATCATCTACTCGATCTCGGCAGGCGGGCGCATCTCCATCGCCGACCTGTTCACCGCCGGCATCCTGCCGGGCCTGCTGCTGGCGCTGTCGCTGATGTTCGCGGCCTGGTACGTCGCCAAGAAGCGCAACTACCCCATCGATCCGTTCCAGGGCTGGGGCATGGTCGGCCACCTGCTGATCAACGCGACCCCCGGCATCCTGCTGATCGCCATCATCTTCGGCGGTGTGCGTTCGGGCATCTTCACCGCCTCGGAAAGCTCCTGCATCGCGGTCGTCTACGCGCTCTTCATCACCGCCGTCGCCTATCGCACCATGCACTGGCAGAACTTCGTGCTGGCGACCACCGCGGCAGTGCGCACCACCGCGATGGTGCTGCTGGTGATCGGCTGCGCCGCGTCCTTCGGCTGGCTGCTCGCCTATCTGAGGGTGCCGGCAACGCTCGTCGCCTTCATGCAGGACATCTCGCAGAACCCGCTTCTGGTCCTGCTGCTGATCAACGTGATCCTGCTGATCCTCGGCACCTTCATGGACATGTCGCCGCTGATCGTCATCACCACGCCGATCTTCCTGCCCGTCGCCCAGGCCTTCGGCGTCGATCCGGTCCATTTCGGCGTGATCCTGATCCTCAACCTCGGCATCGGCCTGTGTACGCCTCCCGTCGGGGCGGTGCTCTTCGTCGGCTGCGCCGTCGGCCGGATCACCGTCTGGGATGCGGTCAGGACGATCTGGCCCTTCTACTTCGCCGCCTTCGCGACCCTGATGCTCGTGACCTACGTGCCGTCCCTGTCGCTCTGGCTGCCCTCGCTGTTCCACTGATCGAACCGGAGCCCGCCGATGTCGCCCGCCATGTCTCCCCTTGCCGTCTTTCCGGAAGTCGCGACCGGCCCCGGCGTCACCCGCCGCGTCGTCGCCGACAGCCCGCAGCTGATGGTCGTCGCCTTCACCTTCGAAGCCGGAGCCGAAGGCCCGCTGCATAATCATCCGCACATCCAGTCGACCTATGTGGAAAGCGGCCGCTTCGTCTTCTCGCTCGACAGCGAGGAATTCGAGGTCGGCCCCGGGGACAGTTTCGTCATCCCGTCCAACGCGGTGCACGGTTGCCGCTGCCTTGAGGCAGGGCGCCTGATCGACGGCTTCACGCCGCGCCGCGACGACTTCCTCTGAGCCCGCAAACCCCACCCCTTCAAGGAGCCGCCATGCTGAGCGTCGAGACCCGCCACGCCGTCCACCAGGATCATGCCAAGGGTATGGACACGGACGAGCTGCGCCGCCACTTCCATGCCGGAGGCCTGTTCCGCGACGGCGAGATCCGCCTCGTCTACACCCATTACGACCGCTTCGTGCTGGGCGGCGCGGTGCCGGGCACAGACAAGCTCACCCTCGACAAGGTCGAGGAGACCCGCACCGCCACCTTCCTGGAGCGGCGCGAGATGGCCGTCGTCAATATCGGCGCCACCGGCGAGGTCTCCACGCAAGAGGGAAGCTGGACGCTGGAGCGCGGCGACGTGCTCTATCTCGGCATGGGCGCCGGCCCGGTCACCTTCTCCGGCGGCGGGCGCTTCTACATCACCTCCGCCCCGGCCCACCGCACCCTGCCCTCGCGGCTGATCCGCCTGTCGGAGGCCAACAGCCTGAAGCTCGGCGCTACCGAGACCTCCAACAAGCGGACCATCAACCAGTTCGTCCATCCGCTGGTGATGGAAAGCTGCCAGCTCGTGCTGGGCTACACCACGCTGGAGGACGGCTCGGTGTGGAACACCATGCCGGCCCACGTCCACGACCGGCGGATGGAGGCCTATCTCTACTTCGACATGACGGAGGATCAGCGCGTCCTGCACCTGATGGGCGAGCCGCAGCAGACCCGCCACCTCATCGTCGCCAACGAGGAAGCCGCGATCTCGCCGCCCTGGTCGATCCACTCGGGCGCCGGCACCGGCAGCTACACGTTCATCTGGGCGATGGCCGGCGACAACGTCGACTACAAGGACATGGATTTCGTCAGCATGGCGGAGATGAAATGAGCACCTCCTTCTCGCTCTCCGGCCGCAAGGCGCTGGTGACCGGCGCCAATACCGGCATCGGCCAGGCCATCGCCCTCGCGCTGGCTGCAGCCGGCGCGGAAGTGACCTGCGCCGGCCGCCGCTCCTGCAGTGAGACGGTCGCCGCGATCGAAGCTGCCGGCGGCCGTGCGACCTCGCTGACCCTCGATCTCGCCGACCCGATGGCGGCCCGCGACGTCTTCGCCGGCACGGGGCATTCGCTCCTCGTCAACAATGCCGGCATCATCCGCCGCGGGGACAGCGTCGACTTCACGGAAGACGACTGGGACGCGGTGATGGACGTCAATCTCAAGGCGCTGTTCTTCACCACCCAGGCCTTCGCCCGCGACCTGCTGGCGCGCGGCGAGGGCGGCGCGGTGGTCAACATCGCCTCGATGCTGTCGTTCCAGGGCGGCATCCGCGTGCCGTCCTACACCGCCGCCAAGCACGGGGTTGCGGGGATAACCAAGATCCTCGCCAACGAGTGGGCGGCAAAAGGCATCAACGTCAACGCCATCGCGCCCGGCTACATCGCCACCAACAACACAAAAGCGCTGCGCGAGGACCCGGACCGCTCCGCCGCGATCCTCGACCGCATCCCGGCCGGCCATTGGGGCGCGCCCGAGGACATCGCCGGCACCGCCGTCTTCCTCTGCTCTCCGGCCGCCCGCTACGTGCACGGCGCGGTGATCCCTGTCGATGGAGGCTGGCTTGCCCGCTGACCTGCCCCGCCTGAAACCGCGCCGCGAAGGCCCCCGCCCCGGCACCGGCATCGTCCATCTCGGCCTCGGCGCCTTCTTCCGCGCCCACGGCGCCCTCTATGTCGCCGAGGCGATGGCCGCATCCGGCGGCGACTGGGGAATTGTCGGTGTCTCGCTGAAGCGGCCCGACCAGCGCGACCGGCTGGCGCCGCAGGACTTCGCCTATACCGCGCTGGAGCTCGCCCCCGGCGGCGAGGTTCCGCGTATTGTCGACGTGCTGGCCGGCGTCCTTGTCGCGCCGGAAGACCCGGAAGCGGTGGTCGCGCTGATGGCCGCCCCCGCCACCCGGATCGTCACCCTCACCGTCACCGAAAAGGGCTATTGCCACGAGCCGGCGACCGGGCGCCTGTCGCTCACCCATCCCGACATCACGGCCGATCTTGCAGATCCGGCGCGGCCCGCCTCGGCCCTCGGCTTCCTGGTGCGCGCACTCGCCCGCCGCCGCGATGCGGGGATCAAGCCCTTCACCGTGCTGACCTGCGACAACCTTCCCCACAACGGCGCGATGCTGCGCGGCTTGGTGCTGGAGCTCGCCGAGCGGATCGACCCGGCCCTTTCCGCATGGATCGCGGCGGAGGGGCGCTTCCCCTCCACCATGGTCGACCGCATCGTGCCGGCGACGAGCCCGGCCGATCTCGACCATGTCGCCCGCCTGATCGGCTGCCGCGACGAGAGCCCGGTGCTGCACGAGCCGTTCCGCCAGTGGGTGATCGAGGACGACTTCGTCGGCGGCGACCGGCCGGACCTTGGCGCAAGCGGCGCGGAACTCGTCGCGGACGTCGCCCCTTACGAGCTGATGAAGCTGCGCTGCCTCAACGGCACGCACAGCTCGCTCTCCTATCTCGGCTATCTCGCCGGGCACGAGACCATCGCCGACACCGTCTCGGATCCCGCCTTCTCGACCTTTCTGGATCACCTGTGGGCCGACGAGATCCTGCCCGGCCTCACCCCGCCGCCCGGCGTCGATCTCGCCGCCTATGCGGCTCGGCTGAAGGAGCGCTACGCCAACCCGGCGATCCGCCACCGCACCTGGCAGATCGCCATGGACGGCTCGCAGAAACTGCCGCAGCGCATCCTCGGCCAGCTCGAAGAAGGGCTTGCCGCCGGCCGGCCGATGTCGGGCCTCATCCTCGCGGTCGCCGCCTGGATGACCTATGTCGGCGGCACCGATCTTTCGGGAAACCCCATCGACGTGCGCGATCCCATGTCCGAGCGCCTGCGCGCCCTGTGCGATGCGGCCGAAGGCTCGAACGCCAAGGTCGCCGCCCTCTTGGCGCTGCGCGAGATCTTTCCGGCAAGCCTTGCCGGCAACACAACGTTCCGCACCCGTCTCGTCGAGGCCCATGCGGGCCTTGCCGGGCGGGGCACACGCACCATGGTCGAGGCCTGTCATGCTTGAAAGCTGGCGCTGGTACGGACCGCTCGACCGCATCGGGCTTCACGAGATCTCGCAGACCGGCGCGCGCGGCATCGTCACCGCGCTGCACGAGATCCCTTACGGCGAGATCTGGAGCCGGCAGGCCATCGCCGACCGCAAGGGCCTGATCGCCGCCAGCGGCCTCGAGCTCTCCTGGCAGGTGGTGGAGAGCCTGCCGGTGCACGAGCGCATCAAGCGCGGCGAGGGCGACCTCGCCCCGCTCTTCGCCAACTACCGCCAGTCGCTGGCCAACCTTGCGGCCGAAGGCATCTTCACCATCTGCTACAACTTCATGCCGCTGCTGGACTGGACGCGCACCGACCTGGCCAGCCCCGTCAGGAGCGGTGGCACCTGCCTGCGCTTCGATGCGGCGCGCATGTGCGCGCTGGAAATGTTCATGATGGAGCGCGAAGGCGCGGAAAAAGACTACCCGGAGGAGGTGCGCCACCGCGCCCGCCAGTGGTTCCAGGCAAGCGATACGCCCGCCCGCGAGGAGCTCGTCGCCTCGATCATGGCGGGGCTTCCCGGCGCCTACGACCGCTATGACATCCCGGCCCTGCGCCGCGCGCTGACGCTATATGACGGCATCGACGCAGAGGCCCTGCGGACGAATTTCGCCCGCTTCCTCGATGAAGTGGTGCCGACGGCGGCAGAGCTGGGGATGCGCCTCTGCGTCCATCCGGACGACCCGCCGCGCGACATTCTCGGCCTGCCGCGCATCGTCTCGGACGCCGACGACATTGCCTGGATCCTCGGCCGCGACGAGACGCTCGCGAACGGCCTGACCCTGTGTTCCGGCTCGCTCGGCGCCAATCCGGAAAACGACGTGCCGGCCATCGCCCGCCGGTTCGCCCCGCGCATCCATTTCGCGCATCTGCGCAACGTAGCGAAGGAGCCGGACGGCAGTTTCGAGGAAGCCGCCCACCTTGCCGGCGACACCGACATGGTCGCGCTCGCCGCCGCCTTGCTGGCCGAGGAGCGGCGCCGCCGGGACGAGGGCCGGCTGGACCCGGATATCCCCTTCCGTCCCGACCACGGACACGAGTTGCTGTCGGACTTCGACCGCGACACCCATCCGGGTTATCCTCTGATCGGACGCATGCGCGGGCTTGCCGAGCTGCGCGGCGTCGTCACGGCCCTCTCCCACCCCGGAACCCGCCATGCCTGATACCGAAACCGGCCTCGCCGCCCGTCCGCCGCTCGTCCTTTCGGAACGCGACAATGTCGCGGTGCTTGCCGCCCGCGCGGAGGCCGGCAGCGACCCGCTGGAGTTGGGAGCGCCGCTTTCGGCCGCCGTCGCGCCGGGGCACAAGATCGCCCGCCGCCCGATCGGGGCGGGCGAGCCGGTCGTCAAATACGGACAGGTGATCGGCTATGCCACGGCCGCAATCGCCGCCGGCGAGCATGTCCATTCGCACAATTGCGAGATCGGCGAGCACGAGCGCGCCTACCGCATCTCCGACAAGCTGGCCGAGGCGCGCGCCGCGATCCCGAGCCTCGACGATGGCGAGATCGCCGGCAGCTTCCTCGGCTACCAGCGCGCGGACGGGCGCGCCGGCACCCGCAACATGATCGCGCTGGTCGCCACGGTGAACTGCTCGGCGACCGTGGTGCGGCGGGCCGCCGACCTCCTCAACGCCTCCGGCATGCTGGACGACTGGCCGAACATCGACGGCGTCGTCGCTTTCGCCCACAGCACCGGTTGCGGCATGGCCTCAAACGGCCCGGGCTGGGAGATTCTCCAGCGCGTGCTGTGGGGCCATGCGACCCATCCCAATGTCGGCGCTGCGGTTTTCGTCGGCCTCGGCTGCGAGGTGATGCAGGTGGCGAGGATGAAGGCGCTTTACTCGGATGGCGCCGAGACCCGCTTTCACGGCCTTGCGATCCAGGAAAACGGCGGCACCCGTGCCACCATCGAGCGGATCGTCGAGACCGTGCGCGAGCTGCTGCCGGAGGTGAACCGCACCGCCCGCCGGCCGACACCGGTTTCGGCGCTGAAGCTCGGTCTGCAATGCGGCGGGTCGGACGGCTGGTCGGGGATAACCGCAAATCCGGCGCTCGGGATCGCCTGCGACCTCCTGGTGGCGCAGGGCGCGACCGTCGTCCTGTCGGAAACCCCGGAAATCTTCGGCGCCGAACAGCTGCTGCTGTCGCGCGCGGCCTCAAGGGAAGTCGCCGACCGCCTGATCGAGCGCATCCGCTGGTGGGAGGACTATGCGGCGCAAAACGGCGCCTCGCTCGATCAGAACCCCAGCCCCGGCAACAAGGCCGGCGGCCTCACCACCATCCTGGAAAAGTCGCTGGGGGCCGTTGCCAAGGCCGGCGCCACGCCGCTGAACGAGGTGGTCGGTTACGGCGAACAGGTGAAGGGGCCGGGCCTCGTCTTCATGGACACGCCGGGCTATGATCCGGTCTCGGCGACAGGACAGATCGCTGGCGGCTGCCAGCTCGTCGCCTTCACCACCGGGCGCGGCTCGGCCTTCGGCTCGAAACCCGCTCCCACCCTGAAGATCGCGACCAGCGACCGGCTCTACCGGTCGATGCGCGAGGATATGGACGTCAATGCCGGAGACGTGCTGGAAACGGGCGTGTCGCTGGCCGAGAAGGGCCGCGAGATTCACGACCGGCTGATCGCCGCCGCCTCGGGCGAGCAGACGAAGTCGGAGGCCCTGGGCCTCGGCGACCACGAATTCGTGCCCTGGCAGATCGGTGCGGTCCTCTAAATCCTGCCGCATGGAACCCGTGGCAGCCACGTGCGTTGACCCGTTAGACAGGGTTCCAGATGACGCACATGGAAGAGCTATACCGAATACTCCGTAACAGCCACGTCCAGGCCCAGGGCATTGTCGATACGGTCTCCGAACCGCTTCTCGTCCTCGACGAGGCGCTGCGGGTCCAGACCGCCAATCGCGCCTTCTTCGAGACCTTCCAGGTCGACCGCGACGAAACCATCGGCCAGCCGCTCCACGAGCTCGGCAACGGCCAGTGGAACATCGCAGACCTGCAGCGGCTGCTGGTCGAGGTCATCCCGCGCGCGGCCGCCATCATCAACTACGAGGTGGAGCACGAGTTTCCGGCGCTGGGGCGCCGGACGATGCTGCTGACCGCGCGGCGTCTGCACCATCCCGACAGCCCCAGCCGATTGATGTTGCTGTCGATTCTCGACGTCACCGAGCGCTACCAGCGCGATGCGGCTCGCGAGATGCTGTTCGACGAGTTGCGCCACCGGATGAAGAACCTCCTGAGCGTCACGCAGTCGATCGCGCGGCAGACCAGCACCGAAAACCGTACGGCGGAAGAGTATCGCGACGACTTCCTCGGGCGCTTCGAGGCGCTGGTCGATGCGCAGGATCTGGCCTTCTCGGACCAGGGGGAAGGCGCGCTTTCGGCGCTGGTGGAGCGCGTCCTGATGCCCTACACGCCGCAGCCGGACGCCATCGTCGTGGAAAGCGGGAGCGCCATCCGCCTGGCGCCGCAAACGCTCCAGTCGCTGAGCCTCGTGCTGCACGAGCTGGCGACCAATGCGGCCAAATACGGTGCGCTCTCGGTCAAGGGAGGAACGGTGCGGATCGGCTGGCAGCTCGAGGACAACCCGAGCCAGTTGCACCTGAGATGGGCGGAAAACGGCGGCCCGCCGGTGACGCCGCCCGAGGATACCGGCTTCGGCACCCGGCTCATCCGCGCGGCAATTGCCTACAGTCTCGGTGGGCACGTGGAACAAGACTATGCCCAAGATGGTTTGGTTACCCAGATCGTCATCCCGCTGGGGGAGGCCCATGTATCGCGTTGAAAGCCTGCCATGCCCGGAACCGTTCTCATCGTCGAAGACGAATTCATGATCGCGCTGGATCTGCAATTGCTGCTTGAACGCCAGGGGTGGCGGGTCATCGGCCCGGCCGCAACGGTAGCCTCGGCGCTGCAACTGCTGGAAGACGAGACCCCGACCGTCGCCTTGCTGGACGTCAAGCTGGGAGGCCAGCTGGTCACGCCCGTGGCGGAATCCCTGCGCGCGCAAGACGTTCCGTTCGCGCTGACCAGCGCCTACGAGGACCCGGAGCAGATTGCCGGGAAGGCGGTCGCCAGGGCGCCGAATGTGGGCAAGCCCTCAACCGAGCGCCGCCTGCTGGCGACGCTGGAAAAGCTGGCGGCCTGAACCCGACAGTCTGGCGTCAAGTCCGCAGGAAACCGCCATTTAAAATGCAAAAAGGCCGGGCGAGCCCGGCCTTTCCCATGTGCCTCGATGAGTGCTGCCAGTACATCCGTGGTCAGCGCTCAGAAGCACGATTTGTTCGCCAGGCGCGCGCTTCAGGAGCGCGCGGCCCGACGCTGCAGGTCCTTAAGCGGCCTGCAGGTTGTCGGCAGCAGCCTTGCCGCTGCGGCGATCGGTGACGATCTCGAAGTTGACCTTCTGGCCCTCGACGAGAGTGGTCATGCCGGCGCGCTCGACAGCAGAGATGTGAACGAAGACGTCGGGCTGACCGCCGCCCTGCTCGATGAAGCCGAAGCCCTTGGTGGTGTTGAAGAACTTCACGGTACCGGTGTTCATGGCGATTTCCTTTTCAGATCGCGAACGGGTAGGTGTCTGCCGCGCGGAACCCCACGCTGCAAACGGTTCAGATCGATTTTGAGAGAGGAAGATCGCCGGACGCGCGACAAGCACGCTCAGGAACAAAGTTCAACAGCCAAGATCGATGATGCATATATGGACGGCAACGGTGTCCAAAACAAGGCCGCATTTTCGCGGGGGCAAAATAAATCGCGGCCGGCTGCGAAATCGGCCCCGCACCCGCGGCGCGGAGCCATTTTTCGGAAAGGCGCCGTTACCTCAGGCCGGCGCCCCCTCGCCGCACATCGCGCCCTTCGCCGCTTCGCGCAGGTCGTCGCCGAGAACCGTGCGAACCGGCGTCGAAACCGCCCAGCGATGGCCGAACGGGTCCTCCAGGAGGCCGTAGCGGTCGCCCCAGAACATCTCCGCCACCGGCATGACGAGGCTCGCGCCCGCCTCCACCGCGCGGGCGGCGACCGCATCCGCGTCCTCCACGATCATGTGCAGGGTCACGGCGCTGCCGCCGAGCAGGCGCGGGCCCTTGACGCCGCGCTCCGGCCACTCGTCGACCAGCATCACGGACGAGCCGTTGATCCGGAGGCAGGCATGCATGATGCGCCCGTCTTCGCCGTCGAGCCGCATCAGCTCGTGCGCCCCGAAGGCCGCCGTGTAGAACTCGATCGCCTGCGCCGCCCCGGCGCAGACCAGATGCGGGCTGAGGCTGTGAACGCCCTGCGCCGCGGCCCTCTCGATCACGCTTTCCATCTCTTCTCTCCCTTTATTTTCAGCTACTTGGCGCTACCACGATCCGCCGAGATAAAGGCGGCCTGCCCCGTCATCGGGTCGAAGGGCACGGAGACGTGCTCGTGGACAACCTGCCAGCGCCCGCCGACCCTGCGGAACACGGAGGTGATGCGCATGGAGCTCGTGCCGCAGGGATGCCCCTCCTCCTCCGGCACCATCCGGTGCAGGCCGTGGACGAGGGCCATGTCGCCGCCGACACTCACCTCGAGCTCCTCGTGCCGCGAGGCGAACCGCTCCGGCAGATGGGGCATGCAGGCGTCCCAGGCCGCCTTGATCGCCGCGCGTCCGACCGTGCGATAGGGCGGAATGGCGTCGTAGAGCACCGTCTCTTCGGTGTAGGCGGCCGTCAGGGCCTCGGTGTCGCGCGCTTCAAGGGCCCGCGACCAAGCGGCGACCAGCGTACGGATCTCGGCCTCGGCGGCCGCGTCATTGGCATGTGGGTTCATCGTCCTGCTCCTCCTTCGTCGGCTGCGCCGATCCTCCGCCCCCTGCCCTCGCACCCTGCAAACCATTGGTCCTGCTCAGGGATTCCTTCGGCCGAACAGCATCTCGACATAGGTCCTGAGATGTCCGATCGACTGGGCCGCCACCTCCGCTCCCATCCGCGCCTTGGCGAGAATGAAGCTGCCCTGGATCACCGCCTGGGTGTGCAGAGCCAAGCTTTCCGAACTCCAGGTCGCCTCCGGCGCATGGAGCTGCCGGGCCGCCTCGATGTCCTTTTCCAGCTCCGCCGCGTGACCGGTGATGGACCGGTCGCAAGCCTCGCGGATGGCCGGCACGGTCTCGTAGACCTCCTGCACCATCGTGCCGACGAGGCAGGTGAACTCCGGCACCTCACCCGCCAGGATTTCCCGGCGGAAGTCGATGTAGCCGAGCAGCCGGTCGAGCGGATCCTCCAGCGCGTGGTACGGCGCACGGGCGAAGAAGCCGTCCGTGGTGGTCGCCCAGTGGTCCGCCGCCGCCACCGCCAGCTCCTCCTTGGAGCGGAAGTGATGGAAGAAGGCGCCCTTGGTCAGGCCCGCCGCCTCGCAGATATCCTCCACCCGCGTTGCGGAATATCCCCGCGTGCGGATCACCGTCAGCGCCGCGTCGAGAATGCGGATTCGCGAGGCTTGCGAACGGGTTGCCGCCTTCCCGCCGGCCTTCGCCGCGCTGCCGTCTGTCCCCTGCTCCTGTCGGTCGCTGTCCATCGTTCGCCGCCCCTTCCGTTCGGTCCGCGGGCCCAGCCGGCCCGTGCCGGCACCTTGCCCGCAGCGGCTCGGAAGTTCCATACCAACCGGTATGTAAATTACATACCTACCAGTCGGTATGTTGTCAAATGCGCGTTTTGGGAGGCGGGACGGGTGGGGTGCGGCGGAAGGGTGAGTTGGGGGCGGGAGAGGTGAGCCGGGGCGGAGGGAGCGGGCCGGGCGGGAGGGATGGGCCTCGGCTCAAAGGGGCGCACCGGGGCGGACTGGATGGAGCGGGCCGAGGCAGGAGGGGCGGTCGCGGGTCAAAGGGGCGGGCTGAGATGGTAGTCTCGGGTCAAAGGCGCGGCCTCAGGGCAAAGGCGGCCCGAGAAGCGAAAGTGCGGTCTCGGAGCCAATCGCGAGGCGCTGCGGGCGACAACACAGCGAAACCGGCGAGGCTGCGGCCAACGGCGGCGCGGCACATCTCTGGCGGTGCTGCGGGCCGGACTTGCGGGGCCGGCGCCAACCGGCAGGCAGCCGGAAACCCGAGGCGCGGGGGCCCGACGCAAAATGTGCCGGAAAGAAGCCCGATACACCGCCAGAGTGGCCCCGCCCCCGAGGATAAGCACGTACGAAGCCCCGCTGACGGCAACCCGCGGCGCCAAGACACCAAAGCGGGGACAAGTGGCAACGGGAAGCGCAAAACCGCCCGAAACGGCCGTCTCGAAATTCAGCACGCCCAGGATGCCGGCACGCGGACACGCAGGCGCTCCACGGCGGGGAAAGGCGCGGCAGGCGAGCGGGGAGATCCCGTGCCGGCCAGAGCGCGAGGCCGCAGAGCGCGAGGTCGGCGAAACGGCCGGTCGCGACGGCAAGACGGAAGCGGCGCAAGGGCCGAAACGGCCAAAAAATGCGCGTTAGCCCTTGGCAGCGTGAAAGGCGCATGCGAATGCGCCTGCCTCGTCGACCCTGCCATTGCGGAAAAGCCCCGGGGAGAGAAGGCCGGCGCCGGCGGGGACAGACCCGCTCGCCTGCGGTCGCCGGGGTGCGGTTTGGAGCTTGCGGATTTCGAGACGAATTTTGCAAAATTCCGTCTCAAAATTCGGAAAATTCGAGTTTCGGCTCTCCAAACTCGCTTCTACACGGCGAGCTGGCGGGCAACGTCCGACAGGGCGGCGAGAAGCGGCGTCAGCGGCTCGCGCTGGACCATCACCAGGCCGACCGGCTCGCCCTTGTCCTCCCCCTCGCCTTCGGGATGTCCCCGTCCGCCGGAAATCGGCACGGCGGCGATGGCTCCGGCGGAGACGAACATGCCGGCGAGCTTTTCCGGAACGACCGAGGCCCACTTGCCTGACATCACATGGGCGACGAGGGCGATGATGGAGTTCGATTCGACCTGCGCCCTCGGCGTGATACCGGCAGCGGCCAGATGGCGGTCGACGATGGCGCGGTTCTGCATGTCGGGGGTGAGCAAGCAGAGCTGCTCGCCGCCGAGCTCGTGCCAGCCGATCCGGTCGCGCGCGGCCAGCGGATCGGACACGGAGACAAGCAGACGATAGCGCTCGGCGTAGAGCGGCAACACGGTGCGGCGGCGGCGGGCGTCGGCGTCGAGATAGGTGATGCCGGCATCGAGGTCGAGCCGGTCCATCTGGTCGAGGATCTCGACCGAGGTGCGCGAGAAGATCTGGAAGCGCACCTGCGGATGGCGCAGCGCATAAGGAGAGACGAGCTCCGCCACCATGGGCAGCGCCGTCGGGATGACGCCGATGCGCAAGGTGCCTTCGAGGTCCGAGCGGACGGCGCGCATCTCGTCGCGCAGGGCCCGCATGTCGCCGACGATCCGCAGGGCCAGAAGGTGGACGCGCTCGCCCTCCGGCGTCAGCCCCTGGAAGCGCGAACCGCGATGCACGAGCTGGACGTTGAGCTGGTCCTCGAGCTGGCGGATGGCCGAGGACAGCGTCGGCTGGGTGACGCCGATGCTCTCGGCGGCGCGTCCGAAATGACGCTCGCGCACCAGCGCAATGAACATTTCCAGCTTGTCGATCATACCCGCCGCACCCGTTTCCGCCCTTTATCGACGGTCTGCCCTTTGGCTGCCGTCGTATTTGCGCCGGACGATAACACGGGCACGACCGCAGCGGGCGGCAACGGCAGGCAAGGGCAGTGGAAACCGCGTCAGATCGAGCGCTGGTTGACGCGCGCCGACACCTCCGCCGCCGTCTCGACCCGCTCCGAATAGCGGTCGACCAGAGCGCCAGAGCGCCCGCGCACCATCAGGGTGAACTTCACCAGCTCTTCGGTGACGTCGACGATCCGGTTGTAATAGGAGGACGGCTTCATCCGATCGTCCTCGCCGAACTCGGCGAAGGCGCGGGCGACGGAGGACTGGTTGGGAATGGTGACCATCCGCATCCAGCGGCCGAGAATGCGCATCTGGTTGACCGCGTTGAAGCTCTGCGAGCCGCCGCAGACCTGCATCACCGCCAGCGTCTTGCCCTGGGTCGGACGGATGCCGCCGAGCGACAGCGGCAGCCAGTCGATCTGCGTCTTCATCAGGCCGGTCATCGCCCCGTGCCGCTCCGGCGAGACCCAGACCATGCCTTCCGACCACATGGCGAGCTCGCGCAGTTCCTGCACCTTGGGGTGCGCGGGATCGGCGCCGTCGACGAGCGGCAGGTCGTGCGGATCGAACATCCGCGTCTCGCAGCCGTGCCAGTCGAGCAGGCGACGGGACTCCTCGGCGACCAGCCGCGAGAAGGAGCGCTGCCGCAGCGACCCGTAGAGCAGCAGGATGCGCGGGGCATGGAAGGCCTCGCCCGGCAGGGCGTAGTCGGCCGGGTCGACCCGGCGCATCTGCGAGAAATCGATGTTCGGCAGGTCGGCGGCGGCAAGATCTGCGACGGACCTCACGAGGCGTCTCCGGAAGCGGAGCCGGCCACGACGATCTCGCCGTCTTCCTTGCGGAAGGTGCCGATCGCCGCACTAGGCAGGATCTCCAGCACGGCTTCCGACGGGCGGCACAGGCGAATGCCCTTTTCCGTGACGACGATGGGCCGGTTGACCAGAACCGGATGCTCCAGCATGGCGGCGAGGATCGTCTCGTCGTCGACGGACGGATCGGTCAGGCCGAGTTCCTCGGCCGGCGACTTCGACACGCGCAAGGCGGTGCGCGGCGTCAGCCCGCACCGGCGAACAGCGCCTGAAGCTGCGGCCGGGTCCAGCCGGTCTTCAGATATTCGATGACGACGGGCTCCTCGCCGGAGGCGCGGATCATCTCCAGCACGTTGCGCGAGGTGCCGCAGGCGGGATTGTGGTGAATGACGATGGTCATGAGTTTCCTTCGGACAAGGCGGCGGCCGGCGCGCAGCAGGCCGGCAGCGCGGCGAGGACGGGACGGCAGACATCGGGCGCGCCGCCGCAGCAATCTTCCATCAGGAAGGCAAGCAGCGCCGTCAGTCCGCCCATGTCGGCGAAATAGCGGATCGACCGGCCCTCGCGGCTGCTGTGCAGCAGGCCGGCGCGGGTGAGGATCGCAAGATTGGTGGAGAGCGTGTTCTGCCGCACATCGAGGGCAGCGGCGATGTCGCCGGCGGACATGCCCTCCCCGCCGGCGCGGATCAGCAGGCGCAGGACGTCGAGACGGGTCTCCTGCGACAGGGCCGCGAAGGCCGAAAGGGCGTCATTCTTTTCCATAATTCGAGAATACTAGATATATTGTGCCGGTCAAGACCGGCAGTGGCGCGACGCACGAATGCAAAACGGCCGCGCGGGGAACCGCGCGGCCGTCATGGCCGAAATTCGGGAAAAGCGGAGCCGTCAGGCGGGCTGGGCGCCGCTGGTGCTCGTGTCGCGGAACTCTTCGGTCTTCGTCTCGCGACCACCCGGCGCAGGCGCCGAGGCGCGCAGGCGCGTGTCCGAAAGCTCGCCGCAGGCCTCCAGGATCGGCTGGGCCACGACGACGAAATGGCCATGGATGCGCTTCAGGTCGCGCAGCACGTCCATGTGGATCGAGGTCGTCTCCATCGACAGCTTCACCCCGTCGCGCAGCCGGGCGTAGTGGCGCTCGGCATAGTGGCGCTCGAGATCGCGGATGGTGGTCTTTTTCGGCGAAAAGCCGACGCGCCAGGTCCGTGTCGCCGGTGGCGAAGACGTTGAGCGCGGTGGCGAAGTTCGACGCGACCCGGCGTGGAAGGCGCGAAGGTCCGCAAGGCCCTCCGACGAGAAGGCGAGATTGCCGCGCCCCTTCTTCTCCGCCAGTTCCAGCAGCTGCTTGTCGATGACGTCGCCGATATGCTCCAGGTTGGTGGTGAAGGAGGATCTCCATGAAGCGGCGGGAATCCTCCTCCGACATGCCCTTGCGGGACATGCGCACCAGATGCAGCTTGATCGCCTCGTTGACCGCGTCGACGGCGTCGTCGGACGTGCGGATCTCGCGGATCAGCTTCGGATCGCCCGTCTCCAGCGCCTCCATCGACTTGACCAGCATCGCCTCGACCCGGTCGCCCAGCGCCAGCGCCTCGCGATGGGCGGCGGCCAGCGCTTCCGACGACATGTCGGTGGCGGCGCTGCCGAGATAGCGCGGGCGCTTGGGGTCCGCCGGCTGGGCCGCGGCGGGAACCAGCCGCTCCAGCAGGCGCGAGACCGGGCCGACCAGCGGAATGAAGATCAGCGCGACGACGATGTTGAAGGCAAGGTGCACATCGACGGTCAGGCGTGCGCCGACAAGACCGTGGCTGGTGGCGATGTCGGCAAGCACGCCGGAGAACGGCACCAGCACGGCCGCGACGACGCCGCGCATCAGCATGTTGCCGAGCGGCACGCGCTTGGCCTCCGGCGCCCCGCCCCAGTTGGCGGAAAGGGGCGCTGCCAGCCGCGCCGACATTGCGCCGAGCACGGCGGCGATCGCCAGCGTCGGCGTCACCGCGCCGGGTGAGCGCCAGGGTGGCGATGACGAGAACGACGGCGAGCGAGGAATGCGCCGCCCAGGTGATGCCGGCGGCAAGGATCGCGGCCAGCACCGGCTCGCTGCCGAGCGCGGCAAGCACGAGGCCGAAGGTCTCGGACTCGGCCAGCGGCACCACGGTGAGCCGCAGGGTCTGCAGCGAAAGGGTGAGCAGGCCGAGACCGATCAGCGCCCGGCCGATGCACTGGGCCCGGTCGGCCTCCATCGACAGGAACATGAAGACGCGGCGGTGACGAAGACCGGCCAGAGATAGGAGACGTCGAGCGACAGGAGCTGCGCGGCGATGGCCGAGCCGACATCGGCGCCGAGCACCACGGCCAGCGCCATGGCCAGCGGAACGAGGCCGCTGCGCGAGAACGAGGTGAGCAGCATCGCCGTCGCCGTCGCGCTCTGCATCAACACCGTGACGCCGGCGCCGGCAAAGGCCGCCATCGTCCGGTGCGCGTCGCCGACGCAAGAACCGCCCTGAGGGAGGAGCCGAACGCCCGCACCACCCCGGTGCGTACCATCCGCACGGCCCAGATCAGCAGCGCCACGCCGCCGATCAGCTGCACGAAGACCGCACTCGCACTCATCATCTTTCTGTCGTCCTCTTGTCGCGCCGGCTGTCGCGGCAACCGCGCCTGTCGCTTTTCGGGCTCTTGTCCCGGGAGCGGCAATCGCCGATTGCTATTGGCGCCGGCGCCATGATCCGGTGTCCTGCCTCCGATTTTCCGGCCAGACTGGTGATTCTGACAGGGAATAATGGCGGCAACATGCCCAGGAAATCGCTTTTCCGTCGGCTGAATACGTGGAAAAACAATGATGACAGATATTTGTCGGCCTAAGTAAGAGGAAAGCATGAGCGGATCCGCTAACCCCGAAGTGACGTTGCGTTTCCTTGCTCTTCAGGGGACTTGCCGCGGAAGCGCGGCCCTGGCGATGCGGTATTTCGAGAACCGCGGACGCCATGGCGATCTCCCTGAAAGGCGCCCAGGACTGGCTCACCGAGGCCGCGGCGGGGTCGAGGCGCTGATCCGCGCACGCATCGCCGAGGTCTTCCCGCAGGACAGCGTGCTGGGCGGAGGAAGGCGGCGGCGGCGAGGTGAGCGAGCGCATGTGGATCGTCGACCCCATCGACGGCACCGCAATTTCGCCCATGGCGACAACACCTGGTGCATTTCCATCGGCTTTCCTGCTCGACGGCACGCCACGAGCTCGGCTGCATCGCCGCGCCCGCGCTCGGCGAGACCTTCCTCGCCCGCGCGGCCATGGCGCCACGCTGAACGGCAAGCCGATCAGCGCGGCCGCCACCGACACGATCACCCGCGCCACGGTGTGGAACACGGCTGGTCGCCGCGCCTGCCCGTCGCCGGCTATATCGACAACGTCCGCGCCCTGTTCGAGGCCGGCGCCAACGTCAAGCGCTCCGCTTCCGGCGCGATGGGCCTTGCCTCCGTCGCCTGCGGACGCAGCGACGGCTACCTCGAAGGCCACATCAACTCCTGGGACGTGGCCGCCGGCGTCGTCATTGCCAGCGAGGCGGGCGCCCGCGTCAGCAACTTCTTCAGCGGCGACTGGACCCGCGGCAACCCCATCGTCGTCGCGCGCCCGGCATCGCCGAGGATGCGGCCCGCGTCACCGGCTGCCCCTGGAAACTTCCGTAAAGACAGGAGATTGACGACCGGCCCTGCGCCGTTCAAGCTGAGCCAACGAATGCACAGCTTTGCAATGATGCATCGTAATGGGAGGAGAACCATGAAGATCACCGTCAGCCTGCAGGTGCTTGCGTCAAGCGCCGCTCTTGGCCTGTCCGGACTGATGTGGG